>Oklahoma_p1__coassemble_72_pt1 | contig 127489 bp, 131 predicted proteins | sample Oklahoma_p1__metabat2_high_PE_001 | metagenome-assembled genome bin Oklahoma_p1
CATGGAGATTGCGTAAGTAACAAAGAGTGATTAGAGTAATTTACCCCCCCCCCCCGCCACTTTCTTTAGTTAAACCACCTTCTATTATGCTTTGAGTTTTATTAAAATTTTCATTAGTAATACAAAAACTCTCACCTTTTTTCTTCATTTCCAAAAAAATATCATTTAACATCTTTGGTACCATTTTAAGCTTCCTTAGGATCACATAGAATACAAATTCATTACAAAATTTAGCAGAAATTGTAGCAAAACTTTAGCAAGAATCAGCAAGCTTTAGCGATAATTCCCTATAATTTCAAGCAAAAAGGATGACAATGCAAACAACAAATCAGTGGGACACTTCCTTTATAAATGGTGAAAACTCCAATTTCTACCCCCACAATGAACTTTTAAGATTCCTAAATCGCTTTATCAAAAAACAAGTTGCTTTTAAGCAATTTATGCCAATTTATGCCCCCCCCCCCACAGATAAATCCCTAAAAGCTCTAGATTTTGGCTGTGGCAATGGCAGACAAACTTTACTTCTCTCTGAATTTGAAATAGAAGCTTATGGAGTTGATATTTCAAAAACCGCAATAGATCAAGCACAATCCCTAGCAAAAAGCCTAAATCTAACCGCCAACTTCCTAATCTCTAATGGAACAACTCTACCTTTTGGAGATAACTTTTTTGACTTCTCAATTAGTTGTGGTGTGCTAAATTGTATGCCCCTTGAAATAGCAATCCATTTTTTAAACGAACTTGCACGCGTTACCCAAAAGTATTGCTTTCTAACCCTTCTTGGCAAATCTGATTCCACCCTTGGCTATACAATGCAAGACAAAAGTATTTTTAAGCCAATCATGTTTCGCTCAACACAAGAAAACATCACAGAAATGCTAAAACATACACCCTTCACATTAAAATGGGGAGAAAAAACTGTACATTCCAGTCTTTCAAACAATCTTGAAAGCACCTATTTTACGCTAGTTTTAGAAAAATAACTTCTAAAATCCAAAAGTGGAACACCATTTGCTTTATCCTTTGCAAATTCAAATTTTTGCAAAGGATGCATAATGAGTTATAGGATATACACCAATGTTAATGCGTTAAATGCGCATACTTCAGGAATTGTGAATAACCGCAATATGGCAAATTCACTTGAAAAGCTAAGTTCAGGGCTTAGAATCAACAAAGCAGCGGATGATGCTTCAGGTATGGCTATTGCTGATAGTTTGCGCTCTCAAGCAGCCGCGCTAGGACAAGCCACAAGAAATGCTAATGACGCAATTGGTATCATTCAAACTGCCGATAAAGCAATGGATGAGCAAATTAAAATCTTAGATACCATTAAGACAAAAGCAACACAAGCCGCACAAGATGGTCAAACAACAACAACCAGAAACGCATTACAAAGCGACATTTTACGCCTTATGGAAGAGCTTGATAACATTGCAAATACTACAAGCTTCAATGGTCAGCAAATGCTATCAGGTGCTTTTACAAACAAAGAGTTTCAAATTGGTGCATATTCTAACACCACTGTTAAAGCCTCTATTCAACCTACAAACTCTCACAAAATCGGGCATGTTCGCTATGAGACAGGTGGGGATTTAGCTCCAAGTGCTGGCGCTACAAACTTGGGCGAAGTTACACTTAAATTCTTAAACACAGATGGGACAAACAACTATGCTATTGAATCTGTAAAAATCTCTACAAGTGCAGGAACGGGGATTGGTGCATTAGCAGAAGCAATCAATAAAAACTCTGACACACTAGGTGTGCGTGCAACTTATAGTGTTATGGGACAAGGTGCAGGACCAATTGCTTCTGGAACAATCCGTGGCTTAGTAATTAATGGAATCTCTATTGGCGATATTAATGATGTTCAAAAAAATGATTATGATGGACGGCTCATTAATGCAATCAATGCGCAAAAAGAGCGCACAGGAGTGCAAGCTTCTCTTAGCATCTCTGGAGCATTACAACTTACAAGTGTAGATGGGCGTGCAATTTCTGTTCAAGTTACAAGTGGTTCTGCTGTAATGAATGGTGCAGCACAAGGTGGAGGAACGCTAACAGGTGGTTCTTTTGATGGAGTTTCTGGGACAACACACGCAATTGTTGGTCGCTTAACTCTAATTCGCCTAAATGCTAGAGATATTTTAGTTTCTGGGACAAATTTCTCACAAGTTGGCTTACACTCAGCAGCAGCTTTCCAAGCAGGAACAGGACTTGCGCAATATACAGTTAATCTAAGAAGTGTTAATGGTGAGTTTGATTCTAACATTGCTTCAGCCATTGGAGCCAATGCAAATGGTGCAGTTGCCGCAATTAATGCTAATGGAATCGGGGCTGGCGTTACAAGCCTAGAGGGTGCAATGGCAGTTATGGATATGGCACAATCTGCACAAGAGCATTTAGACAAAATTAGAGCAGATTTAGGTTCTGTGCAACAACAACTTGTAGCAACAATTAACAATATAACCGTTACACAAGTTAATGTGAAATCCGCAGAATCTCAAATCCGCGATACTGACTTTGCCGAAGAATCCGCTACATTCTCTAAAACAAATATTTTAGCGCAATCTGGTAGCTTTGCTATGGCACAAGCTAATCAAGTGCAACAAAACATTCTTAAACTTCTTCAATAATTTAAAGCCCTTTTTTAGGGCTTTTTTTCTAAAATACTTCCATACCATCGCATTATTTTAAGGATATATTATGCAAACAGAAGAATCCCTAAACCCTCGTTTTGATAAAAACATAGAAGCTCTTTTAAAAGTTAATCCTTTGCTTGCTGCGCAATTAAAAACGCTGGAAGTCAATGAAAAATACGAAGTCTATATTGGCGAAGATCCCCTTAATATCAATATTTATGATAAAGAAAATAAAGTTGCTCTCTATCAAAAAAGCCCACTAGAAGAAACATTGGATAAGATGAAAGAATTTGAACCTTTTAAACTCCATCCATTTTTTTACTTTTTTGGTTGTGGAAATGGCGTTTTTTATAGACTTTTACTCAACGAACACAAACAATCTATCCAAAAGGTTTTTGTCTTTGAGCCAGAATTAGAGTTAATTTACATTGCATTAAACTTTGCGGATTTTTCTGAGGAAATTCTTAATGGAAAATTCCTAATCTTTTGGACAAACACAACAACTTTTGGAGAACTTGATGAATTTTTAGTTTTGGATGGGCAATGGATTTACTCACGCATTTATAATCTCCATTTATTCAACAGTTACTATGGACGCTACTCTGATGAATGTTTAAAAATTAATGGAATCCTAACAAGAAGCTTAGAACATCATATTATCGCTGTTGGCAACGATTCTGCAGATGCACTAATTGGATTAGAACACCATTTGCAAAATCTCCCTACAATGATTACAACCCCATCGTTAAAAAATTTTGTTAAAAGCGCAAAAACAACAAGCACAGCGGTGATTGTATCCACTGGACCTTCTTTATACAAACAACTTCCTTTGCTTAAGGAACACGCAGATAAAATCACTATTTTTAGCGTGGATGCAAGCTTCCCTATTCTTGTCAAACACGGAATCAAACCTGATGTTGTTGTAACACTAGAACGCGTAGAGCCAACTGCAGACTTTTTTCTAAAAACTCCACAAGAAGCACAAGCCGGAATTGTTTTTGCGCTCACAAGCATTGTGCATAAAGCCACAGATTCCGCAATTACAAAAGGAATTAAAACATATAGTATGCGCCCCTTTGGCTACACAAGATTCTTTGATTTAGCAGATTATGGTTATGCAGGGATTGGAATGAGTGCGGCTAATATGGCATATGAACTTGTGGTGCATTGTAAATTTGAAAAATGTGTGTTTATCGGACAAGATTTAGCCTTTGGCGAAGATGGTAAAACGCATTCTAAAGATGCCATTTTTGGAGAAAAAGAAGAGCATTATAAACCCGCAACTAATATTTTTGATAAAATCTTTGTGCCAGCTTATGGAGGAGAAGGCGTAGTTGAAACAAGCAGAGTTTGGAGCATGTTTTTAAACTTCTTTGAAAAGGATATTGCACAAACCCCTTACGCACTCGAAGTTATTAATGCAACAGAGGGCGGAGCTAAAATTTCTGGAACTAAAGAGATTCCTTTTAAAGAAGTGTTAGAATCTTTGCCTAAAATTAAAAAAGAGCAAATTAAACTCACACCCCCGACAAAAACAGAAATTGAGAACTCCCAAAAACATATTAAAGAAAAAGTTAGAGAATTCTTAGAATATGGCTACAAAACAAAAAAAGTTGTGGAGGATACTTTTTTAAGAGTGGTTAAAATGACAGAGGAATTAGAACACCTTAATCGTGAGAATAGACTAGAAGAAATCAATTTTCAAGAAATAGGAGATATTTTAGAAAAAATTGATTCTATTAAAGATTTTTTCAAAGAAGATATTTTTATCAAAGTTTTCTCCGATGCAGTGCAAAGCTATATTGTGCATCAAGAATTAGAGTTTGCTAAAATCGTTGTGCGTCCAGTGCATACACTCATTGAAAAGCAAGTCAAACAAATTGACTGGCTCTATGCGCATAAATTTTGGCTTTTCTCTCTTGCTGGCGGAATGGACGCAACGCTAGAAGTAGCAAAACGCGCCATTAAAAGCTGGTTTAGCAAAGAAGAATTAGAAAAAATTGAAAAGTTAGCAGAAGATTACAAAAAGGATTCCAAATGACAATCCTTTATGCGCCATCTTTTAGAGAGGATTTTGACTTGCTTCACGCAAACTGCCTTTGCACATATGATCTTCAAATTTTAGAAATACTTTATACTCAAAAATGTGGGGGGGGGGGGCATAATAAAATCCTTTATCTACCCCACTCAAAAACTCCCACAAAATACAATAAGGTTATTTTAGAAGCCCTAGATTATTGCTCTATTACACAAATTTCAAACTTGCAAAAAGCAAAAGAGGCAGAAATTTTAATCACAGATACTTCCAATCTTGCCCTAGCCTTTAGCTTGTCTTTTTTAAAACCTAGTCTTTTATATCTTCCTGCTTTTACCACCGTTGATTTTGGCAATGATAGACTCTATGCAGCACTTCAAAAAATTGCCTTTGTTACAACTTCATTAAAAGAGCTAAAAGCCACATTAAACGCATTAGAATTCACAAAAGATTCCAAACTAAAAGAAATCACAGAATTTTTACAGGGAGATTTATTATGACAGAAGAACAAAAACTTCTAGAGGAGTTCAATCAACGCTCAAAAGAGCATATTCAAAGATTTATTAGCAAGGATAAGAAAAATATTGCTGTGGTTTCTTACTATCCCACTTATCGCTCACAATTTGGAAATCTTATTACAAAACTCAAAGAAAAATATAATGTTATCACTATTGTTGATAGAGTTTTAAATGATGATTTTGAAAAAAGCGGACATCACAATGTGTTTTTTCCTTGGAGAGTTACAGAAGCAAATCAAACTTATTATCCTAATGTTGATATTGAAGAAATTGATTTGATTCTTGTGGCAGATCAAGTAGGCTATGAAGATGGCAGAATTGATAGAGAATTTTTAAGCAAACGCGCAAAAAGAATCTATTTTCCCCATCGTGCAACCTGCGTTTGTGGTGCAACGGCTACGATGGATTATATTATTGTTCCCTCTAAAACAGCAATGCAAGGCTTTCAATATCGCCTAAAAGGCAATCCACAAGTTAAACTGCTTCCAAGCGGATACCCACAACTTGACAAAGCCTTGCAAGAATACCAATATACTCCTAAAAATACAATAACCTATGCGCCAACATTACGCTATGTTGAAAATGACAGAAATGCGTGTATCAATGCCTTTGCGGGAAGTGAAATCACATTTTTAGAATGGCTTTTAGAAAACACAAATTACAATATCTCATATCGTGCCCACCCTCTTAATTACAGCATAGGGCACTACTTCTATCGACTCATCAATGCAAGTTTCGCAGAAGAAGCACGCTTTAGCATTGATGCGAATATGGGGAATGCATTTTTTAACTCCACAGATTTTTTAATCACAGATTGGAGCACCACAAGCTTTACTTATTCTTACACCACTTTACGACCTAGTTTTATGTTTATGCCAACTCCCCTAGATTCTAATTTAGAAAATGACGGGGGTTATATCTTAGAAAATCATCACGCAAAAAATCTAAAAGAACTTAAAACATTCTTAGACAATATAGACTTTACCAAGGAAGCACAATATTTTAAAGCCTTGCGTGATGAAAATATGTATAATCTTGGACACTCCGTTGAAGCAATCTTGCAAAATATTGAAGAGATTTTGGAAGGCAAACTTTGAAAGCCATTATTTTGTGCGCTGGACAAGGCACACGATTACGCCCTTTAACCCTCAACAAGCCTAAACCCCTTTTGGAAATTAAAGGGAAAACCCTTTTAGAAAATGCGATTTTGCATTTAAGAAAATGTGGAATAGATGAAATTATCATAGTTACAGGCTATAAACACCATCTTTTTGACCTGCTAGAAAAAAAGCTGAATTTTAAAAAAGTGGTGTTTGAAAACTATGCCTCCACAAACTCCGCTGCTTCTTTAAAATGCGTGCAAAAGGAAATCACAAAAGGCACTTTTATTTTAAATGGGGATTTATTTTTAACAAGCACCTTTCAAGACTCCTTTGAAACACAAATCAAATGGGGTGCTTCACAATTTCTAGCACAAAAGATTCTGCACGAAACACCTTCTTGGGGATATATCACAGATGAAAATTGTAAGCTTTTAGATATTGATATAAATGCAACAAGCGGTTATGGAGATGGAATCGCATTTTTTGATAATGAGCAAGATTTAGAAGTTATAAAAAATTCCCTAAATCAATGTGATGATAACGAATATTGGGAAGCTTGTATTTTAAAATCTATGGATAAAATTAACTTTTATGTTTTTGGTTTAGATTCCTTATATACCGAAATTGACTCTTTTGAAGACGCCCTTGTTTCTAAACTCATCACTCCAGAAGAAATTGCAAAGCAATGTGCTGATGACAATGAAGCAACAAGACTTTTTAGTGTTACAAATATTAATTATAAAATCAAATTTTTAGGAGAAGAGAAAGTTATTAGGATTCCACGCAACAACAGAGATGCAGTCATTAACACAGAGCAAGAACAAAAAATCACAAAGCTTTTAGGAGAGAACATCACACCCCAAGCAGAGTTTTATCCAAGCAATATTAAACTTACAACTTTTTTACAAGTCTATAAGCCTCTAACAAGAGAGCAGCTAAACCTAGCCACACTAGAAAAACTTATTAGCACAATCCAAACCTTGCACAACTTTAAGCACAAAAACCACCCTAACTTTTCAAAAATTCTTTTAAGTAATGAGATTAAGACATATGAATCCCTAGCCAAGATCCCGCTTTTAAGCAAACAAGAGCACAAAATCATCACCCAAATTGCAAAAGAGGCGGATTTAAAAGAATCTGTGCTATGTCACAGAGATTTACAGCTTCCAAACATTCTTTATAATGCACAAGATTCCACAATCAAACTTATTGACTTTGAATTTGCAGGCTTTTGCACTCCCATTTGGGAGTTTGGAAATCTAGCAGGCGAACTTGAATTGAGCAAAGAACAAATTAGGCTTATCCTAAAGCTAGTGTCAAATCTTACCTACAAGGAAATTCTACAAGGCAAGCTACTCTCTAGCTATGTGTGGGCGTTGTGGAGCTGGTATTATGATTGCATTCCACTAGGTAGGGAATATCTTATGCGCTTGCATTGCACCCTAGAAGAATTACAATGCGTGCATTAGGGCATTTTCTAGCCTTTGCTAGCGTATTTTTGTGGTCTAGCCTTTATGTGAGCGTTAAGATTCTTTTAGAAGTCTTTAGCCCACTTGAGCTGTTATTTTTACAATTTATTATTGGTTATTGCTTCTTGCTTCTTATTGCCCCAAGACTTTTAAAATCAGCCCTTAAAAGCGAGCTTTACTTCCTACTAGCTGGACTTTGTGGAATCACAATTTATAATCTTTTCTTAAATCTTGCAATGGATATTTCTAAGGCTTCAAATGTTAGTGTCATTATCGCAACTGCGCCACTTTTTACTGCATTGCTTGCAAACTTTTTAAAAATTGAAAAACTTTCTTTTGTCTTTTTTCCCGCCTTTGTTTTGTGTATGAGCGGAATTGTGCTTTTGAGCTACGAAGAAGGGGGATTTGCGTTTAATCCTTTAGGTGATACACTAGCATTTCTCTCAGCACTTGGTTGGGCAGCTTACTCGCTTTTAATCCTTAAAATAATGCAAAAAGCAAATAACCTCATCCTAGTTACAAGGCGCATTATCTTTTATGGAATCTTAGGAATGCTACCTAGCTTTTTCTTTTTGGATTTTTCGCCAAATCTAGCAAATTTGCTAGATTTAAAAGTTACCTTAAACTTACTTTTTTTATCACTTTTTGCTGGAGGATTATGCTTTCTTTTATGGAATCGCGCCACATTATTAATTGGTGCGGTAAAGACAAATATTTATGTGTATTTAACGCCTATTATTACCATTATTACTAGCTTTTTTGTTTTAGAAGAAAGACTTTCTATGCTAGCCTTAGTTGGTGCATTTTTAACACTGCTTGGGGTAATCTTAGCAGAATCTAAAATTTCAAAAAACCTAAAACAAAAGCTATCACAGCTCCTTCGCGCAAACCCTCATCAACCACCAAGCATTCCTTAAACCCTAAGGCTTCCATAAAGCAAGTAAATAGCGCGATTCCAAAAGGCACAACATCAGCCTTAAACTCCCCAAAACGCGCGATTTGCGATTCCTTATCAAGCCTTAAAAACTCCTGCAACATTGCTTCAAAATCATCCCTTACAAGAGTTTTCCCAAACACTGCCTTAGAATCATATTGATCCAAGCCAAGTTTAAAGGCGCACACAAGCGTTGGCGTGCCACTATTTGCCACAAGAAACTTTGGGATCGCTCCCTTTTTCTTACAAGACTCCACAAACTCCACAATCTCCCTTAAAAACTCATCTTTACGCGCCTTTAAATTCTCCACACTCTTAAATCTATCTTTTGCACTCACAATCCCTATTTCAAAACTTTTTGCAAGCTCCATTTCTACACCACACACGACAAACTCGCTACTAGCTCCCCCCATATCTATTAGCAAAAAGCAATCTTTATCGTATTTTGGGTTTTGTACCTTTAACTTCTCTAGTGCGATTTTTGGGGCTAGAGTTGTGATTTTTGCTTCCATTTCACCATTAACAACGCGGAATCTAATCCCACTTTTTTCAAAAATCTCTTGCAAAACTGCTTCTTTATTGCGTGCTTTACGCATTGCTTGCGTGGTGAGCGCCACCACCTTATCTGCACTAGCAATTTCTAGGGATTGGCACATTTGCAACAAGCCATCTACAATGCGACAAACTGCTGCTTTGCAAATCTCACCACTTGTTTCTAAACCCTCTGCCGTCCGCACCGTGCAATCCCACTCTTTTAAGACTACAAACTCCCTATCATTAGAGTTTTCAATCACTTTCATACGCACACCGCGCAAAGAATTGCTCCCTAAATCAATCCCTATAATTTCCATTATTCCCCTTACACTTTAGATTCCAACTTCATCACAAAGCAATGCACACCCTGTTTGTAAAAATACTCTAGCTTAAAATGGTGCAACTCTAGCACGCCTTTAACAATCCCAAGCCCAAGCCCATAGCCAGAAATTAGCGCGTGTTCCTTATCGCGTGAAAAAGGCTCAAGATAGTATGCAATCTCTTGCTGCAAGGCTTCTCCATTGTTTTTTACAGCAATTCTCTGCTCCCCATTCTCCACACAAGCCCTTAAAATCACCTTTCCACCACTTTTATACTTAAACGCATTTTCAATAAGATTCCTTAAAGCAATGGATAAAAACTGCAAATCTCCGCGGATTTTAAAATTTTCTTCAAGCATAATCTCTAAATCTTCTTCTTCGATAAACAACTGCTCCAAAGTCCTAAGAAACAGAGTTTCTACATCAAAATATTCTAAGTGAAGCAAATCCTTGCCTTCTTGAATTTTCTCAAAAGTTAGAATTTGACTGCTTAAATTATCAAGATGATGAATACATTTGCTAACTAAGCCTTTTTGTGGATTTTCAGGCATAAGCTCCAAAGCTAGCTTTGCCTTAGAAATAGGCGTTTTTAGCTCGTGGGCAATATTTCTTAGTACAAATTCCCTTGCTAGCATTAGCTTAGAAATCTTTTTACACATTGTGTTAAAACTTCGCGCAAGTTTTGCTTGCTGTGGTTCTTTTGGCACAGGAATGTGAGTTTGATAATTTCCTTGACTAAACTCTTCTAAGCCACTTTGCAAAACTTTTAAAGGGTGCAATAAAGCCAAAATCATAGAAAAAGTTAAAAGTAGCACCAAAAAATCTAAAAATATCCAAACATTTAACCCGCCATTATCCGCAAGTTCCACGCTAAAATCCCTAAATGCAATTAATTCCATTCCCAAATACTCAAGATGGAATCCATAATTTTGTTGCACCTTAAAAACTTGCATTAGTCCAAAAGTGTTTTTACTCTGTGTTAAAATCTGCGCATTAGACGGAAGTGCTTTAATAGGCTTAAACTCAAATGCATTAATTAGCCTTTCTACGCGCGCTATATCACCGCGCATTAGCTCCATTAGAGATTGTTGCGCAAAAAATGTGGTTTGCTTCAAAATAGCTTCTTCATTCTTTTTTAGCGTATTAAGATTTGCAAGATAAGTTACGATTCCACCTATGCCAAGCGATAGCACAAACAGCAAATAAATTTGCACAAATAAAGGTGGAATCCAATTTCTTAATCGCAAAATTTATATCCTATTCCCCAAACAGATTGAATGTATTTTGGCGTCTTAGCATCATCACCTAGCTTTGCTCTTAGGTTTCTAATGTGTGTATCAATGCTTCTTAGCGAAGAATCAGGAGCAATGCTTGCAATAGCTTGCGATAAGGAATTGCGCGAAAAGGGCTTTCCCTTGTGTAAAAAAAGCAAATTTAAAATCTCAAATTCCGCGGGAGTTAGTTCAATAGCGATTCCTTCCACCTTTACCTTGCGTTTTGTTGAATCAATCTCTAAGTCCTTATAAGTTATGCTTTGCGTTTTTGTGTATCGCTTAAGTAACGCATTAATGCGCGCAACAAGCTCCAAAGGCTCATAAGATTTTGCCAAATAATCATCAGCCCCATTTTTAAAACCTAGCATTTTGCTACTAATATCCCCACGCGCAGAAGACATAATAATAGGTATATCGCTTATCTCCCTAATTCTCTCACACAACTCCAAGCCATCCATTTCAGGCAGCATAATATCAAGCACAGCTAGATGGAATCCTTTTTGCTGTTTAATCCACTCTATCGCGGTGTTTGGGCTATCTGTGGTGATAACTTCCATTCCGCTTTGTTGCAAATAATCTTGCAAAAGTTTTTGCATTTCTAAATCATCTTCTACGATTAAAATCTTATACATTAGCCTTCCCTTAGTTTTTCAACACTCACTCATTAAGCATTTCTATCAATTTTTCAGTCTGTTTTTCCCCTAAGATTCCAACTACTTCACGATAAAAAGCTATCTTCGCTAAAATGTATTGCTCACTCACTTCTTTTAGTGATTCCACATATCGCGTAAGATTTGTTTCTTTTTGTTGCAGGGCAATGAGCATTTTATCCCTAATGCGATAATTGTTTTGCATATACACGCGCTTTTGTGTATAAAACTCCCCCACTGCTTCTCTTAATAAGTCTTGCTTTGTTGTATCAAATTGCATTGCTTGCAAGGCTTCAGTAATCTCCTTTGCACCCATAAATTGCACAATAAAACACAAAGATAAAATCCAACGCATAGATTCCCCTAAAAATTAAATTTGTAAAATTTTACTCTATAAATATTAATATTTTATCAATATAAATAAATGGTAGAATTTTGGAATACTTCTTGCTTAAATATTAAAAGATTTTAGCGAAATAAGGACATTACGCGATGAAAATAACAAAACTCTTAATGCTCTGCGTTATGGTTACACTCCCAGCTTTTAGCGCAAAAGTGAGTGATTTAGCAAACATTGTAGGCGTGCGTGATAACCAGCTTATTGGCTATGGTTTGGTTGTTGGCTTAAATGGAACAGGAGATAAAACAACTTCAGCTTTTACAATGCAATCTATCTCAAATATGTTAGATAGCGTTAATGTAAAGGTAGATGCAAACGATATTAGCTCTAAAAATGTCGCTGCTGTTATGGTGACTGCAAAACTCCCAGCCTTTGCAAGACAAGGTGATAAGATTGATATTTTAGTTTCAAGTATCGGCGATGCAAAATCACTTGAAGGTGGAACACTGCTTCTAACTCCACTTAGTGGTTTAGATGGTAGAATCTATGCTGTGGCACAAGGCGCAGTAGGAATCGGAGGCAAAAGTGAAAGAGGTGGAAGCGCGAACCACCCCTTAGCTGGTGTTTTGCCAAATGGAGCAACAGTGGAGAGAGAGGTTAGCTATGATTTATATAATAAAATCAACGCCACACTAAGCTTAAAGGAATCTAATTTTCAAAACGCAATCCGCATTCAAAGAAGCATTAATGCTGCCTTTGCAAACTCAAATTCACAAGATGGGCAAACACAAGGCACACAAGCCCCTATTGCAACAGCCATTGACCCGCGCACAATCAAACTCCAACGCCCACAAGAAATGAGTATGGTAGAGTTTTTAGCACGCGTGCAAGAGATTGATATTGACGCCATTAAAGAAGATAAAATTATTATTAATGAACGCACAGGCACAATTATCGCAGGAATGGGCGTAGAAGTTACACCCGTAGTTGTTACACATAATAACATTACCATTAAAGTAAGCAACGAAGCAATTAACGACCCAGAAGCTGTAAATATGGGCAATGGAGCAACATTTAGCGCAACAGAAGCAATGGTAAGCGCGCAAAATAACCCAACAATTTCAAGTGTAACTAGAGCATTACAAAGAATGGGGGCAACTCCAAAAGATATGATTGCTATCTTAGAAACAATGAAAAAAGCAGGTGCGTTTAACGCCGACTTAGAAATCATCTAAAGGATAAATATGCAAATTGATTTTAATGGAATTAGCGGATATTCTAAGGAATTACTTGACGTGGCAAAATCCACACCAACTATTCAAAAAACAGATGATGACTCAAGATTAAGAGAACAAACAGATGCCTTTGAAGCACTCATTTTAAAGCAAATGTTAGATATTTCTTTAAAAATGGACGATACACTTTATCCAAAAGCTCCCGGACACGATATTTATGAATCAATGTATCGCGATACGCTTTCAGAATCTCTAAGTGGTAGCTTTGGCTTTAGTGATTTACTCTTTGATTACCTAAAAGACTTACAAGGCAAACAAGGAATCAAGGCTTAAGCGTGATTGATGAACATTTATTAGAATCCTTAAGCAGTAGTGATAAGGAATCCTTTGCAAAGGGTTTAAAAGAGCTTATCACACAAACTTATGAAGTAGAAAAAGAGTTTGTAGAGCTAAAAGCGCTCTTTGAAGAAGTGCTAGATGTCTTGCCAACAGCGATTTGGGTGCTAGAGCAAGAAGGTGAGATTTTTTATCAAAACAGCCTAGCGTGCGAAATACCAGAACTCTTAGAAAAGCTTGATTTCTCTCAAAATAATCGCCAAGAAATTGAACTTCCAAACAGCAGAGTTTATCTTGTGCAATCTAACACCAAGCTCAATAAGCGCATAATATCCGCCACTGATATTACAAGCGAGAAGCGCAAAGAACGCTTAGCTTCTATGGGACAAATCTCCGCCCACTTAGCACACGAAATCCGCAATCCCGTAGGCTCTGTTGCCCTACTCGCTTCTACACTTATTAATCGCGTGGATTTAAAAAACAAGTCCCTTGTGCTAGAGATTAAAAAATCCATTTGGCGCGTAGAACGCATTGTAAAAGCCACTTTGCTTTTTTCAAAAGGCGTGCATTGCAATAAAAGCAAAATTGATCCTCAAAACATTGAAGATGAACTTAACGAATCCATTAGCCACTACACTTACTCTAAAGATATTATTTTTGATTTTAAGTTTAATAAAACAGAATTTGAAGCGGATTTTGATTTGCTTTGTATTGTGTTACAAAATTTCCTATTTAATGCCATTGACGCCATTGAAGAGGGCGAAAACGAAAAAGGGCTTGTAGAGATTAACTTTTATAACACAGATAAACACGCACTCTTTGAAATCTATGATAATGGCAAGCCTATTGAAAATCCAGAGATTCTTTTTGAACCCTTTAAAAGCACTAAATTAAAAGGAAATGGCTTAGGGCTTGCACTCTCTTTGCAAATCATTGAAGCACACAATGGAAGCATTACACTCTTACAAAATGGCAAAAAAGGCTTCGCAATAAAAATCCCACACGCCTAAATTTTGCTTAGGATTAAGGCATTTTTAGTTAAGATTCCCTTAACTATTTTATAAAAAAGGGTAAATATGAGTGAAAATATCCAAAAAATGCAAAATGTAAAAAGCATCCGTGAAGTCAATCTTAAAGACAAGCGTGTTTTAATCCGCGTAGATTTTAATGTCCCTATGGATAGCGAACTTAATATTAGTGATGATACAAGAATCCGCGAAGCAATTCCTACAATTAATTATTGCATTGACAATGGCGCAAAATCTATCATTCTAGTTAGCCACTTAGGGCGACCACAAGGCAAAAGCGATTCCTTTTCTTTAAAAAACATTTTAAAACGCCTAGAACGCTTGCTTTCAAAAGATGTTGTCTTTGTAGATAGCTTAGAAAATGCGCAAGTTACGCTAAATACGCTTGTAGATGGTAGCATTGTTTTACTAGAAAATATCCGCTTTTATGAAGGCGAAGAAAAAAACGATTCTGCTCTCTCCCAAAAACTTGCAAGCCTTTGTGATGTTTATGTTAATGACGCCTTTGGAACTTCTCACCGCAAGCACGCTTCAACCTATGGAATCGCACAATATGCGCAAGAAAAAGTTGCCGGCTTACTCCTAAAAAAAGAAATTGATTCTTTTGCTGTTGCACTCTCTAATCCTTTGCGCCCACTATTATTGATTGTTGGCGGTTCTAAAGTATCCTCTAAACTCACGCTTTTAAATTCTATCTTAAATGTTGTGGATAAAATCATCATCGGTGGAGCGATGAGCAATACTTTCTTAAAGGCAATCGGTTATGATACAAAGGCTTCTTTGACCGAAGATAACTTGCTTGAAGATGCTCGCAGCATTCTAAGAAGTGCTAAAGAAAAAGGCGTAAAAATTTATCTGCCCGTAGATGTTGTAGCAACTGATGATATTAAAGATCCAAAAGTAGTGAAAATTATCCCTGCACAAGATATTCCAGATAATCTAATGGCAGCAGATATAGGACCAGCAACCGTGAAGCTCTTTAATGAAGTGATTAAAGATTGTGAAACAATTGTTTGGAATGGACCACTTGGGGCTTATGAAACGCAAAAATTCTCACGCGGAACTTTTAGTATTTCACACGCGATTGCTGATACCTATGCTTATAGTATTATTGGAGGTGGAGATACAGCAGATGCAGTAGATAAAGCAGGAAATAAAGATAGTATGAGCTTCACTTCAACAGGCGGTGGAGCAAGCTTAGAGTTACTAGAAGGTGAAGTGCTTCCAGCATTTGAAGTTTTAGATAAAAGAGCATAAGAATGGACGAACCCCAGAATATTCTAAAAACGCTAAACTAAAGGGGATTATTCTCCTTTAGAATCTTAAAGGAGCAATAATGTTAAATCTATTTATTAAACGCAATGGAATGGTTGTAAGGGAGAGCATTCAATCCATAGAAGCCATTGACGCAAGCTCTGATGTGCTTTGGATTGACTTACTGCACCCAAGCGCACAAGAAATTGCTTATATTTCAAAAACCTATCTTTTAGATATTCCAACCAAAGAAGAAAGGGAAGAAATTGAAGAATCCGCGCGTTATTGGGAAGATAGCGAGAGCGTAACTATTAACACCTATTTCTTAACGCGCCCTAATGAAGAGAATATTTTACACAATGAAACCATTACTTTTTTGCTTACACACAATATCCTTTTTACCGTGCGTTATAGCGAGTTTAAAGTCTTTGATGAAATCCAACAACGCGTGCTTGCAAGCCCAAAAAACTTTGAAGATGGATTTGATTTAATTTCAAAAATCTTTGAATTAAGAGTAGAAAAAGATGCAGATATGCTAGAGAGTATCGCCAAGCAAACGCGTCTTTTACGCCGCGCAGTTGTGTTTGATAAAAAGCTAGGTGATGATATATTGGAAAATTTATCTATTTTACAAGAAATGCACCTAAGCTTGCGCGATAGTCTCTTTGACAAAAGACTTGCAATTACCGCACTTTTACGCACAAATAAAGCTGATTTAGAAGTCAAAAAAGATTTAGGAATTGTGCTAAAAGATATTAACTCTCTAGTAGAATTTACCAATGTTAATATGAATATTTTAGACAATATCCAAACTCTCTTTTCTAGCCAAATTAACATTGAGCAAAACAAAACCATTAAAATTTTCACTGTTGTAACTGTGGCAATGATGCCTCCAACACTAATTTCAACGATTTATGGAATGAATTTTAAATATATGCCCGAGCTTGAATGGACTTATTCTTATCCCATAGTTTTAGGTGTTATGATTATCTCAACCGTTCTTCCGATTCTGTATTTTAAAAAGAAAAAATGGCTGTAATATGGAATCTAAATTTTTGGGATTTTAAATTTTACAGACAATAAGGAAGAAAAAATGTTTGCATTTTTCAAGTTGCTTTTTCTTGTTTGAAAAATTTAAAATCCTAGAAGTTGTAATGCAAAAACTATCTAAAAGTTAGAATCCAAAAACAGATTCCAACTTTTTAACCTAAACTAAAGACTAGCCTGCAACAGAGCATTTAGGCGTTTTACAAACGCATTGACATCTTTAAGCTTACCACCCTCAAGCAATTTTGCTTCTTCAAGCAATAAATGCGCAATTTCCTTTGTTTTCTCACTATTTTTGCTCTCCAAAAGACTTGTTAAAATCGCGTGATTAGGATTAAGCTCTAAAATCGGCTTAGGCTCTGGCATATCCCCTTGCATTCCCATTTGACGCATCATTTTTAACATTGCGTTATTTTGATCATCAGCTTCTACCACACAAGAGGGTGCATCAACTAATCTAGCACTTAAGCGCACTTCTTGCACCTCATCACCTAAAGCTTCCTTGAAAGTCTCCAACAAGCCCTTAAATTTCTCTTGTGTTTGCTCATCAATGCTAGCTTCTCCTAAATCTTCCAAAGCCTCCTTAGAAGTAATCGCACGCAATGGTGTTTTATCATACTCTTGCACCATAGGCATTACGATTCCATCTATCTCATCGCCAAAGAGCATTACTTCAATGCCTTTTTTATTAAACGCATCAAGCAAAGGTGAGCTCTTAAGCAACTCCAAATCCTCCCCTTGCAGATAGTAGATTGCCTTTTGCCCATCAGTCATTCTCTCTTTGTATTCTTTAAAAGAAATCTCTTTACCCTCACTCTTAGTACTACTAAAGCGCAAAAACTCCAATAATTTTTCTTTGTTTTCAAAATCGCTATAAACACCCTCTTTTAAACATCTACCAAACTCTTTATAAAACTTAGCGTATTTTTCTGTATCTTTCTGCAAAGCTTCAATCTCGCTTAGAATCTTTTTTGTAGAAGCAGATTTAATCGTAGCTAGGATTCTATTTTGTTGCAAAATCTCACGGCTTACATTAAGCGGTAAATCTTCGCTATCAATTATCCCCCTTACAAAACGCAAATAAGGCGGTAAAAGCTCCTTATCATCATCGGTAATAAACACACGCTTCACATACAGCTTCACGCCACTTTTATAATCCACGCGATACAAGTCAAAAGGCGCAGTTTGTGGAATATAAAATAAAGTTGTGTATTCTAAAGTCCCCTCCACCCTTGTGTGTATCCAAGAAAGTGGCTCACTAGAATCATAACTCAAAGTTTTATAAAACTCTTTGTATTCTTCATCTTTTAAATCTTTCTTTGCCACACGCCAAAGAGCTGAAGCCTTGTTGATTTGTTCGCATTTTTGCTCTATGACTTCCTTTTTATTTGCCCCTTCACCCTCGCTTTTGCTCTCAGTAAAATGTAAAAAAATTGGGAAAGGAATATGATCAGAGTATTTTTTGATAATCTCTTCTATACGCCAACGGCTTGTAAATTCCTTTTCATCATCTTTTAAATATAGCTTAATCTCACTTCCGTGCGATTCTTTCTCACAAGGCTCAATATCAAACTCCCCACTCCCATCACTAATCCACGCATACGCTTGACTCTCCCCTGCTTTTTTGGTTGTTACTATAATCTTGCTTGCCACCATAAAAGCAGAATAAAACCCAACACCAAATTGTCCAATAAGTGCGGAATCCTTTTTCTTATCGCCACTAAGTTTTGATAAAAAGTTTTTTGTCCCACTCTTTGCAATCGTTCCTAAATTCTCTATTAAATCCGCTTCATTCATACCCACACCGCTATCACTAATTGTTAGCGTGTTTTTCTCACTATCAAAGGCTATGTCAATTCTAGGCGTGAAGTTTAACGACTTTAGTTTCTCATCTGTTAACGTTAAGTATTGCAATTTATCTAGCGCGTCTGAAGCATTGCTCACAAGCTCACGCAAAAAAATCTCTTTATTAGAATACAAAGAATGTATCATTAAATCCAAAAGTTGATTCACTTCGGTTTGAAAAGTATGTTTTGCCATAAATATCCTTTTTTGAAAAATTTTCGCGCATTATAGCAAAAAAATAGAAAAAATCAATAACCTTTATATTACTAATATCAACTTTATTTAGCTTAATAAAAATAATATTTTATATTTAGTTACTATAAACCTTTAAAAATGGGATTAAAAAATAAATGATAAAAGCAAAAGTTATAAGAAAACGAAGTTTTGCAACTCCGCAGAGTTATGGAGTTGCAATTTTAAGAAGTGTCAAAGCAAGAAAGTCTTTAATTACTGCTTTAAGCCTAACAGTGTGTTTAGCACTTGATCGGCTGTGGTAATAGATTTAGAGTTTGCTTGGAATCCTCTTTGCACCACAATAAGCTGTGTTAGACCACGGCTTAAATCTGCGTTACTCATCTCAAGCTTAGATGCTGCAACACTAGCACGACCACCTGTTCCAGCTGTTCCTATTGTTGCGCGTCCAGAGTTTGCTGACTCTGCATAGAGATTGCTTCCGCTCTCTTGTAACCCTTCGTAGTTTGCAAATGTTGCAATTGCCACTTGTGCTAAAGCTAGATTTTGCCCATTATCAAAACTTCCTATTAAAGTTCCTGTTGCGTCAAAATAATATTCTTTCAAAACGCCAGAAGCATAGCCATCACCATTAACATTTTGTGCTTGGGATTCCCTAGAAGTGCTTGTAAGTCCATCAAACCCACCGCCTTTTCCAAAGTCTAGTTCAATATTTTGTGGGAATGAAGCCCCTGTGTTTGGCTTAAACTGAATGCTAGATGGATTTACCCCTAATAGCTCTCCATTTTCCCCAAAGGTTACACTACCGCCTTCTAAAATATTTGGGCGTTGCGCACTAGAGCCAATAAGTTCTGCTGGCTCTGGCACAATAATCCGGAAGCTCCATTCCGCTTCTCCCACTTTTTCAAACTGCATTGTAAATTCGTGTTTATTTCCTAAACTATCATAAATATCCACAGTTTGTGCAAATGTAGCCATTCTTAAACCTGCTGTTGTTGTAACTTGTCCGCCTTCTACTAGCACACCTGTATTCATTGCTTTCATTTGATTTTTGAAAAGCACATTTGTTGTGTTGTTTTCATCGTTAAAGGCAGAAACAAAGATATTTAAGCTATCAAATTCTGGATTGTGGAATCCACCCGGACCAGCTACTGCACTTGCTTTAATCCCATCATCTTGGTTATTTATCTCAAATTGTCCAAGACTATTTAAAGTAATCTTAACTCCATAAGCACTCTCGCCATAGTTATCTGGAACCCTACCTGCATTTTGCCCTGCCGCATTTCCATAAGCAGTAGAATCTCCACCAAAGGCTTTTACGCGGTTTGCATCGTGCTGCATAAGTATGCGCAAATCTTCTGTGCTTCTAAACTGCCCATCATCTAAGCTTGGTGTTGTTTGCTTGCTATATCTGTATTCAAAAGCAGTGGTAACGGTTGCAGTATCATCATTACCACCAAATCCACCACCATCAAAGATTCCGTTATCAAATCCTGTCGCACGGATATTTTTATTGCTACCATCACCATCAAGTTGATTTTTGTTTTGCAAAACTAATGTGTCGCCTTGTATGATTGCTTCTACACCTGTTTTGTCTTTATAATTATTAATCGCTCTTTGCGCGGCTAGCAAGTGGCTAGAACCATTTGCTGTTGGGTCATTTGTCCAAGTGATTTCTTGCCCATTAATAGTAACTGTTGTTGTAACCGCACCTGCTGGTATGTTTCCTCCAAGCTCCAAAGGCTCTGCCGTAGCTGTTTGATAACTTATCCAAATCCCCTGTCCTTCTTGTAAGCGCATAGCCTCCCCAGCGTCATTAAACATTACTCCCATATCTTGTGGGATTTCGTGTTGCTTATCTGAGGTATCATAAAGCCTATCTAAGCCTCCTGCTACATAATTATTCGCACTTGAGCTATCAAGTGGGCTTGGACAACCGATATTTTCTGTTTTATTCCCACTTGTTAAATTGATATTCCCTACAACCACACCTGTTTTTTTAGCTGGGATTGTAAGGCGTGGATCAATGGTAATATTCCCAACAGGACCTGTGGAATCTACACGATTTAAAGAATCGCTTCCACACGCACAATTGAGTTTAGATAAATCTCTAACCCAACCTTGCACAATAAAACCGCTAGTATTTACGAGATTCCCTACTGCATCAAACATAAATGCACCATCTCTTGTATACATATTAGAATATCCGCCATTGTTACTAACAACAAACATTCCTTTGCCCTCTAATGCCAAATCTCCCTTTCTATCAGTATTCTGCAAAGAACCCTGCTCAAAAATTTTAGTTGTTGTTTCAATTCCAGTTCCAAGCCCAACAGAAAAATCATTTACCCCGCCATAACCAGCATAAGGAATCGTAGCAGAACGCTTTGTTTGACTAACCATAGTAGAAAAATCTGCTCTAGAATATTTAAAGCCCGTTGTATTGACATTTGCAATATTGTTTGATTCAACATCTAATGCAATTTGATGCGCTTGCATACCACTAACGCCTGACCATAAAGATCGTAACATTTGCAATCCTTTAAACATAAAGTATTTTGCAAAGAATCAAGCAATTACTATTCCAACTTTTACAGCTCCATTAAATTTAGATTCCATATTTTTAGAAATTTTAAAAGACTAAAAAGAGTTAAAAACAACAAGAGTTTAAAGCATTTTCTACTACAATACCAAACTTTAAGGGTGCAGGAGTTTAAATGATAAAACAACCACAAGATGAGATTGATTACAAAGTCAAATTCACGCAAGAGTATTTTAACCCTAAGCTTTGCAAATATGATAATGAGCGAATAGACATTATCCTGCTTGATAAAAAGGGCAATCCACTTTTATACATTGAAGCGAAAGTTACCCTAAACCTACAAGAAAGAGCAAAAGCTTTGGCTCAAGTCGTGCTAACCAATAAAAAGCAAAAACAGATTCTAAACCACCTAGCCCTAATCTATAAAGAAAATGGCAATGATATTTTAGAGTTTATTGAGCTTTTAGATGATTCTGTGATGTTTAATAACGACTTCCATTGGGAGAGTGAGACCCCAAGCACCCCAACACGCGATGCGATTGATAGAATCAACGATAGATTAAAGCAAAGCGCGAAAATCATAAAATATGTAAATAATGAGATTAAAGAGTTTTATGCCAACCTACTCAAAAGAGAAGATTTAGAAATCTCTATCACGCTTAAAAATATGATAACCATTTTTCACGCGTGGAAAGAAGTCATAAAATTTAAAAATGAGATAAAAAACGAACAAACCTTAATCAATCTCTTTTTAGTAGATATGCTAAATAATACCAAATACAAAGACAGCCTTATAATCGTAGGCACAGACTTAGGCTCACAAAAGCCCCTAATACGAGAAGGCACAGACCTAAACGCCTTTAGCGTAGAAATAAACGAAAACAAACAAGAAGTAAAATTTATAGATGATAAAAATGAAAAATTCTACACTATCCCAAATCTACAAGCCTACAAAGCCTTTTGGGACAAATACAAACGCCCACCTGCAAAAGATGAATTTTTAAAAATCTTAGAAGAATCGCATTTGCTTTATACCGATAAATACCGCAAAGATACAGGCGGAGAATACACACCCTTTTTCTTTGTGAGTGAGCAAAACAAGATTTTAGAGCAGTATTGCCTAGATTCTAAAACAGACTTAAAAGACTATATCATTTACGACCCTTGCTGTGGCGTGGGGAATTTAGAGAATCAATTCTCAAAAGAGATAAAAAAGCAGTGCTATCTAAGCACGCTAGATTCTAAAGATGTGGATATTTGCACGATTAAAGAGTTTGAAAATGTGGTGCAATTTGATTATTTAAAAGATTCTAATGAGCCAAAATTTAAACACGGGGGCGATGAGCTAGAGATAGCCGAAATTGTAAAAAGAGAAAAGAAAAAGCTAATGGTTATAATGAATCCACCCTATCAAAACTATACGAACTCTCAAGGCAAAAGGGAGAATAAAGCCATAAGCTTTTTTAATAAAGTGTGTAAGCTAGAGCCTGAAGCAATAGTGTTTTACTATATGACAGAGAGCTTTATGCGTGATGAGATAAGGCACTATGTAGATTCTAAGTTTAAAATGTATAGCCATATTTTTACCACTGCCAAAAATTTTAACTTAAGCGATTGGAGCATCTCTCAAATGATTTTTAGTAAAAATTTTGGCGAGAAAGTCAATAATAATTTTTTTACTGCCAAGCGGTATGAGAAAGATAAAAATGGCTTTCATTTTATAAAAAGCTATACCTATGACTTAGCGCGACCTAGCCTAGTAAAAGAAATAGATAAAGCGATAAAAGAGAATCAAAAGGGAATGATTTTAGGGAATTATAGTTATCTTGAAAGTAGTATCAATTTAACAAATAAGCCTAGCAAAAATCAAACGCCAATCACCACTGAAAACCTAAAATATTGTTTGCTTTCTAAAGGGCTAAATTTTAACACTCATCATAAATATTTTGAACGAAATGACTATGTATTGAAGGGCAGAGTGAGCGAAATTTCCCAAGAACTATTTAACGATTCTATAGCTTTTTCCTTGTTTTATAAAAGAATGGCTTTCACAAATAAAGCCGTTACTAACGGGGGGGGTAACTCTTAAAAACTATATTATGCCCTTTAGTGCTGAAGAGCTAGGCGGAGCGTGTAGGCATAATGATTTAAATGTGCTTTATCCTGAACACGCTGAAATTATAGGCTATGATATGAGTGTTTTAGACACGCCTGAAGTGCAAGAGAAAAAGCGAAATTTAGAACTCCCACCCTTTGACTTTAGAGAGTTTTTAAAGCAATTTAGTTTTAGCAAAGAAGCCAAAAGCCTTTTAACGCCGCACTAGAAATCTTTAAATACTATCACGCAAATCCTTACTATCAAAATAAAGATTATAACGATAGCTTTTATGATATAACAAATGCTATAATGGGAAAAGATACAAATGCTTTCAAAGACTTAGAAGGCAAAGATAGCAGAATCACACGCACAAAAACTACCAAAGGCACAAAAGGCTTTGCCAAAAACAACCTTAAAGGCGTAATACCAAGCAAGGATTTAGAGCTTTTCTACCACTTTTTTGAAATGCGAAATAATCTAGCGATAAAAATCAACGAAGAACTACTAGATTCTAAACTTTTACTATGGAAACGTGAAAATATCTTTTAGTAAGATTTTAAAGTGCTGCAAGCCTCTAATTCCACTGCAATCTAAACTCACTTCCCTTGCCCTCTTCGCTCTTGCAAGTGATTGTAATATTATAAAGCGTGCAAATTTGTTGCACTAGGGCAAGTCCGATTCCAAATCCACCTTGATTAGCATTTGCGCGGTAATAACGCTTGAAAATTTTATCCATTTTGTCTTTTGGGATTCCACAACCATTATCTTTTATGTTTAAAAAATTCTCGCCCAAAACAACTTCCACGCTTCCGCCACTTTGCGTGTATTTTAAGGCATTATCTAAAAGATTATCCACCACACGCACAATTCTGCTGTAATTTGCACTTATAACACTCTCTACACTATTTTCAAGCTCTAAAGAAAAACAAATTGCAATGTTTTTTTTCTTAAAAAATGGCTCAAAATACGCAATGCGTTCAGCGATTAATTGTGTTAAAGCAACATTTTCTAATTTTAAATCCTTTGCTTCATCAAAAGCATAAAAAAGCAAATCTTGATAAATCTGCTCTAGTGTTTGTGCTGCTAGTTTTATACGCTCAAATTTTTGTTGTTGATGTGTGCTTAACTCATACATTTTAATACGCTCAACACTCATCAAAATTACACTTAAAGGCGTGTTTATCTCGTGTGTAGAATCCTTAATAAACGCATTTAATTGCTGGATTTTTTCTTTTAAAGGCTTAAGACTCAAAGAAACTAAAAAATACGCAACCAAACTGATTGCTAAAAGCGCGGCAATAAAACTTGCAAAGATAACACCAAGAAGAGTATAAAGTTCAGATTTTATACCCTTTGAAGACACAAGCATATAAATATTGTTTTTAGATTCCATTTTAGAATTGCTAAAACTCTGCTGCATTAAATGCCAGAATCTCCCGCCTATACGCTGTGTAATAAGATACATTGTATCTTCTTTAAGCACAATTTTATCGCCCCTATGATTTGGAGCTTTTAAAAGAGATTGTGCATTTAAAATCGCTTGAATCTGTTTAGGATTTTGCAAATTTTCTAATGCATTAAAAAGGATTTCTCCATTCTCTTTAATAAGCAAAAAAGAAATTCCAAGTTTATTATGTGCAGAGCTTAAAAGCTTTTTATAATCTAAGTCTTTAGAGAGGGAATTTTGCACCTGTTCATACAAATACACCACCAAAGAATGCGCATTCTCAAAAAGCGTGTTAATTTTGGATTCTACAATGGAATCTTTCTTTGTGCCATACCAGCCATAAAACACAAGTGCCAAAAAAACAAAACTTGTTAGCATATACAATGCCAAAATCTTAAAAGCGGTTTTTTTGCTCATATCCATTTTAAATTTTGCCATTTTAAGCCCTTTTATAACAATATCCTTCACCGCGCCTTGTTAGAATATTATCCTTTCCTACAATATGGCGCAAGTTTTTGATATACACGCGCAAACTAAGCTCGCTTGGCTCTTCATCATATCCCCAAAGCACAGAATAAATTTGCTCCAAACTTACAAACTCTCCATTATGTTTTAACAAAAGCTTCAAAAGTTCTCTCTCTTTTGAGGGCATTTTTTGGATTTTATTTTCAAAATACAAAATCTCTGTTTTACTATCAAAGCAATATCCATTGCCAAAGTCAAAAAGTGTGTTTTTCCCCTTGCGCTTAAGCTGTGCTTCAATGCGCAAAAGCAATTCTGAAAGCTCAAAAGGCTTGCGCAAATAATCATCGCAGCCACTTTTAAAACCAACTTCTAAATCCTTTAGCGAATTTAACGCTGTGATAAAAATTGCTGGCGTATCTTTACCACTCTCTCTAATCTCTCTTAAGGCTTTAAAGCCATTTTGTCCAGCAACCATTACATCAAGCAATAAAATATCAAAATCCATTTCATAAGCCTTGTTTGCCGCTTCTAAGCCATTATCACAACACACTACAAAATAACCCTCTTCTTCTAAACACTCTGCAATAATTTCTTGCAATGCTACATCATCTTCTAACAATAGCACTTTTGCTTTCACACGCTCCCCTTAAAGTTGGAATCCAAAATAATTTAAAGCCCCAAAAACAAAAAGACTAAACGCCCCGATTACATAATCCCAAATTCCTCCTGTTTTAAAGCGCAAAAAAGCGGGAGTTAAATGCACAGATTTTGCACTAAAGGGCAAAAACAATGGCACTCCACTAGGCGTTAGCATATCTCCCATTAGATGAAACACACAACCTAATAAAACTCCAAAAACAAAAATTTCAAGCACTGCTTCATCTAAGTCTTTAACAAATCCACTAACAAGTGGAATCCCTTTTAAAAACTCTGCCCCAAAGGCACTTGCAAGCAATAATAAGATTCCAACTATTATAAGAAAACTAAGGCTATGCGTTAGCCCCCTATGCCCAAAAATCGCTTTAATTACATTTGAAATTCCAATAGTTTTTTTACCAATAGTAGAATTTGGCTCATCAATATCAGGCAACAACGCGCCTAAGGTTATCGCACCATAAAACACGCCTAAATCCTTAGCACTTAGCGAAGTTTGCGTTAGAGCAGAAAAACCAACCGCTCCAAGCGCGCCAAGCCCAAGCGCGAAGGCAATATGTGTTTTTCCTAACATTTTAATCCTTGCTTTAACCTTGTGTGCGCACAATCAAACTCTTAGGCAAGCCAAACTTCTCTACAATCTTTCTTTCTCTCTCTCTATGCTCCCCATTATCCACTTCGTGATCAAATCCTAGCAAATGCAACACTCCGTGGATAAAAAGCAAGGCGATTTCATCATTTAAGCTATGCCCTAATTCTTGTGCAATTTTACTTGCAAACTCTACTGAAATTACAATACTTCCTAAAAGCAGAGAAAACTCTAAAGGAAAAGATAACACATCAGTTGGCTTATCAATCCCTCTAAATTCTAAATTTAATGCTTGGATTTTTGCATTCTCCACAAATAAAAGCTCGCATTGCTTATCTTGCAATCCTAAGTCTTTTAAAATTTCTAAAAATATGGAATCTAAAAATGCTAAAAAGCTAGAATCAAATTTGATTTTAGTTTGATTATCTATATCAATCAATTTCTATTCCCACAGGACAATGATCACTTCCTAAAATTTCAGGGTAAATACTAGCACTTTTTAATCTAGAATCTAAAATTTTAGAACATAAAAAATAATCAATCCGCCACCCCGTGTTGTTTGCCCTAGCCTTGCCCATATAGCTCCACCAAGTGTAAGCCCCTTGCTTTTCAGGGTAAAAATGGCGATAAGTATCTGTAAAGCCAGAATCTAGTAGCACACTCATTTTTTCTCTTTCTTCGTCAGTAAATCCTGCATTTCTACGATTTGTTTTAGGGTTTTTTAAATCAATCTCTTTATGTGCGACATTAAGATCACCACACACAATCACAGGCTTTTTAGATTCTAAGTTTTTCAAAAACGCGCGAAAATCATCTTCCCATTCCATTCTATATTCCAAGCGTTCAAGCTCTCTTTTAGAATTAGGCGTATAGACATTCACAAGATAAAAATCGCTAAATTCTGCTGTAATAATACGCCCTTCTTTATCGTGGTGGGCAATCCCCATATCATATTCCACGCTTAAAGGTTTTATCTTGCTAAAAATTGCTACTCCAGAATAGCCTTTTTTTTCTGCGCTATTCCAATATTCTTCATAATTTGGAAAATCAAATTCCGCCTGCTCTCTTTGCATTTTTGATTCTTGGATACAAAACACATCAGCATTTACAGAGTTAAAAAACTCCATAAATCCCTTGTTCATACACGCTCTTAGTCCATTAACATTCCAAGAAATTAATCGCATTATATTCCTTTATTGTGGATGTTTCACGCTACCATTATAAAATGGTGTGCAAGCTTTAGCTTCCCCTAAAACAGGCTCTGTAACAACTTCTGCTCCCTTTTTTAGCTTTTTAAAGATAGAATTTGCAAGATTTACTGCCGTTTTGATTGTGGTTTGTGTGATTTCAATTTTAGGATTATCTAGCGTTCCTTTAATCTTTTGCGCATATTTTGCACAATTTTTTTCATCTAAAAGTCCAATGGAGAAGTTTTCAAATGCATTATTATTAAGGTTAATCGCACCAATGGCTGCTAATCTAGTTTTACCTGTTGCAAAGGCTACATCTTGTGCGTGTGCTACTCCATTTTTAAGGATAAATTTTGCTTCTAATTCCTTAATCACACTTTTAGAATTTACCACAGAATTTAACCCAAGCATTCCTGCATTGCTTCCTTTTGTTGCGGCAATCCCAAGCGGACCTGCTAGCACAAATGCACCCACATCAAGTAAATTTACGCTGTTTGTGTTTTCATAACTTTTTGCTAACGCGTCAATATCAAGGCTATAAATCTCTAAATCCCTAGTGTTTAGCTCTGCGCTTCCATTTAAATGCTTAATAATGCTTTTTGCATCATTCCCCTGAATACTTAAATCCGCATTAATATTTGCGATTCCACCTTTAATTAGCTTACCATTGTCTGTAAAGTTTGCAATTTTTTTCAAATCTAAATCTTTACCACTAAGAAGCAATTTTTCATTTTTTAAGGCTAGATTTAAGCTTCCAAAATCGCTATTTTGAAGAATTAGGCTTGGCTTATTATTTTCAAAACCTACACTTCCATTAAGCGCTAACGCACCTTTTAGTGCCATTTTGAGAGGATTAATGTTTGCAATCTCAGGTGTGCTTAGAGCAAAATCCGCAGAATACGCATTGTTTTTTAGATTAACTTTTACATTTTTAATAATTGCTTGAATATCCTTGCCATCAATGTTTAAAGAAGCTGTGCCTTCTCCATTTTTTAACTCACCACTACCATTTAGAGCAAAACTCAAATCCTTTTTAAACTCCATTCCACTTAAGGCATTTAAAGTTTTCTTTGCAAGTGTAATTTGTTTGGAATCTAAACTAAAATCTCCATCAAAGCTTTCAAAATTCTTTAAATCTACTTTTGCATTTAAAGCACCTTGCGCATCATATTGTAGAAGTTTTGCAAGCTTTTGCAAATTTAAAGCTTCAATTTCTACTTGTGCATTTTTGGGCGCATTGTTTTGCAACTCTGCATTTGCAAGCATTTTAGAGTCAAACAAATCACTTTTTGCTTGCACCTTTAAATCCTTAGCATTTCCGCTAAATTCTGCACTTAGCGTGTTATTCTTGCCAAGTTCTAAACCTTGATAACTCAAGCTTGCAAGCGTGCTTTTTACATCACCTTTTAGTGTGTAACTTAATGGGGAAAGTTGGATTTTATCCACAAGTGCATTTAGATTTAAACTTCCATTTAACGCGTAATCTTTCATATCTACATAGCTTCCTGCTAGATTAACAAGCTCATTTAAGCTCAAATCTTGCGCATTTAATTTTATGCTTTGCGGTGTGTAGTTTGGCATTACAATATGCGCTAAAATTGGATTTGTTAGAACATTTAGAGCAAGTGTTGCTTCTTGATTTGTAATTTTGCTAGATTTTAAATTAAGATTTGCCACAAGCGGAGTTTTTAACATAAAATCATTAAAGCCGATATTTTTCACGCTTATTTGTATCGCGCCATTACTAGAAAAATCTACAATGTTTGCTTTTAGATTTTTAGATTCCATTGTTAAATAACTAGAAGTTGCAAGCAATTCTGTTGTGATACTATCACTCTTTGCAACGCCATTAATTGCAAGCTTAATAGAACCGCTAGGAAGCATTAGTCCATAAGCTTTTTTCAAAAGTGTAGCATTTGGAGTAATTGCATTTGAAGCAATGGTAAATCCCCCACTTGGTGCTTGCAAATTTGAAATGTCCATATCCGCATTAAGAAGAATTCTACCTGTGGCGTATTTAGGCTGATTTAAAAAGGCTAGCAAAGATTCTATATTAATACCTTCTTTACTATTTAAAAATAAGCGTTTAGGCTTGAAGTCTTCTAAACTCACATCGGCAAAAATCGCGCTATTAAACGCATTAATATTTGCTTTAACCCCTAAATGATTGGCTTGCTTGATAATATCGCCATCTATACTAACGCCACCATTTAAACGCATTCCTAAAAGTTTTTCATAAGGAGCTAAATCTTTAAGTATCGCATTAATTTTTGCATTTGTATTAAGCGTAAAAAGTGAATAATCCCCATTGATTGCGATTTTAGAATTTTGCTTATCTGTGATTGCAAACGCATAAGAATTAAAGCCTAAATTAAAATGCGTAAATTCCAAGCCTATCGGAGCTTTTTGGTTTGCTATTTCTGTGATTTTATCTTTTAAAAATGCATTTCCACTGCTTGAAAATAGCCAAGCCAACAAGCCCCCAACAACAAGTAGCAAAACAATAATAACGCCACCAAGAATTTTTAAAAACTTTTTCATAAACCTACCCTTTACTTAACTAGACTTAAAAGAGTGCAATTCTAACAAATTATTTAGAAACTAAATATAAATAAATTTTTTATTTTTTAGGATTTTGTAAAAACAGCCGATATATAATGCGTCAGTTCTTTTTAGTAAAGAATGATAAATCATAAGAAAGGAGTCTATTATGATTTCAGGTATTGACAGCAGTGCAGTAGCGTTAAGTGGAAACCTAAGCGTTCTTAAAAAAGCTATGGATAGCGAAGAAGCAATTATGAGTTCAATCCTAAGTGGAATGGAAGGTGCGCAAGGTAATTTACAAACACAACAAGCACCAAGCCAACCAACACAAGCTCCAAGCCAAAGCAACAATTTATTAGATATTATGGCGTAACTTAAGGCACCTAGTGTGCTTTAAGCTTTCTTAACACTTTAGATTCCAACTTTTCATTTATCTCAATTTAAAAATTATCTCTTATAATTCCGCGATTAATTTTTAAACATTATTGGCAATTTCTATGATACAGCAAAACTTTTCTATTTCACTTGTAAATACACTAATGCGCTATGCAACGCAGCGTTATTTGCACTTACGCCCAAGCTCCCTTACAAAACTCCCAGCACCAAACCCTAAAAAAGTGCAAGATAAAAGTTATCTTTTATATATGCACATTCCATTTTGCGCAACCCTTTGCACTTATTGTTCTTTTAATCGTTTTTTATTCCAAGAAGAAAAAGCTAAACTCTACTTTGAAAACTTGCGTAAAGAAATGCAAATGGTTAAAGATTTGGGCTATGACTTTAGCGAAGTGTATGTAGGCGGTGGCACAACTTCTATTATGCCTGATGAGCTTTGCAAAACACTAGATCTTGCAAAATCTCTTTTTAATATTAAAGAAGTTTCTTGTGAGTCTGATCCTAACCACTTGCAAAAAGAAACGCTAGAATCCTTTAAAGGAAGAGTAGATAGACTCTCTGTTGGCGTGCAAAGCTTTGATGATGGAATCTTACGCAAAATTGGGCGTTATGAAAAGTTTGGTAGTGGGGAAGAAACCTACAAAAAACTAGAACAAGCCATAGGAATCTTGCCAATTTTAAATGTGGATTTAATCTTTAATTTTCCAAACCAAACACAAGAAATGTTAGCAAGAGACTTAGAATTAATTAAACAACTAAAGCCCAACCAACTTACAACCTATCCGCTCATGTCTTCACCCTCTGTTAAAAGTATCCTAAAACGCTCCATAGGCGAAGTGAGCCTACAAAATGAAGCACAACTCTATGAACAAATCCTAGAGAGCTTACAAAATGACTTCACGCCACTTTCAAGCTGGGCATTCTCCCACAAAGGAAGCGAAATTTTTGATGAATATGTTGTGGATAATGATGAATATGTAGGAATTGGATCTGGCTCTTTTAGCTTCTTAAATGGCACACTCTATACCAACACATTTTCCCTAAAAGAATACGCACAAAAAATCCAAAATGGACAAATGGGTGTGGCAAGGGAACGCAAATACTCCAAAAAATCACAATTACAATACCGCTTAATGGTAGAACTCTTTGGCGGTAAGGCAAGTGCCAAACGCTTCAAAGAGTGTTATAACGCGAACTTAGAATGGGATTTGTTTAAAGAACTTTCCTTTTTGCGCCTAAGTGGCAATATCTACAAGCAAGGGCAAGATTATTATCCAACCACACAGGGTAAATATCTATTTTTATCAATGATGAAAGAATTTTATATTGGAATGGATAGAGTGCGTGAAGAATCACGCGCAGCACTAAAAGAAGAGGATATGTAGGCATTTTGTTTTTTTATGAAATTTTGCTACAATTTTAAAACTTATGAGGGAGTAGTAAGCGCATAGCGTGGCAAGCCAACATAATGAATCTTTAGATTCTGGTTTTGTCTTAAATTATGAGACTCATATATAACTTTATAGAGAAGCTATATATGATCCCTTTTCTTTAAAAATTTTGGCTCATATTTAGCAAAAGGAGCCAAATTGAATCCTATAAAAACACCACAAGACACAGCACTGCAAACCGCTTTAAAAACCGATTCCGATTTCGGCTTAACACAAGCGCAAGTAGAATCTAATCGCACAAAGTTTGGTAACAATGCTTTTAGCAAAACTCCACCACCCACACTTTTAAATGAACTTATTGAAGCCTTTAAAGAGCCTATGGTGCTTTTGCTACTTTTTGCCGCACTCTTAGCACTTGGCATTAACACTTATGAGTTTCTAGCTCACGGCAATGCGAACTTTTTAGAGTGCGTTGGGATCTTTATTGCAATCTTTCTCTCTATTGCAATTACACTCACAATGGAACGCCGTAGCCAAAAAGCCTTTGAAACTTTAAATGCAATCACACAAGGCAACAAAGTGCGTCTTTTGCGCAATGGTGAAATCACACAAATCCTACAAGATGAAGTTGTTGTGGGTGATATCATCTTATTAGAAAGTGGCGATAAAATTCCAAGCGATTGCGTGATTCTTCACGCACAAAGCTTGCTTTGTGATGAATCAAGCCTAACTGGCGAAAGCGTGCCAAGCTTGAAATCTGAAGCTAATTTAAACACACCTTTAGATGAGATTCCAAGCTCTGTTATGCTCTATCGAGGCTGTTTTATCACACAAGGCAATGCAAAGGCTCTTTGTATCGCCACAGGAGATAACACAGAATTTGGCAAAATCGCAGCTGCCCTTGATTCTAAGCAAAAATCCACAACACCTTTGCAAGAGAAACTAAAAACTCTAAGTGGCAAAATCACTCTCTTTGGTGCAAGTGTTGCAATGCTAGCTTTTTTTATCCAAATAGGATTCTTTATTTTTAGGGGCGAAGTTGCTTTCTCTAACATCGCACAAGCGTTTATTTCTAGTATTGTTTTAATTGTCGCTTCCGTTCCAGAGGGCTTGCCTACCATTGTTGCTATCTCTTTAGCCTTAAATATCATCAAAATGTCTAAGCAAAACGCCCTAGTAAAAAAGCTAATTGCGTGTGAAACAATCGGCTGTGTAAATATCATTTGTAGTGATAAAACAGGCACACTCACGCAAAACAAAATGTCGGTGGAACATTGCTACTTAGAACAAGAGAATCCAAAAGCCACGCAACACTTCTTAGAAAATTGCGTCCTAAACTCCACAGCAAACTTAGGAAGCAACGACACATTTATCGGCAATCCCACAGAATGTGCTTTGCTAGTGTATGCTAAAAAGCTAGAATTTGACTATAAGCCCTTACGCAAAAAAGCAGAGATTTTACACTCTTTCCCCTTTGCTTCGCAAACAAAAAATATGACCACTCTAGCACGCTTTGATAATCAGCTAATGTGCTATTCTAAAGGCTCACCAGAAAAGATTCTCGCGCAATGCAAGGCATTTGCAAATTTGGATTCCATAAAAGAGCAAATCAAATCTTATCAAGCTAAAGCCTATCGCGTAATTGCCTTTGCGCAAAAAGAGATTCCATTAAATGCTAATACCACAAAAATAGAGCGCGAAAAATTGGAATCACAAATGGAGTTTTGCGGATTTGTAGCCATTACTGACCCATTGCGCGAAGATGCCTATGAAGCGATTATGGAATGCAAGAGAGCTGGCATTGCGCTTAAAATTCTAACAGGCGATAACCTAGAGACTGCAAAGGCAATTGGCAATCAACTCCATTTATTAAACGAACATTCTATCGCCATTGAGGCTCAAGTTATAGAAAAATTAAGCCAAAAAGAACTCTTAAAAATACTCCCGGATATTACCATTATTGCCCGCTCCACACCAAGTGTAAAAATGCAAATTGTAAATGCTTTAAAAGCACAAGGTAATGTTGTAGCCCTAACAGGCGATGGAATCAATGATGCGCCAGCCCTTAAACATTCTGATGTAGGCATTGCAATGGGGATTTGTGGCACAGAAGTCTCCAAAGAAGCAAGTGATATTATCTTGCTAAATGATAGCTTTGCGACCATTGTAAAGGCGATAGAATGGGGACGGGGAATCTACCAAAACTTCCAACGCTTTATCCAATTCCAACTCACCGTGAATCTAAGCTCTGTGCTTATCGTGCTAGCCGCTGTTGTGTGCGGATTTACCGCGCCTTTTAGCGCCTTGCAACTGCTTTGGGTAAATCTCATAATGGACGGACCGCCCGCCCTTACACTAGGCTTAGAACCTGTCTGTAAAAATGTCTTGAACCAAAAGCCCACAAAACGCGATTCCAACATTATTACACGCAATATGCTTGTGCTAATTCTAAGCAGTGGAATCTTTATTGCCATAATGTGCTTATTGCAGTATTTTACGAACTTTTTAGGCGCAAGCGAAGAGCAAAAAGGCACGGCGCTTTTCACGCTTTTTGTGATTTTTCAGCTTTTTAACGCCTTTAACGCAAGGGAGCTTAATAATCACAGCATTTTTAGCAATCTCTTAGGCAATCGCCTTATGCTAGGGACTTTTGTGCTAACCTTTGCCTTGCAAGTGCTAATTGTGGAGTTTGGTGGAAGTGCTTTTCAAACACAGCCTTTAGAATTTATCCTTTGGTGCAAAATTATTTGCGTGGGCTTTAGTGTGATGTTACTAGGCGAAATCACACGCCTTTTCTTGCGTAAAAATTCCAAAGATATTTACAAAAACAATTTTATCAATCTTTAAAAAATCAAAAGATAGAATATAGGCTTTTGTTTTTTAAAAGGAACTTAATCAATGGCTTTAAAAAAAGGTTGTGTATCAGTTGCTCTTGCCATAGTTTTAAGCGGTTGTGCAATTAATCAACAAAACATAGGTAAAGTTAGTGGAACTGCTGGTGGAGTTTTAGTTGGAGCTGGAACTGGAGCTATTATTGGCAAGCAAGTTAGTGGCAATAGTGGTGCATTAGTCGGTGCTGGAATTGGAGCAATAGCTGGTGGAATAGCAGGCTTTTTTATAGGAGATTATATAGACAAAAGGCGTGCAGAGCAACGCAAAATTTCAGAGGCGAAAAATGTAAAAATAGAGTTTGAGAACATTAAAAAAGATGGAACAAGTCAAAAAAACGATAAAGTCATCATTAAAGATAACAATCAATTTAAATCCGCAAGCTCAACTCTTAATCCAAACGCAAAAGATTATTACACCCAAATTGCTAAAACCTATCAAGTAAAGGACAAAAAGATTCTTATTGTAGGGCACACGGATGATACAGGCAATAGCGCATTTAATCAAAAATTAAGTGAAAAACGCGCTAGAGCTGTTGGAAAAGTCTTTGCCCAAAATGGCGTCAGCACAAAAAATATTTACTATCAAGGAGCAGGTTCAACACAGCCAAAAGCAGATAATAATACAGAAAAAGGTAGATCAGAAAATCGCCGTGTTGAAATTATAGAGCTTGACAATGAAGCAGATGTGGCACTCTATACTTCACAAAATATTACAAATACAAAATTTTTAACCAAAACCAAAAAAGAAATTATGCAAAAGACTTCACAAAAATCCTTAAAAGAAACTCTAGCACAAACCTCCAAAAAGGATTCCAAACTTCCTATAACACAAGGAATGGACTTTGGTGGCATTAAAAGCAAAAATACACTTCTAGCATTAACAGATGAATTTGGAAAAATACAAAAAAATAGTTTTTTCTCTCTTGCAACAAAAGCATACGCAGATAATAATATTATGCTAAATTGTTTAAATACTAGATACATTGATGATACACCGACTAAATCTCTAGCAAATGATAAAGAGTTGCCCAAAACTTCAAAGTTTAGAAAGGGGCTTAACGCGAGCTCTTGGAGTGCAAATGCCGGAAATCATTTAATCGGCATAGCCCCTATTGCGGTGCTAGCAGATAATGAAGTTGCTAAAAACCCAAAAGTCTATCTTTACAAAGATTATGTTGTAGGCTCCAAAGCAAAGGCAAATCAAGCCATCTCTACAAAAACCAACACTTATAATGGAAGCAATGGCTTGCTTTATAGAGTTTATGCAGACAGCAAAAATGCTTCCTTTGAATGTATGGATATAGTCTTTGATAATAAAAATGCAAGTCAAGCTAAGGGATATATGTATTATAGTGCAAATGGAGATATTCTAGAAAAAGAATTTGAATTAAAGCCTATTAAAAAATAAGGAGAAAAAATGCAAGAAATTTTAGCATGGATTATGCTAAATAAGCTCTTGGCAGGGCTTATTATGGCAAGCTTGTTTTTGGTTTTATTGATTGCTTTATATGCTTTTAATAAAGCATTCCGAAATGCAGTTAATTTTTGGTGGTTAAATTTCAAAACAGATTTTCCAGCAATTGGAACAATTGCTAGAGTATCAACCAATGATGCAGCTATCCAATCTAATACAATATGGCGCGATTGCGAAACAAATTTGTGTTATAAATATTTAGACTACTACGACAGAGAAATTGAAGATCCAGAATACTACAATAAATGTGTTTCCTATCTTAGAAAAATTGGGGAGCAAGGCAGAAGTCCGACACCTTTTTTTATATGGATTGTGATTCTTGGTTTAGTTCTTGCAGAAGCGTTAGGATTTGCTTATGTTTTAGCAGGATACACAATCCCGGGCGCAAGTGAAAGCTTGCAACAAAAAGGAGCTATTGGAATCGCTTTTGTTATCTCAGCGCTTTTAGTATTTCTTACGCACTCTGCAGGAGGGGAAATTTATAAAAATAGTGTTATAGGGAGAATCCTGCAAAATCGTGGAGACAATGATTTAATCAAAGAAGAAGTTGATATCCAGAGTGATCATAAAGATGATAATGCACCAAGTTGGCAACAAGCCTACAATAGATTTAATGGAGGCGATAGTAAAACTTGGATTCTTAGCATTGTTACGACAATTTTTATTATCATTGTAGCCATTGGTGCTACATATGTGCGCGGACAAGTGCTAGAAAAACAACTTATTCAAGAAGTTTCCACAGCCTCTATTAGCATCTACGATACCGCTCCAGCCGAGTTGGGAGAAATTCAAAGTAATGCCGATGCTAAAGCATTGCAAGAACAACAAGAAGCAGATAGAAAAGGTGGTTGGGCTACTTTCATTGTATTAGCAGTACTTTTTATTTTTATTCAAATTTTAGGAATTCTCTTTGGATATAAATGGGGATTTGCTGGGAAAAATAGTGGCGATGCATATGAGGCTAGTCACAGATTTAGAACAGCTAGAGAGTATCAAAATTATATCACTCAAAAAAGACGCGCAATCACAGCAAAAGCAAATGAGAAATTAAGTAAAATGAAACGACAAATCAACACAATCGCAAAGAAAAGAGCGAATTTCAAAGTCGATAAAGACAATGATACTTATAGAACCTTTGAAAATTTCATTGTTGAAGCGAGAAAAAATGAAACACATACAGCATTAAAAACCAAAAGCATTGAAAATGACGGACAAAGAACACTTGAGCTATCCGAGACACAAAAAAACATTAATCACGAAGCAAATATTGCTTCTATGAAGTCAAGTATTCAAAGCCAACAAGAGTCCGCTCAAAATACAAATTCTGATGAAATTGAAACTTTAAGAAAAAAAATAACACGCCTAGAGCGCAAAAAAAATGCGCTCATAGAAGAGGGTGTCAAAAAATCTGATGATGAAATTTTAGATTTAGAAGATGAAATAGATACTCTAACAAAAAAATTAAAAGGACTAGAGAATGCGTAAGATTATACAAATCCTTCTGATTCTTTTTGGATTTGGAATTACATTAAATGCAACACCAAAAGGGTGCTATGAAATCTACAAGTTAGATAAACAAAACATAATAGATACTGCAATTTTTGTTCTTATTGATGAAACAACTTTGTTTGACCAAAATTTAAAAGATCAAATTATCTCAAATGCACTCTCGTTTGTTGAAAGCTCTAATCATATTTATATCGGTAAATTTTCTGCTCTGATAGGCGGAAAATATAATGAAACTTTATTTGATTTTAGTCTTGATACCCATTTAAGCAATCAAGAGAGATATGATATAAATAAATCAATGCTTAATAAAATAGATAAATGTTTAAATGATCAAATAGGCTTTGTTAGAAAAAACACAAAAAAATCCATTGAAGGCTCTTTTGGGACAAACGATATTGCAAAATCTGATATTTTATATGCCTTAAAGGATTTTGCTAAAAGTGTCATTGCACCATTAAATGCTAAACGAAAAATTGTAATTTTAGCTTCTGATATGCTAGAAAATTCAGCAATCACTAGCTTTTATGCAAACAATGCTGTGCGACAAATTGATTCTAATAAAGAATTAAGCATTGTTGCCAAAAATGATCTTTTTGCCGATTTTGGAGGAGCAGAAGTATTTATTATAGGAGCTGGAATCTCCAGCAAAAAAAGCTATGTCAATCCTAAAATGCTAGCATCTTTAACAAACTTTTGGCAAGAATACTTCGCTAAATCCAATGCGACACTAAAAAATATCGGCACTCCAGCTCTTAAAAGCGCAATCAGATAGCTATCAAAAGCAAGCCAACAAAAGAGAGCTTTCTCTGAAGGCTCTACACTTTACTCACATAACTTCCTAAAATATCTCTCACAAGCCCACCAAAATTTATTTTAAGCTTAACTTCTTTTCCGCTTTTGCTAACTTCTAGGATTCTACCTGCGCCAAAGATTTTGTGCATCACACAATCTCCCTTTTGAAACACATCTCTCTTACAATCACTCTCCACGCTTTTTTGAAATTGCGCCTTAATCGCACTCACGCCACTCTCCCCTAAAAACCTTGAAGGCATTAAAGCTGCGCGATTCCCACGATAAAACCTAGAATCTACATAACTTAAAAACAACTCTTTTTTCGCACGCGTAAAAGCTACATACCCAAGCCTACGCTCTTCTTCAATATTGCTATCTTCACGCACAAGAGGGAAAAAACCCTCTTCAAGCCCAATAATAAACACATATTCAAACTCTAGTCCCTTGCTAGAATGCACACTCATACAAGATACACCCTCCACACCCTTGCTTTCTGTGCGCATTTCCACATCTTCTTGATCACTTCTTAAGGCTAAATCATTTAAAAAGTCCTCTAACTCCATTAGAGGATTTTGCTTGATATACTCCCTATACACACCATAAAATTCTTCAATATTACTCACCCTATCAATTTCATCATTACTTTGACTTAATGCTTCACAAAGCCCAATTTTCTCTTCAAAAACATCAATAAAATTAAGGCTAGAATGCTTCAAACTCTCTTGCAAGCCCAACATTGTAGAAAAAAATTCTTGAAAACTCTCATATGCCTTTTTACTAATTGCACCTTTAAGCGCACTATAATCTTTAGCAAATAACCCATACACGCTAGTATTATGTTCTTGCGCAAGGCGCAAAACCTTATCAAGTGTTGTCTTACCAATTCCGCGTTTTGGTTTATTAATAATGCGCGCTAGTGAAAAATCATCTTCTAAATTCACAAGCACACGAAAATAACTTAACACATCTTTAATCTCACTTCTTTCATAAAAACGGATTGCGCCAACTAAAACATAAGGAATCTTAGCGCGATTAAAACCCTCTTCTAGCGAGCGAGAAAGCGCATTTAAACGAAACAAAATCGCAATATCTTTAGGGCTAATATTAGAATCTAAAAGCTTGCGGATTGCTTTTGTGATATTTTGCACTTCTTCTAGCTCATCACTAGAGTGAAAAATCTCTATTTTTTTACCCTCGCCTAGAGTGCTAATTAGCGTTTTTCCAAGCCTTTGCTTATTGTGAGCAATCAGAGCATTTGCTGCCTGTAAAATCGTATGTGTGGAGCGATAATTTTCTTGAAGCTTAATCACCTTTGCGCCTTTAAAATGCTCACTAAATTGCAAGATATTTTGTATATTTGCCCCCCGCCAACTATAAATACTTTGATCATCATCACCTACAACGCAAAGGTTTTGATGTGTAGAACACAAACATTTTAAAAGCAAATATTGCAAGTGGTTTGTATCTTGATATTCATCAACCATTATATATTGATATTTTTCGCTCACTTCCTTAGCAATTTCTTTATTTTCTTGCATAATTTCTAATGGAAGCAAAAGTAAATCATCAAAATCTACCATATTTTTTTGCAATAAAAATTCTTGATATTTTCCATAAATTTTTGCTATATGTTTATAGGTACCATTATGTGCAGATTTTAATGCTTCCTCTGGAGAGATTTGAGAATTTTTATAACGCGAAATTTCACTAAGGATTAGCGGAAGCGGTGCTAAATCCTCATTTAGATCTTTTATAATACGCTTAGTATCCTCACTATCTGCTAGAATAAAATTAGCCTTCCTTCCTAAATGTGTAATATAAAACTTTAAAAATAGCAATCCAAACTTATGAAAAGTGCAAAGCAAGGGCGGGTGCATTGTGGTGTTTTGAATCATATTTAAAGCCCGTTTTTGCATTTCACCTGCTGCTTTGTTTGTGAAAGTTAGGGTTAAGGTGTTGCCAGGTGGAATCCCAACCACATCAATTAAATACGCAAGACGAGCAGTGATAGTCTTTGTCTTACCACTGCCTGCCCCTGCTAAAATCAAAAGTGCGCCATCTATGGTTGTCGCTGCTTCACGCTGGCTAGGATTTAAATCATCTAAAAAATCTTGCATATTTCACCTTTAAAAATGCAAATTATATCTAATAAATCCGATACATCACGCGAATGCGGATTTTTGTCGTTTCAATAGGATAAGGATAGTCTTTATAGGCAATCTTAATGGTGTGCAATGAGTTATCATCAAGAAGCGTATAACCGCTTGAATGCAATAATTTTAAATCCGTAATATCACCATTTGGATGGAGATAAAACTCCACGATATTATCGCCTTCTTGCCCAACTTTGCCCGCGATTGCTGGGTATCTTAAATAGCGTTGCGTGATTTTTCCAATTTTATCAAGATTGCTTTTAATGAACCTTTGCGCATTTGGACTTAAAGAACCAAATTCTATTCCATATAAATCTTGGATTTGTTGCGTTTGCTCACTCACTCCAAAATCATAAATTGAAGGTGATGATAGGCTTTTTTCTAGCGCTCTAGAATTTGAAACTTGAGAAGCCTTAGTCTCCTTTGATGCTTTGGAGTTTTGGGAAGTTTTAGAAGTATTTAAAGTTTTAGATTCTTTAGTTTGCGGAGTTTTATTAGGTTGTGCAATGCTAACTTTTGGCTTTTGCTGTGAAATCTCTTTTTCAATCTCCTGTGTTTTAGACTCTTGTTTTTTAGATTCCATACTTGCTAAAGATTCTAAACTTGCTTTGGAATCATTTGTGTTTTTGGATTCCATATTTTGTGGTGCATTGGTCCCTTGCTGGAATCTAAAATGTTTCAAACTCACGCGCTCCCCTTGCTCACTTCCCATAGGTGGTGGATTATAGACATTTTCGAGTTTTGCTTCAAAACGCAAAAAAAGCAACAAAAAAAGAATTAAGTGGATTAAAAGAGACAGAAAAAGGGCAATTAGATTATTTCGCATTGTTTTCTTGCTCTAACATATCCTTAAATGCGCTTTTGATTTCATAAGAATCAATCAATGTTGTATCATTAGGATTTAAAATCACCAAATACCGCTTATTATACGCTTCAAACACTACCAGCTTACTTTGCACACCAAGCGTTGTTACAGACTGGATTTCTATTTGGTTTTCACCCTCTTTAACCTCCTTGCTAAAGAACTTTAAAGGATTTGTTCTTATTTTTGCCTTGGGAGAGTTTAAGCGATTTTTCACAACCCATAAAAACGCAAGCAAACCCAGTAAAATCAAAATCACACCAAAATACTGGAATCCACTAATGCCTTCAAGCGGAGATTGTCCCATTTGAAAAGGAAACTCATTGCTAGATTCCAATTTTTGCTCTTGCAATAAATCTAATATTTCCTTAGATGAAGTGGCATTATCTGCCCCAAAGGCAAAAATACAAAAAAATAAGACAAATAAAACAATCGCTTTCATACCGTGCTAATACTCTCACGCGTTAGATAATAAATAATCGCATTGGAATCTAAAATCTCATTCACACGGATTGCAAGGTTTTTTTCATACACCATAACTTCACCCTTGCCAATAATCCGCCCATTAATAAAAATCTCAACACTCTCACCCGCTGGCTTTTGCAAATCAATAATAGAACCTTTTTCAAATTGCAAAATTTCAGAAAGTGGAATCTTAGTAGATCCAAGCTCGGAGCGGAACACAACCTCCATATCCAAAAGCCCCCCATAATTATTTATAATCCCTTCTAAATAACGCGCCAAATCTTCTTGCTTGGGTGCTTGGATTTTTGCAAGTGTAAATTCATCTGCTAGCATACTTTTCCTTTATATGTGCATAAATAGCGAACAAGTCGCCCCATTTAATGCAAAGTTTAAACTCTTACAATGTGCATTTTGAAACTCACCTAGTCCAAAAACACGCGGTGTTGTGATATTAAAATTAACATTTTCCCTAACTGCTAAAACCTTTGCCAAACCAATGGTTAAATTTGCTAATTCTTGAGATAAATCACGCAATTCTAACTCACTAGATACAATCTCTCCAAACAAACCTTCTCCTAAAAATTCCAAAAATTCCTTAGAGCTTACAAAAGTAATGGTATTGTGCGTGCCATCTTCAAATGCCACATCAATGCTTGAGAGATACCCTTTTAAAAGCTTATTTTCAACGCACGCTGGAGTCTCACCTAGCGTATCTTTTAGCACTTGCATAAATGCCTTTTTAATTATTAACTCCATAAAGATTCCTGCTTTTTGTAAAATTTTGCATTATAGCTAAAATTTATTAAGCTTTGTGTGAGATATGAAATCTTTATAAATTGTTTTGCAAAAATTCCGCATTATTGCGTTTTTTAATGTTATTTGGCTAGAATTAAATTTTTAATTTTTAGGAGAAAAAATGGCTTTAGATGAAAATAAACAAAAAGCAATAGAACTTGCCATTAAACAGATTGATAAAGCCTTTGGCAAGGGAGCTTTAATTAGGCTTGGCGATAAGCCTGTAGAAAAGATTGATGCCATTAGCACAGGCTCTTTAGGGTTAGATATTGCACTTGGTATTGGAGGAATTCCAAAAGGCAGAATTATTGAAGTGTATGGACCAGAAAGCTCAGGGAAAACGACACTTGCCTTACAAATTGTAGCAGAATGTCAAAAATCTGGTGGAATCTGTGCCTTTATTGATGCCGAACACGCTCTTGATGTAACTTATGCAAAGCGTTTAGGTGTAGATGTAGAAAACTTACTTGTTTCTCAACCAGATTTTGGAGAGCAAGCCTTAGAGATTTTAGAAACACTCACAAGAAGCGGTGGTGTGGATTTAATCGTTATTGACTCCGTGGCAGCTCTCACTCCAAAAAGTGAGATTGAAGGCGATATGGGTGACCAACATGTAGGACTTCAAGCGCGCTTAATGAGCCAAGCTCTCCGTAAAGTAACAGGTGTGATTCACAAAATGAACACCACAGTGATTTTTATCAACCAAATCCGTATGAAAATTGGTGTAATGGGCTATGGAAGCCCAGAAACAACAACAGGTGGTAATGCTTTGAAGTTTTATGCAAGTGTGCGCATTGATGTGCGTAGAATTGCCGCTTTAAAACAAGGCGAACAAAACATTGGAAATCGCGTTAAAGCAAAGGTTGTAAAAAACAAAGTTGCTCCACCCTTTAGGGGAGCAGAGTTTGATATTATGTTTGGGGAAGGAATTAGCAAGGAAGGTGAGCTAATTGATTATGGCGTCAAACTTGATATTGTAGATAAAAGTGGAGCATGGCTAAGTTATGGTGATAAAAAACTAGGACAAGGCAAGGAAAATGCAAAAGTATTCTTAAAAGAAAACCCAGAAATCGCACAAGAAATTGAAGAAAAAATAAAGGCTTCTATCTCAATCACTGATGATTTATCAAACGATGGTGATACTGAAGAATAAGAAAGGATAAATAATGGTTTATATTGATGATATTAATGCGCAGGAAGTTTTAGATAGTCGTGGTAATCCAACCATTAAAGCAACCGCTCTTTTAAGTGATGGCAGCGTTGCAAGTGCTATTGTACCAAGTGGTGCAAGCACCGGAAAAAGAGAAGCTCTAGAGTTAAGAGACGGGGATGAGCGATTTTTAGGCAAAGGTGTTTTAAAGGCTTGCGAAAATGTTCAAACAAAAATTGCTGAAGAAATCATAGGCTTAAGTCCTTATGATCAAGCAACTATTGACAATCTTTTAATCACATTAGATGGCACGGAGAATTTTTCAAATCTAGGCGCAAATGCAACATTAGGTGTTTCAATGGCAGTTGCAAGAGTTGCTGCACAAAGTTTGAATATCCCTTTATATCGCTATTTAGGGGGAGCAAATGCTCTTACACTGCCTGTGCCTATGCTAAATATCATTAATGGTGGTAGCCACGCAGATAACACAGTGGATTTTCAAGAATATATGATTATGCCAATAGGTTTTGATAGTTTTAGTGAAGCAATGCGTGCAAGTGCAGAAATTTATCAACATCTTAAAAAAATCCTAAAAGATTCTAAACATATCACAAGCATTGGTGATGAAGGTGGATTTGCTCCAAATCTTAAAAACAACGAAGAACCTATCCAAGTAATTTTAGAAGCGGTTAAAAAGGCAGGATATAAAGAAGGGGAACAAATTGCAATCGCGCTTGATGTTGCAAGTAGCGAATTTGTAAATGACAAAGGAATCTATTGCTTAAAAGGTGAAAATAGAGAATTATGCGCCGAAGAATTGATTGAATATTATGAAAAACTCATTGCTAAATATCCTATTGTATCTATTGAAGATGGCTTAAGTGAGGATGATTGGAGTGGCTGGGAGAAACTTACACAAAAACTAGGGCATAAGGTGCAACTTGTAGGCGATGATTTATTTGTTACAAATGCAAAAATTCTAGCACAAGGCATTAATAAAAATATCGCAAATGCAGTATTAATTAAGCCAAACCAAATTGGAACAATTAGCCAAACAATGCAAACAATCCGCCTAGCACAAAGAAATCGTTATGCTTGCATTATGAGCCACAGAAGCGGTGAAAGCGAAGATAGCTTTATTGCAGATTTTGCTGTTGCACTAAACACAGGCGAGATTAAAACAGGTTCTACTGCAAGAAGTGAGAGAATGGCAAAATACAATCGCCTTTTAGCCATTGAAAGTGAGCTTAGCTCCCCTGTGTATTTAGGAAAACAACTTTTTAAATAATGGAATCTCTAGAGTTTAAAGGGGGGGGATTTTACAAACTTCTACCCTTTTTTAGCTTTATTTTGCTAGTTTGTATTGTGGGCGTGTATATTGGCAATTTGCTTTTTGGAGATAATTCCTTTAGCGTGCTTCTTAAAATCAACCAAAAGGAAGCGCAAATGCGCCAAGAAGTAAATCGTCTAATGCACGAAAATGCAACCTTACAAAAGGAACTTTTTGAATTGAAAGGATTAGAACCTAAATGAAATCTTTAGCCCTTATTCTAACATTAACTTTAACGCTTTTACACGCGCAAACAGAACCGCAAAATACATTACCTGAAATCCCAAAACTAAGTATTGACAGCAATAATCAAAACAAAGAGCAAACAGAACAGAATATAAATAACACAAAAAAAGCTTTGCCTAATGAAACTTCTACAGAACCCACAGGGATTATGGAAAATCTAGCACCAAAGGAACTTGCAAATGCACAAGAAAGCAATGCGACAAAAAAAGCACGCGATCCTTTTACTCCTATTATCACACCAAAAGATAGCGGACAAATCACAAACGCTCCACAGCTTGATTTATTTACCAAAACAGAGCTTATCTTACCATCAACGGCAAGAAAAATTAAAAAAATCACTTTAGAATACCAAAACCTAAATGGCTCTATCACAACGCTAGAAAAAGAGCTAGAAGGTGATATTGACTGGCATTTTCCCCTAGTTTTAAGCCAAGAAGTGCAACCTAAAACACATAATATTCCAGAGAAAGAAAGCTTCGCCCTAGAGAAATATTTCAACTTTGAAATTACCAAAAATAGCATTGCTCTAAACACACACTTAACGCTTCTTAGAGACTTTACCCTTGCGTCCCCTACGCGTTTAATTCTAGATTTTAAAGCACCTAGTAAAAAACCCTTAAAAGCGTCTTTTACACCAAAGATTCCAACAATTCCACAAGTAAGCCTTGATTCACATTTAGACTTTTATCGCATTACACTAAATCTAGATGGGCAGTATAAATACAATTTAGTCAAAGATACAAAAACAGGAAATTACAGCATTGAACTCTACTAATTGTGTGCTAATTGGCTTTATGGGAAGCGGTAAAAGCACGATTGCAAGGGAGCTTCACAAACAGAGTGGAGCGTTTGCAATAGATAGTGACGCACTCATTACCTACAATGAAAATCTAAGCATCACAGAGATTTTCACACAAAAAGGGGAAGCATATTTTAGAGAGTTAGAATCTAAATTTTGCACATTTGCCGCACAAAATTTTAAGCGCACTATCATCTCCACAGGCGGTGGAATGCCGATATTTTGTAATGTTAAACAAATGGGAAAAGTATTTTTCTTACATCTTGATTTTGAAGCAATTTTCACACGCTTAAATACCGAAGAAATCTCTAAACGCCCCCTTTTTACAAATAAAGATTCCGCCTTTAAACTCTACAATACACGCCTAGAAACCTACAAAAACTCTGCGCATTATTGCATTAATGCAAACCAAACCCCACAAAACATAGCGCAAGAAATCTTAAGTCTATTATGAATATTTTAATTAGACTTCCAAATTGGCTAGGCGATGCTGTAATGGCAACTTATGCCCTTGAAATTTTATTTACAAACTTCAAAGAAGCACATTTTTATCTTATTGGATCTCAAGCTAGTATTGCACTTTTTGCACATTATCCAAATGTTACAACTCTACAAGATACAAGTAAAAAGGGTGGCTTTAGAATTCTAAATCTCTACAAACTTGCAAAAAAGATTCCAACTTGCAATCTTGCACTAACTTTTCAAAATAATTTTCTCTCCGCCCTATTCCTTGCTTTTAATGAAGCGAAATTCCGCGTTGGATTTGCCACAGAATTGCGAAGCTTTTTGCTACATTTTCATCCTAAAAAACCTAAAAAGATCCACGAAGCAATGCGTTTTGCCTTGCTTGCCACGCAAGCCCTACAACATTTTAAAAAACAAACTCTCACAATCCCAAAACAACTCTATTTACGCCCAAGCCCTATAAATATCACGCTTCCAAGCCATTTTACTAACTCTAAAATTGCCGGAATTAACGCTGGAGCAGCCTTTGGCGCAGCAAAACGCTGGGAAGAAGCATATTTTGCTAAATGTATAGAATATTTACTTGAGCAAGATTACAAAATTTTACTCTTTGGTGTAGAAAGTGAAGCCCCCATTAACACAGCTATTCTAACGCATTTGCCAAAAGATTTACAAACCAGTGATTCTCTTTTAAATTTAAGCGGACAAACTACAATCCCACAGCTTATCTCATATTTTTCACATTTAGATTTTTTGCTCACAAATGATAGCGGTCCTATGCATATAGCAGCAGCATTAAGGATTCCAACTTTAGCTCTTTTTGGCCCAACAAATACCCAAGAAACCTCCCCATTTAACGCTCCAAAAGCACACATTATCTCTTTAGAAACTCTAGAGCAAAAACTCCCTTGTATGCCTTGTATGCAGCGCACTTGCCCACTCCCAAAAGATTCCAAAGATTACCATAAATGTATGCGCGCACTCACGCCAAATCTAGTCATTAAGGCAATTCAATCCCTTGTAAGCTAACTTTAAATAAAATCCCACAAAAGGAGCAAAAAATGCGCGTATTACAGATAGGACATTCCCCTGATGCTGATGATTTGTTTATGTATTATGCAATCGCATTTGGCTGGGTAAGCCACGAAAACATTGTGTTTAACAATGTAGCACTAGATATTCAAACGCTAAATGAAAAGGCACTACAAGGTGTGCTTGATATTTCTGCTATTTCTTTTGGAGTTTATCCTCTTTTATTCCAAGAACAATGTTTACTAAGAACTGGCGTTAGTTTTGGAAGCGGCTATGGTCCAAAACTCATTAAGAAAAAAAACAAGCTCTTAAAATCTAATTTCAAAGTTGCCTTAAGTGGCGCGCACACAACAAATGCAATGCTCTTTAAAATCGCCTATCCAAACGCTAAAATTGTATATAAAAACTTCCTAGATATTGAAAAAGCTGTGTTAAATGATGAAGTAGATGCGGGTGTTTTAATTCACGAGTCCATTTTGCATTACGATGAGAGCCTAGAAGTAGAAAGAGAGATTTGGGACATTTGGTGTGAGCTAAATAAACAAGATTTACCCTTACCACTTGGGGGAATGTGTATCCGTCGCTCACTTCCTTTAAGCGTAGCAATTACTTGCGAGCAAATGCTGACAAAAGCTGTAAAAATTGCCCTAGAAAACAAACCGCTTTTATCGCAAATGCTAGAGGAGCGCAATCTTATCCGCGTGGATTCCAAACAGCTTGAAACCTATCTCAACCTTTATGCAAATAATGATTCTATTACCCTTAGCCAAACACAACTTAACGCAATCAATGCGCTTTTTAAAATAGGCTATGATTACAAAATCTACTCACAAATCCTAAGCGTAGAAGATTGCCTAATTCCTCTAGAATACACGGACTTCCGCGATTCTTAAAACTGCCTATCTCCTAGGACAAGAGACACAATCTCTAAACTCTCTATGGTAACCATCTCTATGATCTCTATAAAGGTGATGAGGACCTTTCAATAAACCTTTTTCGCGTGCTTCTTTAACACTCATAGCATCAATGCGCTTTTGTGTTTCTATACGAATTGCATCACGATATTCTCGGCGCTCTTTCAAGCTCATCGCATCGTGCGCATTGCGTCTTTGCTCGCGCAATCTTTCATTAAAGATTTCCGCATCTTTCACCTTCATTTCTTGCGTACGCTTAAACACTTCCATTTTATAATCTGGATAGTCTTTTGGTGCCACACTTCCAGAGATTTCAATTAACTTTTCATTGCTAACCTTAGAAAAATCAGCTCCAAAAGCACTCATACTTAACGCGCCCACAAGAGCGATAACAACTAACTTTTTCATAATAATCTCCTTAAAATTAAGATAATAAAATTGTAGCTCTAAAGTGTGAAGCCAATCTAAAGCAACTATAAAGAGAATGTGAAGTTTAATCCTTCACTTGCATTTTATAAAGTTTTTTGCGCTCGCTTGAACTTGCAATATTAAGTTGCGCGCGGTATTTTGCGATTGTACGGCGCACCATTGTAACCTTAAATCTCTCTGTTGCAAGCTTTAAAATTTTACTATCACTAAGGGGCTTTTGTTTGTTTTCATTACGGATAAGATCTGCTACAAAGTCCTTAATGGTGGTGTTTGAAGTTTCTTCATCAATGGCAGTTGCAAAAAAGTTTTTTAGCGGGAAGATTCCGCGCGAACATTCTAAATATTTATTAGAAATCGCCCTTGAAATCGTGCTTGGAGCATGTCCAAACTCTTCTGCTAAATCCTTTAAGGTCATAGGCTTTATCTCTCCGCCTTTAAAAAACTCATATTGATACTCCACAATCATTAAGCCAATTTTATACAAAGTAGCCTTACGCATCTCAAGCGCATCAACAAGATCGCGTGCTTCTTTAATCTTGGCTTTAATAAAAGCATCTTGTATGCTGTTTTTATCAGTTTTTTCCTGCTTTTGGATAAGAATACTGGGATAATATTTGTCATTAATTTGCACTTGGATATTGTCTTTGTCTTCTAGCACCAAAATATCTGGTATCACAGCGACTTCTTTTTGAAAGAAATCTAGGGCGGGCGGATTTTTAAAGCTCTGGATTGCACGCATTGCTTGCGGATATAAGGGATTATTTTTAAATCTTGTATGCTCTTGTAAATTTTCCAAAATCTCTAAACATAGCCCATACACATCACTTGGCACATCTAAATGATCAAGTTGGAATCTAAAAGATTCCATTACATCTAATGCGCCAATTCCGGGTGGTTCTAAATACGCAAAACGCAAGCGGATTTTCTCCACTTCACTAGCATAAATTTCTACCCCTAAATCTTTAGAGCATTCCTGTGCAATCACTACACAATCGCCATCAAAATACCCTTCATTGTCCAAATTTTCAATGATTTTTTTGGCAATCTCTTGGGAATTCCTTGTGGGAAATAAAGGCGGCTCAATTTGTCGCAAAAGTAAAACTTCTAAGCTTTCTTCTTGAATGCAAAATTGCTCGATACCATCTCCCTCTAAGCTTTTACCACCCTTAGCCCCACGCATTTTTTCTTTATGCTGCTTTTTATATGCTATGCTTTGTGTGCTTAATGTATCAACAATCCCAGATTTGACTTCAAAATATGGATTTTCCAGCCCAAAGCCATTAAGCGTTTCTTCTAAATCACCCATCCCACTTTGCAAAATCGGTAACCAGCTCTTTAGCGTTGATGAAAGTTTTGCTTTTAAGGTTGTAGAAGTTTGGGCGCGAAGTTTCATGCTTTAAAATGCTCACCCAAATAATGCCTGCGCACAAGCTCATTTTGATAAATCACACTTGCATCGCCACTTGCAAGCAGTGTGCCTTTATTAATCACATAAGCCCTATCACACACGCTAAGTGTTTCCCTCACATTGTGATCTGTGATTAACACGCCAATCCCAAAACCTAGCAATTTTTTAATAATATTTTGAATATCAAGCACCGCAATAGGATCTACTCCTGCAAAAGGTTCATCAAGCAAAATAAATTTTGGTTTTTTAACTAATGCGCGCGCAATTTCAACTCTGCGCCGCTCTCCCCCACTTAAATTGACCCCTTTGCGACTTCTAATAGGTTCAATATTAAACTCTTCTAAAAGCTCTTCAATGCGTTTATTTTGAGCCTTTTCTCCCTCAAAGCACACTTCAGCAGCAATGCGTAAATTCTCTTCAACACTTAAATCTTTAAACACGCTAGATTCTTGCGGCAAATAACCAATCCCAAGCCGTGCGCGCTTGTGCAAACTAAGTTTAGTAATATCCTTACCATCAAAACTCACACTCCCACCACTTGCCTCTAAAAGCCCACAAATGATATAAAAAGTTGTTGTCTTCCCTGCCCCATTTGGACCTAAAAGCCCCACAACTTCACCACTTTGCACACAGATAGAAATGTCTTTAATAATTTGTGTTTTTTTAATAATTTTACTTAAATGCTTTGCTTCTAATGTGTGCATTCATATTCCCCTTATGCTATATTTGCGCTTATTTCCTTCTTGTGTTATCAAAATGTGCCAAAAAGGCAAGCCAATATTTTTTAAAATTTTAGCCAAATTTTCATCACCCCACTCTATAAAATGCCAACCTTCTTTTTCAAGCTCTTCTAAAAAGCCTAGCGCAAAGAGCGTATTTAAGTCCTTTTGATAAATATCATAATGATATATACTCTCTCCATATTCTAAAGCTGTTAAATAAGTGGGCGAGGTTACATTTTCTTCTACCCCAAGTGCTTCTACCATTGCTTTTACAAGTGTTGTTTTGCCGCTTGCCAAATTTCCGCTAAGTAAATAGATTCCACGATTTTTGGACAACTCTAACACTTTTAACAATTGCGGAATCTCATTTTGCGCTAAAACTAACTCCATTATGCACCTTAGATTTCCACGGAATTTAGCGGACGCACTTTGACTTGCTTAATCTCTAGTAACTCTTGTGCGCTCTGTAAAAGCGGAGATTGCAAAGCCTGCGTTACTTCTCTTTGAATTTTCTCTTGTGGCGTTAATGTGGAATCTAAATTTTTGGATTCCACATTTTGTGGCGTTTTAGATTCCATATTCTGTATTTGTGCAACTTCTTTTATTTCTTCGCGCGGTTTGCTAATATTTTTAATTTGCGTTTGCATTCCAAAAACTTCTAGCACATAATTTTTAATAATACTATATGCGCCAATTAACCGATCCCTATTCTTACCCACAGCAAGCGTTTCCCAAGTTAGCACAGAATCTTCAAAACTCACAAAACGCACATCACTAGCAAAAATCTCACCCAAATCATAATTATGCGCAGAAATCTTTTTACCTAAAAGCGCAAACAGGGTTTTTGCATGATCTTGTATAGAATCTTGCGTAATATTTTGCTCTGTCAAATTGGAATTTAAAATTTTAGATTCCATATTTTGTTGCATTAAAACCGCCTGTGCTGCCTCTTTTTTTGCAGATTCTAAAGTTGGAATTTCTTTTTGGCTTTCTAATTCTCGTGTTTGAGTCTGTATTTGTGAAATCTGTGTTTTAGATTCCAATTTTTGTGCTACGCTTTGCGTGTTTTCAAACTTTGGCAAACTCTCAAAAAAGCCCTTTTCTAAATGCGCAATGGCCATATCAATGCTTTCAACCTTTAAAGCTTCAAGCATTTTAAACGCACTTAAAGTCAACACAAACTCATTTTCAGATCCTAAAAACAGCAATTCTTTTGCCTGTGTGATAATCCTAAAAAAGCGATCTATGAGTAAGCTGGAATAGCGCGTATCATTGCCTTTTAAAAGCTTCTCTTTTAAAAAAATACTCATTTCATCTAAAAGCATTCCACATTCATATTCAAAAAAGCCTTCAAGCATTTTAAGAAGCGAGTCCCTATCTTGCGTGAAAATACATTCAAAAAGCGCATTTAAACTCTCTGCATTAATAAGCCCTAGCATATTTGCGCAAACTTCGGAAGTTACATTATAGCTAGAATAGATAATGGCTTGATCAAGCAAAGTTAGCGTATCGCGCAAAGAACCAGCCCCGCTTCTTATAAGCATTCCAAGTGCTTCTTCTTGGTAAGGGATTTGCTCATTTTGTAAAATCTTTTTTAAATGTTCAAAAATGCTTCTATCCGAAATGCGTTTAAAACGAAAATGCTGTGTTCTACTTAAAATTGTAGCAGGCAACTTCAAAGGATCTGTTGTTGCTAGGATAAACTTCACATATTCAGGTGGCTCTTCTAGCGTTTTTAAGAGCGCATTAAAGGCTTCACGCGTTAGCATATGTACTTCATCAATTATAAAAATCTTAAACCGCCCCATATTTGGGTGATATTTTGTTTGCTCAATCAAATCTCTAATATCGTCAATCTTACGATTTGACGCGCCATCAAGCTCCATAATATCAATGTGGCTCATTTTATGCGGATTTGCAGCAAGACAATTTGCGCAAGTGCCACAAGGCTTAGATCTAGGACCACTCTCGCATTGTAAAGCCCTAGCAAAAATCCTAGCACTGGAAGTTTTCCCGCTTCCACGCAAGCCTGAAAACAAATAAGCGTGCGATAAGCGTTTGCTATCAAGCGCTAAAGAAAGTGTGCGACTAACCGCTTCTTGCCCTACAAGTTCATCAAAGTCCATTGGGCGATATTTTAAAGCTAATGCTTGTTGTTCCATATCCTATCCTAAATTAAAAGCGCAATTTTACATTAAATATATTTTAATCACTCTTTATAGGGTGTAATGTCTGATTGAAACTTATAAATTTTATTTTTTAAACGCACAAGCAATCCCGTGTCAATTAACTGGCGAAATGTCTTTACCACCGTGGGCTTACTTACACCTACTTCTTGCACAATATCTTCATAAGAGCCATAAAAAATATTTTCTACATCACTATGTTCTATTAAATACTTGATAATCTCAATTTTTTTGCCACCTACAAAAATAGAAATCGCATTTAAAAGCGCGTTTTGCATTTTAATTTCACTGGCTTGAAACTTTGGTAACACAGCGCGTAAAATCGTTTTTAAAAGCTCTTCTACATCAATAGGTTTTAAAATGTAGCCATCAACGCGCAACTCAATACAATCTAGCAAATAGTGTGTTTCTGTGTGCGCAGTAACTACAATAATAGCCACTTCCAAGAGTGGATTTTTACGAATCTCTTTAATTAAATCAATGCCATTTAATTTTGGCATTAAAATATCAGTAATTACTAAATCAATGCTTTCTTGCTTTAAAATCTCTAGGGCTTCCTTTCCATTGCGTGCCACAAATAGTTTATCCACATAATCTTCAAGTACCATTGTAGCAAACTTCAAAATATCCTCTTCATCTTCTACATACAAAACTTTAAGGTGTTTTAAAACTTTTTCATCATTTTTACTAATCACACTCGCTCCTTTTGCGCATTTAATGGAATCGTAATAATAAATTGCGCCCCGCAAGTGCCATCTTTTAATTTGCAATCTTGCGCACAATCTCCGCCATTACACACAATATTAAACACATCATCGTAACGTACATTATGCACTTCAATACTTCCTTGCATTTGCTTTTCTATAATTTGCTTAGACATATAAAGCCCAATTCCTGTGCCTACGGATTTATGTTTTGTTGTGAAGTAAGGCTCAAAAATCTTTTGAATATCATCAAGTTTGATTCCACCACCATTATCCATAAAAAGAATCCTAACACATTCTTTTATAGGATTATCTTTATTTTCTTCTTCTTGTAAGATTTCTGCTAAGATTTTAATCCTTGCTGGCACAACTTCGCGCTCTTTTAATACATCTTCAGAATTTTTTATCAGATTTAATAAAACTTGAGAAAATGCACTCTTATAACCACAAAGCATAATATTCTCCGCACATTCCACACTAATTTCAATTTCATTTTGTTTTAAAAACGCATCCACCAAAGAGATGGAATCGTAAATATTTTCTTTCAAATTAAAAGGTTCCTTATCGCTTGCCGAGTGAAAAAAGTTTCTAAAATCTTCAATGGTTTGGGACATTCTTTTAGCAATTTTTAGCCCATCTTCTACTTGAATTTCAATAAATTCTTTTGTAAGTTTGCCATTTTGAGATTTGATTTTAAAAGTTTGAATGAGTAGCATTAGAGCATTTAGAGGTTGTCGCCATTGGTGTGCGATATTCCCTATCATCTCTCCCATACTTGCAAGGCGGGCTTGTTGATACATAATTTGATCTTTTTTACGACTCTCAAGCACTTCTTTTTTTATATTTTTTTGTAAAGAATTATTTAAAATTTGGAGTTCTTGTGTTTTTTCTTGCACCTTTTGCTCTAGCGTTGCATGCAAATTTTTAATGTTACGCAAAATCAAATAACTTAACAACATCGTAATAAGCATAATCAAACATATAATCACTAAAATAACTTTTTGCAATACATTATGCAAAGCATTATTGCGCACTTTTTTAGCTTCTGTAAATTGTAAATTTAAATGCGCTATCTTAGAGATTTGATGGTTTAATGCACTAATACTTTGCTTAACTTCTTCACTTAGAGTTTGATGAGACATATCTTGTCGCCCCTCTGAGCTTAAAAGCTCTAAATACGCGCTAATTTCAGAATCTAAAATTTCCAAATTACTTTGTAACCCCATTTTTTTTTGCACCACAAAATTATCTTTTGCAAAAAACTGATAAATGTCTAGCAAAAAATGCGTAGATTCACTCTCATTTAAGAGTCTATTTTGCAAAGCTTTATAATTATTTAATTGCGTAATAATGCTATGCTTTGCTTGTAAAATCTCTTGGTTGCTTTTATGTGCAAAATTTTGTAAATCATTGAGTGTTCGCCGAACCTCTTCAAGCTCCACAAGAGATTGACTATATTCCATAAAAAGCATATCATAATCGTATTTCAAGCTGAAATGATACACAAAAGACACAATTGCAAGCGAGAGAAGCCCAGAAGCAATATTAAACACTAAAATACGCGCTTTATGTTCAAGCGTTGTTCCAAAAAAATGAAAAAATCGCAAATTTTATCCTTTTAATAAAGTGTTCATTATGATACCAAAATACAACATTTCATCATAATTTTGGGTTCTTTTTAAGAATAACTCGCACCAAAATCTCTAAATTTTATCATTCTTTTAAGTTAAAAAGTTATCATTACAAATACAAAAATTAACTTAAGGAGTTTGATATGAAAAAGATTTTACTAGGATTAGCATTAGCAACTGGTTGTTTAATGGCAGCTGATGGTGCGACAATTTATAAAAAATGTATTGCTTGCCACGGAGCAAAAGCTGAAAGGGTAGCACCTGGAAGTAAAGGAAATGTTAAAATTGCTGGTATGGCAAAAGAAGAACTTGTAGCACAACTTAAAGGCTATGCAGCAGGAACAGCAGATAATGGTGGCGCAAAAGCTATTATGTATGCAAATATGAAAAACTTTAAGCTAACAGAAGCAGATATTGATGCAGTTGCAGATTATATCTCAAAACTTCCTCCAGTAAAATAACTTAAGCCCCAGCCCCCTTTCTTTGGGGGATTGTTTATGCCTTATTTAGAAATCAGTAAGAAAAACTTTTTTCGTAATCATCAAATGATTGCCCAAGCAATTACCCCCAAAGAAAAAAAAGGAATAAAAGGGGAAATCGCTATTGTCCTAAAAGACAATGCTTATGGGCATGGAATTATGGAAATAGCAAGCCTTGCCAAAGAAGTTGGAATCAAGACTGCATTTGTAAAAAACATTCAAGAAGCCTTAAGTATTGCAAATTTTTTTAATAATATTAGCATTCTCTATCCAAACTCATTGCCTAATAAAAATGCTTTAGAATCTGCCCTTAAAATTCCATCCATTTCATTTTGCACTCACAGCTTAGAATCCTTACAAAAATATCCAAGTAAGACAAATATTGAACTCAAAGTTGATAGCGGAATGCACCGCAATGGAATTGACAAAACAAAGCTTAGAGACGCCTTTGAGTTAATTACAACACGCAATTTAAATCTTAAAGGAATCTTTACGCATAATGGCTATGGAGATGATTTAAATAGTGCGTTTTATGAGCAAAATATGGAGTTTTTAGAAATCAAAAAAGAAGCCCTAAAACTCTGCGAACATTTTAAGATTCCACGCCCAAAATTCCACTCTTTAAGCTCATCTGGCACATTGCGTGCAAGCGACTTTAATGCAAGCTTGCCTAGAGAATTACAAGATGATTTATTCCGCATAGGAATCGCATTTTATGGCTATAATTGCAGCTCTCTAAATACACTAAAATTAAAGCCTATTGCCTCTCTTTTTGCTAACAAAATCTCCACTCTTAAGCTAAAAAAAGGCACAAGTATCGGCTATAGTGGAGTTAGTATGCTAGAAACAGATGGCATAGTTTCTACCTATGATATAGGCTATGGTGATGGACTTTTTCGCGTGCGGGAAGGAATGGAACTTTATACAACGGAAGGGTATAGGATTTTACCGCGCGCTAGTATGGATTGCATTAGCATAGAAAGTGATACTTCAAGTGTGTGCATTTTCAATGATGTTAGCGCCTTTGCTAAGTCATTTAATACCATTCCTTATGAAATCCTAGTACATTTGCACGCTTATATTCCGCGTTTTATTGTTTAAGATTCCAACTTTTAGTGTGTTTAAAATTACTTTTGGTATGATTTTGAAATTTTTTTATAAGGAAATCTTATGAATCTTTGTCTTTTATTTGGCGGAAAATCTTATGAGCATGAAATTAGCATTGTAAGCGCAATCGCCCTAAAAAAGCTACTTCCAAAGATAAAACATTTTGTCTTTTTAGATTCCAACCATAACTTTTATTTAATTCCAAAAGAACAAATGCAATCTAAGTTTTTTAGCACCAAATCCTATGAAAAAACCCAAAAAATCTACCCCAAAAAAGATGGCTTCTACACACGCACACTCTTTGGAGAAAAACCCCTAAACCTGCCTGTAATCCTAAATCTAATCCACGGGGGCGATGGTGAAGATGGCACGCTTGCTTCCTTGCTAGATTTTTATGGAATCCCTTATATTGGGCCGCGCAATCCCGCTTGTGTTCTAAGTTATGATAAAGAGCTTATTAAAGGCTTTGCAGCAAGTCGTGGCGTAAAATGTCTTGCTCATCGTGTGCTTTATCGCAATGATTTAGTACCTAGCGATTTAGAATTCCCAATAATCATTAAGCCCGCACGACTTGGAAGCTCGCTTGGTATCCAAGTTGTAGAGTCACAAGAGAATCTGCAATATGCTCTAGATAGTGCCTTTGAATACGATGAAAAAGTTATCATTGAACCTTTTATTGAAGGAATTAAGGAATATAATCTTGCAGGATTTAAAGGAAAAGATGGAATCCAATTTTCCTTTATTGAAGAACCAGAAAAAAGTAAGTTTTTAGACTTTGAAAAGAAATATTTAGATTTTTCACGCACAAGCAATGCAAAAGAAGCGGAGATTAGCGATGCCTTAAAACAAGCTTTGCAAGAAAGCTTCACAAGACTTTATAATAACGCTTTTGAAGGCGCACTTATCCGCTGTGATTTTTTTATAAAAGACAATGACTGCTACTTAAATGAAATTAATCCTGTGCCAGGCAGTCTTGCAAACTATCTTTTTACCGACTTTAAAAGTGCATTAGAATCGCTTTTGCTTGCTTTACCAAAGCCTAGTGATATTAAGGTAGATTACGCCTTATTACATCAAATCCAATTTGCAAAAGGCAAATAGTGGCACAAAAGATTATAATCTATAAAAACGCGAAGTTTAGCCTATCTTATACCCTAACAAATCCCCAAATAAATGCCCCACTTGTAATTTTACACGGCTGGGGAGCAAACAAAAATCTAATGCAACAAGCTTTTAAAGATACTTTTAAAGACTATACGCATTATTACATTGATTTACCGGGCTTTGGAAACTCACAAAATCCGCCCTTTGCACTAAATACTTTTGATTATGCGGAAATTTTGCGCTTAATGTTAGAATCCTTACATTTAGATTCCACAAAAATTAGCATTATGGGGCATAGTTTTGGCGGAAAAGTTGCCACGCTTTTAAACCCTAAAACCCTAATTTTACTAAGCAGTGCTGGAATCCCTACAAAAAAAAGCCTAAAGGTAAGAGCAAAAATTGCCACAACCAAATTTTTAAACAAAATCTTTCCCAAACTTAGTCAAACTCTAAAGAATCTTTTGCGCTCACAAGATGCGCAAAATCTCAATGAAACAATGTATCAAACCTTTAAAAATGTTGTAGATGAAGACTTTTCAGGTGTTTTTAGAACCTTTAAAAATCCTTGTTTTATCTTTTGGGGCAAAGATGACCTTGCAACTCCGTTAAGTTGTGGCGAACAAATCCATACATTAATTTTGGATTCTAACTTTTTAGCCCTTGAAGGCGACCACTTCTTTTTTTTAAAGCAAGCTAAAGAAATTGAACGCCAAATTCAACTTAAAATTTAATGATTTTTTGTTAAAATTCCGCAATTTTTCTCTAATAAGGATTCCTATTGCAAGATTTTGAAATTTTTATAATGGCAACACGCTGGATTTTTCTTGTAGCGCTTGGCTACTATGCTATGGCAAATCTCCAGTGGTATCACTACAAAATCGGGCGCGTCCTTTTTAAGCACCACAAACAACGCTGGCATTTATTCTACTTTATTTTGCCTATTTTATATTTTATCTTTATCCCAAGCGATATTTATTTCTATGCAGGGCTTTATTTCTATCTCTTAGCGCTTGGAATTTGGATTTTTAGTCTTAGCAAAAAACTAGTTCTAACAGGCAGGGTGTTGCGCTTTTTTGGATTCTATATTGTTTTTATTATTTTTAACGAGCTTCTCCTTTTAGGGATAGATGAAAATTCTCCATTGATTCAATGCATTTATCTTTTACCGCTACTCATCTCTATTTTCATCTCTTCTTTAACGGAAAAAATTCTTTTAAACCGCTATAAAAAACTTGCAAAAGACAAGTTAGAAAACTTTTCAAATCTTACAATTATTGCCGTTACAGGAAGCTATGGAAAAACAAGTCTTAAAAACTATCTTTCTCAAATCTTACAAGAAAGCTTTAAAGTCCATTCTACTCCACGCAGTGTAAATACCTTAACAGGAATCATTGCTGATATTAATCAAAATCTCTCACCCCTAACAGATATTTACATTGTAGAAGCTGGAGCTAGGGGAAGTGGCGATATTAAAGAAATTGTAGAATTGATTGCCCCGCAAATTGTTGTTGTGGGAAAAATCGGTGAAGCACATATTGAATATTTTAAAAATATTGAAAATATCTACCGCACAAAATACGAGATTTTAGAGAGCAGTCGCCTACAAAATGCTTATATCTACAAAGAAAATATCCAGCCAACAAATATACAAGCAAGGATTATCAACTTCCCACAAGATCCAAGCGATATAGAAGCCACATTGCAAGGAACAAACTTTTCTCTTAAAGTCAAAGGTGAAAAACTAAGTTTTCAAACGCGTATTCTAGGAGCTTTTAATGTAATTAATATAAGTGCCGCCATTGCTGTTGGAAGCGATCTTGGAATCAGCAATGAACGCTTAGTTAAACAAGCTCAAAAACTTGAACCTATCAATCATCGTTTAAGCAAGATTGTTGTTAATGGCAAAATCATTCTAGATGATAGTTATAATGGAAACTTAGATGGAATGTTAGAGGCTATCCGTCTTGCTTCTTTGCATAATGGCAAGAAGATTATTGTAACACCAGGGCTTGTGGAAAGCTCTAAAGAAGCAAATATTAAGCTTGCAGAAGCGATTGATAAAGTCTTTGATATTGCCATTATTACAGGAGAGCTTAATGCAAACACCTTACGCTCAAATATTCATAGCACGCAAAAAATCCTTTTAAAAGATAAAACCAATATTGAACATATGCTAAAATCTACAACAAATAGTGGAGATTTGATCTTATTTGCAAATGATGCACCAAGCTACATTTAAAGCGATATTTAGGGGCGAAAATGGATTATTTATATGCACCTTGGCGAAGTGACTACTTTGGCTCAAAGCAAGATTTATGCGTATTTTGTGCAATTTCTAAAGGATTGAATTTACACACAAACGCCAAACAAGATTTCTCTTTAAGCGATGAAACAAATCGCGTATTTTATAGAGATTCTAAGATTTTTTGCGTGATGAATAAATTCCCCTACACTCCCGGACATTTTCTAATCATACCTCATCAACATATACACTCTCCAGAGCTTCTCAGTTTAGATACATGGTTGCATCTCCAAACATTTGCACAAAAAGGAGTAGCACTCTTAAAGGAATTTGGCGCAAGTGGTGTAAATTTAGGAATGAATATTGAAAAAGCCGGAGGCGCTGGAATCCCAGATCATTTACATTTACATCTCGTGCCACGCTACATAGGAGATACAAACTTTTTCACTACCATCGGTGATACGCGCGCCTATGGCGTAGATTTTGACAAAATTTTCAAGCGCATTAAAGCGCTCTCCAAAACGCATTTTAGGAGCATTAATTGAAGCCAAAATATCACTTTTTCAAAAACACACAATACGCGCTAGAAGGCATTAAAGCGCTCTTAAAACACGAGATTTCTTTCCGCATTGAATTTTCTATCATTATTCCTTGCGCGATTCTTAGTTTTTTCTTGCCCATTGGTGTAGTGGAGCAAATTTTACTTATTGGTGTCTTGTTTTTAATTCTCATCACAGAAGCATTAAATTCTAGCATTGAAGCGTGTGTAGATTTAGTTACAACAAAGTGGCACAAACAAGCAAAAATTGCTAAAGATTGTGCATCAGCAGCTGTGTTTTTTAGTATAACACTAGCTCTTATTGTGTGGTTTGTGGTGTTATTACAATTTTTGATTCCAAGTTTTTAACGCTAAATCTCAATCCGTTCTAAAATTTTAAGATTAAAACCACTTAATATTCCATCTAGCTCATTACTCTTAGAACCACTTAATAATTTAAAATCTTTTACTCCTAATTCTTTTAAAATCTGCGCTCCGATACCTAAACCTTTAATATCCCTATTATTTTGTGTCCGTAAAAAAATCAGATACCCACCTTGCTCTCTTAATCTCACAATAGATTCCATTAAAGAGTTAAATAAATTCTCATTTTCTAATAACTCCAAATCTTCCCTAATACTATGGAATTTTACTAGCGGAGTTTCTGAATTCCCAAAGCCAAATACAAAATGTTTTCTCCCCAAATGATCCCTAAATTGTATTTTTATAGAATCTGCGCCTAGAAACTTGCACACATTTTTACTCTCCATTACAATTAGTTGCTCAAATTGCAAGCGGTATTCTATCAAATCTGAGACATAAAGGATTTTTAAATTATGCTTTTTTGCAAACTCACTTAAAAATTTATCCCCTCTTCTTGCCATTAATCCATCTTCTTTCATAATCTCACAAATCACACTAATAGGCTTTAATCCTGCCAAGCGACAAATATCCACACTAGCTTCAGTATGCCCAGTGCGCTCTAGCACACCACCTTCTTTTGCAATAAGTGGAAAAATATGCCCCGGACGCACAAAATCTTCTGGTTTTGTGCTTGGCTTACACATTAGTTGAATTGTTAAATCTCTCTCATATGCAGAAATTCCTGTTTTTGCTTCTTTTGCATCAATAGAAACCGTAAAAGCTGTCTCGTGATTAGAACTATTTTTACTTACCATTGGTGGTAAATCAAGTGCTTGGGCAGTCTCTTTTGTAATAGAAACACAAATCAACCCGCGCGCTTCTTGCGCCATAAAATTAATTTTTTCTGGCGTGCTAAAAATCCCTGCCATCACCAAATCACCTTCATTTTCTCTATCTTCATCATCCATTACAATAATCATCTCACCATTTTGGATTGCTTTTATTGCTAACTCAACACGCAAAATTACTTCATTATCCATAATAAACCTTAATTTTTAAATCATCAAAACTTAAATTATAGCGCAATACTGCTAATTTTATCTTGACAAACAAAAAATATAAAGCTATAATTCCAACTTTTAAAACATTGGGGTATCGCCAAGCGGTAAGGCACCTGGTTTTGGTCCAGGCATTCCGAGGTTCGAATCCTTGTACCCCAGCCACTTCTTAAAAACCGCAAGAATTTCAGTAATTTTACTCTAAATTAGTTATCGCGGGGTAGAGCAGCCCGGTAGCTCGTTGGGCTCATAACCCAAAGGTCGGTGGTTCAAATCCGCCCCCCGCTACCAAATCTGACAACAAATCTTTACAAACTCAACTTTTGTTGTTACAATTTCTTAAAAATTTAAAGTGATTTTATGGAATTTGTTGGGACTGAGCTTATTTTTATCCATTTATTTCTTTCTTTTCCTTTGCTTTTACCTCCACTTTGGAATCTTTACGCACTTTTTACAAACCCTTCCCATACACAAAAACTTCGCACTCTAGCCGTTTGCGCTCCAGCGTATTATACGCTTCTTAGTGCTTGTGCTTTTAGCGGTTTTGTGATTTGGGCAATGCTAGGCTTTATTTTCACTTTTAAAATTATCTTGATGCTTGTGTTGTGGCTTGCAATTTTAATCGCAGAAATTAAACGCCATAAATTTCAAAAACAAATCCATGTTGAAGCAGATTTTACAAAACGCGAAAAGTTCTTCCACTTTGCTAAAATCAAATACAGCCTAGATTTTTGCGCCTTTGCACTCTTTTTTCTCTATCTAATTTAAAATGCAATTTACCTATCACAAATACGCAGGAAATACTACAATCACACTAGAAGGCGAGATTTACAACCATCTTTTTCGCTCCCGTAGAACGCGCAAATTAGACTCCATCACACTCTGTAATTTAAGTGATACAAATGCCTATATTTACACCATTGCTGAAATTGGCAAAAAATCCGCCACATTACAACTTAAAACCACGCAAAATATGGAATCCAAAACACCAAAAGGACATTTGATTTGGGCGATGATTGACCCTAAAAACATAGAAAAAACACTTCCCTTTTTAAACGAATTAAACCTAGCACACATCACATTTTTTTACGCAGATTTTTCACAAAAACACTTCAAGCTTGATAATTTGCGCTTAGATAGAATCCTAGAAAACTCTTGCGAGCAGTGCGGTCGCCTAACGCGCTTAAAACTAGAATTGCTAAATAATCTTACCGAAGTGTTACAAAAATACCCAAAAATTGCGGTGATGGATTTTAATGCAAAGCCCTTAGAATCGTCTTTAGAGATTCCTTTTTTAATTGGCACAGAAGGCGGATTTAGCCCAAATGAACGCAAACTACTAAGCACACAAACTACCTTTAGTGCGCCAAATTGCAATATTCTGCGCAGCGAAACTGCCGCTGTGTATGCCACAAGCAAAATACTTTAAAAAAGATTCTAACCAACCTTTACAAACATTATTTAAAATTGCTAGAATTTTTATATCTTAGTAGAAAATTTAAATTTGGGGAAGTAAAAATGCGCAATAAAAAAGCCTTTACAATGTTAGAACTTGTGTTTATCTTAGTGATTTTAGGAATTTTAGCTGCTGTCGCAATTCCAAAAATTTCCGCAAGTCGTGATGATGCAAAACTTGTTGCACTAAAAAGCGATATTAACACGCTAAAAACAGCCTTTCCAGCGTATTTTCTAGCACAAGGTCAAGGAACTTTTACAACCGCCATCACACTAAGTAGCGCAAATTGGAATCTAGGTGATTACGCCCTTACTAGCAAGCTTCAAGATTCTAACCAAAACCCTTGTATTAGCGCAAAGCTTCTTGATGCAAATAGCACGCTCGCCACAACGCCACAAAGTGTGCAATTTTTAGAGTTTTCTACACAAACTACAGGCAATGCAAATGGAGATACTTGCGCAAAACTTATTGAAAGCATTGGCTTAAATTCTACATTGAAAATTCCTCTACTTAGCAACTCTATCGTGTTTTAATGCGCAAGGCTTTCACACTCCTAGAGATTATCCTAACACTTCTTTTAATTGGAATTCTTTTAAGCATTGGAATCCCACAATTTAGCGATTACACTAGAAGTGCTTGCACAAAAAAACTCCAACTTCAAACCCTAGATCTCCGCCTAGACTTAAAAGCACAACTTCAAGCACGCCAAAGCATTAATTGGGATTCCTTATACAGCCACCTAGACTTCACTTCTAAAGATTGCCATTTTAGCAAACAAAAAGATGGTTTTATTATCAATCATCACGGAAACAAGGCGTATTTTAAGCTTAAGGATTCCCTCTTGGAATGCCAATACTCCAAAACTTCACGCTTGCATAATGGTGAATCAATGTGCGATATTTTTTAAAATTTGCATTATAATAACGCTTTTATTTTAGGAATCTAAATGCAAGAATTAATCGCTAATTTTGATTTTTATATGCTTTTATTGCTCTTTGTTGCAGCCTTTGTGGCTGGCTTTATTGACTCTATTGCAGGGGGTGGTGGAATGATAACAATCCCTGCGCTCTTGCTTGCTGGAATCTCTCCCTTACAAGCTTTAGCAACAAACAAACTCCAAAGCTCTTTTGGAAGTTTTTCGGCAACTTTACAGTTTTACAAAAAAGGCTATATCAACCTAAAATCTGGACTTCCCTTTGCAGTCATCGCCTTTGTTTTCTCAGCAGTTGGCACAATTAGCGTGCAGTATATTGAAGTAGAATTTCTCTCAAAAGTTCTCCCTTTTTTAATTTTAATTTTTGGCTTGTATTTTTTATTTTCACCTAGCATTAAAGAGGTGGAACAAACAAAAAAACTAAATCGCGCATATCTAAGCCTTGCAATCGCTGCTGTGGGCTTTTATGATGGATTTTTTGGACCAGGAACAGGATCGTTTTTTATGCTTGCACTAATTGTTATTGGCGGTTTTAATGTGATACAGAGTTTAGGGCAGGCAAAGCTGTATAACTTCTCTACAAATCTTGCTTCTTTAATCTTTTTTGCATTAGGTGGGCATATGCTTTGGAGCATAGGACTGCTTATGGCTTTAGGGCAATTTATCGGTGCAAATCTTGGCTCTAAAATGGCAATGCGTTATGGAATCCGTATCGTCAAGCCTCTTGTTGTTGGAATCTCCTTTCTAATGGCAGCTAAACTTTTATACGAACAATTTTAAAATTATGGAGATTTATCTACAAGGGCTACTGATTGCATTCTCTCTTTTTGCAACAATTGGCGCGCAAAATATGTTTGTAATTAAACAAGGGATTTTGAAAAATCACATTTTTTGGGTGTGTGCAACTTGCATCATTTGTGATATTGTGCTTGTAAATATTGGAATCTTTGGTGTTGGTGAGTTTATTGCTAAAAACAAAATTTTTACAATTTTACTTGGAATTATAGGCGCATTGTTTGTCTTAAGCTATGGAATCCTATCTCTACGCGCCGCTTTTAATGCAAATCAACATCTAGAATTAAATACAAAAGGACACAAAACAAGCCTTACAAAAATCATCGCGCAGACGCTTGCTATAACGCTTCTAAACCCTCATGTATATTTAGATACGATTCTAATTTTAGGCGCGATTGCTCTACCCTTTAACATTAATGAAAAACTCTTGTTAAGCGGAGGAATTATCAGTGCTTCTTGTCTTTGGTTTTTATGTCTTGGATTTGCTGCACACAAGGCAAGCGTACTCTTTAAGAATCCAAAATCTTGGATGATTCTAAATTCTTTCACCACGCTTGTAATGTTTGCTCTTGCATATATGTTAGCAAAATTCACTTGGGAAGAATTACAAGTAGTTTTAGATTCCATTTAGCTTTATTGTGCAGAAGTCAAACTAGAATCTAACATCGCATTTTCTAAGCTTCTTTGTGAGAAAAGAAACCGCCCATCACATACAAATCCAAGCTCCTGCCAATCTGTGTGATTTAGCTTGTCGCATATTTCTTGCAACATTATAGAATCCACTTTAAACTTTGGAAAAATCGCTAAGATTGAGCCATCATAGGCTTTGCAAGGGTAAGAAAATGCAAGTTAATCTTACTTTAATACAAATAAGTTTTTATTGCATTTTTGATAAAATATTGTCTCTTTATATCTAAGGACATATTATGCTTGTATCACAATTTTTAGATTTAGATTTCACTATTGCGCCTTTTGATTTGGGAGCATTTTTTAGTCGCTATGTTATAAAAGATAATAGTATTATGAGTGTTTCTAGCTATAGACACCACAAAGAAAACTATGTCAGCAATGATGAATATAATGAAAGTTTGGATAAGTATGAAAGTATTCTTAATGCTTGCAGTTATCATAATCTTTGGTATAGAAAAACTCCTACAAATTTTGCAATAACACTAGAAAATGACCTTAGGCTTAATAATGAGCAGTTTTTCGCACGATTATTGCAGAAAATTTTTCTTGCACCATTTTTTATGGATAGGGATTTAAGTGAAAATAAAAAGATGTTTTTGCGTGGGTTTTTTGAGACAAGGGGAAGTATTGATACAACCCTTAGCTTTTTGACATTAGATTATTTTTACAATTCAACTTTAGAGCTAAAACGCATTAGATACTTGATTGATAATTTTAATATCCCAGCACAAGCCCTAAATGTGAATTTTAGAGAATTACAAAAACAATATACTGAAAATATCAATAAAAGAAACACGCAATTTCGTATAAATTTGTATTGGTATTTGCGTCATATTGGGCTACTAAATCCATACAAAGCCCTAAAGGCGAGTGGGGCGTATAATTTACATTATAAACTAGATAATGGTGTATATTATTTTGCTTGTGAAGAGCCAAGTTTTACTAGAAATTCTTTTGAAGAACGCATTACACATTATCTACATACAATTTATGATAAGCATTTATCGCCTTATGAGATTGATAAAATACGCAAAGATTTAGCATTTGAAAAAGAAAACGATAAAGAATCTTTTAGCAGAGATGGACAGATTGTAAAAATATTTAAATATTCAAGCGATGATATTTGTGCGGCTTGCAATGATTATTATGATATACAACACAGAAGTTTTTTAACAAAAATGGAGCGGTATTATACAGAGATTCATCACTGCATATCTGTGGGGAGTGATAAGCAATTAGATGTGCTAGAAAATCTTACAAAACTCTGCCCTGTATGCCACAGAGCATTAAAAAAAGGTGCAAGCAGTGAGAGCTATCAAAAGCAAATTATCAATAATATTTTCACAAACAATCCACAGAATCTAGAATTTGCTTCTATCATTTTTGCAAGCAATGATAGAGAGTTTTTAATTGATAAAGTGTATCAGTCTTTATTGTAGGATTCTAGTCGCTTTTGTGCCATAGCAAAAAACTTTTTATCTCTCTCTATGCCGATAAACTCTCTCCCTAGCTCCAAGCAAGCAGCCCCTGTGCTACCACTGCCCATAAATGGATCAAGCACGACATCATTTGGATTTGTGTGGATTTGTATAAGATCTTTCATAAGCTTTAGGCTTTTTTGCGTGGGGTGTCCTAATTTTTCCCTGCCACTTACAAGAGCGTGTGTAAAAATAGATCGCAAATATGGCACATCACTAGGCTTGTTAAACACCCATTTTGCCCCACTTTTTACCGCCCATACTGCAAATTCTAAATCCTGCACATAACGCCTTGTCGTATTTCTTGGCATGGGATTTGACTTCTGCCATATCACAATATCTTTTACAAGCATATTTGAGTTTTCTAAGGCTTGTGTGATAAAGCTTAGAAAACGATAGGAGCAAAAGATTATCATCGAGCCATTTTTGTCTAAAATCTCTGCATATTGTGGAATCCACGATAAAAGATCAAAGCCCTTATCCCACACACCAAAATCCACCCCTTGCCGCTTTTGTCTCATAGATGAAAAATTATTGGGCTTAGAGATATTGTAGGGCGGATCAGTGATAATGTGATGAACCTTTACTTTATTCTCTAGCATTTGCTGGATAAAGGTGTAAGAATCCGCATTGTAAAGCTTCATAAAAGCTCACTTGCAATGTGGTCTGCTAATGCTTTTGCAAGCAGTGGTGGCACAGCATTGCCTATTTGCTTACAAACCTGTGTCTTTTTGCCTAAGAATATAAAGCTATCGCTAAAGCTTTGGATTCTAGCAGCTTCTCGTGGTGTAATGGAGCGGTGCAAAAAAGGGTGTGAGTTTGTGCCATTGCTTGGAGTGTCAAACCTTGTATCAATCGTTGGGCTAATCTCATTCCATTTTAACCGCCCCCAAGTTGTGTTGAATTTTTGCTTGCCGTGCAGATTTTTAGGCAGATATTCTTTACCCTTTTCTTTGGGGATCATTTCTAACTTTTTTATTGCGATTTGTGAGTGATTGCTTGCTTTATGATATTGCAAAATCTCACCTCTTAGCATTTTTTGATACGCACTTTGTGGTGGGTTTTTGTAGGGGCTTGTAATCTCGCCTTGATTGCTTTGTAAATATGCTAAATCACTTATGGCATCTTTGACACACACTTGCATTTCGCTTGGAGCTGGGAAGCCTAAATACTCCTTTTTATGTGCGATAAAAAACGCCCTTTCTCTATTTTGTGGCACGCAAAAATCTTTAGCGTTTAAAATAGCAGAATCCACTTTATAGCCTAGATCTTGTATATGTCTTTCTATCTCGTTTTTGAAATATCCGTTTGCAGTGCTAAAAATGCTTTTGACATTTTCTATTATAAATAGTTCAGGCTGTAACTGCTTGACAATGTCTAAATATTCTAAAAACAAAAAGTTTCTAGGATCTTGCAGTCCAAGTTTTTTTCCCTTAAGGCTAAAGCCCTGACAAGGAGGACCTCCTATAATCATATTGACCTTAAGGCGTTTTGCTTGTTTGATAAGCGTGTTTTTTATCTTTATGTCAGTAATATCGCCGCAGATTACTTGTGCTTTTGGGAAGTTATGCGAAAAAGTGTTGATAGCAAATTGCTCAAAATCTAGCGCGAGCAGTGTCTCAAAATATGGATTCTGGTCAATCCCGCTAGAAAACCCCCCTGCCCCACAAAATAGATCTAAAACTCTAAAGTGTATTTTACCCACTTACAACTCCGTCTTTAACACCGCGCCATTTGCGGCGTTGCTTACAAGCAGGGAATAGCGTTTAAGCCATTTGCTTGTTATCTCTTTTTTGATTGGCTTCCATTTTGCCTTTCTAGATTCTAGAATCTTAGAATCTACTTTCAGCTCCAAGCTCCCACGCAAGACAGAAATCTCTATTTCATCACCATCTTCAATCAGTGCGATAAGCCCCCCTTCAGCGGCCTCTGGGCTTATATGCCCGATACACGCCCCCCTTGTCGCCCCGCTAAATCGCCCATCGGTTATGAGTGCTACGCTTTCACCCAAGCCCATTCCCATAATAAGACTTGTAGGGCTTAACATCTCCTGCATTCCCGGTCCCCCCTTTGGTCCTTCATAGCGGATAACTACCACGCTCCCAGCCTTTACCTTACCCCCTGCAATGCCCTTAATCGCTTCATCTTGTGAGTTAAAGCAAATTGCCTTGCCGCTAAATTCTTTCATAGATTCTGCTACGGCGGCGACTTTTAGCACCGCCCCTTGTTCGCAGAGATTACCAAAAAGGATTTTTAATCCGCCAACTTTCGAGTAGGCGTTGTCATTATGACGGATAACTGCGGGGTCTGTAATGTTTGCGTTTGCTATGCGTTGCCCCAAAGTTTCGCCTGTAATTGTGAGGGCGTCTAGGTGGAGAATAGAATTTTCTCTTTTAGATACCTCATTGATTACCGCTGAAACCCCACCAGCTTTGTTTATATCTTCCATATGGATTGTGCTAAGAGCCGGAGCGATTTTAGCGATATGTGCGACATTTGTGGCAATATTATTGATAGATTCTAGGTTGAAATCCACTTCCGCTTCCTTGGCAATGGCTAACATATGCAAAATCGTATTTGTGCTTCCCCCCATTGCCATATCCACGACAAAGGCGTTATGCACGGCTTTTGCGTTCAAAATATTGCGGAATCTAAACTTTTCACTTAAGCTAGAATCTAGGGCAATCTCTACAATGCGTCTAGCCCCCTGCCTTAGCAGCTCTTCTCGCTCTGGCGTTAAAGCTGGGATAGTGCCATTACCCGGCAGTGCCACACCCATAGCCTCACAGAGTGTATTCATAGAGTTTGCCGTAAACATTCCACTACAACTCCCCCCACTAGGACAGGCTTGACACTCTATCTCGTGTAATCTTTTCTCATCAATTTTACCACTTTCATACGCCCCCACCGCTTCAAATGCGGAGTTTAAATCAAGTATTGTGCCATCTTTCAGGCGACCTGCTTTCATAGGACCGCCACTTACAAAGATTGTAGGCACATTCACTCTTAACGCCCCCATAAGCATTCCGGGCACAATCTTATCGCAGTTTGGCAGGCAAATCATCGCATCTAACGCGTGGGCGTTCATCACAGATTCTATTGCATCAGCAATCAGCTCTCGGCTAGGCAGAGAGTAGAGCATACCGCTATGCCCCATAGCGATGCCATCATCTACGCCAATGGTATTAAACTCAAAAGGCACGCCCCCTGCCTTGCGGATTTCATCTTTGACAATCTCAGCATATTTGTTTAGGAAAAAATGCCCCGGAATAATGTCAATATAGCTATTTGCTACGCCGATAAAGGGTTTGCTAAAATCTTCATCTTTTAGCCCTGTTGCCCTTAGCAAACTTCTGTGTGGGGCTCTTTGATGTCCCTTTTTTACAATATCACTTCGCATAGAATCTCCTTAATAATTTGTATCAAATAATTATACTTGAAGATTCTTAGCTGTTTTTTAGATTCTATGTTGCTAGATACTTCGCCCTTAAAGGCTCAGTATGACAAGCTAGATTCTGCAAAGTGGATGTCTGTATAGTGTGTAAGCTCTAGCTCTAGGGTTTTTGCCCTCTTTGTTGTATTGTAGCTCTAGCTTTTGTGTTTTTTGCATTATTGTCCTTGCTTGGATTAATTGTGGAATTTTACCATTAAATATAAATGCTTGCTTGGGTCTTAATATTGGCTTAGTGAAGTTTAGCTACAATGTAGGGCTTAGAGCAGAATCTAAAGGAGGGCAAATGTATAAGATTCTAGTAGCTTTGACAATAGCGGTGCTATTATGTGGTATGCAAGGTTGTAGCACGCGAAGTGCGACAGATGTTGAGAGTAGCCCAATAGAGCCACGCGAATATATCAGCAAATCTGTCGATAGCTTTTATAAAGGCAGTGAGTGGGAGGGCGTATGGGGAGAGATGAGCCAATGCGATCCGCTTAATAAAATCGGCTGGTGCTATAAGCAAAGTGCGATACAAATCTATGACTGCTATCAAACACAGAAATACAACTATGAAGATAAAAGTGCAGTATGCACACTTGGCTTAGTGATGAGCCAAATCCCTGACCCTGCTAAACAAACTGAACATCTTATCTGCGATAGTGGGGTGTTTCCGGGTGAAGTGGAGATTTTTATAAATGGTAACACAGCAAAGCCTAGTGGAAAGTATTTTGATCTTGTATGTAGCCACACAGAAGGGACAGAGCGGAGCAAATGTGAGAAAAATATGAGCTTCACTCTTAGCAAAGATTCTAAAGGGATTTATTTTCACTCTAGCAAGGGGCTAGATTCTAGCACTTGTGAAACGCCAAATGATAAAAGCAAAGCAGGCACTCTAAGTGGAATCTACCCACGATTTAAAGGGAGCTTTGATTGCGAGAAGCAGGGCTTAAGCAAGGTTGAAAAAGGCATTTGCAATAGCTTTTATACTCTGCGTGATGATGTGAGCTTAAATGCGATGTTTGAATATGCGCTTGCTTTTGCGTGGAGTAATGAGCAAAAATCTACGCTTAAAAAAGAGCAACTACAATGGCTAAAAAAGCGCAATATACAATGCAATAATGCAGAAAATGGCAAAGAACTTTTGCATTGTTTATATGGAATGATAAATCATCGCATAAGAGAATTGCACGAAGTGATAGATAAATCACAACAAGTAACGCTAGAGCTAGTAAGCCAGATAGGTGCGGTAAAAATCTATGAGAATCCAAGCCTAAAATCCCCTGTGCTTTATACAAAGATTCTCAATAGTGGGAGTGCAAAAAGAGACTATGGGGCGGTACTACTTCTATCAAAATCTGTCAATGGCTTTACAAAGGTTATGCTAATGGAGTTTTCAAAGGATATAAATCCAAATAGCAATGCCATTGTAGGCTATGTGCAAAATGCAAATGTCAAAAGGGATAAAGAGCAAGAAAGCGCACTGCGAAAGTAGGCTTTGGTGGGGGAGATTGGGCTAGAATAAAAGCTAATATTTGTTGCAAAGAGAATCTAGCTTGTGCTTGCATAAATACAAAAAAGTTGGAAAATATGCAAGCAAACATTTATCTTAATCTTTGTTTATTTTGTTATGCAGTTATTTATCGCACCGATAAAGGGTTTGCTAACCTTGAAGCCTTTAGTAAGTCTCTGTGTTTTGTGTGATTTTAGCAAATTTTGCTATAATCAGAGTTTGTGTATAATGACGCAATTTTAAACAAAAGATACAAAATGGATTCCTTAAATCAAGCGTTTCAAAACGCTTTTAAACAATACGCAACAAACTGCGCCATAGAAGTGGATAAAGAGAGTATCACCTATGCGGAGCTTGAAACTCAAGCTAACGCGCTTGCTATCTTTTTAACACAAAATTGCGTGCAAGAAAATAGCATAATTCTCTTTGGCACACGCTCAATAGAAGTGTATGTTAGCGTCGTTGCTTGTGTGCTTGGGAACTTTACTTATGTGCCTTTAAATCCAAGATTCCCAAATGAGCGACTCCAAACAATGATTGCACGCACGGAATCTACCACAATGCTTTTATGCAAAGAATGCGTAAAATCCTTTTGTAAAATTGCAAACTCCATAAAATCTCTAAATATCTTGTGCTTTAAAGTGGATTTCACAGAGTTAAAAAAGCAGTTCCCACAGCATAATTTTGTAGAGATTCCATTAGAGTTTCCGCAAAAAACAAATTTTACAATTTCAAAATCTACCACACAAAACCCAGCTTATTTGCTCTTTACAAGCGGTAGCACAGGAATCCCAAAGGGCGTGTTAGTAAGCAGAAATAACCTAATCTCTTATGTCAATCGCATTCAAAATTTATACCATTTCACACCACAAGATAGAATCTCGCAATTTTTTGACTTAACTTTTGATTTAAGTATGCACGATATTTTCTGCACTCTGCTCTCAGGTGCAACACTTGTAGTAATCCCACAAATTTGGCTCTTAAACCCACTTAAATTTATTGTAACAAAGCAACTAAGTGTGCTTTTTGCCCCACCTTCTTTGATTGCTTACCTACAAAACCTAAAAGCCTTAAAAGAAAATGTTTTACCAAACCTAAAAATTGCGTTATTTTGCGGTGAAGCACTGCCTGTAAAGTCCGCCATAGCCTTTGCTAAAGCCGCTCCAAATGCCTTGCTTGATAATCTCTATGGTCCCACAGAAGCCACGATTAGCTTTACCCATTATCGCTTCATACAAAAAGGTGGAATCCAAAATGCGATTCCACCTTTACAAGAGGATATTTTACCGCTCGGACTGCCTTTTGATGGGCTTATGCTCTCTTTACGCAACACTCAAAATAAAGAAGTTAAAACAGGCGATGCAGGAGAGATTCTACTAGGAAGCAAGGTTAAAGAAACTTCACAAATCGCACTTGGCTACTACAATGACCCTAGCAAAACACAAGAAAAATTCATAGAAGAAAAGGGAATTAGATGGTATAAAACAGGCGATTTAGGCAGATTTAATACAACACTTAATGCTTATTGCTTCTTAGGGCGTCTTGATGAGCAAGTAAAAATTCAAGGATTCCGCGTAGAACTCTTAGAAATAGACAATGCTCTAAGCCTTGCAAGCAATAAACAAGGACGCGCAATTGTGTTGCAAGAAAATGATTTCAATGTGCTTTATGGAGTCATTGAAGACAAGCAAAAAGATTCCACAGAAATCTTAAACACATTACGCCAAAAACTCCCCCACTATATGCTCCCAAAACAGATTTTTTACCTAGAGAGTTTTCCGCTAAATGCCAATGGCAAGGTTGATAGAAACGCCATTAAACAATGGCTAATTCATCAAATTACGCCCCCCCCCCCGCACACACGGCAAATTGACAGCCTCTTAAATTATGGGCAGGAAATGTATGCCTTAGCACAAACACTCTTTAAGATTCCACGCTCTCTAAGTGGCAAAGGCAATTGCCAAACGCTACAGATACTAAAAGATTCCTTAAAAACCGCCGATTTAAACATTTATGCGATTCCAACAGGGACACAAGCCTTTGACTGGGAGATTCCAAAGGAATGGAATGTCAAAGACGCCTATATTTTAACGCCCAGTGGAGAGAAAATCTGCGATTTTCACGCCAATAACTTACATCTTGTAGGTTACTCTATCCCAACACGCGCAGAATTAACCTTTAGAGAATTAAAAGAACATTTGCATTTTTTAGAAAACCAGCCCAAAGCGATTCCTTATATCACTTCATATTACAAAGAATATTTTGGATTTTGCTTAAGCTTTGAAGCTTTTAAAGCCTTGCAAAACAGCTATGAAAACTCACAAGAAAAATTCCAAATTGTGATTGATAGCACGCTTGAAAATGGCACAATGAATTATGGAGAGATAAAAATCAAAGGGCAAAGCAAGCAAGAAATTCTCTTAAGCACCTACATTTGCCATCCACAAATGGCAAACAACGAATTAAGCGGAATTTTGCTATGCCACAGCCTTGCAAAAATCCTAAGCCAAAGAGAGAACCGCTACTCTTATAGAATCTTGCTTTTACCTGAAACACTTGGAAGCATTTACTATTTAAGCCAGCACTTAAAAGAGCTAAAAGAATCTTGTATTGCGGGGTTTGTGCTAACTTGCATAGGCGATGGCGGAGAATATTCTGTGTTGCATTCTAAAAGCGCAAATAACCTAGCCGATAGAGCCGCACAACACATTTTAAAGCATTACTACAAAAACCACAAAGCATATTCTTATTTAGAACGCGGAAGTGATGAACGGCAATATTGCGCGCCGGGCATAGATTTGCCCTTTTGCACGCTAATGCGAACAAAATTTGGAGAGTATAAAGAGTATCACACAAGCCTAGATGATTTAAGTTTGCTAAGTCCTAAAAGCCTAGCAAATAGTTTAGAATATGTCTTGCGCGTGCTAGAAGTAGTGGAGATGAATGGCGTGTATGCGAATACGATTTTATGCGAGCCAAAACTAAGCAAATACGACCTCTACCCCACGCTTAGCACTAAAGACACCTTTGCTAAAATTAAAGATATGCGCAATCTTTTAATGTATTGCGATGGTAAGTTAGACTTGCTTGAAATTGCCGAAATTTGCGACTTTAATTTGCTAGAACTCAAGGAATATTTACAAAAATTTATCACAAAAGGATTGCTAAAAAATGTTAAAGAATAGAATTTTAGAATTTTTAAAAGTGAAAAATCCCACATTAAACACAGAAAACTTTGAGGATTTTCCGCTTTTTAGTGCTTTAGATTCTATGGGCTTTTTGGAGCTTTTAAGCGTGCTTGAAACAGAGCTTGAAATTGAGCTTGACTTAAGTGAATTTGACCCTGAAGAGTTTAGCACGCTCGGGAAATTTTGTGCGATTATAGAATCTTTAAAAGAGTCTAAATGATTGATTGGGAAGCACTTTATAAATTAGAATTTGTGCATTTTAAGGAGTGCTATTTGACTTGCGATTCTTATTGTTGCAAGAATTTTTTAGGTGAAAACTTTAAGATTTTAAACCAAAACGCCGTAACACTCGCACTCGTAGAAGGTGAATACAATTATTACAAGCAAAAAGGTGGAATCCTAAATCTAACAACGCCCGCTAAAAAGGAAGAATTTACCTTACAAAATGGCAAAAAATTTGTGCTTTACTTTCTCTCTTGTGAGTGTGCTGGGCTTTGCAACCCCCATTGTATGCGCCCACTTTTGTGTCGCATTTATCCCTACTTTCCTATTGTGAATGCTAAGGGAGAGATTTTAGATTTTTATCCTGCTAGCCTTATGGATTTATTTTTTAGTCAAAAAGAAGCGCATAAATGCACGCTTGTTCGCGAACACGATGCGGAGCTTCAGACTATGCTAAGGACTAGTTTAAAGCCACTTTTAGAGATTCCGCTTTTTATTTTTATCTTTCAAGTAATGGAAATCCTTGCAAAATCTTTGCAAAAAATTATGCACGATAATGTAGGCAATTTAAAAGTGGATTTGCTAGATTCTAACAACAAGGACTTGTTTTTTAAAAAGCTTGAATGGAATCTTTTTTCACGCAAGGCTTGGAACACTTCTAATTTTAATGCGCAAATTACGCAAGCTTACACAGAAATTGCTAAAAACTTTGGGGAATTTCTATAAGGATTTTTATGAAAAGCTATTCCACACAAGAGATTTATAACGCTTTTAAAAGTATCAAAAGCGATTCCACTTTGCTTGTGCATAGCTCTCTTGCAAGCCTTGGCAAACACGAGAATGTAAGCTTAAATGTGATTCCAACTTTGTGGATAGAAACGCTCAGTGAGATTGCAAAAAACGGCACACTTTTAATGCCAGCTTTTAATTACACTTTTCCAAAAACACGCTTTTTAGACTTAAACACGGCTAGGAGCGAAGTTGGAATTCTAAGTGAAGCCTTTCGACAAACCACTAAAATTAGAAGCAATCACCCTATGTTTAGCTTCTGTGGCAGTGGAAAAAGAGCAAAAGAGATTCTAATGCCAAAAAGCACACTTGAAAATATGGGCGAATGGAATCCTTTTTTAGAAAATAGCGTGTATCACAGGCTGTATTTAGAAAATGCTGTGATGGCGTTTGTGGGGATTGATATTAGAGTTTGCACTTATATGGTGTATATTGAAGCGATGTGTGGCGTTAAATATCGGTATTTTAAGCCCTTTTTAGGTGAGATTCTAACCACAGAAAACAAGCGCATAAAGGGAGAGTTTTATCATTTTTGCTTGCCTTTAAGTGAAACTTTAAAGGTTAATTACTTCCGCGTCCAACAACAAATGCTAGAAAATGGAATCCTAAAAGCCTTCCCACTTGGCGCGTCTAGCATTTATCTCTTTTACGCACAAGAATTTTTTAATTTCATTAAACAATCTCTAGCCAACTCCCCTTTTATCCTACTAGAAACCCCACCAAAGCGTTTTTATACTTTCAAAAACGAAGAGGAAATAATTTTAGAAAAAACCTAGCAGTCTTTTACACGCCATTAACCCATCATTGTTAAATCCCTTATGCAATTTCTGCCCTTAAACACCCTTAAAGGTTATTTAATGCTAAAACTCTCAAAAATCACATTTATTTTAATAAATACCATACTTTTAACACTGCTTAATACTGGCGCTTTTGTTTTTGTGGCAAAACATTTAGAAAGCGCATTTTTAGCTTTTGCTTTAGCGATGTGTTATTTTTGTCTCATTTTTGTTCTTTTAAATATAATTTTTATCAAGTATTTTACAAAGTTCATATCCATACTTTTTATTACTAGTGCCACTTTTAGCGTGTATTTTATGTCATCATACGGAATCTTAATTGACTCTGATATGATTCTTAATGTGATACAAACAGACGCCAAAGAAGCTTCTGAAATATTTAATATTTATTTGATTTTAATTGGATTTTCTTGTATTGTATTTGCTTATTTTGTTTTCAAAGTAGAAATCAAAAAGGATTTTAAGCTCCTGTATTGCCATTGCCTTAGCATTATCAATCTTTCTCCCCTTGACAAAAACCTATGTGCCTTTCTTTAGGAATTACAATATTGTTAGAATATATAATACACCTTTTTATCAATTCTATGTAATCTATCGCTATTATCAAAAATTCGTTAAAGAAAAACCAGATATTCAACATATCAGCAATGATGCTACTTTACAAAACACAGACAAAAGCCTTTTAGTTCTAGTTGTAGGGGAAACCGCAAGAGCTAAAAATTATTCACTGGGCAATTATACGCATAATGACACAAACTTTTACACCAAAGAAAAAAATGTAGTCTTTTTTGATAACTTTTTCTCCTGTGGCACTTCCACTGCCATAAGCCTTCCTTGTATGTTTTCTCTCTCTAAAAGGGCAAATTTTAAAACCACAGAATATCAGGAAAACACCTTAGATATTTTACAGAAAGTCGGCATTAGTGTATCTTGGTATGACAATAATTCTGGGGGTTGTAAGGGGGTATGTGAGAGAATTGCTGATACCAAAACCTATCCAAACCCTTTGATGAATCCTTGCTTGAACCTTTTAAAAACAAGCTAGAAAACCTTGAAAATCAAAATATCATCATCTTACATTTACAAGGCTCGAACGGACCAACTTACTATAAGCGTTATCCTAGTGCTTTTAAAAAATTTACCCCAACTTGTGACACAAACGAGCTTGCCAAATGCTCCCAAGAATCTCTAATCAACACTTATGATAACACCTTGCTTTACACAGATTTTATCCTAGCAAAAATCATTGAGTCTTTACAAACAAAAACAGAGTATAAAACCGCTCTGCTCTATGTTTCAGACCACGGCGAAAGTTTAGGAGAAAATGGAATCTACCTACACGGAATGCCCTATATCTTCGCACCACAAGAACAAACCCATATTCCAACAATCTTTTGGAGCAATGACTCCACGCTCACACAACTTGCCACAGAGCATAAAGGCTCAAAGCTCTCCCACGACAACCTATTTTTCACAATCTTAGGCTTTTTCAAGGTTACAACAAAAGATTATCTTGCAGACGATGATTTCTTGAATCCCAACATAAAAATAAAACCTTGAAGCTTAAATGTGAAACTAAGCAACTCTATTGTATTTTAGATTCCAAAGTTTTGCATTTGTTAAAAATGGAACAAAACTTGCTTTAGCTATCTTAAACTAAATCTTTTTACGGAGTTACTATGAGTATTTTTAGCTATAGCCCAGCCCGCGCATTAGCCCAAGAAGCACTGGATCACAGAGCATTACGCCGAGATATGATTGCGAGCAATATTGCTAATGTTTCTACTCCTATGTATCGCCCAAAAGATGTGAATTTTGAACAAATGATGGCATTAAAGGCTGATGAAATCTTTAATCGCAACCGCGACTTAGAGCTTGATGTTGCTATCACAAACAAAAACCATTTGCTTCCGGCAAAAGATGAAGACCCTTATCGCCCAACAATATTTTACCGTGATGGGCATTTGGCAAGAAATGATGGCAATAGCGTGGATTTAGATATTGAAACTAGTGAAATGGGTAAAAATGATATTATGTATCAAGCTCTTGTTGGTGCCTTGCGCAAACAAGGTGGGATTTACACCTATGCCATTGATTCATCTAAAAATATTTAAAGGGGAATAAATGTTTTTATCTAGTTTTGATATTAGCGGTTATGGACTCTCCGCACAACGCCAAAGAGTCAATTTAATCTCAAGCAATATTGCTAATGCAAACACTACACGCACAGATGAAGGCGGACCTTACAGAAGAAGAGAATTAGTGTTAAAAGCTTTTGATTTTGATAAAGTTTTAAATCAAAAGTATGAAAAAAGCAATAATTTGCTAGAATATGAAGACCCATTAAATGAAATGGATAGTTTTGATGAGCAGCGTAAGCCCAAGCCTACGCTAATGAGTGTCTATGTTGATAAAATCGTGCGTGATGATACTCAACCTAGAATGAAATACGAACCAAGCCATCCAGATGCGAATTCTGAAGGCTATGTGGCGTATCCAAACATTAATCCCGTTGTAGAAATGGCGGATTTGATTGAAGCTTCAAAAGCCTATCAGGCAAATGTTGCAGTATTTCAAAGTGCCAAAAATATGGCTTCTACGGCGATTTCAATGTTCCAGGCATAAAGGATTATAAATGGAAATTAAAAAATACGGGGTAGATTTAGAAAAGCTTAATTCTAAACTTCAAGATGTCCCTAATTTATCACCAAATCAAGATCTAAATCCGCCTACAAAAAGTTTTGGTAGCATGCTAAAAGATGCGGTTGATGAAGTTAATACCTACCAAAAGACAACCGAACAAGCAATGGCAGATATGGCAACAGGACAAATTAAAGACTTGCATCAAGCTGCAATTGTAATCGGAAAAGCAGAAAATAGTATGAAACTTATGCTTGAAGTGCGCAATAAAGCCATCAGTGCTTATAAAGAATTAATCAAAACACAAATTTAATCTGTGAATAGCGCACAATCCAAAAAAGCAGGGAAAATCCTGCTACTTTTTATCCTAATTGCCTTTGGGTTTTGCATTTTTTTAGGCACGATTTTTTACCGCAATTTTACAGAACGAACACTTCCAAATCTCCATACAAAACGCATTGAAAGTGCTATTAGAGGCAACATTTATAGTAGCGATGGATTCTTACTAGCCTCTAGTAAAAAAGTCTATAAAGCGGTTGTAAATACCTATAATATCAATCCACAAAAAAAAGAGTTGTTTATCAATCTCTTTAGTATTTACAGCAAGATTCCAAAAGATGAAATTAAAAAAAAGCTAGAGCAAAAGGGCAATACAACACTCTCCTACAACATAGATTCCAAAACCGCAAGCTACCTAAAACAGCTAAATCTAAAGCTTAATCAACTCGGCGTCTTTCAAAGCTACGAAGACAAAAACGGCAATATTTTCAAATACGGACTTTCTGTTGTGGAGAGTGGGGAATCGCGTGATTATCTCTATGGCGATACAATGGAACCAATTCTAGGCTATATTAACAAAGAAAATGATTCCAAAATCACGCGTGTTAGTGGAATTAAAGGAATTGAAAAGAGTTTTGATGCAGAATTAACACCAAATAGCGATTTGTTAATGGTAGGTGCGCGCGACATCGGTTTTAATGTGGTGCTTAATAAGGATTCCACTTTTAAAGAACGCGCAGATGGTTATGATATTATTAGCTCTATCCCTTTAAAACTTCAAAAAAAGGTAGAACGACTAATAGATCGCCACACAAAAGAGCTTGGCGCAAAAGAGATTCTAGTTGGCATAATTGAAAGCAAAAGTGGAAAAATCTTAAGCCTAGCAAGCAATGCGCGCTTCAACCCAAACTCCATTTCAAAGCAAGACTACCCAAAGCTAAACGCAAACGCCATTGAGTTTTCCTATGAACCAGGAAGCATTATTAAGCCCATCATCTACGCAATGCTACTAGATAAAAACCTAGTGCAACAAGATGAAATCATTGATTTAGAAAATGGTCGCTTCAGGCTTGATAAATTCACTATTACAGACACACACAAGCTCAAAGAATCAACCGCAGAAGAAATCCTACTTTATTCCAGTAATATCGGTATGGCAAAAATCGCTCAACGCCTAAGCCCAGCAGAATACAACGCAGGCTTACAAGCCTTTGGTTTTGGAAATCTAAGTGGAATTGATTTACCTTATGAGCGCGTAGGGGTAATCCCAGATTCTAGGCGATTTCGCAGTGAAGTGTATCGCGCAACAGCTTCTTATGGCTATGGCTTGCGCACAACTTTTATCCAAATGCTAAAGGCATACAATACAATTATTAATCATGGAATCGCCTATGAACCTTATCTTGTAGAGTATCTCCAAGATTCCAAGTCTATCCGCTACAAGCTAAAACACCAAACCCCCATTAGAATCATTAGCGACAACACAGCAAATGCGGTAAAAAACACACTTATTAAAGTTGTAACCAATGGCACAGGCAAAACTGCTCAAATTCCAGGTCTTATTATTGGCGGAAAAACAGGGACGGCACACATCGCACAAAGCGGAAAATATGTAAGCAAATACAATAGCTCGTTTTTTGGCTTTGCAAACGACAATAAAGGTAACGAATATACCTTTGGTATTAGCGTGTTTGAACCCAATGAAACTAATGCCTATTTTGCTGCACGCACTGCTGTGCCACTCTTTAAGGAAGTAGTAGAGCTTCTCATCAAAGAAGGATATTTAAAGCCCACACTTTAATTTAGATTCTAACTTTTTAGAAGTCAAATTAAGCAACAATTAAAGTTTCCAATGTTTGGCATTACATTTTTTACAGGCAACAATGAAATCTTTAGGATTTTATAAATTAATCCTATACGCATTATGATTTTTGGTATAGCTTACCAAAAAATGCTAAAGCATATGGAATTTATTAACACGGGTGCTTTATTAATGCTAGCAGATTTAGTTATGTGCTATTTTATGATGATAAAATCAAGCTTGCCACGCAGCAAGCCTTTCTTTTGTATGGCTATTTGGTATTAGCATTTAGCGCATTTATAGAGTTTATTATATCCCTTTATTTTGGACATTATACATCACAAAAGAACTTCCTATTTCACAAGAAGTCTCCACAAATAAAAGCCAAAATATGCAAAACTCTTGAGCTAGATTAGTCTAGCTTAGACACATTCTCTTTGCTAAAAACAATCCCTATTGCTTCAATCAAATGTATCGCAATCTCCGCTACAAATGCGCTATCATTCAAGATGGAAGTGCCATTTGCTACACTAATTTTTTCTTCACTAATAAGCTTTTCCACATCGCGCATATTTTGATAATCAAACTCTTTTGGCATTTCTTTTGCTGCTAAAAGCTGTTTTAAAATCAAATGCGCATTCTCATCTTTCATTGTTTTTAGCTCTTCAACACTTCTCAAAAGCATTCCTAAATCTTTGCGCATAGCATTATATTTATCCGCTAAATAAGGATTTTTAGAGTTAGAATACACTTTCATATTTGCTTGAATTAACTTCAAGTTTTTTGTGGCTTCTGTGAGATTGCGCGCAGCAATTTTAAAAGAATAAATGCGATGGTTTTTATTCTCATCTTCTACATATCTTTGCGCCTTTGTCGCAAATTCCATAATCCCATCAAATAATACCTTAATCTTGCGTTTATATAGATAGTCTAAATCCACATCACCACTAAACCACTTCTTGTTTTTCACAATAAAGTCAAAACTCTCTTTACCGCGTATATCGCTACGATTAAAACCTATTGTATGCGCCACAAGCGCATAAGCATTGTTATAAAGATGCACAGATTCTTTTTGTAACGCATCAATTGCCGTATCTGGATACTCAATAATGTTGGAATCCAAATACAAAGGCGCATCCATATCCCTATCTTTTGGGGCTTTAATCATTTTATCTAGCACAAAAACGATTTGCCGAATAAATAATGAGATTAAAAGAACCGCCACAAGATTAAACAAAGTGTGAAAAAGTGCCGTCTTTAACGCATAATTTGCAGCTTCTATTCCTAAAAAATTAGCAATCACATTAACCAACTTCACAAAAAATGGAAAGGCGACAATCACAATAATTGCAATTGTAAAGTTAAAAATACAATTTGCAATCGCTAATTTTTTACCTTCAATGTTTGTGCTAAGGCTTGCCACAACCGCTGTTACCACTCCACCAACGCTTGTCCCAAGTGTAGCGGCAAGGGCATTTTCAAAGCCAATTTGCCCACTAATTAATGCAGAGATGATAATCGCCAAAGTTGCGTGACTACTTTGCACAATACCTGTTGTAAGCGCGCCAAGCCCTACAAATATCAACACGCCCCTAAAACCTTCAAAATTAAAGTGTGATAAATCCACGATTTCTTTATAAGATTCAAATCCGACTTTAATATAATCTACTCCTAAAAAGAAAAAGCCAATCCCCATAAAAATTGCGCCAGCCCCTTTAAGAATACTATCTTTTTGAAATCCTAAAAGCACTCCACATACAATTAAAGGAATCGCTAACATAGAAATATTAATGCTTGTTAATCCAACAATGAGCCAAGAGCCAGCGGAATTCCCAAGATTTGCCCCAAAAATAATTCCAATACCTTGCGCAAGAGTAATTAAACCAGCCGAAAGAAAAGAAATAGAAATAACAGAAACAAGCGTAGAGCTTTGCATGAGTATTGTTGTAACCACACCAAAAACGATGCTTTTAAAGCGTGTGTCTGTGGATTTCGTCAAAATATTTTCTAAGATGCCCCCACTAAATGCTTTAAAACCATTGCTTAAATTCATCATTCCAATAAGCAAAATTGCAACCCCAGCTAAAATCTTAGCAAATTCTGGGAACACAACTAAAACATACAACAACAAAACCACCAAAGCCATTAAAACATAGCGTCTTATATTTTGCATTGCTAACCTTTTGCCAAATTAAAAAGTGAAATTATAGCTTACAAAATTTTAGTTTTAACTCCAACAGCTTTATATCCCATTTTTTCTATCTCTCCAAAAGATTTCACCATCGCTCTACTTAAGCTTGTAAGAGAAATTGTATTCTCAGCAAATTTATCAAAGATTGCAAGCACTGCTTCAATACTACCATCTTTTAAAAGTTCCTCCCTATACGCAAAAATCCTATTATCCATTATCAAATCAAATCCACTAATATGATTAGAATCGCTATAAGTTTTATACACCATTCCATTATCTAGCACAATCCCCTTATTCTTGCTATCTGTTTGCTCTCTCCAATGGGCTTGAAAAATGGCTAAATGCTCAGAAACTAGCTCTTTTTCAAAAGGACTTAAATACTCTTCTATTGCCCCAAAAAAGCCTTGTATCCAAGCCTCTCCACTCTCCACACCACGCGCAAATGCGCCAATACTCTGTTGTAACTCTTGGGCTTTTTGCAAATAGATTCCACCTTTGTCTTTGTCTAAATTCTTTGGAGAGAGCATTGCAAACATATCAGCAACACTTGTTGCATCTTTCTTTAAAGATTCCATAGTTTTTGGAAACTCTAAAAATCGCTCTTTAAAAGTAATAAGGTCTGTAAAATAGAGTCTTTAGGGTCTTGTTTTTGCGTGTGTAATTCATTAATTTTCTCTTCCATTAAATCCCCCAAAACCGCCAAAGTTCTAGGATAAGAGAAAGGATTTAATGGACCGCTAATCGTTTTTTGCGTTTCAAAAGGATAAGAACGCGCTAGGGATTCCAAATCTTGTAAAAAATATTCGTCCCCTTGCGCCACCCCAACAATGCTTTCTGTCATTTCCCTATCCAAAGTTAATTCTAAAGGCGGAATCTCTTTTGACTCTTTTGGCTTTAAGGCACTCTCAAAAGCCGTATTAAAAGCAAACAAAGACTTATCAAAAGTGCCTTCTTTAACTTGACTAAGATGGGATTGATATTTTAGGCTAACTTGCATTTTTAGTCCTTTGATTTTAAAGATTTTTAAGCAAAAAAATATTCCCAAAACTACACATTTTAATTAAAAAATCAATTTTTATTTAACCTTTTAGTATTTTATTAACAACTTTATTTTAATATAGAATCCAAAGTTTCATCGCAAGGATTTGGGTATGCAGGAGTGCAAAAGGATTCTAATTATCGGTGGCGGATATGGTGGATTGAAGGCAGTTTTAGGACTTCAGCGCAAATACAAAGGCACAGCGGACATCACACTTATTAGCAAGCACGATTACCACTACCAAACCACGCTATTACACAAAGTAGCAATAGGCACACTAAGTGCGAGAAAGGCAAGGATTTATTACCGCAAGGTTTTGGATTTAAATAAGGTGCATTTTATCAAAGATAAAATCAAGCAGCTTTGCCCAAAAGAAAACAAAGTTATTGGCAATGGTGGAGAATACTTTTATGATATTTTAGTTGTAGCACTTGGCTTTAAACCTAATAGTTTTGGTATTAAAGGTGTTGAAAAATACGCCTATACGCTCTCATCTTTAAATTCTGCTTTAAAATTAGACAAGAATATAGAAAATAAGTTTAAAGAATTTGTGCATACTAAAAACCCAAAAGACTTACAAACAATCGTATGCGGCACAGGCTTTACAGGAATTGAATTTGCCGCTGAACTTGCCACACAACTTCAAGAGCTTTGTCTAATCTGTGGCATTAACCAAAGGATTCCAAAAGTAACTTGTATAGGGCGCTCTCAACATATTTTACCCGTCTTTAGCGACTCTCTTGCTAAAATTGCGGAATCCAAACTTAAAAACCTAGGCGTTGAGATCCTATCTAGCGCAGATATTCAAGAGATTAAAGAAGGCGAAGTGATTATAAAGCGTGAGGGCGAAACACAAAGTATTTATGGCAACACAATTATTTGGAGCGCAGGCGTTAAAGGGAGTGAGATTGTAGAGCAATCAGAAATCCCTAATAAAAATGGTAGAATTGCGGTAAATGCGCAACTTCAATGCAAAGAATTTGAAAACATTTATGTCGTAGGCGATTGTGCCATTGCCACAGACAAAGATGCTATCCACGCCCCCACAGCGCAACTTGCGGCACAAATGGGGGATTATGTTGCTGAACTTTTATGTGCAAAGCTAGAAAACAAATCTTTTGACAAGGTTTTTAAATTTAACCACAGAGGAACGGTTTGCTCCATAGGACACACAGATGGAGTGGGAATTGTGTATCACAAAAATGTTAAAGGCGAGATTGCCGCTTTTATGAAAAACACTATTGAAAACAAATGGCTATACAGCATAGGCGGCTTGAATATGGTTTTCAAAAAAGGACAATTCCGCTACCGCACAAGCAATTAAATATCAAACAAATCTTGACTTTGCCTACTCGCTTCTAAAATAGAGCTAAAATGCAAAATTTTACAAGTGTTTTCTAAAAGCGCTAAAAGTTTGGAGAGCATTTGTAAATCCCTATGATACACATACACACCATAACCACGGATTACCATTATCTTTTTGTCACTCTCTTTAAAATAGCGATTTATCTCAATATCCGCCCTTTCATACCAATTATCAAAATCCTTTGGATCATACACATCTAACACTCCTAGCATTGTGTAGCCAAAATAATCTTTAGGGATAATTTGATTATGCGTTAGCGTGTAAGACACCGTAAAAGGTGGCATTCCATAAGCGATATATTTTGCATTGGGAATATTTTGATAAATCAAAGAATGGATAAAAGCATCAATGCTTGCTTCATTCCAGCGGTAATCTTGCTTGTGATAGAGCATAATTAGGGAATCTTGATTTAAATCATCAAAAATCGCGTCTTTTTTGTTGATAAGAAAATGCCCTTCTTCAAGCTTTGTTGAGAGCGAACCATGAAAAATTCCAAAGAAATTTTTACGAAACATTGAGAGCGAAATGGTTTTTAGATTCTTTAAAATCTCTGTATCAATATTATAATCCACGCTTTCCCCCTAAAATAGTCCATTAACTTGCGCGATAAAATCTAGCGGATCTACTTGCACGCCACGCACTAAAATTCCAAAATGCAAATGCGGACCACTTACCCGTCCTGTTGCTCCACTAAACGCGATTAAATCACCCTTTTCTACAATCTCGCCAACCTTAACTTTAATTACACTACAATGATAATACATACTAAACACACCTTCCCCGTGGTCTAGCACCACAGAACCCCCAGCTAAAAAGCGATCCTTTGCAATCACGACCTTCCCTCTATTGCTAGCAAAAATCTCTGTCCCAATAGCTGCTCTAAAATCTGTCCCGCTATGATAACTCTTAATTTCCCCATTAAACACACGCGCATTGCCATATGAGCTTGTAATTTTACTTTGCATTGGGAGCATAAAAGTGGAATCCCAAAGGCGTTTTTGGCTATAATTATTGTAAATTGCATTGGCTTCTTCGCGCTCTTTTTTAATCCGCTCTTGATTTTTAGGATTTGGCTTTGCCTTACTTGGACTCACTTGAATGCTCTCTTTTTTATAACTCCCTTGCACAACTTCCACTCTCTCACCATTTTCTAATACCACAACACTAGGCTTTGAATAATAAGGAATCGCTAAAATTACGATTTTTCGCTCCAAATTGCTAGGATGTGGAATCCAAGAATAAGTTTTTTTATCAATCACAATGGGTTTTGGATTCCGTATTGTTGTGCTTAAGATTATGGTTTTACCATTTTCTACGACAAATTCCGCATTTTTCCCCATCGCTTGTTTTAGTTTATCTGTATTTGCTTGCGCAAAGATTGACAATAGCACAAACACCATTCCAATTCCAACTTTTCTAAGCATTCCAAACACCCTTTAAATTTTAAATTTTGTAGCATAACGCAGTTTTACTTACAAAACAAAAAAATCCCAAAAAAACCTGTGTTTTTCAAAATTGAATCTTAATTTTTAAGAAACTTTAGTTTATTTTATTAATTAAACTTGACAATAAATGACTAAAGTTATATAATTTTGCTTGAAATTTGAAAGAATAATTGCTAAAATTCACTTTTAAGTTGTTAATTCACCAAAAAGGAGCAGTATTGCAAGACAATCAACACAATGATCAAGACAATTTGCAAGAGACGCAGATGCAAGATTTGCAAGATTGCGATAACACAGCGGAAGATTCTGCAAATACAGAAGCCTTGCAAACACAAATTGCGGAGTTAAAAGAGCAATATGTGCGTGCTTATGCAGACTTTGAAAACACCAAGAAGCGTTTAGAGCGCGATAAAGACCAAGCTTTAGAATACGCGTATGAAAAAATTGCAAAAGATTTATTGCCTAGCATTGATACACTAGAGATTGCACTAAAAAGCATTCAAGATTCCAAAACTAATGATGCCACGCAAAATGCAATCTTTAGCAAGATTGAAGAAGGAATCGCATTGACGCTAGATAATCTACTAAAATCTCTTGCCAAACACGGGATTGAGCCTATCGCCACTGATGGCGCATTTGACCCAAATTTTCACGATGCAATTATGCAAGTTGAAAGTGCCGAGCATAACGCAGGAGATATTGTTGCAGTAATGCAAAAAGGTTATACTTATAAAGAAAGAGTTTTGCGACCATCAATGGTTAGCATTGCAAAATAATTAAATTTTAAAAGGATAAAAAATGGGAAAAGTATTAGGAATTGACTTAGGAACAACAAACTCAGCAATGGCTGTATTTGAAGGCAACGAAGCAAAAATCATTGCAAACAAAGAAGGCAAAAACACAACGCCTTCTGTTGTGGCTTTCACGGATAAGGGAGAAGTTTTAGTGGGTGATCCTGCAAAACGCCAAGCTATCACAAATCCAGAAAAAACAATTTATTCCATTAAAAGAATTATGGGATTAATGTATAATGAAGACAAAGCCCAAGAAGCCAAAAAAAGACTTCCTTATAAAGTGGTGGATAGAAATGGGGCATGCGCGATTGAGATTGCAGGCAAAGTTTATACCCCACAAGAAATCTCCGCTAAGATTTTAATGAAACTCAAAGCTGATGCAGAAAGCTATCTAGGCGAAGAAGTTACAGAAGCAGTTATCACCGTGCCAGCGTATTTTAACGACGCACAAAGAAAGGCAACTAAAGAAGCGGGAACTATTGCAGGGCTGAATGTACTTAGAATCATTAATGAGCCAACCTCAGCAGCTCTTGCGTATGGATTGGACAAAAAACAATCTGAAAATATCGTGGTTTATGACTTAGGAGGAGGAACATTTGATGTTACCGTTCTTGAAACTGGCGATAATGTCGTAGAAGTTAAAGCTACAGGCGGTGATGCGTTTTTAGGCGGAGATGATTTTGATAATGCAATTATTGATTGGCTTGTTAGCGAGTTTGAAAGCGAGCAAGGGGTTAATCTTAAAAATGATGTGATGGCTCTCCAAAGACTAAAAGAAGCAGCAGAAAATGCAAAAAAAGAGCTAAGTAGCGCGCAAGAAACTGAAATTAATCTGCCTTTTATCACAATGACACAAGCAGGACCGCAACACTTGGTTAAAAAACTCACAAGAGCAAAGTTTGAAGGCTTAATTGAGCAATACATCAACCAAACTATTGACAAAATTGATAGCGTAATTAAAGATGCGGATTTAAGCAAGAGCGAAATTAATGAAGTTGTAATGGTAGGCGGTTCTACAAGAATCCCAAAGGTGCAAGAGCGTGTAAAAGAATTTATCGGTAAAGAGCTTAATAAATCCGTAAATCCTGATGAAGTTGTAGCCGTTGGTGCAGCAATCCAAGGAGGCGTGTTAAAAGGCGATGTTAAAGATGTGCTTTTGCTTGATGTTACACCACTCTCACTAGGAATTGAAACGCTAGGTGGCGTGATGACTAGAATTATTGAGCGCGGAACTACGATTCCAACAAAGAAAAATCAAGTTTTCTCTACTGCAGAAGATAATCAACCCGCAGTTACCATCCAAGTCTTACAAGGCGAAAGAGAGCTAGCAAGAGATAATAAAGTGCTAGGAAACTTTGAATTAAGTGGAATCCCAGCAGCTCCAAGAGGTGTGCCACAAATTGAAGTAACCTTTGACATTGACGCAAATGGAATCTTAACTGTTAGCGCAAAAGACAAGGCAACTGGCAAAGCTCAAGAGATTAAAATCACAGGTTCTAGCGGACTTTCTGATTCCGAAATTGAAAAAATGGTGAAAGACGCAGAGCTAAATAAAGAAGAAGACAAAAAGAAAAAAGAAATCATTGAAGTACGCAATCAAGCAGATAGTCTAGTATATCAAACACAAAAAAGCCTAGATGAAATGAAAGATAAAATTGACACAAGCGATGCTGAAAAAATCCAAAACGCAATCAATGCGCTAAAAGATGTGCTTAAAAACGAAAACGCTAGCAAAGAAGAGATTGAAGCAAAGGTAAAAGAGCTTACAGAAGCAAGCCACAAACTTGCAGAAGCAATGTATAAAAAAGATGAGAACGCACAAAATCCAAACACGCAAAACAACAAAAAAGATGATGATATAATTGACGCAGAAGTGGAATAATCTACCTTTTGCAAAGTGCAGTTACCAAGTCCTTTGGGACTGCATACATTGTTTCACCATCTAGCGTAACAGCAACTTGTGCGGTATGTGCTAGGCACAAAACTTCACCTTTAAGGCTTAAAATCCTATAAGCAAACTTCAGCAGCACATCACATTCTTGCAATGTTATTTCCACTTCCACATCATCATTAAACAATATTGGCTTAATGAATTTAAAATCCATTTTCACAACAGGTAGCGCAAAGCCATTTTCTCTCATTTTAATGTAGTTATATCCTATGCTATCTAGTAATCTACAACGCGCCATCTCAGCAAACTTAACATAATTGCCGTGCCACACAACACCCATTGAATCCACATCAAAAAACTCCGCACGGAATCTATATTTTCCCTCTAACATCTTGCCCCCAAAAGTCATAAAAATTAAACCACAAGTGCGGATTTTCACTCACTCTTTTTTCTAGCGATTTTACATAGTGTTGCATTAAAGGCAAAATGGATTCCGTCTTATTCTTGCCTAATCTCACATAAGAGTCTTCGCCATTTACGAAAATACGCTCTAGTTCCACCCTATGTTGATTTCCTATTTTCTCACACCATAAAATGCTAATCTTACTCTTTAAAAGTCCGGCAACTAAAAATGCGCCTTGTGGAAACAAACATTTTTTACCCAAAAAGGATATTTTATAATTTCTGGAACTATCCACAGCAACTCTATCTCCCATAATCCCAATATGCCCCCCCATTATCCACCACACTTTGAAGCTCTAAAATACTTTGCACATCTAAGCTATCTACATAAATCACACGCAATTTATTCTCACTCACAGAATTAATAAGGCTTAAAAATTGCAAGGTATTTCTTTGATACACCAGAATCACAATATCTAGCTTTTTCAAAGAATTTGAAAGCGCTCTTGCAATCTCAATGTTTCCATAATGGCTAACAAGCAAAATCTGTCCTTTCTCTTCGCTCCTTAGCTCTTTATCCATTAATGCTTTATTTGCAACCAAAAGATTATCGTAAGTAATCTTCCCCCTCCAAACAGCAATTTTATCGCATATCGCACAGCCAAAATGGTAAAAATTCCTATAAATCGCCCTTTGCTTAGAGAAAAATGACAATTTATCCTTTTGCAAAAACCCTTGAATATTGTCATAAAAATTCCCTAAGTTTTTGCGTTCATCTTGTGAAAAGAGATAATAAACAAATGCTACAAATGCAATGCAAGGCTTTAGCAAAAAATTTGGCAAAACATTCACAAGAAACAAAGTTAAATTCAATAAAAATGTCCCCGCCTTTTCTTTCCTTTGCCACCAATTTTTCTGTTTGGATTGATAATATTTATTCCACAAATAACTTGGTAATAAGAAAAAATGCTTAGCGTGCATTAAGCACAGACTACGCTCCCACAAAGAAGTGGCAAAGAGATTTTACAGCGACATTTACGACCCACAAAACCCAGCAAACCCTGTGAAAGCCACTAAGCTATCTTGCAAACAAGAATCCAACCCCTACACGCTCAATTGAACGATTATAATCTGCCAAACTTTCTCCATATCCATTAAAATACTGCACATATAAATAAAGATTCTTATAAATCGGATAAGAATAATCCAACATAAATGCCCCTCTGTTATCTGATTTTAAGTTATTGCGTAAAGTGAGTGTAAAAAGATGCTTGTCTATCCCATAAGCTAAATTCAATTCCCCATATCCCATATAATCCAAAATATCTGGATTATCGTCTTTATTTGCATCTTCTTTTATGCGATACCAAGCCTTAAGACCCAAAGCAAAATTTTCATATCCATAAATCCCTTCCACAAATAAACGCTCCCAGCTTCTTGATTTTAATAAATCTCCACCATTACTTTGATGCACATAGCCAAAATTCACACGATCAAAAAATACATTATATTGCTCCAAAGGATAGCTAAGAAACAATGCCGGCTCATAATTACTCTCCCTAAAAGGGCGAGAATGTTCATTGTCATAAAGCTGCCAAAGACTCTGCTGTGTATAAGCAAAATAAAGATCTAAATCCTTAAAAAACAAATCATCAATAAGCATTTTTTTAATGCTAATTTGAAATTTTGCTTCTGTGCGCTTTGTTTGTCCTTGTTCTTTATTAAAACTAATGCTTGCAGGCAAAAAATAATTAAACCTATAAGGCTCAAACCCTAAAAAATCTCCAAAAAAGCGATTTCTCTCAAAGCGTGCTTCATAACGACTAACTCCCTCTTCTAGACTCACATTTTTTACCTCTTCTTGCGGTGCTTCTTTTGTTTCTATGTTGGCAAAGTTTTTTAAATATTTAGAATCTTTTGCCAAGGGAGCATTTTTTGGATTTTCTACAAAAGTTACAAAAAGCTCATCAGAGTCTTGTAAATTTAATTTGAGTTCTTTTTGACCTTTCTGCACGCTAATTACTTTTAAAATTTGCATTTGTTTATCCAATATCAAAACCTTAGCGCGCTCATTTTCGCTAAAATCTAATTTCTCATAAAGTCTTTCTTTAAGCACATCACAATACACAAACAAAGGCAGGCATAACATACCTAAAATTCTAAACCACATTGATTTAATTACCCTTTTTTAATATCTGTTCCCATAAATACGCGCTTTTACAAATCACTTCTAAATCATCATATTTTGGATTCCAACTTGTATGCGCTAAAATCCTTTGGTTATCACTCACAAGCACACTAGGATCACCTTCTCTTCTTGGTGCGGATTCCACAATAAAATCCTTACCGCTTACCTTTTTAACACATTCAATCACTTCTTTAACACTAAAACCCTTGCCATAGCCCACATTATAAACTTCGCTTTTTTCTGTCTCCATCAACGCTTTTAAAGCCCAAAAATGAGCACTTGCTAAATCATCTATGTGGATATAATCCCTAATGCAAGTGCCATCACTTGTTGGATAATCTTCCCCAAAAATCTGCATTTTAGGGCGTTTCCCACAGGCACACTCACACGCAACCTTAATTAAATGCGTGGCATTTTTCACCCTCTGCCCTAAAGTACCTTGTTGCTCCATTAACGCGCCAGCAACATTAAAATAGCGTAAAATCACGCTTTTAAAACTAGGATTTGCCACTTCTAACGCGTGCAAAATCTTTTCAATCATTAATTTAGACTCCCCATAAGGATTAATAGGGGCTTTTAAAGAAGATTCTACGATATTTTCTTTGCTTTTTGGTTCTCCATAAACTGCCGCAGTTGAGCTAAATAAAAAGCGATTGACTCCAAACTCTTGCGCCACTTCTAGCAAATTTGTCGTGTTTGCAACATTATTTTTAAAATACATTAGAGGTTTTTGCACAGATTCTTGCACAATCAAACTTGCAGCAAAATGGATAATCGCACAAATATTGGAATCTAAAAATACTTTTCTTAAAGCTTTAGTATCACTTAAATCCCCTTGTATAAACTCCACACGCTCCTTAAATGTATGCTGTAAAAACTCTATGTTTTCTAAAAAGCCTGTGGAAAAATTATCAAAAATCACAATCCTACAATCGCTGTTTTTTAAAAAATAATACGCCGTGTGTGAGCCGATATATCCAGCAGCTCCTGTAAATAAAAAGGTTTGCATTTTTAATCCTTAAATCCCTATTTAATCTAAGTTTAAGCACGAATTTTAGCATAATTTAGCGCATTTACCATTTCTTTACGCATTTTATGCAACAATATACAAGATTAATTTTAGGAGAAAAAAATGTGTGGAATCGTGGGCTATATCGGCAATAATGAGAAAAAATCCCTTTTGTTAAATGGCTTAAAAGAGTTAGAATATCGTGGCTATGACTCCGCTGGAATTTCTGTTTTAGAAAATGGGGAATTACACACTTTTAAAGCCGTGGGCAAGCTTGTAAATTTAGAGCATAAATGTGAAAACTTTAAGTCTAGTGGCTTTGGTTTAGGCATAGGACACACGCGCTGGGCAACGCACGGGAAGCCCACAGAGATTAACGCACACCCACATATTGGGCATTATAGCAATGTTGTACATAATGGGATTATTGAAAATTACCAAAGCATTAAGGAATCTTTGCAAAAACAAGGTTATGTTTTTACTTCACAAACAGATACTGAAGCCATTGTGCATCTCTTTGAATCCTATGTTGCACAGACAAATGACCCTTTTAGTGCATTTAAAAAGACAATTGCGGATTTAAAAGGCGCATATGCAATCTTGCTTATCACACAAAAATCCCCCAATACAATTTATTATGCCAAAAACGGATCACCCTTAATCATTGGCAAAAATACAGATGAAACAGAAATCTTTTTTGCTTCATCTGATGCGCCATTAATCGGACTTGCAAGCGAAGTTGCGTATTTAGAAGATGGAGAAGTTGGCAAAATGGAGCTAGGAAGTTTTCACACTCTCTCTAACACAAAGCCTCTAAATGGCGATAAACTCTCCGCTCAAAAAGATGGATTTACCTTTTTCATGGAAAAGGAAATTTATGAGCAACACAAAGTCTTGCTTGAAACGATGATGGGAAGGGTTAGCGAAAAAGGATTCCATCTTGACGAGCTAGAAGCATTAAATTTGGACTCTTTTAGCTCCATTACACTTTGCGCTTGTGGAACAAGCTACCATGCAAGCCTTGCTGGAAGCTATTTGCTAGAGCGCATTGCTAAGTTAAAAACAAAGGTAGAAATCGCAAGTGAGTTTCGCTACAAAGAGCCAATTTTGCATAAAGATGAACTCTTTATTGTGATCTCTCAAAGTGGCGAAACTGCCGACACACTTGAAGCCCTAAAACTTGCCAAAAAAAGCGGACTAAAAACACTTGGAATTTGTAATGTAGATAATAGCTCCATTGTTAGAGAGAGCGATTATTCCTTGCTTACGCGCGCTGGAATTGAAAAGGGCGTGGCAAGCACAAAGGCTTTTGCTACGCAGGTTATGCTACTTTGGATTTTAGCAAATTTCTTAGCGCAAAAACGCGGAATCTTAAATGAAGAATCTATTAAAAACGAAGCAAACACAATGCTTGAGGCAAGCAGGGCTACAAAAGTGGATAAAAAACTCCACGAACATATTAAGCGCCTATCACGCCGCTACTTACACGGACACGGATTTTTCTTTATCGGGCGAGATATTTTCTATCCTTTAGCGCTTGAGGGAGCGCTAAAGCTTAAAGAAATTAGCTATTTGCACGCAGAAGGTTATCCTAGTGGAGAGATGAAGCACGGACCTATTGCGCTAGCGGATTTAGGGCTATTTTGCGTTGCGCTAATGCCACAAAATTTACTCCACGATAAGATTAAAAGCAATGTTGAAGAGCTAAGTGCGCGCGAAGCGATGATTTGTGCATTAAGCTCGGAGCATTATGAAGGCTGTGATGATTGGATTAAGATTCCACATTATCCCCATTATATGGTAGAGTTTTTCTCAATGATGGTTGTGTTGCAAATCTTTGCCCTTGAAGTTGCGGTAAGATTAGGCAACGATGTGGATATGCCAAGAAACTTGGCAAAAAGCGTAACGGTGGAATAAAATTATCTATCTACAAAAAATTTGAAAAATTTTCTTTAATTCTTAAATTTGTAAGATTGAAAAATCAGACTAATGGTGGCCACGACTGGACTCGAACCAGCGACCACTACCATGTCAAGGTAGTGCTCTACCAACTGAGCTACGCGACCTCAAATCTAAACAGAGTGCAGATTCTATCACAACGCGCTTTTATCTTTTCTTAAAAACATATTTAAGAGAATCAAGGCAACGCCCACATTAATCATCACATCAGCAAAATTAAAAATTGCAAATTCAAACTTATAATGCCAAAAAATATAATCCACCACTCCGCTGTGCATAAATCTATCTAAAATATTAGAAATCCCAGCGCCAAAAATCATTCCAAGTGCAATAGAATGAGCTTTTAAAATCTCTTTATGTTTGCATAAATAAAAAAAGATTCCAACTAAAAGTGTAATTTGCAAATACTTAAGCCACTCTTGCAAAAATGCAAACATTGAAAATGCCACACCCTTATTATACACAAGCAATAGCGAAACCACATTTGTGCTATAAATCACATCACCTTGCTGATAACCCCTTAAGACAAAATACCACTTAATTGCCTGATCTAGCAAAAATACAACGCACAAAGCGATAAAAAAGCAAAGCCAAGTGGAATTTTTAAAGTCCCCCTTTAGCAAATTTTACCCTTAAAATATTCTTCACACTCTAGCATAACCTTATCTAATAGTTTCACATCTTTACCTTCTAATAAAATGCGCAATTTATTCTCCGTCCCGCTATAACGAATTAGGTGGCGAATATTATGCGCTTCAATGGATTTTAAAAAGTTTTGATAATTTTCTAATGACTCTAAACTAGGCTTAGAATTTACAGAAAGATTTTTTAAAATTTGTGGATAAAGATTAAAACAATTTAACGCCTTAGAAGCTGGCTTTTTAGACTTTAAAATATAAGCCATTGTTTGCAAGGCACTCACTAAACCATCGCCTGTTTTTGCAAAATCACTAAAAATAATATGCCCACTTTGCTCCCCACCAAAATTTAAATTTTTATCAAGCATTGCCTCAAGCACATATTTATCACCTACATTAGAGCGCACAAGTGCGATTCCGTGAGATTTTAAAAACTCTTCTAAGGCGTAATTGCTCATAATAGTTGCGACAACAGCATTATTTTTTAGCATTTTAGATTCCTTTGCTGCTAGAGCTAGCACACCAATTAACTTATCTCCGTGAATCACCTCTCCCTTTTCATCAACAACTACAAGTCTATCAGCATCACCATCAAGCGCAAATCCAATATCCGCTCTCACACGACGCACCTCTTCTTGGAGCATTAAAGGCTGTGTCGCACCACAATTTTCATTAATGTTAAAGCCGTTTGGTTCATCATTAATCACAAACACTTCCGCCCCAAGCTCGCTAAAAATTGTTGGCGCAACCTTATATGCCGCCCCATTTGCGCAGTCTAAAACTACACGGATCCCATACAAAGACAAATCTTTCGGAAAAGAGTTTTTAATATGCACAATATAACGCCCAACTACATCATCGATTCTTTTAGATGATCCAATCTCTTTGCCCCTTTTTTGCGCCGTCTCGAGCATATTTAAATCTTTATAAATTCTCTCAATCTCCCCTTCATCTTTTTCATCAATCTTGTATCCACTACGCCCAAAAAATTTGATTCCATTGTCCATAAAAGGATTATGACTAGCACTCACCATTATCCCTCCATCGCAGCGCATATCCTCTGTCAAATACGCAATTGCAGGTGTAGGCATAGGACCAATTTGTATCACTTCATAACCCACTGCTGTAAGTCCGCTAACAAGTGCATTTTCTAACATATATCCACTGCGTCTTGTGTCTTTTCCTACAAGAATCCTATTTGTTTTTGCGTGCTCTCTATAATAAATCCCCGCAGCAATCCCTAATTTAAGCGCGCAAAACGCATCTAACTTCACACCAGCCTCACCCCTTACACCATCTGTTCCAAATAATTTCATAATTACGCCTTTTTATTTGCTTTTAATAAAATGTTAAATAGAATTTTAGCTTAAATTTTTTACAAAAGGATTAATACCCTATGGCAAATCATAAATCGGCAGAAAAACGCATCCGTCAAACAAAGAAGCGCACAGAGAGAAATCGCTATTATAAAACAAGAATTAAAAATATGACAAGAGCTTTAAAAGAAGCTATTGGTGCGAAAGATTTAAATAAAGCACAAGAAACTATGAAACAAATCAATCAAAACTTTCATAGCTATGTTAGCAAAGGAATCCTAACTAAAAATACAGCCGCTAGAAAAGTTAGTCGTCTAAACGCTTCTGTAAAAAAACTTGCCCTAGCAAACGCTTAAATCTTAGCGTTTGTTCCCCAAAGCTCTTATATGTTAGCTTCCAAACTTCAGCCTTTCATTAAACGTTATGATGAAATTAGCACATTACTTGTTGATCCTAATATCTTAAATGATATTAAACGCATTACAGAACTTAGCAAAGAACAAAGCGACCTAGAAGAGCTTGTAGAAAAGGCACGCGCTTATCTTAACAATCTCCAAAGCATTGAAGAGAATAAAGCTTTGCTAGATGATAAAGAGCTTGGCGATTTAGCAAAAGAAGAAATTAAAGAAACAGAAACACAAAATGTGAAATTAGAAGCAGAAATTAAAGTCTTATTATTGCCCAAGGACCCCAATGATGATAAAAATATTTATTTGGAATTGCGTGCGGGTACAGGGGGAGATGAAGCAGGGATTTTTGTGGGCGATTTATTCCGCGCTTATGTTCGCTATGCAGATCTTAAAGGTTGGAAAGTAGAGATTATCAGCTCTAGTGAAAATAGTGTTGGGGGCTATAAAGAAATCATCGCACTTGTTAAAGGCAAGGGAGCATATTCAAGGCTAAAATATGAAGGTGGCACACATCGCGTGCAACGCGTTCCAGCCACAGAATCACAAGGCAGGGTGCATACCTCAGCAATCACAGTTGCTATTATGCCTGAAGTTGATGATGTAGAAGTTGTGATAAATCCTAATGATTTACGCATTGAAGTTTTTCGCGCAGGCGGACACGGCGGACAATGCGTTAATACCACAGATTCCGCCGTTAGAATTACCCATATTCCCACAGGCATTAGTGTATCTATGCAAGATGAAAAATCCCAGCATAAAAACAAAGATAAGGCAATGAAAATCCTAAAGGCTAGAATCTATGAAGCGGAGCTTGAAGCACAAATGGAACAAAACGCAGAAGCTCGAAAATCTCAAGTTGGAAGTGGAGATAGAAGTGAGAGAATCCGCACTTATAACTATCCACAAAACCGCTTAACAGACCATCGCGTTGGACTTACGCTTTATAGCCTAGAGGAAATTATGTTAAGTGGAAATTTGGATTCCGTTATTGATCCTATTGTCGCGTATTTTCAAGCAGAAGCCTTGCAAAATAGTGGAATTGCATAATCTTTAAGCTCTCTTTTACTTAAATCCGCTATAATTACGCTTCTTTTTATTCTTTGGACAGATGGGTGAGTTGGCTGAAACCACATCCCTGCTAAGGATGCGTAGTCGCAAGATTACCGAGAGTTCGAATCTCTCTCTGTCCGCCACTCTTTATAAATCTCCACTGTAACAAATACCAAAAATGGATTCCATATTAAGTTAATCTAGTGATTGAAATTTGTGATTTTATTTGCTTGCAACCCCCACGCATTTTGCGCGCAGTGGTTTGAATATTTAAAGATTATTTTCTAAAAGATTTTGTTTTTGCATTGCTTGATGAATGCTATCATAAGCTCTAAGCTCACTCTCCCCTACTTTAACCCAAGCATTTAATCCTTCCATTTGCATCATTTTTGCAATGATAGGATTATCTTTTTTAGCATTTTGGCTAAGTAACATTTGGCTAAAAGATTCCGCTAAGTTGGAATCCAAATTTGATAAAACAGAAAAATTACAATGGCAATACCCTGGGCTACTCCAAAAACTTTCAATATCAGGATAACTCCCTTCTTCTAGGATTCTAATCCAAGTGCTAGAGCCAATGCTTCCGGCATCTAACTCACCTTTTTTAATCGCTTCTAAGAGATCAAACTCGCTTCTACCTGTATCTCCGTGCTTGCCAACATCACTATTATAACGCACAATGGAGAGTTGAGAATCTAAACCGTCTTGCTCTTTTTGCAAATAATACAAAGGCATAATCGCCGCTTGAGCGGAATCCATAGAGCCTAAACCAAATCTTTTACCTGCCAAATCAGCAAGGCTTTGGATTCTACTTCCCTTTTTACAAACAAACTTCGTCGTAAAATCTATATCCGTATCGCGCATAACCAGCGCGCTTGCCTTGCCTCCTGTCGCATGCAAAGTGCGAATCCACGCTACATTTGTATTCCACGCAATATCAATATGCCCCTTTAACAGCGCATCAACTTGCCTTTCATAATTACTAAATAGCACATAATCTAGTTTAATGCCAAAAGTCTTTGCATTTTCATTTGCATAATCCCTAATAATATCCCAAATAGGCACAACCTTTGGGTCATACGCAACCGCTCCTAAAAGTAATGTTTGCATAGTTTTCCTTTATTTTGTAATCGCATTACCTAGCCATACCTTTAACACATCAAGACTAGGTGCCATAACTTGTGAAGCAAGCGCATCACGCATATAGCGTTCAAGTGGCAAAAGCTTGCTATATGCCTTTCCACCGCCTAAACGCATTGCAAGAGTGCAGACATCTAAGACATTATGTGTTGCATTAATGCGCGAAGCAAAGATTTTTGCAACCGCATCATCAGCACCTTTATCAAAGCTACTTGCCGCATCAAGTGCTAATGCAATTCCACTTTGAACCTTAGCATACATATCAGCTAAGTGGATTTTCACAAGCTCCACATCACTAAGAGAAGTCTTGTTTGTGTATTGTCTTGTTTTTGTATGTTCTAACGCACAATCATACGCCGCTTTTGCAAGTCCGCTATACACTGCTGCAAGTCCAGTAATAAAATGCATTAAAACAGCCCCAGCAGCACTCTCCCCGTCTCCTTCTTTGCCCACTCTTAAATGCTCACTCACACGCACACCATTATATTGCACAGGCTTTGAAGCATTACCACGCATTCCAAGACCATTCCATACATTTTCTTCGTGCAAAAGATTGTTAGAATCCTTATGCACAAGCCAAATATTTTTTGCACCTTGATTAATGCAGGAATTTGTATAAGTTAGATAATAATCCGCATTTTGCGCAGAAGTTACAAAGCTCTTTCGCCCCTTTAGGATTCTATCTTCACCACTTAATTCTTCTGTAATATCAGGCTCTCCAAAATGTGTCCCAGAGCCACTTTCACTAAAGGCAAGAGCAAAGGCAATCTCCCCTTTAGCAACCTTTGGCAAAAACTCTTGCTTTAGCTCATCAGAACCGCTCGCGCAAAGCCCCGCCACAGAAGTATTGTGCATCATATAGCAAAGTGCTGTTGTAGCACAATATTGTGCCAAAGCATAGCAAACCTGAGTATATTCAAAGTTTCCGCCACCTAAACCGCCATATTCCTTTGGCACTAAAAGCCCCATATAACCCTTTTGTTTTAAGGCATCATAAGCAGATTTTGGAAACTTTCCTTGCAAATCAGCATCTTGTGTAACAGGTGCGACAAACTCCGCTCCAAAGGCAAGTGTGGAATCCAAAAGTGTTTCTTTCTCTAGCATTTAAGCTCCTTTTTTTGTTAATAATCTCACGGATTTTAAGGATAAACCCTTTGTGATAGCGCAAATTGCGCCACCAAAAAAGATTCACATAAAGTTTGGTGTATGTGCCTTGCTTAACTCCCTTGCAAGCTCTTCATCAATTCTGCATTCTATCAAGCGTTTTGTGCGATTTTTTTCCATTTTTTTCTTTAACTCTTCTAAGGCTTCAAATCCTCTTTTTATAGCATTTGGAGAATTTCCACCACCAGCAATTACAGCTAATGACTCCAATAAAAGCGTAGATTCCCCACTTAATTCATCTAAATAACTTCTCCGCTCTAACACAGAGCGTTTTAAAAGCGCGATTTTGTTAGGATTTGCGCTTAAACCTTGCTTAATATGTGCCATTCCATAGGCAACATGGCGCATTTCATCTTTTCTTGCAAGGCGCAAAAGCTTTTTTGTCGGCGCATCAGGGATATGCTCTTCTAAAAAATGTAACAAATCTACAAAAGTCCCCTCTCCCATAATGTGTAACAAAAAACTAGAAACAAAGTAATTTTCTTCTTTAAAAAGCGTATAAAGGCTTTGCTGAGTAGTTAGCGTAGAGTATTGAAGCCCTAAACCTGTGGCTTTTGCACGCTTAATGAAAACTTCAATATGCCTTGCTTCATCACCGATAATACTAGAGAGAAGTAAAGGCACTTCTGTGTAATAAGGCGAAACTTTTGGTAAAAATTTTGCAGGCACATAAAGGGCGGAAAACTCATTTTCTACGAGATAAGTCATAACTTGCGCAATGGCAAATTCTAAGGATTTATCATAAGTTGGAATCGCACCCCACTCAATCTCACTTGTTGCATTCCATTGTGCCACTTTAGAGTCTTCATAAAGACGTGTTAGATTCTCACTCCAAACGCTCTCTTTGTGGCTTAACATAAAGTCATACTCTGGGCTTGCAATCTGTGGTATAGAATCCCTAGCACTTAGCCCAAAATTACTTGGCGCAAGAGACAAGATAGAATCGGTTTTTAAAGGCGTGAAAGCATTTTTAGATTGCTTTTGAAGCGTATAGCTAAAGCAATGCTTTAAAGGGGTTTTTTGAATGAACTTTTCGCCCTTTAAACGGCACCACGCATTAAGCTCGGACTCTAAATTATCAAAATCACTTACCACTTCAAGCGTTGCATTCTCCAAAGCAAGTAAAAACGCATTTTCAAGGCGCATAAAAAAGAGTTTTCCTAAAGGAATCTCTCCCATAAAAATTGTATTTGTAGGCATTTTTGGCTTTTAAAATAAATTGTAGCGTGAGCTATGGATTTTTCACACGGAAAACAACACGGCAACATTGCAGTAAAGATTTTGATTATAACACAAAACCTTTTAAAACTATCTAAAATGTTTTTCTTAATGCTTTAGACTCTTTTCTTGCCTTATTTTCTTAATTTTTCTTTGTAGGACAATTTATTGCAAAATTAGCTTTTTTTAGATAAAATCAAAGATTTTTAAACTTAATCTTAATTTTTAAATGTAATTTTTAATGCAAGGCTATCTAAAAATGAAATTTTTTTATGTTTTACTTTGTTTGCTAACTTTTATAACTTCTAGTTTCGCGCAATTTGATGATTTAAGCTATGATATACATAGTGAAGAAGTACTAAAAACCTTTGAAGTAGAACCAGATTTTTTAAATAACCCCTACTTTCTTGATGTAAAAAACACATTTTTTAACGATACACATCAAAACTATTTACTTGCAAAGTTTAAAGACGGACAAGAGTTTATTCCAACCTTGAAAGAAATGTTTTTAAAGGAAGGTATTCCCCAAGAATTTTTATATCTTGCAATGATAGAATCAGGCTTTTCACTCACGGCAAAATCTAACAAACGCGCCATAGGAATGTGGCAGTTTATGCCAAAAACTGCGCAATCCTTGGGACTTTCCATTAATGCACAAATTGATGAACGCAAAGATCCCATTAAATCCACACAAGCTGCCATTGCGTATCTAAAATATCTCAAAGCTTCTTTTGGCAAATGGTATCTAGCCGCTATTGCATATAATTGTGGAGATGGGCGCTTAAGAAGAGCAATAAAAAAGGCAGGAAGCGACTCACTAAGTGTACTCTTAGATCCAAATGAGAAATACATTCCGCTAGAAAGCAGAATGTATATCCGCAAAATCCTATCAGTTTCCTTATTTTTTCACAATATTGATACATTAAAAACAAATGATTATGACTACTTCTTAAATCGTGGAGCAAACTCTCTTCTAGCAACCATTAAAGTAGCTCCTGCCACACCACTTAGCCAAATTGCTGCTAAAGCTGGAATTCCTTTAAATAAATTAAAGCGCTATAACCCGCAATTTAAACGCGCAATCACCCCAACATTCGCCAAAACTTATAGCGTGCATTTACCCTATCAATTCCTAGCCCAATACAAAGAGAACGCCCAAAATCAAGAGATTAAAGTCAAACCTTATCTTGTGCATCGCGTAGGCAAGGGAGATACAATGTATTCTATTGCTAAACGCTACGGTGTCCCAAGCAAGCAAATCGCACAACACAATGGAATCCTAAATAGCAATACACTCTCTATCAATCAAGAGATTGTAATTCCACTAAATAAGGGATAAAATGCAAATTATTGGAATCTTTTTTAAAGTTTTTTCAGGGATTTTCATAGCAATTTTACTGCTTGGTGGCTGTGGCTCCAAGGGAACAAACATTCCTTATAATGGCGGTGCTCCTAATTATGGCTCAATGAACAATAGCGCACAATCACAAAAAGCCACAATGCGTCCTTATCAAATCAATGGCAAATGGTATTATCCCACAACCGTAACACTAGGAGAAACTTATGATGGAATCGCAAGTTGGTATGGTCCAAAGTTTCACGGCAAAAAAACTTCCAATGGAGAAACTTATAGTATGTATGCACACACTGCTGCACATAAAACCCTGCCAATGAATACGATTGTGCGCGTAACGAGCAAAGAGAATGGTCGATCAACAATTGTGCGCATTAATGATAGAGGTCCTTTTATTGCAGGCAGAATTATTGATTTATCCAAAAGCGCTGCAGAAGATATTGATATGATGGCAAAAGGCACAGCGCGTGTGCGTGTAGAAGTTATCGGATTTAATGGCACAATCTCCAATTCTTTACCGCTCAACCAAGAAACCATTGCACGCAGTGAATACAAGGTTGCTACAACACAAAAAACAATACAACTCTCACAATTCCTTGTGCAAATTGGGGCATTTAGGCGCAAAGAAGGCGCGCAAAGCTACCAAAAAAGCCACACTGATATACACGGCTATCACGCCATCATTAAAGAATATATGCTTGATGGCGCACCCATTTATCGCGTAATGTTAAGTGGATTTAAAAGTGAGGAAGAAGCAAGGGATTTTATTGCTTCACAAAAAATTGCAGGTGCATTTATCACCACAGAATAGGCTAAAATATGCAAACATTAACACGCAACACAAAAGAAACACAGATCACCGCTTCTTTAGAAGTGTATGGAAAGGGTAATGGGGAGATTAAAAGTGGAATCGGATTTTTTAACCATATGCTAGAATCTCTTTGCAAGCACGCAAGTTGGAATCTAAATCTTAATTGCAAGGGAGATTTAGAAGTAGATTTTCATCACAGCGTGGAAGATTGCGGAATTGTTATAGGAACATTGCTAAAACAAGCACTTTTTCCCATTAGCCAAATAGAACGCTTTGGTAATGCCAGCATTGTAATGGATGAAGCATGCGTAGAATGCGACTTAGACTTAAGCAATCGCCCTTTTTTAGTGTATAAAGTCCCTGTTAGTGGCAAGGTTGGGGAGTTTGATTCCGAGTTAGCAGAGGAATTTTTTCGTGCTGTTGTGCAAAATGCTGGAATCTCAGCACATATCATTGCAAAAAGAGGAAAAAATCAGCACCATTTAATTGAAGCTTCTTTTAAAGCCTTTGCAGTGGCATTGCGTAGGGCTTGCGTGAAAAATAATGCGCTTGGAATCCCTAGCACAAAGGGCGTGCTATGATTAGACTTATTGTCTTAGATGTAGATGGCACTTTGAGTGATGGAAGCATTATTTATAGCGATAGTGGAGCAGAAATTAAAGCTTTTAATGTCAAAGATGGCTTAGGCATTGCAGCTTGGATTAAGCTTGGGAGAGAAGTTGCGATTATCACAGGAAGGGAATCTAAACTTGTAGAAAATCGCGCTAAAGAGTTAAAAGTTACCTACATTAAACAAGGAATTAAAGACAAGGCACAAGCCCTAAAAGAAATTTTAGAGCAAGCAAATATTTCCTTAGATGAAGTCGCAATTATCGGTGATGATTTAAATGATTTAAGTATGTTAAGACTTGTCAAGCACTCTTATGCTCCAAAAGATGCTGTAAAACTTGTTAGGCAAAATGTCTGCAAAGTGCTTAAGCAAAAGGGCGGAAAAGGTGCTGTGCGTGCGATGATTGATGAACTTATCAAAAAAGAAAATTTAGAGAAAAAACTTTATGAACTCTTTGCTTAACCCCCTAAAATCTTACCAAAGTGCGCGATTTGTAACTCTCTTTTTTATTGCTCTGTGTGGTTTTAGTCTTTTAATGGTGTTGTTTTTAGGCATTAAACAAGCCCGCATTGCACAAGCACAACAAAATATCACGCGCTTTGAAGTCTTTGATTTTGAGTATTTTAAAATCACAAAAAATGGAGTAAATACCACTGCTAGTGGCAAAAAAGCAAGAGAAAATACAAATAAAGAAAGCGAACTAGAATCCTTAAATGTGAAAAATTTAAATAACGGAACTTCAGAATACTTACAAGCAGATTTTGCTCTTTATAACAATAGCGATATTTTCTTTCCACAAGGCGTTACTTACACGCGTGATGCTACAAAGTTTTGGAGTGAACAGGCGCGCTATTACCCAGATTCTAAAAATCTAGAAGGAGTGGGAGAGTTTGTGATTTTAGATAAAAGTGCCACAATTCGTGGGCGCAATATTATCTATAAAGATGCAAAAGTCTATGCAACAAATATTCACGGAATCCTAAAGGCAGAGCAATGAAATTTTTAGTTGGAATCCTGATTTTAGGGATTTTTGCGTTTGCTGATGAAATTGAGGTGAGCGCACAAGAATTTATCGGTGATGAGAAAAAAAAACTTACACATTTAAAAGGGAATGTAGAAATTAAACGCGCAAGCGATCGTTTGATTGCCAATGAAGCCTTTGTATATTTAGATTCCAACAATCGCCCTAATAAAATGCAAGCCATTGGCAATGTGCGTTTTTGGTTCGCATTAAAAGATGGAAGAGAAATTGAAGGGGAATCTAATGAAGCCTTATACTTTCCAAACACGCAAGAATATCAAATTTTAGGCAATGCAATTGTGCGAGAAATCGGCAAACAAAATATTGTGCGTGGTGATAAAATCATAGTTCGCCAAAAAGTTGGCTATATCAATGTAATAGGTAATGACAAAAAACCAGCACGACTAATTTTTAAGCTTGACAAAGAGAAATAATGCAACACTTTATCCTAAAAAACGCAAGCTTTCTAACTTCGGCACAAAATCTCTCGCAATGCCCTCCGCCTATGCTCTCAGAAGTTGCGTTTTTAGGGCGAAGCAATGTAGGAAAAAGCACGCTTATTAATCTCTTATGCAACCAAAAAAACCTAGCAAAAAGCTCTTCAACTCCGGGTAAAACACAGCTTATTAACTTCTTTGCAACACAATGGAAAGCAAACTCGCAAGATTCCACACAAGAGGTTTTAAAACTTATGTTTGTAGATTTGCCCGGTTTTGGCTATGCAAAGGTTGCTAAAAGCCAAAAGGAATTATGGAATCGCAATTTAGTAGAATTTTTACGCAAAAGGGATTGTATTAGATTATTTGTGCATTTGGTAGATAGCAGACATCCAAGCTTAGAAATTGATGCCAATCTTGTTGCTTTTGTGGAACAATTTTTAAGGGGGGATCAACGCTTTGTGCAGGTTTTTACAAAGTTTGATAAGCTTAATGTTAATGAGCAAAACAAGCTAAAAGCCGCCTTTCCAAACGCTTTATTTTCAAGCTCTTTAAAAAAGCACAATGCCCCTAAAATTGCGGATTTTATTGTAGCAAACACATTAGGATATGCCCTATGATTATTACACAGCCTGTATTAAATGATATTCCAGCAATGCGTGAAATTGTTCGCCCAGAAGTAGAAAGAGGCGTGATTTTAGAGAGAAGTGCCGAAGTTATGGCAAATATGATTCGCTCTTATCGCGTTGCTTGGGAAGAACAAGAAGTTTTAAAGAATAAAGAATTTTTGGATTCCAACTTTGGCAAACTCATCTTAGAAAACAAGCCTTTAAGAGCGATGAAAAACCCCATAATGTTAGGTTTTTGTGCCTTGCATTTACATTCTACCACACTTGCTGAAATTAGAAGTTTAATTGTTACTCCTAAAGCTCAACGGCTAGGGGTTGCCACAGCACTGATTAGAGATTGTGAAAAAGAAGCCAAAGCACTTGGAATCAAAGAAATCTTAGTGCTAACTTACAAACGCACACTCTTTAAAAAGCTTGATTTTATGGAGATTAGCAAAGATAAAATTCCTAATCAAAAAATTTGGGCGGATTGTATTTTATGCAAACATTTTCCACTATGCGAAGAAATAGCACTGATAAAAGAAATCTAAGAATTTTTTTCTTAGTTCTTTTTTTTATTGTTTATGTTGCAATCACTGATATTTATTATTTTTTGCCACCACTTTTTGGTGTTGCCTATGTGATTGCACAAGAAAAATATGAAGCACAATCCTTTGGAATCTTTTATTTTCTTGCATCGTTTTTTCTTTATTTTGAAGCAAGCAAGGGCTTGCCATTCCTTAGCACCCTACTTTTTATACTCTTTTCCTTTAAAATTTTACTTCCAAAATTCCGTAAATTCTTTGGATATAACAAAATTTTCATTCCACTTTTTATTTTTTATGCGTATTTTGGTTATTTTGCTTTTCTTTGCTTTTTTGGTTGGCTTTTTGATATCCACATTCCGCAGTTTTCACCACTTTTAGCACTCTATGCAGGAACTGAAGTAGTATTAATTTGGATATTTTTATGGATTTTGTAGATGAATACACGCATTCTTTTTCTCTTTAGCGCCTTTGTATTGTTTTGGCTTTTATTATTGATTAAAATCTTTGACATTAGCATTTTAGAACATAAAAACTTTGAAGATCAAGCGAGTAAAAATATGCTCCGCCAAGAACCCATTGTCCCAATCCGCGGACAAATCTTAGATCGCAATGGGCTTCCTCTTGCTGCAAACACCGTAGGTTTTAGTATATCCTTGCCACCACGCCTATCTTTACGTGCAAATCTGCCCATTTTAGAGCAAGAGGCAGAAAAGCTCTTAGCTTTTTTTCCAAAATATTCCAAAGAAGAGTTAATTAAAAAATATCGGCAAAAAGACTCCCCTTACAACCACGAGTTTATCCCAGTGATTGACTTTGTAGGGCACGAAGAGATTTTGAAATATTATCCTAAACTTAGCCAAAGCAATACACTCCGCATAGTCCCATTAGCACGCCGTTTTTACCCAAACAATGCCACTGCTTCACATATTATAGGCTATGTGAGTCGCGCAAATCAAAAAGACATAGAAAAACAGCCCATCGCAAAATACACAGGAAATATCGGTAAAGAAGGCTTGGAGCGACAATACGACACTTTTTTGCAAGGTGAGCTAGGCGAAAGGATTGTTAAAGTTACTGCACTCAATCAGGAAGTAGGTGTAGTCTCCCATAAAGAAGCTATTGAAAATCGTGATCTCATCACAACACTTGATATAAAGCTTCAAAGCGCAATGGATTCCATCTTTAGCAATAAAAATGGAGCGGCAATTATTATGGACGCCCTTAATGGAGAGATTTTAGCAGCTGGAAGTTATCCAGAATATAATTTAAATCATTTTATAGGTGGAATCTCTCATGAAAACTGGAATGCATTGCGTAATAATCCCCATAAACCGCTTATTAATAAGTTTATAAATGGTTTATATCCTCCCGGCTCCGTTATTAAAATGGGAATGGGTTTAGCCCTTTTAGAATATACCGATATTAATGAAAACACTGAAATTAAAACTCCCCCTTTTATTGAGCTAGGTGGGAGAAAATTCCGAGATTGGAAAAAAGAGGGACACGAAAGTGCTGATTTATACAAAGCGATTAAACGCAGCGTTGATGTGTATTTTTACCTTTTAGCCCAACGCACAGATTTTGAAAACATTGCTAGCGTGTTAAAGAAAATGGGCTTAGGCGAAAAGACAGGTGTGGATTTACCCAATGAATTTATAGGAATCGTGCCAAGCCCTTCTTTTAAAAAGAAGCGTTACAAGCAAGACTGGTATGCAGGCGATAGCGTTGTTAGCTCCATAGGACAGGGCTTGTTTCTAACCACCCCCTTACAGATTGCAAACTACACCGCCCTAATTGCAAGCGGCAAGCTTCCCACTCCCCATTTTGTCAAAAATACACAAGAAGCATTGCCAAAAGATGTGCTAAATGCGTTTGAAAAAAGCAAGCTTCCCATTTTGCGCGAAGGAATGCGTCAAGTGTGTTCTGAAATCGGTGGCACAGCATTTTATGCAACAAGAGAATCTAAGGCTCATCTAGCTTGCAAAACCGGAACTGCGCAAGTTGTTGGAATCTCACAAGAAGATAAAGCAAGAATCAAAGAAGAAGATATGGAATATTTTCACCGCTCACAAGCGTGGATTACAGCATTTTTACCCGCTGATAACCCTCGCTATGTGATTACTATAATGGTAGAACACGGAGGAAGTGGAAGTGGAACAGGTGGTCCAGTGCTTGCAAAGCTTTCAAATGCTCTTGTGGATTTAGGCTATGTTAAACCTTACAAAAAAGCTTCTAAATCCCTAAATAAAAACGATTTAAACTTTGAATTAGAAGCGGAATAAGGGGGGAAAATGAAGCAAACAATCCAAAACTTAGGACAACTCTTAAAGGGCAAAAAAATCGCACTTGGCGTGTGTGGAAGCGTGGCAATTTATAAAAGCTTGGAACTTATACGCATTTTACAAAAACTAGGTGCTAGCGTGCGCGTGGTGATGAGTAAGGGAGCAGCGGATTTTATCCAACCCTTACTTTTTGAGGCTATTTCACACCATAGTGTGCTAACACAAAGCACACAAAGCTGGGGGGAGATTCCACACAATCACATTGAACTTGCCACTTGGGCAGATTTATTTGTAATCGCTCCTTGTAGCGCAAACACGCTTAATAAAATCGCCTGCGGAATTGCAGATAATGTGCTATTAGAGAGTTTTTTAGCCTTTGATAAGCTTAAATGCATTGCCCCAGCAGCAAATACAAAAATGCTAGAAAACAAAGCAACTATGGAATCTCTAAGGCTTTTGAAGCAAAGAGAAATAACACTCATCGCTCCACAATGTAAAGAACTAGCTTGCCAAACAATCGGAAATGGCGCATTAGCAGAGCCTTTAGAAATTGCTTATCAAATCTTGCGCGCCTTTTATCAAAACCCTTTTTGGAAGCAAGCGCGTGTATGTGTAAGTGGCGGTGGCAGCAAAGAAAACATTGATGCAGTGCGTTATCTCTCTAATTATTCTAGTGGCAAAATGGGGGCTTGTATTGCGCTTGTAGCGTATTTTTTAGGTGCAAAAGTAGAGTTTATAAGCTCACAATTCCCCTTTATTTTGCCACTAAATCTACAAACACAAGCTGTGCAATCCACACAAGAATATTTAGAAGCAATCAAACAATGGCAAAATATGGAATCCAAAACACAAAATTTTTTGTTTATGAGTGCGGCAATTAGCGATTATCTCCCTAAAAATCAAGTTAAAGAAAAGCTAAAAAAGCAAGAATTAGGGCAGGAATGGAATCTTAAACTAATAGAAAACCAAGATATTTTAGCCACACTTCCTAAAACACAAAAAACAATCGGCTTTAAGTTGGAATCCAAAGATGGAATCCAAAATGCTAAAAATGCCCTAAAACACAAGGGCTTAGACGCCATTTGCCTAAACACAATCACACAAAGCCATAATCCTCTAAATGCTAATAACAATCAGCTTTTATGGATTAGCAATTCGTTTGTTAAAGATTTAGGATTTTGCGATAAACTAAGCCTAGCATTTAAAATCTTAGAACAGGCGCAGTATTTATGATAAAACAATTGCACCAATTAGCCCAAGTGCAAAACACACTCCAAAACTCCGCTAAAACAACGCAATTTAATGCCACATTACCTATTAAACTTGAAGTAATGGAAAAACTACAAGGCATTCGTTATATGCTAAAAGTCGGCAACACTGCGATGGAGACAAAAAGCCTAAAAGAACTTCAAATTGGCGGCAAATATTGGGCAATGATGGGGCGTGGAAGCACAGGCTCTATCACGCTTTCAAACCTTATTAAACAGCCAAATTTACTAAAAGATTCCAATATTCCTTTAAAACTCAATGAAAAAACTCTAGAGCAGTTTTTAAAAAATAGCGAAAATCCCTTTGATATAATGAAGGGCTTTTTAACAGACCGCCTAGCAAATGCGGAATCCAAATGGGAGTTTGCCTTTCTTAGCCATATGCTAATGTCCCTAAAACACAAGGTTTTAACCATTCCACTTCATTATGATGATGCAAGCAAAGATGGCTTTATGCAGCTAAGAAAAAAGCGTATTAAAGAGCAAGAATGCTTAGAGTTTTACTCCGTGTTTTCAAACTTAGGTGCAACTTGGGGCTTACTCTGGGATTTTAAAGAAGGCGTGCGATTAGATATTAGCGTAATGTATGAGAGCGTAGCGAATCTTTTGCACAGAAACTTAGACAATCTTGCCTTCATCAAAGAAACGCATATTAACATTAATAGCGAAATTGTGCCACTTTATGAGTTTAGCGACTCTTTGCTGGATTTAGAGGGATAAATGCCAAAGCATTTAGCAATTATTATGGATGGCAATGGCAGATGGGCTAAAAACCATTTGCAAATGCGCACCTTTGGGCACAAAGCAGGTGCCAAAAAAATCCAAGAAATCACAGAATTTTGCGCAAAATATGGAATCGCTTTTTTAAGCCTTTATGCTTTTTCAACAGAAAACTGGAAACGCCCAAAAACTGAAGTGGATTTTCTAATGCGCTTGCTTGAAGAATATTTGGATTCTAAATTTTCTACCTATTTAAACAATAACATTATTTTTAAAGCCATTGGTGATTTAAGCATTTTTAGCACGCAATTACAAGAAAAAATCCACTCTTTAGAACTTGTCACAAAAGAGCAATGCAATGGCTTAACACAAATCCTAGCCTTAAATTATGGCTCACAAGATGAGTTGCGCCGCGCCTTTTTAAAACTTGTTTTAAAACAAGAGCGAAATTTTAGTTTTGAATCTATTGAAAATGCACTTGATACCGCAGGGATTCCACCTGTGGATATGCTTGTAAGAACAGGGGGTGAAATGCGCCTTTCAAACTTCCTTTTATGGCAGAGCGCTTATGCAGAACTCTTTTTTACAAAAACGCTGTGGCCTAGCTTTACTTCTAAAGAATTAGAAGCAATGCTTTTGGAGTTTAAAACCCGCCACCGCCGTTTTGGAGGCTTATAACTCAAGAATATTGTAATGCTCTCCTATGAACTTCTTTTAGTCTATCTTGTGGCAATCATCACGCTTATTGCCACACCCAGACCTGTTGTTGCTCTTGTGATTAAAAATGCTTTGCAAAATCCACAAAATAATTTTAAAGTGGCATTTTTTACAATCTGTGGAACTAACCTTGGCTCACTTCTGCTAATCTCTATAAGCATTGCCGTGATTTTAGGGACAACACGCATTTCAAGCTTTGCGCTCTCATTACTTAGCTTGCTTGGCTCTTGTTTTATCTTTTATCTAGGATTTAGCTCCCTTTTTGCCCTTTTTAAAGCTAGCAAAGCCACAAATATGGAACAATCTAACAATTTCACCAATCAAACTAAACTAACTCCAAGAAAATGCTTTATACAAGGACTTTTTCTAAGCCTTAGCAATCCTAAGGATATTTTGTTTTTTATCGCATTTTTTCCACAATTTATGGGCATAACAAATTCTATGGCATTAAGCATTATTCTTTTAGCATTTCTTTGGATATTGCTTGATTTTGGCTTACTTCTTGCCCTTAGTTACTTTGCCCAAAAAGCAAAACTAGAGAGATTCCAAAGACTTATCACCCTTTTTAGCGATCTTGTGCTATGTGGCATAGGAATTATGGGGATTATCTATGGAATCTCTCATTTAATGCTATAATCTTAAATTTACTTTTAAAGGATTTTAAATGGTAATAGATACCAAACACCAATACCGCTACACTTCTAGCACCATTCGTCCCTTGCAAATTCAAGAATATTTTCCCTTAAAAATCTCTCACAATAAAAAGCTCTTTAATAATCCATTAGTTTGCCCCCCCCCCGCAAACCAACAACAAAAGATTTAAACAAACTCATTAATGCTCTAAAGCTAGATTTTAACAAACAAGAAAAACACTTACAAAAAGAATTACAAGAACGCGGAATCCAAAAAGAGATCGCCATCTATTTATATTTAAACGACTTTATTCATAAAACCAAACACTACACACCAAACAATATTAAAGAAAATATAGCTTTTAAGAATCTCTATGAGTATTTTACAAAATTAGAATACGGACATTGCGGGCAAAAGCCTTATGCTCTCTTTTGGCTTTTAGAACACTTTGGATTAGAATCACGCGTGGTAAGTTACTCTGATATTTTAGGCTGGTCGCACGGATTTTTAGAAGTTAAAACCCACAATCAATGGCAGATTTTAGATCCAACTTTTAATGTCTTTTTTAACATCGGCACAGAAGATATTATTCAAGATCCCTATTGCAAGCGCAAAATCTTAAGCTTATATTCTAATGAGTTTTACACAGATTCTACGCAAGATTATGAAGATTTTGTGCAGACAATTATTAATACAAACACGCACACGACTTTTAAATACAATAGGGAATGGTTTATGTTTATGGGATTTTATCCCTTTGTTGCACCCATTTTAACCTTTAATCTTAGAAAACCAGAATCTAAAAATCTCTATGATATTCGCCAAGATTCACGCTATCAATTTGTCTAAACTTCAAGCTTAAGGTGCTATTTTAATTTTGCTTATGCTAAAATCCCAAGATTTTAACATAAGGTTTTAAGATGCTACGATTTGCACCAAGCCCAACAGGCGATATGCACACAGGAAATTTGCGTGCCGCTGTTTTTAATTATATTTTAGCAAAACAGCGCAATGAAAAGTTTTTGCTTCGCATTGAAGATACAGACACTGCGCGCAATATTGAAGGTAAAGATAAAGATATTATGTTTTTACTTAGTCTTTTTGGAATCACTTGGGATAATCTTGTGTATCAAAGCCACAATTTTGAACGCCACCGCCAATTAGCGGAATATTTAATCAAGCAAGGAAATGCATTTTATTGCTACTGCACAAAAGAGTTTTTAGACAGCAAGCGCGAAATTGCAAAGGCAAACCACCAAGCATTCCGCTATGATGACTCTTGGGCAGAACTGCAAAAGGACAAAAATCCACACCCTGTTGTGCGATTAAAAGCCCCTAAAGAGCAAATGCAATTCCACGATGAAATTAAAGGCGATATCGTTTTTGCGCCCAATGAAATTGATAGTTTTATTATCTTAAAAGAAGATGGAATCCCAACTTATAATTTTGCTTGTGCGGTTGATGATATGCTCTATGATATTGATTTTATCGTGCGTGGAGAAGACCATGTAAGCAATACGCCCAAACAAATGCTAATCCATCATTATTTAAACTATGAAAAAACTATTAAATTTGCGCATTTGCCGATAATCCTTAATGAAGAAGGCAAAAAAATGAGCAAAAGAGATAATGCTTCTAGCGTGCAATGGCTCTTAGATTGTGGTTTTTTGCCACAGGCGATTGTGAATTATCTTGTGCTAATGGGGAATAAAACGCCCTGTGAAGTCTTTAGCTTAAAGGATACCTTTGAATGGTTTGATATTACAAAAGTGGCAAAAGCCCCTGCGCGTTTTGATATTGATAAGCTAAAATTCCTAAATAGAGAACATTTTAAAAAACTTAGTGAGCAAGATTTAGCAGTGCTTTTAGGCTATAAGGATTCCACAATTGGCGCATTAGCAAAGCTGTATTTGCAAGAAGCAAGCACACTTAATGAAATCCGCGAAAAAGTGGATTGTATTTTTGCTAAAAAAGCCCTACTTTTAGAGCAAAATATGGAATCTAAAAACCAAGAAGCACAAGAAATTTTAGAGTTTAAAGACGCAATTAACACTTTACAACTTGCCCTTCTCTCACTCTTAAAAGAGCAGGATTTTAAAAGGGCAGAATTTGATGCCTTTAAAACACAGGCAATGCAAGTAAGTGGATTAAAGGGTAAGCATTTCTTTAAACCTTTGCGCTTTTTGCTAACAGGACACACGCACGGACCGGAGTTAAGAGACCTTTTTCCATATTTGCGTTTATATTTAGATGATATTTTAAGGAACTAAAAATGGTTTTAAGCACTTTTATTCAAGCCTTTGCACAAATTTTAAGTATGGTAATTAACATTTATATTTGGGTGATTATCATCGCCGCTCTTATCTCTTGGGTGCGACCAGACCCTTATAATCCTATTGTTCAAATTCTAGCAAGACTTACCGAACCTCTTTATGCAAAGATTCGGAGATTTATTCCAACATTTATAGGAGGCGTGGATTTAACACCTATTCTTGTGATTTTAGTATTAAAATTCATTGATTTATTTGTTGTAAAATTACTTTTTCAGCTCTCTCACAATCTCTAAATTTAAGGAAAGTAATGCGATATTTTCTTTTTCTTTTTTGTTTGCTAAGTCTTACTTGTGGCGCAACAGCACAACAGCATAAACAATTACACAAAGCCCCAACCATTAATCAAAACATCACGCTAGATTACCTTAAAAAACAGCCTGCTGGAATTTCAAGAGATTTTTATATTTGGCTATTCTTACAACAAGATATTAGCCCAAAAGAAGCAAAAGAAGCCTACAATCTCGCCATACGCAAAAATGCAAAACTCTTTGGACTCTACTTTAAAAAAGGCGACAATAAAACACTCTCACGCCAAACAATTTGCCAAAGAATGCCCCTAGATAAACTCTTAAAAGAAGATGCGAAATGTATAGCCCTTGCACTCACAACAAAAAATGCAGAATCCTTAGATAAAGCCACACTAAGAAAAATCTCAAATACAATCCAACCCCATAACCCTAATCTTTCTAAAAACTTACAAATTCTAGCTTCTAAAAATCCCTTTGAATCCCTAATTGCAAAAGATGCTAAAACCTTTGGTAGCTTTTATTTTGCAGTCTCTCAAGAATATCGCAAGCATTTAAATTTTAAGATTCCAAAAGAAATAATAGTGCGTTTAATCAATGAACGCAATGAGAATTTTAACCGCGCGCTAAAACATATGATTCTCTCACCAAACCTTAAAACATTTAATGCCTCACTTACAACCATTAAACCACAAAGCATTATTAACGCTCTTGACGCTGAAACCTCCTTTTATTTAGGCTTAAACGCAATGCACTCTAATAAAAAAGATCAAGCACTTTCTTATTTTCTACATTCCCAAAAGCTTTCAAAATATCCTTTCAATAAAAATCGTGCAACCTTTTGGGCTTTTTTGGCAAGTAATGATGCACTCTACTTGCAAGAAGTTTCACAATCTAAAGCAGTAGATATTTACAGCCTATCAAGCATTGAAATGCTTCAAGAAAATCCAAATTATAGCATTATCTATGATGTTTCAACACAAGCAAAAAATGCAGAGTGGGATTTTAAGAACCCATTTGAATGGGAAAGAATCCGTGATTCCTTTAAAAATCTAAAAACTTCTAATCAAGATTCCGCTAAAAAACTCTTGCTCAAAACAAATAATGCAGAAACTAAAGCGCATTATGTTTGGCTCTCACGCGATTTCAACAAAGAATATTTTTTAATGCCTTATAGAGAAGTCTTTTCTAAATATAACACTGATAAGCAAGCTCTTCTTTATGCGCTTGCTAGACAAGAAAGTCTATTTATCCCAACAGCAATTTCTACTTCTTATGCGCTAGGACTTATGCAGCTTATGCCTTTTAATGTTAAAGCTATTGCCAAGGAATTAAAACAAGAACAACAAGTGGGCTATTTAGATATGTTTGACCCAGCGATTAATGTGCCTTATGCAGAATACTTTACGCGCCCTTTAGTAAAAGAATTCAACCACCCTTTATTTATTGCTTATGCCTACAATGGCGGACCCGGCTTTACACGCCGCTTACTCGCTAAAAATTATCTTTTTAAAAAGAATAATCCCTTAGATCCTTGGTATAGTATGGAGATGATACCCTATGAAGAATCGCGCATTTATGGGAAAAAAGTGCTTGCAAACTATATAATTTACCAAAGAAAATTAGGCAAAGAAGTTAATCTATTAGACCTTTTACACGATACGCTTGTGTATTAGGCTAAACTCTCTCCATTAAAAGCAAGAATTGCTGAACCCCAAGTTAAACCACCACCAAAAGCGTCTAAGAGAAGTTTAGAACCCTTTTGGATTCTACCTTCTTCATACAATTCATTGATTGCCATAGGAATTGAAGCAGCAGAAGTGTTGCCGTATTTTTGCACCGTTAGAGCAACCTTTTCTTTAGGAAAAGAAAGTGCATCACCCACAGCAGAAATGATACGCAAGTTCGCCTGATGGGGAATAAAAAAGTCAATGGAATCTTTACTTATATTGTTTTTTTCTAAAATCTCAATAACATCTTGTGTGAGTGTCTTAACAGCAAGCTTAAAAGTCTCATTACCTTTCATTTTAATAAATTGCAATCTCTCTTGTAAAACCCTATCATTTACAGGATTCTTGCTTCCACAACCCGGAGTCATTAAAAAGTCTTGATATTGTCCATTTGATGCACAATTTACATCTAAAATACTTAAATCTTTATGTTGTGTTTGGCTAATCACAGCTGCCCCAGCCCCATCGCCAAAAAGCACACAAGTGCTTCTATCTTGCATATCAATAATACTTGAAAGCTTTTCAGCACCGATAATTAAGATATTTTTATGCACCCTTGACTCAATCAAAGACTTTGCCAAAAAAAGCAGATAAATAAACCCACTACAAGCTGCGGCAATATCAAATGCAGGCTTGCCAACAATTCCTAAATTATGTGCCACCACACAAGCAGTTGAAGGCATACAAAAATAATCTGGAGAAATTGTCGCAACAATCACCGCATCTATATCACTAGACTTTAAATTTGCACGCTTAATGGCTAATTTTGCAGCCTTTGTGGCGAGATCACTTGTAGCCTCACTATCATCAGCAAATCTACGCTCTTTAATTCCTGTGCGTTTAGTAATCCATTCATCGCTAGTTTCTACAATTTTAGAAAGATCATCGTTTGTAATAATTTGACTTGGAATATAAGCACCAATGGAGCTTAAACTTGCATATATTGGCTTCTCCACCGGCTAATCCTTTTTAGTTTTTAAATTTTTCTAATGCGACTTCAATATTATGATTCACTGCATTTTCATAAGCCAAAATTGCTTGAAAAACAGCATTTTTCATCGCCTTTGCATTGCTTTTTCCGTGGCAAATAATCACATTTCCATTTACGCCAAGAAGTGGCGCACCACCATATTCAGCATAGTCAATCTGCTTTTTAAGCTTCTTAAACACATTTTTCATAAACAACGCCCCAAAAATTCCAATCGGGGAAGCCTTAATATGTTTTTTTAGCAAAAAAGAAATAGAGTTTGCAACTCCCTCGCTTGCTTTTAGCACAGCATTTCCTACAAAGCCATCACAAACAATAACTTCTACATTGCTATCAAAAATATTGTCCCCTTCCACATTGCCTATAAAGTTTGGATGCTTCTTTAAAAGCTCAAAAGCAACTTTTGTCATCTCATTGCCCTTGCACTCTTCTTCTCCATTTGCAAGCAGACCAATACGCACTTTAGGGTAATTTAAAATCGCCCTTGCATATTCGTAGCCCATAATTCCAAACTCAAACAAATTTTCTGGCTTGCAATCCACATTTGCCCCGGCATCTAAAACTAAGCTTTTGTTTCCATCAATGCGTGGCATAAGCGTACAAATTGCAGGACGCAAAACATTGTTTAATCGCCCAATTTTTAGTGTGGCTAAACTCATTGTTGCACCACTATGCCCAGCAGAAACAACTCCATCTATGGCTTTGTTTTTTAACATTTCCATTGCAATATAAATAGAGCTCTCTTTTCGCTTTAGCGCAGAAGTTGCACTCTCTTCCATTGCAATAAAATCATTACAATGCACAATTTCCACTTTGCTTTGTAAATTTGTAGGAATTAAAGGCTTAATCACTTGCTCATCGCCCACAAGCACAAGCGTAAAATCACGCTCTTTTAAGGCTTGCAACGATCCTTGCACAAGTGGCACAGAGCCATAATCCCCACCCATTGCATCTACGGCAATTCTCATTATTGCACCCTAATATTAGTTGCTTTTGTAATTTCCAGTAAATTTATTTACGCGGTGTGGCATTTTCCAACTACCATCCTTATCTTTTACAGGAACCGCCAATGTTAGTTTGTAATGTGTTCTTCTTTTTGCTGCTCTTGTTTTACTTACGCGTCTTTTTGGTACTGCCATTTTTTACTCCTTAAAAATTAATCATCTTTTGTGTGATAATCACAACGAATTATCTCTAACTCGCCATTTAAAATCTCACTTAAGTTAATATTACCATTTTCACACTCAATTACATCTTCAAAATTTTCATTATCTAAATTTATAATGCCATCACTTAGATAAAATTCTAAAGGCTCATTAAGTATTTTTTCATATTCTTCTCCGCTAATATCGCAGATTAAAGTAATGCTTCCCTTAAGGATTCCTTTTAATTTTAATAAATTAAAATGACCTTTTTCATAAAAAAGCACGCCTTCTAATTGTGCTTTTTTATCATCGCTTTGAACCAAAAATGGAATCTTTTCTCCATTTTTACAGGTTTGGAATGCCTTTTGAAAAGCTAATTGCATTAACTAACAAATTTCCCTTGTTGAAAAGAAAAATGCAACCTCTCTTTGTGCGTTTTCTAAACTATCGCTTCCATGCACTGCATTTGCATCAATGCTATCAGCAAAGTCTGCGCGGATAGTCCCAGCTGCTGCTTCTTTTGGATTTGTTACTCCCATAAGCTCACGATTTTTAGCCACAGCATTTAACCCCTCAAGAACCATTACAACCACAGGTCCGCTTACCATAAAATCAACTAAATCATTAAAGAAAGGACGCTCTTTATGCACTGCATAAAATTCTTTTGCATCATTTCTACTAAGCCTAATTTTTTTCATCGCTGCAATTCTTAAGCCATTGCTTTCAAATCTATCAACAATTTTCCCAATCACATTTTTTTGCACTGCATCAGGCTTGATAATGGATAATGTCTGCTCCATTGCTACTCCTAAACCCATATTTTTGGGATTTTTTAAAATTTAAGGGCAAAATTATATTATATTAAACCTAGATTTTAGTTTAAAATTAAAAACTGCTAAAATCTTTTTGGCGGTTTAATTCCTAAAATTCTCAATTTACGATAAAACCGCTCCACTCCAAACCAAGCCTTTTTATCTATTACATAAGATAGGACTTGAAGATAATTTAAAATCTCTTTGGCTTCCACTCCACTTTTAGACTCTGCATTTTTAAGCATAAAATATGGAATCTTAATTTTCTTTTTTTTCGCAAAGGCACGCATTAATTTTGCATAAAATTCCTTATTTTCCCTAACACACAAACGCCCAAACACAAAAGGCAAATGCTCTTTTTGCACCCATTTTTCCCCCATATCCAAATAGGTAACCCCCTTTCCCTTTTCTCTAAAATTTTGCTCTTGTTGCAACACTTCTACCAATGCTCTATCACCAATTAACACACGCCCTTTTAATCCCAATACCCTTAAAAGCGCATTTGAAGTTGCAGATTGATAATCATCACCTCTCTCTTCTGGCAAACAAATCACACTTATTACTCTTTTACGCGCTATGATTCCAATGTTAGTTGCTTGAAATCTCTCTTTTTTAGCCCTTAAAGCCGCAATAGATGAAATAAACCCAGCATCAATGCGTTGAAACAAAAATTCCTTATTTAAATGTGCAGGATAAGATTTCTTCTTATTATAAAATAGCTGAAATTGCGAAAGTTTTGGATAAGCACGCACAAAGACTTCAAAAGGCAAAAGATTTAAATAATCAATTTTTCCAAAACGCATCAAAAATCCTTAAAAATTTGCATTATTTTAACATAACTTAAACCAAAAAGCCTTGCCCCCTAAAACTCGCTTCAATATTAAAGGATTGTTTTAATAAATTTAATATAAAATCTACCTTTTGATTAACAACATAAACTAGAGGAAAATCCTATGAATCCTTTACTTGTAGAAACCATTAAAGAGCTACCACCGCTACCACAAACAGTTATAGAATTGCGTAATTATGTAGATTCCAGTGGAGCTGATTTGGAAGTCTCTAAAGTTGCAGAAATCCTTTCAAAAGATCCCTTAATTGTAGGCGAGTTGTTACGCCTTGCAAATTCTCCTTTTTATGGGCTATCACGCCAAGTTTCCACTATCCAACAAGTTGTATCTTTGCTAGGAGCTGGAACAATTAAAAACACTGTTATGGCAAATGCAATCCGCTCAAACTTCTCTATTAATGTTTCGCCCTATGGGCTAGATAATAATGCGTTTTTAACAAACTGCTCTAAGGAAGTGGATTTTATTTCAGCGTGGTTAAGGGAAGAAGATAAAGCACTTGCAAATGAGTTAATCCCTTGTGCAATGCTATTGCGCTTAGGAATGATTTTACTCTCTGATATGCTCATTAAATCTGGCAAGGATAAGGAATTTTTAGAGCAAAACAAAGCTAATAATTTTCAAGATGTGCATAACTTAGAAAATCAATATTGTGGAGTAGATAGCATTTCATTTTTAGGCTTCTTGTTTAATCACTGGGAGTTTGATGAACGCTTAATCCAAAGCATAGCCTACATTCATAACCCCCACGCAGCAACACAAGAAATAAAAAAGAATTCCTATGCGCTTGCAGTTACAAATTGTCTCTTTGAGCCTTATCATCCGCTTAGTCAATTCAATTCTAAAAAATCCATTGCGCTTATTAACGAAGCCATAGGGCAAGGTGTTAATTTCAATATGGCAAATTTTCTAGCAAAACTCCCAGAAGAAGCAAAAGAAAATCTCATCAAAGATGATTAAGATTCCAACTATGGAATCTTTTTTGCAAAACTTCCCTTGTAATACACGCAAACAAAAAATGCTAAAAACGCTCCAAAGTAGCCCACATATCCTACACTTAAATACTCTGTAATTAATCCGCCAAAATAAGCACCACTTCCGATTCCAACATTATAAATTCCAGAAAAAATAGACATCGCAACAGAAGTTCCAACAGGCACTAAATGCAATACCTTTGCCTGAAAAGCAAGTCCAAACATTACAATAGATAAACCCCAAAGCAAACAGACTAAAACAACGCCAAATCCACTAAAACTTAAAAGCTTCAAAAGCAATAACGCAACAAAAACTCCAAAAATTGCAAAAGTCAAAAAAGTTTCCTTATATTTATCGTGATATTTAGAAAACAAATATCCCCCAACAATCCCCATTGCACCAAAGATTATAAGCGTTGCCGTAATTGCATTTTGACTAAAATGCGCATTTTGCGCTAAAAATGGTTCAATATAACTATATGCAATGAAATGGGCAGTAACTAGGCACATTGTGATACCATAAACCCCTAAGAGCTTTGGTGTTTTTAGAAGCTGTGGTAAAGAACGCAAGGAAATCGCTCCACTTGTTGGCATTTGTGGCAAGGTTTTTAATAGCACCAAAAAGACTAAAAACGCTACAATTCCAATGCTAAAAAAACTCACTCTCCAACCTAAATACAATCCAATCACACGCCCTAAAGGAAGCCCGGCAAGCATTGCTATACTAGTCCCTACAATCACAAAACTAATCGCCACGCTTTCCTTTCCCTTTGGAGCAACGCGCACCGCCATTGGCGTAGCAATTGACCAAAACAATGCGTGTGCACAGGCAACCCCCAACCTTGAAGCCATTAACATATAATAATTATCCGCAAATGTAGAAAAAATATGGCTGACGATAAATAACCCCATTACAAAAAGCAAAAGGCGTCTTAAATCAAAACGCGAACACGCAAGCATTAAAGGTAACGAAGCAAGTGCAACAACCCACGCATACACACTCATTAAAAATCCAGCCTTAGCTTCTGTGATTCCAAAATCTGTGGCAATAAGCGTTAAAAGCCCAATAGGGATAAATTCTGAAGTATTGAAAATAAATGCAGCAAAGGCAATTGCAATAACAGCTTGCATTTCTATCCTTAAAAATTCAAAAATTAGGCGCGCATTATACTTAAGTTTTTCCAAAAATATGCAAGTTTGAAATTAAATTTAGGAAGTTTGAATAAGAAGTTCAAGATTCCAAAAATGGAATCTTGTAAAATTATAATTTATCAGCGTTTTGTGCAAGATATTCTGCAACACCTTCTGTTGTTGCTTTCATTCCCTTATCGCCTTTATTCCAGCCAGCTGGACATACTTCTCCGTGCTCTTCAAAGAATGTTAGAGCATCGCACATTCTTAGCATTTCGTCCATATTTCTACCAAGCGGTAAATCATTAATTACAGCGTGGCGGATTACTTGATTTTTATCAATTAAGAAAGAACCTCTAAGTGCAACAGACTCATCAAACAACACATCATAATCTCTTGAAATTTGTTTATTTAAATCTGCAACCATAGGGAATTGCACATTTCCGATTCCACCTTGATTTACAGGAGTGTTTTTCCAAGCAAAATGCACAACATCAGAGTCAATAGACACACCAATTACATTAAATCCTTTTGCTTCAAAGTCTTTCACTCTATGATCCATTGCAATAATTTCTGATGGACAAACAAAAGTAAAATCCAAAGGCCAGAAAAACAAAACTGCACCATTTTTGCCAAGATTTTTTGAAAGTTCAAAATCTTTTACAATTTGATTATTTGCTAAAACAGCAGACGCTTTAAAATCAGGAGCTTTTTTTGTAACTAACATTGTTAAATCCTTAATGTAAAAATAATTTATTGATAAAAAATATCAATTGCGAAATTCTAACCAACATAATATAAATGCAAAATTAAAACTTTTAAGTTTTTTATGTTAGAATTGCAAATTATTTCAAAATACAAGGTGAATTTATGCAAAAAGAGTTTCTTTTTACTTCAGAATCTGTAACAGAAGGGCACCCCGATAAAATGGCTGACCAAATTAGTGATGCGATTTTAGACTATATTATTGAACACGACCCAAAGGCTAGAGTAGCTTGTGAAACCTTACTTTCTAATGGCTATTGCGTGATTGCTGGAGAGTTAAAAACACACACTTATGCTCCTATGCAAGATATTGCAAGACGCGTTGTGCGTGAAATTGGCTATATTGACGCCAAATATGGCTTTGATTATAGAAGTGCTGGTGTTTTAAATGGAATCGGAGAGCAAAGCCCAGATATTAATCAAGGAGTTGATAGAGAAGATGGCGAGATAGGCGCGGGGGATCAAGGGCTTATGTTTGGCTATGCTTGCCGAGAAACTGATGTGCTAATGCCACTTCCTATTTATCTCTCTCACAGAATCACAGAAGGGCTAGCACGCGCTAGAAAGGACGGAACACTACCTTTCTTGCGCCCTGATGGCAAATCGCAAGTTACTATTAAATACGCAAATGGTAAGCCTGTTGGCATTGATACAATCGTTGTTTCTACACAGCACAGCCCTGAGACTTCACAAGATACGCTAAGAAATGCTGTAATTGAAGAAGTGGTTAAAAAAGTGCTACCAAAAGAATTCGCAAACGATAATATTCGCTATTTTGTGAATCCCACAGGTAAGTTTGTTATCGGCGGACCACAAGGAGACGCAGGGCTTACAGGGCGTAAAATCATCGTAGATACTTATGGTGGAAGTTGCCCACACGGCGGGGGTGCATTTAGCGGAAAAGATCCTAGCAAAGTAGATAGAAGCGGTGCTTATGCAATGCGCTATGTGGCAAAAAACCTTGTTGCAAGCGGAATTTGCGATAAAGCTACTATTCAAATCGCTTATGCAATCGGTGTTGTAGAACCTGTCTCTATTCTTGTTAATACGCACGGAACAGGCAAAGTGGAAGATTCTAAAATTGAAGAATGTGTCAAAAAGATTTTTCGTTTAACACCGCGTGGAATCATTGAGTCTTTAGACTTATTGCGTCCGATTTATCAAAAAACAGCAAGCTATGGACACTTTGGAAGAGAGTTGCCAGAATTCACTTGGGAAAAGACTGACAAAGTAGAAGCAATTAAAGACTACTTCAATTTATAATTTAAAGAGTATTTATTTAGGCTTTAAAGCCTAAATAAGCAACCTACCACCACCAAGCAAACTTCACAAACACACTATGAGAGTTTGCTTTGCTTGA
>Oklahoma_p1__coassemble_75_pt1 | contig 117064 bp, 108 predicted proteins | sample Oklahoma_p1__metabat2_high_PE_001 | metagenome-assembled genome bin Oklahoma_p1
GATTTAGATCTTTTTACGCTTGGAAATATAGCAGACTCTTTGCGTCAAAAATACTTTGACAAAAAGGTATTTTTTAATTCCAATCGCCATATTAATCCTACAAATGATTGTGCGGATATTTGTAAATTTTGCGGGTTTTCAGCGCACAGAAAAAATCCAAACGCTTATACAATGGATAAAGAGCAGGTCTTGAAAATTGCTAGAGATTCCATAAAATCAGGAGCTCTAGAGCTGCATATTGTGGGTGCACATAATCCTAAGCTTAATTTAGAATGGTATTTAGAACTTTTTAGAACACTTAAAGCAGAATTTCCGCAAGTGCATATTAAAGCATTAACTGCCGCTGAAGTACATTATCTAAGCACAATCTCAAACAAAAGCCACAAAGAAGTGTTAGAATTAATGGCGCAAAATGGTGTGGATTCTATGCCTGGTGGGGGTGCGGAGATTTTTGATGAAAAAGTGCGAGATTACATTTGCAAGGGTAAGGTGAATTCTAAAACTTGGCTAGAAATCCACGGAATTTGGCATTCTTTAGGTAAAAAGTCTAATGCAACAATGCTTTTTGGGCATATAGAATCACGCGAACATCGTATTGATCACTTACTGCGTCTTTACCATCAGCAAGAGAAAAGTGGTGGTTTTAACGCATTTATCCCTCTAGTCTATCAAAAAGAAAATAATTTCTTAAAAGTTACAGAATTTCCTAGCGGGCAGGAAATTTTAAAAACCATTGCAATTTCTAGGATTTTATTATCAAATATCCCGCATATCAAAGCCTATTGGGCAACTTTAGGGCTAAATTTAGCACTTGTTGCACAAGAATTTGGCGCAGATGATATTGATGGAACTATTCAAAGAGAGGCAATTCAAAGTGCAAGTGGTAGTAAAAGTGCCTACGGAATCACAAAGAACACATTGATTTCCGAAATTAAAGATGCAGGATTTATCCCGGTGGAGCGCGATAGCCTTTATAACATCATAAAAATATATTAAACAAGGAGATAAAGATGCAATATTATAGCTATGAAATGTTTAGAGAAGATATGAAAGAGCTTGTAAGCCAAATTGATTTTAATCCTGATGCAATTGTTGCAATTTCAAGAGGCGGACTTACAATGGCGCATTTTTTAGGGATTGCATTAGATCTTAGGCGTATTTTTACCATCAATGCTTCATCTTTTTTTAATAAAGTGCAACAAGAAATTCAAATCTCAAATATTCCAGAATTAAGTGGCAATCAACGCGTCTTGATTGTCGATGAAATTGTAGATAGTGGCACAAGTATGGAGAAGGTGCATACGATTTTAAGTACGATTTATTCGCATATGGAGTTTAAAACTGCCTGTATTTTTCATAAACCAACAGCAACTTTCAAGCCCGATTTTATCCTGCGTGAAGCTAAAGATTGGGTAGAGTTCTTTTGGGAAGTTGATATTATTAAATCCATACGCGAAAAGGAATAGCTTTTTGGATATAGAATCTAATTTTGAGTTTCTTTTTCCAAGCATTCTTTGCAAACTATGTATAGCATCATATCATGTCCTACAAGTTTTCCATTATAAGACTTAACAACATCAACTTGTAATTTTTCAATCTCATCATTGCAAAATTCTTCAATCTTGCCACACTCTACGCAGATAATATGATCGTGATGTAACCCACTTGCAATTTCATAGCGCTTCCCACTTTTATCTACTTCAATAGAGCTTACAAATCCTTCTTTTTCCAAAAAAGATAGAATCCTATAAATTGATGAAATGCTTGTGTTTTTACAAGTCTTTCTAATAATGGTAAAAATATCTTCAGGACTTAGATGTCCTCCATCTTCATAAATTACCTTTAAGATTAACTCTCTTTGCTTCGAGCTTTTCAAGCTATTTTTCTTAATGGATAAATGCAATCTATCTAAGATTGTTTTGAGAGACTCTTTGTATTTTTTCATTATAAACCCTTTTTTATAGAATATAACTCTAATCTTAAAATTTTCTATTTTAGCAAAAAGTCTTCAATAAAGCAAAAATAAAATAAGAATCATTTTTATATATTATTAAGTTGATATTGATTATCATTTTATCGCTTTGAACAAACTTTGCATAAGGAGATAAAATGTCTGTTTTGATAATTGGCGGAGACGAGATTACACCTATTAAAGCAGTTCTTAAAGGTTTAGGATGTGAAGAAATCACACATTGGGATGGAAGAAAAGAAAGCGTTAATCACAAGGAATTACCACAAAACATTGAATGTTTGGTAATGCTTACAAATTTTTTAAACCACAACACAATGCGTAAATTTCGCAATGCTGCAAAGAAAAAAGAGATTCCAATTATCTGCACGAAACGCAGCGTGAGTTGCTTATATTGTGAATTTATGAAAACTTTTGGGGAAAATTGCAATAAAGTTTGCGCTTACAAATAAATTTAAACTTTAATTATTTTCTTAATATTTACAATATACAATTTAAGTCTAACTTTTACAAAAGTCAAACATTAGGGAAATATAATGATGCCTGAACTTTTAAAGCCATTAAGCACGCTGAATGTATTAGTTGTTGAAGATGATCCTATAGCCCTAGATTTGCTTAGAATTCCTCTTGAGCGTCGTTGCAAAAAAGTAATCATTGCTAAGAAAGGTGAGGTTGCCCTAAAGTATTTTAGAAATGAAATTATTGATGTTGTTATTACAGATGTGAAACTTGATGGAAAGTTGGACGGGATTGCAATGGTAAAAAGTATGCGAAAAATTAATCCTAATATTCCTGTAATTTTCATGACAGCTTATAGTGATGAAGAAAAAATTGCTGAAATGGTTAAACTCAATGCAACTTCACTTATTAAAAAGGCGGTGGATTTAGAGGAGCTATTTGTACTTTTATTAAATATCAACAAAACCCTCAACAAAGAACAAATTGTGGATCTTGGGCAAGGAATTTTTTATCGGCGCCGAGATAAGTCTATCCTAAAAGGAGTTGCAGCATTTGAATTGACAGATAGAGAAAGTAAAATCCTAGACTTACTATTAGAAAATAAAGGCTATCCTATTACCTATGAAGAATTTCATAAAAAAGTATGGAATGGGCAACAAATGACAATGGATTCTTTACGAATGCATATTAATGGTATTAGGCGAAAAACTTACTATGATTTAATTCATAATCAATCACGCTTTGGCTACAAACTCCAACCTATTTTGGATAAAGAATAAGAATAAGACTTTATATTTTAATACTTAGAAATCTAATCTCCATTCTGTATATCCAGTCGCTCCACTAGAATTTGCATAGCCCTTTGTAGAACACGCATTGAAACAAAAGAGTTTTTGTCATAACCCTACCCTCTAATATTTTTCAAAAATAATTACTTCGTATGAACTTTGCTTTTTAACCACAGATTTACTTGGTTGATTTGCTTTAAATTTTTCCAAGCTCAAATGTAGCTCTTCAATCTCCCTATCTTGTTCATCCAGTTTATCTTTCAGGCGCATAATAATATCCACACCGGCAAGATTAACACCCAAATCTCTGGTTAGGCGTAGAATTGTTTTTATTTTATCAATATCTCTTTGAGAATAAAGACGCATCTTGCCATCTGTTCTGCCTGGCTCAACCAATCCTTCGCGTTCATATTGTCGCAGAGTTTGTGGATGGATGGATAAGATTTTAGCAACAACACTAATTAAATAAACTGGCTCATCATAACTATACATTATAAACTTCTCCTTATAAATATTTTTCTAATGCCTCTTTGAGCACCTCTGGAAGTGTATCGCAATTAGGCAAAATAATATTTGCCTCTAAATACAAATCCCCATACGCTTTGCTTTTGCGATTATATCCTCCAAGCTCTTTAACGCGGAATCTTTGAGCATTTTTAGTATTTTTTGGCACTTTTAGTGTGATAGTTTTTCTCAATGTTTCAATCTCTACTTTACCGCCAAATAAAGCAACCTTTAAAGGCACATCAAAGTGCATTGTCAAATCATCACCATCTTGCGTATATTGTGGATGGGAGGCAACGCTGACTTTTAAGAGCAAATCTCCACTCTGCCCCCCCATACTATTTCCCTTGCCTTTTAAGCGAATTGTCTCCCCACTTTTTACGCCGGCTGGAATTTTAATATCATAACTATTATTCTGGATATTAATATTATGCACACCCCCTAAAAGCGCGGTTGCAAATGGAATTGTAATTTGCGCATTAATATCAAGGTTAGGTCCTCTTGAGCTTCTAAAACCGCCAAAATCTCCAAAACTAGCCCCCCCAAAGCCACTTTGAGAAAATCCTCCCTGCGCAAAACCACCTCCAAAAATTTGACTTAAAATATCATCTAAATCCATGCTTCCATGAGAGCGTGTAAAATCGTGGAAGTTTTGCCCACCAAACATAGAATCTCCAAATTGATCATATTGCTTGCGTTTATTTTCATCACTTAAAATCTCATAAGCAGCGTTAATTTCTTTAAATTTATCTTCAGCTCCAGGTTCTTTATTGATATCAGGGTGATATTTGCGCGCAAGGCGACGATAAGATTTTTTAATCTCATCAGCACTTGCATTTTGTTCTACCTCTAGCGTTTCATATAGGCTTTTTGACATTTGCTTTTTCCTTAAAAATTTTTATAAAACTTTTAGTGTATTATATTATAAAACTTTAGCTTATGTCAATCAACTTTATTTTGCTTTTTTGAAATGCTATAATTCCGTCTTTTGGAGAAAACTATGGAATATCCGCTATTATCTCTTAGCGCAAGTGCTGGAAGTGGCAAAACTTATGAACTCACAAGGCGCTATTTGAGTCTTTTAATGCAAGGAGCAAAACCTTCTAATATCCTAACTCTAACCTTCACAAAAAAAGCGGCAAAGGAAATGGAAGAGCGTATTTTGCACAACCTTAAAGAGCTTTATTATAATAAAAATAATAGAGATTATATAAAAGAATTTGAGCTTATTTCTATAAATAAAACCTTGCAAGAGCCAGACTGGAAGAATATAGAAAACAAAATCAATAGCGTATATCACGAGTTTTTGCGCCAAGATTTAAAAATCACAACCATTGATGCATTTTTTCAGAAAATTTTAAAAAACTTTTGCTGGTATGTGGGCGTGGAATATGATTTTGAGCTTCAAGAAGAGGATTTAGATTCCATTTGCGAGATTTTTTTACAAAATTTAGATAATTCTACTTTTAATAATCTCTTAAATCTTTGTTTTGGTGAGCAACAAAATTTAGATTCAATTTTGGAACTTTGCGTGTTTTTGGACGCGTTTAAAGAAAGTTTAGATAAGACACTTTTCACAAAAGCTATTATGCAAACAACTATAAATTACGAAATGGAATCCTTAAAATATATACAAAAACTTCAAGAGACTTATTTTAATTTTTACGGAAAAAAGACAGATAAACTAGATTGTAACAGCTTTCAAGAATTATTAAAAAAAGGCAAAACTTGGCTCACAAAGGCAACATTGCAAGAATATAGGGGTTTTTCTAAAATCCCTTTTAATCAAAGTGATTTTGAGCAATTAAAACAATGTGTAATCTATACCCTAAAACAAAGAGAATCGAAGTATCTAGACGCTTTATTTGCAATCTTCCAATCTTATTTGATAGCCAAAGAGCAATTTTATAAAAACAATAACACACTTAGTTTTAATGCAGTAACTTCAAAGGTGCATACACTTCTAAAAGAAGGGCTTGTTAGCAAGGATTTTTTATATTTTCGCCTTGATAGCACACTTAGTCATATTTTAATTGATGAGTTTCAAGACACAAGCATTCTACAATATAGCATCTTAAAGCCCTTAATTGATGAAATTAAAGCTGGTGTTGGACAAAAAAATTTTACGCGGAGTTTCTTTTATGTAGGCGATATTAAACAATCTATTTATCGCTTCCGCGGTGGTAATCCTGAGCTTTTTAAAATCGCAAGTTCCGGAATGCAGCAACTCAACTTAAAGCATAATTATCGGAGTTCTATTAGTGTTGTAGAGTTTGTGAATCAAACTTTTAAAAAGGTGATAGAAAATTTTATCCCACAAACTCCAAAGTCTAGCAGCAAGGGATTTGTAAGTGTAAAAAGTTATGAAAAAGATACACTTTATCAAGGCGTATTAGAAACTCTACAAAAGCTTAAAGCAAAAGGAATCAAAGAGGATTCCATTGCGATTTTAGTGTTTGATAATAAGGCGGTTGTGGAGCTATCGCAACTCTTGCAAGAACAAGATTATAAGGTAGTGATTGACACAAGCGCAAAGCTGGTTAATCATAATGAAGTGCGTGCAATTTTAGAGTTCTTAAATTTTATTATCACGCAAAATAATCTGCACAAAAATGCGTTTTTTATGCTTTTGGGCTTAAAAATGGATTCCGCATTTGAGACTTTTGTCCAAAGTATACGAGGCTTTAAAGCCCCTGCACAAATGATTTTAAAAATAATGGAGCATTATAATATTGCAAGCTTAAGTGCTAAAAAATTCCTAGAATCCACGCTAGAATACCACAGCCTTATGGAGCTTTTAGAAAACATTGAAAAAAAGTCTTTAGATATAGTTTCTAGCGATATTTCTGGAATCCGTATTATGACAATCCATAAATCCAAAGGATTAGAATTTGAAAATGTGTTGATTGTGGATAAATCAAATCACAACAATGCAAGACGTTCTAAAATATTTTTTGAATTTGATGAAAATGGAGTAGATATTAAGCATATTTTTCAATACAGCAATCCTGTGCGTCAAAATTTAGATTTTACCTATGCAAATGCTCTTACCAAAGAAAAAGTCCTAGAAACAAAGGATTTAAAATATCAACTCTATGTAGCCCTAACTCGCGCTAAAGAAACAATGCACATTTTAAAACTTAGCGAACAAGGTGCATTTGTGGATTTAAGCTTAGAAGATTCCACTTATGGAGTATTACAAGTTAAAAGTCAATCTGAAATCTCTACACAAAACAATGCAAGTTTTTATCATATCACGAAAGAAAAGCCTAGCCTAGAAAATCAAGGTCGGCAAAGGGATATCCACACTTCGACTTCTCCACAATATGAATCAAATCTCAAAGGAATTTATTATGGAATCGCTTTGCACTTTGCGATGGAGCAAAAGTTAAAGCTACAATTAAATGATGCCCTACTCTTAGAGATTTTAAACAATAAAGTTGGATTTTATTTAGATTTTAAAGAGTTAGAAAAGATTGTTGCACGATGTAATTTAATCTTAAAAAATCAAAATTTTATTGAAATTATAACCAAAGGCAAGGTAAAATGCGAAGTTCCTTTTTTATCAAATGGCAGAGAAAAACGCCTTGATCTTTTAATTGAAGGAGAAAACTCTGCTTGGATTGTGGATTACAAAAGTGGCAAGCAAGATGACTCTCACGTAGAACAAGTGCGTGATTATATGGAATCTGTGCAGCAAATGCTACACAAAAAAACTTATGGCTATGTTTTTTACACACAAGAAGCGCAAGAAGGAAAACTTATTGAAATCACATAAAGGAGAAGTATGGAAGTGGAAAGCAAGAGTGGTTTTTTAGCTACACTTAGCAAAATAACACAAAGTGAATCTTTTGCTGGAATTTTATTGCTTTGCTGTGCAGTTTTAGCAATGATTGTTGCAAATTCCCCATTGGGTGAAGCTTATGCAACACTTTGGAAAACGCAATTTGGCTTTAGTATTAATGGAACATTTATAGGAATGAGTTTAGAACATTGGATTAATGATGTTTTGATGGCATTTTTCTTTTTGGTTGTAGGCTTAGAAATTAAACGCGAAGTGCTTTTTGGAGAGCTTGCAGGATTTAAAAGAGCAGCATTACCCATTATCGCAGCACTTGGAGGAATGATTGGACCAGGTATAATTTATTTTACATTAAATGGAGGAACTCCTTCTGAACACGGATTTGGTATTCCTATGGCAACAGATATTGCCTTTGCACTTGGTGTTTTAGCAACACTAGGAAAACGAGTTTCAGTTTCTGTCAAGGTATTTTTAGTGTCTTTAGCAGTTGCTGATGATTTAGGTGCAATTATTGTTATTGCGCTCTTTTATTCTAGCGGAATCTCTTTTGCTTGGCTTGGCGTATCCGCTGGAATTGTAATTTTACTTATTATCTTAAACAAGCTTGGGGTAAAAGCCTTAACACCTTATATGATTTTAGGTGTATTTTTATGGATTGCAGTGCATAGTTGCGGAGTGCACGCTACTATTGCAGCAGTTGTATTAGCCTTTACAATTCCAGTCGCTCCTAAAATTGACACAATGCATTTTATGGAAAAAATCACAAAGATTGTAGATCATTTTAAGCAAGCCGAAAAGGAAAAATATGGAATCCTTTTGCAAAATGAGCAAATCCACGCATTAAGCGAAATTGGCAATCAAAAAAAAGCGGTGCAAAATCCTTTATTGCGTTTAGAACACGCGCTTGCACCTTATAGTAGCTTTGTTATTATGCCTATTTTTGCCTTTGCAAATGCGGGGGTTACTATCGGATCAAATATTGATTTTAGCGTAGATCATGTATTTCTTGGAATCTTTTTGGGGCTTGTAATCGGTAAGCCTGTAGGAATTTTTCTATTTACATTTTTGGCGGAAAAACTAGGAATTGCAACGCGTCCAACAGGCGTAACTTGGACGGAAATCTTTGGCGCAGGCGCATTAGGTGGAATCGGATTTACAATGTCAATGTTTGTAACAAATCTCGCTTTTTCTGGAGAACACGCCCTTATTGCTACTGATGTTGCGAAAATTTCTATTTTAATTGCTTCACTAACTGCTGGGATTTTAGGGAGCATATTTTTTCTTGTGCGCGATAAGATTACGCATCATTAAGAGCTTTTGCTCTTAATGGAAAAGCTTTACAATTAAGCTTAATTTTCTAAAATTACTCCACATTCTAAATGTTTTGTATGAGCGAATTGGTCAAAAAATGCTGCGTGTTTAATCTTATGTGTTTGTTTGAGAATATCTAAATCTTGTGCTAAAGTAACTGGATTACAAGAGATATAAATAATCTGTTTAAAACGCTTTAAAAACGCACACACTTCCAATCCAAGCCCACAACGCGGAGGATCCACAAAAACACTCTTAAAATTAAAAGTGTTTAAATCAATGTGCTTTAGGCGATTAAACTCCCTTTTACCATTTAAGGCTTCTATGCATTCTGCTCCACTTAATCGCACAGAATAAATATTTGGAATCTGATTTGTTTCACAGGCAAACTTTAAAGCATTAATAGAAGTTTTAGAAACTTCAGTGGCTAGGACTTTACCAAAGCAAAAAGATAAGGGAATTGTAAAGTTTCCACAGCCACAATACATTTCCAGCAAATCTCCACCCTCCTTTAAATGTTCTAACACCCAAGTAATCATTTGCTGATTTATAGTAGCATTTGGCTGACTAAATGCTCCTTCATTATAACGATAGCAAAATTGCTTACCTAAAATCTCTAGTGTTTGCATTAAATAATCTTTTTCTAAAACTAACTTCACTCCACGCGAACGCCCCACAATCTCAAAGTGGAATCTTAAAAACCTTTCTAGTTTTAATTGTAATTTTTTTGCTTCTTGTATCCAAGATTCTTCTAATTTTCTATGGTAAATTAATGTTAAAAGTAAGGCATTATTTTGGTTGGCGAGAATTTCTAGACCAAATAAACGCTCCTTAAATGCGTTAAAGTCTTTAGAGTTTAAAATCGCCAAAAGAACAGGCAGTGTTTTTTGAATATTTGGCAACAGATTTTGACAATTTACAATTTTCACAAAGCGTTCTTTTTCTCCACGCATCGTGTAAAAAATCTCTCTATTATCGTGGTAGATACCAAGCTCTGCACGCGCCCTAAAATGAGATTGCTCACTTTTAAAAACTTCAAAATCCTTAAAATTTAAAAGACTTGAAGCAAAATTAATTTTAGACTCCAATGTGATTGCATTGCAACCACCACATTTGCCTAAATATTTACAAACTAACGCCATTGCTACCGAAAACTTTGCACTAAATTCATTGTCAATAGATTAAAGCCATCTACTAAAATAAAAATTAAAATTTTAAAAGGCAAAGAAATCATTGTAGGGGGCAGCATCATCATACCCATTGCCATAAGAATAGAGCTAATTACCATATCAATGACTAAAAAAGGCAAATAAAGTAAAAAGCCAATTTGAAAAGCTGTTTTCATTTCACTAATAATAAAAGCAGGTAAAACAATACTTAAAGGAACATCTTGTGCAGTTTGTGGATTTTCAAGATTACGAATTCTATAAAAAAGAGCTAAATCTTTTGGGCGCGTATTTCTAATCATAAAATCCTTAAAAGGCTGTGAGGCACGCAAAAATGCTTCATCATAAGGAATCTCTTTTGCAATATAGGGCTTTATACCCTTTTCATAACCTTCTTTTGCCACTGGCTCCATTATAAACATGGTTAAAATTAGCGCAAAAGACACCAAAAGTTGGGTAGGTGGAGATTGCTGTGTTCCCATAGCAGTGCGCAAAAAGGAAAAAACAATCAAAATCCTAGCAAAACTTGTTGCCATCAAAATCAAAGATGGCGCTAAAACAAGTAAAGTTAAAATCACAACGATATTTAGTGTTGTAACCAAATCTCCTGGTTCTGTGGGTGCACGAAGAGTTAAATCCACAGTAGGAATCGTAGGTGCTTGTGGTTCAGGAGATGCTCCAAAAAGCGAAATAACACCAACGCAAAGAATAAAAACTAGGCGTAGCACTAAGGAATCCTTGCTTCAAGCACTTCTATTTGCTTACTTGTGTTATTTTCTAATTGCTTCTTTTCAATGATTTGTTCCAAAATACTTTGTGATTTTTGCAAATGTCTATCATTAGGATAGAATCTAAACTCTACACGGCGGTTTTTTTGACGATTTTCTTTTGTTGTGTTTGGTAGAATGAAATTTGTAGCACCATTGCCCAATGCTGTCATTTTCTTTGGATTAACACCATTTTCTAACAACACTCTCTCTACTCCCAAAGCCCTAAGTGCACTTAAACCTATATCATCTTTAAATTTTGGAGTGGGTGAAATTGTGCGATTATCCGTATAGCCAATAACATCTAAATGTAGTGTGGAAGGCATTTTTTGCAAAATCAATGCAAGCCTTTTTAAAAATAAAACTTCATCGGCATCATTAAGTGTGATTTCCCCCTCATCAAAAAGAAGCTTTCCGCTAAAGCGCAAGATAAAGCCTTCACTTCCTTCATCTATAATGTTTGAAGGACCTAAGGAAGTTTTAACATTTTCCTTGAAATCTAAAATTGCACTTTCAATCAAACGCACTTCTTCGGCAGTTTCTGGTTCAACGGTAATATCTGCTTGTTGCTGAATTCTTGTATTGTCTGGCTCAATTTTAATCCCGCCACTAAGCAGTGATAATGAACCTTTTAAACTGGACTCCGCTTCTGTTAGCTTTTTAGCATCAAAAGTAACCATCGATAAAAGTAAAATAAAAAAGGTAAGAATGAGCGTAACCATATCTCCATAAGTCCCAAGCCAAAGTGGTAGGACATTTGGGCAATCACAAGGTGGACAGCGTTTTGCCATTTTTTACTCAAATTGACTAACGCGTTGATTTGGTGGCAAAAATGTTAGCAACTTTGCTTCTAAAGCACGCGGATTATCCCCTGCTTGAATAGACATAATCCCTTCAATAATAAGCAACTTAACTAAAGCTTCATCATTTGCTCGAATCATTAAAATATTTGCAATAGGAGAGCCAACAACATTTCCAATAAAAGAACCATAGAAAGTTGTAAGAAGCGCAACAGCCATTGCCGGACCAATAGAAGCAGGATCAGACATATTTAAAAGCATTGCAACTAAACCAATAAGTGTTCCAAGCATTCCATATGCTCCTGCATACGCTGCCCAAGTATCAAAAATACCAGCATTTGACTTATGTCTATCAAGCGTTCTATCCATATCAGTTTCTAATAAATCACGAATACTATCAGGCTCAGCACCATCAATTGCCATATTTAACCCGCGTTTTAAAAACTCATTTTCTTCTTGATTGGATTGTTGTTCTAGCGATAAGATTCCATCGCGTCTTGCCTGCGTTGAGTAATCTACAAGCTTTTTAATAAGAGCTGGAACATCAAAAGTTTGTGGTTTAAATGCAATCATAAAAAAAGTAAATGCTTTTTTCATGCTTTCCATTTTGTAACCAATTAGCAAACTTGTGATAGATCCGCCAACCGTAATTAAAATGGAGGGAATATCAAAATAAGGGCCAATCCCAACCCCTAACATCATCGCTGTTCCAAGCAAAATAAAAGATAGCGACATCCCTACAACTGTGCCTAAATCCATTCTTCTCTCCAAATTTACTTCAAGAAACTTTTAAAAAATGCCCTAATTCTAAACTTTATTGTGTTAAAATCAGATTAAATTAACTTTAAAAATATGGAATCATAATGGAAAATAACGCCTTATCAATCGTAATTCTAGCTGCTGGAAAGGGAACAAGAATGAAGTCTAGCACCCCAAAAGTGCTGCACAAAATCTGTGGTAAGGAAATGCTATATTATAGCATTAAAGAATCTTTACGCTTGAGTGATGATGTATGCGTGGTATTAGGGTTTGAAAATGAAAAAATCCAATCCAAAATGAAAGAATATTTTGGTGATAAAATTCGTTTTTTGTTTCAAGATTTGCAAAATTTCCCTGGCACTGGTGGTGCACTAAAAACTTATCGACCAAGATATGAAAAAGTTTTGGTGTTAAATGGTGATATGCCATTAATCCAAGCAAGTGAGCTAAAACAATTTATACAAATAGATGCAGAAATTATAATGAGCGTTCTAGATTTACCAAATATTAGCGGATATGGACGCGTTGTAATTAGCAAAGGCGAAGTTAAAGAAATTATTGAAGAAAAAGATGCAGATTCTAAAACTCTAGCTCTTAGCACCTTAAATGCTGGGATATATTGTTTTAAGGCTCAAATTTTGGATTCCTATATCTCAAAGCTTAACAACAATAATGCTCAAAAAGAATATTATCTCACCGATATTATTTCTCTTGCTCGTAAAGACAATATAAAAATCGTTCCTCTCTTTGTAGGACTTGAAGATTTTAAAGGTGTTAATGATAAATTAGATCTCGCCAATGCTGAAGAAATTTTAAGCCGCCGCATTAAAGAATTTTGGCTAAAACAAGGTGTAATTATGCGACTACCTGATACGATATATATAGAAGAAGGTGTGGAGTTTAGTGGCGAATGCATCATAGAAAATGGTGTGAGTATTTGTGGAAATTCTAAAATTATAGAATCTTACATCAAAGCGCACAGCGTGATAGAATCTAGCGTTATTGTAAAAAGTGATGTGGGACCTTTAGCGCATTTACGCCCACAAAGCGTGCTAGAAAATACACATATTGGAAATTTTGTAGAAGTAAAAAAATCTACTCTAAATGGTGTAAAGGCTGGACATTTAAGCTACATTGGTGATAGTGAAATTGAAAGTGGTACAAATATTGGAGCCGGGTTTATCACTTGTAATTATGATGGGAAAAATAAGCATCAAACAAAAATTGGAAAAAATGTATTTATTGGTAGCGATTCTCAAGCCATTGCTCCTATTACCATAGAAGATGATTGTATTGTTGGAGCAGGAAGTACAATAAGACGAAATCTAAAAAAGGGAGAGTTGTTTATCACTTGTGGTAAAGAGATTATTAAAGAGGGATTTTTTTATAAATTTTTCAATAAAAAAACATAAAATAACAAATGTTTTAAAGGCTAAGAGCAATGCAAATTAAACTTAATGGAAAAATCATAAATACGGAATCTAAAAATATTTTAGAGCTCTTGTTGGAATATTCAATAGAACGCAAAAGCATAGTTGTTGCTGTGAATATGGAAATCATCAAACAAGAAAAATGGCAATCTTATACAATAAAAGAAAATGATACGATTGAATGTTTAACCTTTATGGGTGGCGGTTGAAATACATAAAGTTGGAATTTTTTTAAATCAATTTATTTTAAGGAAAATTATGAACATCAAGACTTCAATTATCGGAGTTAGTGGATATACAGGCTTAGAGCTAGTCAAACTTCTACTCACACACAGGCATTTTACACTCTCTAGTCTTTATGCAAGCGAGAGCCATCAAGACATTGCAAGCTTGCACCCTAGTTTAAAGAGCGTTATAAACCTTCCTATCAAAGAGGCAAACAAAGAAAAAATTGCACAAGAATGCGAACTAGCATTTCTTGCCTTACCGCACCAAAAAGCAATGGAGTATGCAAAAACTCTATTAGAAAAAAATATCAAAGTTGTTGATTTATCAGCAGATTATCGTTTGAGCTTAGAAAAATACGAACAATATTATTGCTCACATAGTGATAAAGAAAATTTAAAAAACGCAGTGTATGGTCTTGTGGAATACAATCGTGCAGAGATTTCCAAAACAAACCTTGTTGCAAATCCAGGTTGTTATCCCACGGCAACTCTGCTTGCGCTTTTGCCTTTTGCAGAATATCTTGATAACACGCAAAGTGTTTATATTGATGCAAAAAGCGGTGTAAGTGGCGCAGGCAAAAAACTGGTGCAAACTTCACATTTTGCAACAATCAATGAAAATCTTTTTGCTTACTCACCTATTAGCCATCGCCATTCTCCAGAAATTAACGAACAATTAAAAAAAATTAGCAAGATCCAATTAAAAACACTTTTTGTTCCCCATTTAATCCCGCTAACACGCGGAATGTTAGTTTCTATTTATGCGCGTTTAAAAGAAAAGATTGATCCTCTTAAAGTTTTACACGAGCGTTATAAGGATGAGCCTTTTATTAGAGTGCGTGAGAGTTGTGCGCAAATTAAAAATGTCGCTGGAACGCATTTTTGTGATATTTACGCTAAAGTTGATGAAAAAGATTTGTTTATCACTTCTAGTATCGATAATCTCTTGCGTGGTGCAAGCTCACAAGCTCTTGCAAATGCAAATTTAATGTTTGGGTTTGATGAAAGCTTAGGGCTGCCAAAAATTGCGTATGCACCATAATCCTATCATTATAGAAAAAAATGCGATTTTTATCGCCGATTCTCATCATAGTAGCTTTTATCAAAACACTTTAGATAGCTTATTTATTGAACTTTTAGAATCCAAAAAACGACAAATTTTTCTCATGGGAGATATTTTTGATTTTCTTGTTGGATTAGTGCCACAAAGCATTAAAGACAACCAATCCACGCTAGAACTTTTAGAGCAACTTGCACTTAAACACAAAGTGTATTATTTGGAAGGTAATCACGATTTTTTGCTAAAAACGATTCCATATTTTAAAAATATTCATTGCTTTCCTTTAAACAAACAACCTGTTTTGTGCCAATTTAACAATAAAAATGTCTATCTTGCACATGGAGATATATTTTTAAGTTGGCACTATAAACTTTTCTCAACTATTATCCGCAATCCCCATCTTTTAACTTTTTTAAATCTTTTTTCAAAAATTTTATATTCTAAAATCATAGATTTTTTAAAAAACGAAAGCGTTAAAAAGAAAAGAGCAAATATATATTATTCTCAGGATTTTGCACAATTTGCACAAATACGCATAGAAAAATATCTTAGAAAAATGTCCATTCCTAGCAATTCTTACATCATTGAAGGACATTTTCATAAAGGCAATCTTGCAAAGAGCCAAAAGATTAATTATGTAAGTCTGCCCTTTTTTGCTTGTAAAAAAAAATATTTTATTGTAAAATGCGCCGATAATTGTTTAACCCTAAAGGAGTCTTAAAGTGTCAAGCTTTGAAAAAGATGATACCCTAAAAGTGGGAACCAATGAAATGGAGTTAGTGGATTTTAGAATTCATAAGCTTGAAAAAGGTAAGCAGTATGAAGGGATATATGGCATTAATGTTGCTAAGGTTAATGAGATTATCCGCTTGCCTGAACTCACAGAATTACCGGGTGTTCCAGACTACATAGAAGGAATATTTGATTTGCGTGGAGTCGTTATTCCTGTAATTAATCTTGCAAAATGGATGCATGTAGAAATTCCCAAAAACAAAAAAATTAAACCGCGTGTGATTATTGCAGAGTTTAATAACATTATGATAGGTTTTATTGTTCACGAAGCAAAGCGTATTCGTCGTATTAACTGGAAAGATATTGAGCCTGCGCATTTTAGCTCTTCTGCTGATGCCACAATGGATAAAAACAAAATCACTGGTGTAACTAGAATTGAAGGCGATCAAGTCTTGCTAATTTTAGATTTAGAAAGCATCGTGCAAGAACTAGGATTCTACCAGCCAGAGATCAGCTCAGAGAGAACCTATAATAAATTTAGTGGGCTTGTTCTTGTCTTAGATGATAGTTCTATTGCTAGAAAAATTATTAAAGAGTTTTTGGAAAAAATGGGCTTTGATGTTGTAGAAGCAAATGACGGAGAAGCAGGACTACAAAAGCTTGAGAAGCTTTATGAGACTTATGGTGATAATCTTATGAAAACTTTAAAGATTATCATTTCAGATATTGAAATGCCACAAATGGATGGATTTCATTTTGCAGCAAAAGCAAAGGAGGATCCAAGATTTTCTAAGATTCCTATCATCTTTAGCTCATCAATTAGCGATAAGTTTAGTGAAGATCGCGGCAAAGAGGCAGGAGCGGAATCCTATCTTGTTAAATTTGATGGTAACAAGTTTCACGATGAAGTCTCAAGAATTATCAATAAATATTACAATGAAAATTGATTAAATTTTGAAAGGAAAGGTATATTATGGATGAAATGCAAGAGATACTAGAAGATTTTTTGATTGAAGCTTTTGAAATGATTGAACAGCTAGATCAAGACTTGGTTGAATTAGAAAACAACCCGGATGATTTAGATTTATTAAACAGAATCTTTAGGGTGGCACACACAATTAAAGGTTCCGGTTCATTTCTAAACTTTTCTGTACTAACACGCTTAACGCACCATATGGAAGATGTTTTAAATAAGGCAAGGCATGGGGAATTAACTATTACTCCAGATATTATGGATGTTGTTTTGGAATCCATTGATTATATGAAAAAATTGCTTAATGCAATTAGAGATACAGGCACAGATGGAAATACAGGATTAGAAGGCGATATTGATGGCACAATTCAACGTCTAGATGCAATCTCAAAAGGTGAAGCTCCAAGTATTGCAACACAAACAGAAAGCATCTCTGCAGAAGAATCTACATCTACACCAATTGAAGAAGAACCAGAATTAGATTATGCAAATATGTCCCCAGAAGAGGTTGAAAAAGAGATTGAACGATTGCTTAATAAACGCCAAGAAGAAGATAAGCAAAAGCGCGAGGCAAAACGCGCAAAAGGTGAGCTTGGTGATATTCAAGCACCGGGAGAAATTGCTGCTGAAGTAACTTCAAGCGTTCAAAAAGTAGCCACTCCAACTGCCACTAATACATCAAAACCAGCTCAAAAAGCAGAGAGTGCAACGCCAAAAACGACTTCTCGTTCTAGTGGCGATGATAGCAAAGCTCCAGCGACAGCAGTTGAGCAAACAATCCGTGTAGATGTAAAAAGACTTGACAGCTTAATGAATCTTATTGGTGAGCTTGTTTTAGGTAAGAACCGTTTAATTAAAATCTACAATGATGTAGAAGAACGCTATGAAGGGGAAAAATTTCTAGAAGAGCTCAATCAGGTTGTCGCTTCTGTATCTATGGTAACAACAGACATACAATTGGCAGTTATGAAAACAAGAATGCTGCCTATTGGAAGGGTGTTTAATAAATTCCCAAGAATGGTTCGTGATTTATCAAGAGAACTTGGGAAAAATATCGATTTGATTATCACAGGAGAAGAAACAGAACTTGATAAATCCATTGTAGAAGAAATTGGTGATCCACTTGTTCACTTGATTAGGAATGCATGCGATCATGGAGTTGAATCCAAAGAAGACAGACTCGCCGCTGGAAAAAGTGAGCAAGGAACAGTCAATCTTAAAGCCTATAATGAAGGAAATCATATTGTTGTAGAAATCAAAGATGATGGACATGGTATGGATCCTGAAATTCTAAAATCCAAAGCTGTGGAAAAAGGCATTATTAGCGAAAGAGAAGCTGATACAATGACTGATAAAGAAGCATACTCTTTAGTCTTTAGAGCTGGGTTTTCAACCGCAAAAGTCGTTACAAATGTTAGTGGTCGTGGCGTTGGAATGGATGTTGTTAAAACAAACATTGAAAAACTCAATGGTATTATTGATGTAGATAGCGAACTAGGTGAAGGAACAACATTTAAATTAAAAATTCCATTAACACTTGCAATTATTCAATCGTTACTTGTTGGCGTGCAAGAAGAATTTTATGCGATTCCGCTTGCCTCTGTTATTGAAACAGTTAGAATATCTCAAGATGAAATTTACACTGTTGAAAATAAAAGTGTATTGCGCCTAAGAAACGAAGTCTTGCCACTTGTGCGTTTAGCGGATATTTTTGGTGTGGATTCTGTATTTGATAACTCTGAGCAAGCTTATGTTGTTGTGATTGGTCTTGCAGAAAATAAAATTGGTGTAATTGTCGATTTTCTAATTGGACAAGAAGAAGTCGTTATTAAATCGCTTGGATCTTACCTAAAAGGTACAGAAGGAATTGCTGGAGCTACAATTCGTGGAGATGGTAGGGTTACTCTCATTGTAGATATTGCTGCAATGATGCAAATGGCTAAGAATGTAAAAGTGAGCATTAGCAAACTAAAACAAGAAAGTGAAACCAAAAAAGAGAAAAACTCCCCAAGTGATTACAGAGTTTTAATTGTAGATGACTCTATGACAGATCGTAATATTATGAAAAAATCTCTTAAACCGCTTGGTATATCTATTACCGAAGCGACAAATGGTGTAGAGGCTCTTGATATTGTTAAAAATGGAGATAGTAATTTTGATGCAATTTTAATTGATATTGAAATGCCAAAAATGGATGGCTATACGCTTGCTGGAGAGATTAGAAAATACGCTAAATTTAAAAATTTACCGCTTATTGCTGTAACAAGTAGGACAAGCAAAACAGATAGAATGCGCGGAGTGGAATCGGGAATGACAGAATATATCACAAAACCATATTCACCAGAATATTTAATGAATGTTGTAAAGCGCAATATTAACCTAACAATGGAGGTAACAGAATAATGAGTAATCAATTAAAAGATGTTTTACAAAAACAACAAGAACAAAAAAAGCCTGCCACTGAAACTGAAAATATTATCCAGCTTGTTGCTTTCGTTGTAGGCACTGAAGAATTCGCTGTGCCAATTCTTAGTATTCAAGAAATTATTAAGCCTTTAGAATACACAAGAGTTCCTGGAGTTCCAAATTATGTTCTGGGTGTATTTAATATGCGAGGTTGGGTTGTGCCATTAATTAACTTGCGCTTAAAGTTTGGATTACCCTATGAAAAGCCTACGGAAGATACACGCTATATTGTAATTAGGAATCAAGAGGAGCGCGCAGGCTTTATTATTGATCGTTTAACAGAGGCAGTCAGAATCAAAGAATCTGACATTGATCCAACACCTGAAACAATCACACAACAAGATGAAAATCTTATTTATGGCGTTGGCAAAAGAGATGATAGGTTAATTACAATTTTGCGTCCCGAAGAGTTACTAAAACGCACTTTTTAATTTTATTTAACAATACTTTATATTGCTTGCCACTTAAGATAATGGAATCTAAAAATTAAAATTTAGATTCCACTCTTTGAAATTTCAAATTTAAAAACTTTCAATACATTATATATTTTAGTTTTATTGTTTCAACTCTAAACTCTCTCTTTACTCCATCTCTAATCGCAATAATAACATCTCATTTCCAGCAGAAATAAATACATTCTCACTTTGGCATTTTGGACATTTTGTGTAATTGATACCATGTGCTTCACCAATTGCTCCACAACTCTTACAAGTTAGTTCTACTTTTTTAAAGCTAACATCAAGCTCTGCATTCTCACATTTACTTCCTATTTTAAACTCACTAAATGCACTCTGCAATAACATAGGATTGACTCCGCTTCTCTCGCCAATCTCCACATGCACTACAAGAATCTTGTTTGCCTTATTTTTCTTAGCAATTTTTTCGCAAGATTCTAAAAGTGAAGAAACAATAGAAAATTCGTGCATTTTAACCCTTTTTTAAAAAATTATTGTATTATACAGCTTTTTATTTTGATAGAATTTTACTACAAGGTCAATTAATGCGACATTTTTTAACTTTAGCAGATTTTAGCAAAATAGAGATTTTAGAGATTCTAAAGATTGCTAAAGCGCTAAAAGAAGAAGTTAAATCTAAAAAATACAGCACCGCACTTGCCAATCAAACGCTTGGAATGATTTTTGAAAAAAACTCCACGCGAACACGCGTAAGTTTTGAAACCGGAATTTACCAACTTGGTGGACAAGGCATTTTTCTTTCTAGTAACGATACTCAACTTGGGCGTGGTGAACCCATTAAAGACACTGCTAGAGTGCTTTCATCAATGGTGGATTTGATTATGATGCGCACGCACGGACACGATCGTTTAGAAGAGTTTGCCCACTACTCTAGTGTGCCTGTTATTAATGGATTAAGTGATGATTTTCATCCCATGCAGTTGCTTGCTGATTATCTCACGATGCAAGAATGTGGCAAGGATAAAAATCCTATCGTGGCATACATTGGAGATGGGAATAATATGGCGCATTCTTGGCTAATGCTTGCTTCAAAACTTGGATTTGAATTACGCATTGCTTCTCCAAAAGATTACGCAATCTCTTCTAAAATTCTAGAAAAAGCGCACGAGTTTGCCAAAGTTTCTGGTGCTAAAATTATAATAAGTGAAGATCCAAAAGCGGTGGCTATAAATGCTGATGTTATTACAACTGACACTTGGGCATCTATGGGACAAGAAGACGAAAAAGAAGCAAGAAAAAAAGCATTTAAAGATTATTGTGTAGATAATACATTAATGCGTCTTGCAAAAGATGATGCGATTTTCTTACATTGTTTGCCAGCATATCGCGGACAAGAGGTAAGCGAAGAAGTCTTGGAATCTCATCAGAGCAAGATTTTTCAAGAAGCAGAAAATCGCCTACATGCACAAAAAGGAGTGATGGTTTGGCTACACCAAAACCGCTAAAAGCACAAGAACATTATAAAGTCATTAAAAATATGTTAAAAAATACGAATATGGAATCCCTAAATTATGATTCCACACTTAAAGAAAATGAAATTTATTCCCTATTTGATTGCAATAATCAAGAGTTTTATTTGATTCCTAAAAAAACAATGCAAACTCTTATGAACGAATTAAAAAACTTTGAAAATGATAAATATTTGTTTAAACTTAAACAAGAAATTTATAAAAATATGCCTGTAGATTTTGATGATGTATGGTGCATTGCTCTAAATGAAATTAAAGATTACAAAAAAGATCCAAAAGATATTGTTAAACATTTAAAAAAGTGCCACCCCTATCTTTTTCTTAACTTTTTAGATAAACTTAAATAAGCTTTAGGATTTCCATGATTGATTTTAAAAAATTTGCCACTTATTCCAAACCTGGACCGCGCTATACAAGTTATCCTACAGCAATAGAATTTAGTGAAAATTATACTTTAGATTTCTATTTGCAAGACTTAAGATCTGATACAAATCCACTATCTCTTTATGTACATTTACCATTTTGTCGCAGTGCTTGTTATTTTTGTGGCTGTAATGTTATTTATACAAGCAAGGAAGAAAACAAAATTCTTTATTTAGAGTACCTTAAAAAAGAGCTTGCATTGCTTGAAAATGCAATGGATACGCAAAAGCCTATTTATCAACTCCATTTTGGTGGAGGAACTCCAACTTTTTTTAGTGCAAGCGAACTCGAATTCTTGATTGCTCTTTTAAAAAAGACTTTTCCAAACTTTTCAAATGATGCAGAAATTGCCTGCGAGATTGATCCACGCTTTTTTAGTCTTGAACAAATGCGGGCTTTAAAAAATGGTGGTTTTAATCGTTTGAGCTTTGGAATCCAAGATTTTGATGAAAATGTGCAAAGAGCAATCCACAGAATTCAACCTTTTTCTTTAGTGCAGGATTCCATTAATATTGCGCGAAACTTTGGAGTAACCTCTATTAATTTTGATTTAATCTATGGACTTCCTTTTCAAACACTGGACACTTTTAAAAATACCTTAGAATTAGCACTTAAGTTAAACCCTGATCGCTTTGCAATTTTTAACTATGCACATGTTCCATGGATAAAAAAAACAATGCGCAAAATTGATGAAACCACTCTTCCAGCACCAGAAGAGAAACTTAAAATCTTGGAATTTAGCATTCAATTTTTGCAAGAAAAAGGCTATAAAATGATAGGAATGGATCATTTTGCAAAACCTGATGATGAGCTTTTTAAATCCATAAGCAAAGGACAATTACGCCGTAATTTTCAAGGATATAGCACAAAAGGCGGCACACAAACTGTTGGAATTGGACTAACTTCTATTGGAGAAGGAAGCGATTATTATGCGCAAAATTTTAAAACAATGCTAGAATACCAAAATGCACTCGATAATGGAATTTTACCTTTTCAAAAAGGAGTTAAGCTTAACGCTGATGATAAGTTAAGAAAGACTGTAATTATGCAGTTAATGAGTAATTTTCGGCTAAACTTCCACGCAATAGAATCGCAATTTAAGATAAATTTTACAAGCTATTTTGCTGACGCGCTCGAAGCCTTAAAGCCCCTAGAAAATGCAGGATTAATCGCGCTAAATAAAGATGGAATCCAAGTTAGTCAAACAGGAATGTTACTAATTCGTAACATTGCAATGCCTTTTGATGCGTATTTAAAGCATATTAATACAAGTCAAAAAGTATTTAGTAAAACCATTTAAAGGACACAAATGGCACATTTTAAAGATTATAGCTACTTTAAAACAAGTGATGCTTGTGTGAAATGTGGCAAATGTTTGCCAGATTGCACAATCTTTAGCATTAATGGCGATGAAGCAACTTCACCTAGGGGCTTTATTGACTTGCTTGGTGCCTACCAGCGCAAAGAAATTCCCTTAGATAAAAACGCAAAGAACATCTTTGAAACTTGTTTTTTATGCACTACTTGTGTGAGCGTTTGCCCAAATTCTTTACCCACAGATACACTTATTGAAAATATTCGTTATGAAATTGCCCAAAAATTTGGAATCGCTTGGTTTAAGCGCGCTTTCTTCTATCTTTTAAAACATCGCAAAGTTATGGATTTAGGCTTTAAGCTTGGCGCATTTTTCTCTCCTCTACTTTTTAAAAAAACAAGTGATGGCAACTCTATTACTCCGCGCTTTCAGCTCCCATTTTTGGGCAATAGAATCTTTGGAGCAATAGCAAATAAAAGCTTTTTAAACTCATATAAAGAAGAGTTGCACTTCAATAAGAATTCCGCAAACCCTAAAAAAGTTGCGATTTTTATTGGCTGTCTTGGAAATTACAATTATAAAGGAATTGGTGATTCCTTATTGCTAATCTTAGAAAAGCTTGGAATTAATGCAAAACTTGCAAAAGGACAGAAGTGTTGCGCCGCTCCAGCGTATTTTACAGGAGATTTTGAAAGCGTAGATACACTAATTCGACACAATGTGGAGTATTTTGAGAGCTTCATTGATGAAGTTGATGCAATTTTAATTCCAGAGGCAACTTGTGCGGCAATGGTTTTAGAGGATTGGAAACGCTTTATGCAAAAGGATTCCACAATGCAAGAGAGAATTAAAAAGCTCTTACCAAAAATCTATATGGCAACTCAATATTTAGAATCCAAAACAAATCTTGCAGAATTTTTAGCAAATTTACAAGGCAAAAAATCTAAAGAAGTAAGCATAACTTACCACGACCCTTGCCATGCTAGAAAGGTGCTAGGAGTATATAAAGAGCCACGAAAACTTTTAGCGCAAAACTATACACTTATAGAAATGGAAAACCCTAATGCTTGCTGTGGTTTTGGTGGTGTAACAATACAAACAGAACGCTTTGCACTTGCACAAAAAGTGGGAAGTAAAAAAGCACAAATGATAGCCAAAACAAATGCAAATTTTGTGGCTGCTGAATGTAGTGCTTGCCGTATGCAGCTTAGTAATGCACTTTACCAAGCAGAAGTAAAAATACCTTTCTCTCACCCATTAGAACTAATTGCACAAGCAATTCGCATACATACGACCAATGAAACTTAAGGAATTTTTTAAGCAATATATTTTATCATTACAAACAATAATTTTTATCATTTGCAATAAATTATTGTTTATTGAATCTGAAAGGGAAATATTATGTTAGGAAAAAATTTATCGCTCAAATCACAATTATTTGTGGGTTTTTGGGTTTGTTTTAGCTTTTATTCTTATTATCGCTATTGTAGGCTATAACAAAATCAAATTTGTAGAACAGACCGTATCTGCAATTAGCGATATCAATGCAGTAAAACAACGCTATGCGATTAACTTTAGAGGAAGTGTTCACGACAGAGCGATTGCAATCCGAGATATTGTCTTATTAGATGATATTGAAGAGATTGAAAAAACCTTAAAACTTATCCAAAACCTAGAAGAATTTTACAAAGATTCTGCAATTAAAATGGACGAAATTTTTAGAAATCCCACAATGGTTGATGCCAAAGACAAGGAAGTTTTAGAGCAAATCAAAAAGGTGGAATCCAAAACAATGCCTTTAATCCTAGAGATTTTAACTAAAAAAGCACAAGGCGATTTAGTAGAAGCAAACGCGTTACTAATCAATCAAGCACGCAATGCTTTTACAGAATGGCTAGGCATTATTAATGTTTTTATTGATCACCAAGAAGCCAAAATCAAGCCCTAACTAACACTGCCAGAGGTGAAATTGAAGCCTATTTAAACATTACACTTTGGCTATCCATTATCACTGTTATCGCCGCTATTATCATGACACTTTATATTACGCGCCTTATTATCTCATCACTTGGCGGAGAGCCAAAAGAAGCTGTTAAAGCAGTTTTAAGTATTGCCAATGGAAACCTAAACACCCCTATTAAAACCAACTTTAAAGAAAGTATGTTAGCTTCTGTTGCACAAATGCAAGAGAAATTGCGTGCTATTGTAATTGAGGTAATGAAATCCTCAGATGAACTTAATGCACGCGCAAACGAAGTTGCAAAAGTTTCCGAAGAATCCAAAACTTCTTCTTATCATCAAGCACAAAGTTCAGAAGAGTCCGTTGGGCATATTAAAGAGATTGTAGAGGCAGTTAATGGCGCATCAAACATCGCCAAGCAAACAGAAGAAAACTCCGGCTATACCACAGAGCTTTCCACAAAAGGTAGAGAAGCTATGCAAATAACTATTGCTGAGATTGAAAAAATTACACAAACCGTTACTCTATCAGCAGAGCATATCCGCATGTTAGAAAAACATTCTCAAGACATTAGCGGAAGCGCGGATTTGATTAAAGAAATCACAGACCAAACAAATCTTTTAGCACTTAATGCTGCTATAGAAGCAGCAAGAGCAGGAGAAGCTGGGCGTGGGTTTGCCGTTGTTTCTGATGAGATTAGAAAACTTGCAGAACGCACAGGTGTTGCCACTTCTGAAATCTCAAGAATGATTGAAGTCATACAAAGCGAAACACAAATTGCTGTAGAAGCCGTCCAAAACGCCGTGCCACAAGTAGAAAAAGGTATGGAGTTAGCAAATGAGGCAAGCAATATTTTAGACCAAATCAACACGCAAGCAACAGACTCTCTTAATAAAGCAAAGGAAGTTGCGCAAGCCGCTGATGAACAAGTTAAAAATATGGAAAATTTAGCATTAGAATTTGATGTTATTACAAAAGATGCTAAAGTTACTGCAGAATCAATGATAAACAACACAACTGCTGCAAAATCTCTAAAAGAACTTGCTAATATCTTAAAACAACATATCAACTTCTTTAAAATCTAAGTATTTTTAGAATCCCTAAGCAAGTAAAAGGGATTCTAAACTTTAAAAATGTATAATTCCGAAATTTTTTCTCAAGGATAATTTTTGTCTAAAATTGCTCTAATACTATTAGGTGCTGGGGAAAGTAGTCGTTTTAGGGATTCCAAGCAATATCTAATAGAAAATAATCTCAAGAAAAACTCTGTTACAAAATTGCCCAAAAAACAATGGATTCGCTTAGGTGAAATTCCACTTTGGCTAAAGGTTGCAAAGAAATTACACTCTGTTTATCCCTTTTGTGATTTTGTTTTAAGTGGCACAGAACTTGAGATTCCTTATATGCAAAAATATTTAGATTCTTATAATTTAAACTTTAAACTAGCTTGTGGTGGGAAAACACGACAGGATTCTTTGAAAAATGCCATCAATCTTTTAGATTCAAGTGTAGAATTTGTTTTTGTTAGTGATATTGCACGCTGTAATATCACACAATCCCTTTGCCAAAGGGTTTTAAAAGAAGTCAAGAATTACGATTGCATTGTGCCGTTTTTAAATTTACACGATACCATTGCTTATAGTGATTCATCGTTACAATATCTCAAAAGAGAGCATTTAAAAATTATTCAAACTCCGCAACTTAGCCGTCTCTCTGTATTAAAACAAGCCTTGATGAAAGGAAATTTTACAGATGAGAGTAGCGCGATAAACGCCATTGGTGGAAGTATCGGTTTTGTAGAAGGTGAGCAAGTGGCGAAAAAACTCACACTTTTACAAGATTTGAAATCCTTAAATCTCCCCTACCCTAGCCATCAAACTTTAGTTGGAATCGGAAATGATATTCACACGCTAGCTAATGGAAATGGGATTACTTTAGGTGGAATTTTTATAGATTGTCCTTATCAACTCATCGCGCATAGTGACGGAGATGTATGCTTGCACGCGCTTTGTGATGCGATTTTAGGCGCAATTGGTGCTGGCGATATTGGAGAGTGGTTTCCTGATAATGATCCAAAATATAAGGGTGTGGATTCTAAAGAGTTACTTCAAAGGATTGTAGATTTTACCTATAATGTGGGCTACTCTCTTAAGCAAGTGGATATTACAATCTTTGCGCAAAAACCCAAAATCTCTCCTTTTAAAAAAATAATGGAATCGCAAATTGCCAAACTTCTTGGAATTCCAAATTTTAAAGTCAATGTCAAAGCTACAACAACGGAAAAGCTTGGATTTGTAGGCAGAGAAGAAGGAATTTTTGCTCAAGCAAACATTGTGCTTGAATATTTTAATTGGAAAAACTTAATCAACTAAAGGGAATGTATGAAAATTTTAATTATTGAAAATGAAATCTATCTAGCTCAAAGCATTACAGCAAAACTTAGTCAATTTGGCTTTACTTGTGAAGTTATTCCAAGCATTGATGAGGCACTAAAGTTTGAGAGTGCAGATATTATTTTACTTTCTGCAAATATCCTAGGGCAAAACTTTTATCCAGTTATTGAAAAATTTAAATCTTCAATCATCATTATGATGATACCTTATGTTAATGACGACACTGTTACAAACCCTTTAAAAGCAGGAGCTAGTGATTATATTGTAAAGCCCTTTATGATTGATGAACTCATACGCAAGATTGATCATTATATTGAATTTTATCAACTCCAAAAAGAAATCATTTTTTATCGTGATTATTTCTGTAATTCCCTTTTGATTCCGACATATACAATCAATACCAAAGTTTCTTTTCCGCTCATTATTAAAAGTATTTCACAAAAAGCCATTGATATGTGTGTTGTAAACTACGCTATACATAAAAAATTTGCCATTAATTTTATTTCACTTTACAAGAATACAGCAAACTGCAAGGAAATCTTAAAAAATGCTCCAAAAACGCAATTGACCTATGTTGTAGGCTTTGAAACACTTTCTAGGGAAGAAAAAGAAGAGTGTATTAAAATACTCAAAAACATTCCCGTGATTCTTTCTTGCTTAAGTGGAGATGTGAGTGATTTTAAAAATATTTTTGAAATTAATATTAAAGAAATTACCAGTGGAATCCAAGATGATGTCCTAAGTGTTGATGAATACATTAAAGCAATGATTTTAAAATTTGAAGATCGTTATCCTGATACTGAGCTTAGCAAACGACTAGGAATGTCACGCAAAAGCTTATGGGAAAAAAGAAAGAAGTATGGAATCACAAAAAAGAAATAATCAAGAAAAAGCAGCTTTTATCAATGCTTTATTTATAGATAAAGAAGCAGTTTTTGCTCTACTTCTATGCAAAGAAGGATTACTAACTCCAGTCTCCCATTTAATGAACGAAGAAGAAATGCATGAGGTGGATGCTACTGGGCTTTATAATGGACAAAGTTTTCCCTTTTCTTTCATCTTAGCACCCTCTGGAAAACGCAATGCACTTACAATAAAAAATGCAAAGAAAGGGGAAATAATTACTCTTGTTTGTGAAGGTAATATTTGTGGAGAGCTTATTGTAGATTCTGCTTTTAAGATTAATAAGCAACAACGACTTTTTAAAATAATGAGTGGTGATATTTACTCACAAAAAGCACAAGATATCTTTCATCGCTTGGGAGATTATGCAATTTGTGGTGAATATTGCCTATTCTTAGAAAATGCACAATTTGATTTTATGCGCCACATTGGCAAGCAAACAATTTTACAAACAAAAAATAATATTCAAGCAGAGAGCATTACAGCAATGGTGCTAGATGCTTCCCCTGTAACACGCATTCACGAGCGTATTTTTCGCTTCGTTTTAGATGAAAGCGATTTACTTGTTTTAATGCTTTTGCGACATCAAAATGAAGGATTGCTAGATTTTAATATTCGTAAGACTTGCTTGCAAAGCGTAATTGATAACTATTTACCCACAAATCGTATTTTAATTTTCCCATTGGATGATATTTATCTTTTCGCTGGAGCGCACGGCATTATTCTTGATGCAATTTTAGCTCAAAACCTAGGTTGCGATAGGATTGTCATTGGGGAGAATTATCCCAATCTAACTATTTATTATGATAATCAGAAAATCTACTCTATTTTTGATACCATCAAAGATATTAAGATTAATGTAAAACTCTTGCACGAGTTTGTGTATTGTAGTCAATGTAACACTATTGTCAGTCTTAAAACCTGCCCTCACGGCAATCATCACCATATCCATTATCACTCTGGCTTTTTACAAGGAATTTTACAAGCTGGACTTATCCCTCCAACAATTCTTATGCGCAAGGAAGTTTCCGCAAAAATCTTAAGCTATCTATTCCCTAAACGCTTCAGCCCATTATTGAAGCAATTTGGAATGATGTTTGCAAACAATGGAATGATTGAAAAGCAAGATGATGAGAATTTTTATTTAAAACTCATTGATCTTTATCAGACACACTCTTTAAAATAGGAATCCAAAATGCAATCTAATGATTTTTTTAAAACTTTTCATAGCCCTAAAGATTTTTTGCAAAAAATGTTTTTAACATTATTTTTTAGTGGATTATTTCCAGTAGCTCCTGGAAGTATTGGAACGCTTGTAGCATTGCCTTTGGGATTTTTAATTAGCTACCACATTGCTCCTAGCACATTACTACTTAGTGCGCTTTTGGTTGCTGCCATCGCAATTAAAATTATTAACCATTATGAAAAACAAGGTTTACCGCACGATTCCAAACAAATCGTTATTGATGAGCTAGCAGGTGTTTGGATTAGTATTGCGATGATAGGACACAGCGTTTTTGGATTATTTTTATCCTATGTCTTATTTAGAGTTTTTGATATTTGGAAGCCTTCTATTGTTGGTAGGGTTGATAGAAATGTTAAAGGTGGCTTAGGAGTAATGGGGGATGATCTGCTTGCTGGATTTTTTGCTGGACTCTTAGGAATTATGATAATTGAGGCAATGCAAAAGATGGAATCCTTAGCCCCAATTTTAAATTTTAGCTTTTAATAGCTATTTAATCATAAATTTGCGCAATGCTTCTTCCACTTCTACGGGATTAGACTTAGAAATAAACTCATCTGCATTGAGTGAACGCGCCATATCTTCATTGCTACTTCCACTCATAGAAGAATTTACAACTACCGGGATTTTAGCAGTTAGCGGAGTTGCTTTGATTTGCTTTATCACTTCAAATCCACTGGCTTCTGGCATTTCTAAATCTGTGATAATAATCCCTATCTTTGAAACATCCGTATCATCTGCAAAAACATAATCTAGCAACCTTTGCCCATTCACAAAGGTTTTATAATTAACTCCAAGTTTATTTAAAATATTTTGCATTGTCTTAATAACGCTTGGGGAATCATCTGCCAAAAGCACTTCGTGATCTGTTACAATTTCCCTAATCTTATTCATTTCTGCATTTTTCTCATCTTCAATCCAAGGAAAGACATCAACAAGCATCTTTTCAATATCTACAACTTGCACTAAGCGCCCATCAAAATAACGCGTTCTGCTCACAAGCTTGCTATTTAATCCAGAGTTTCCAATTCCCGCGCTCTGTTCAATTTCTGTCCATTTTTTATTTAAAATTCTATCTGCTTCATAGATTCTAACCCCAACTGTCCATTTAGAAAACTCACAAATCATAATTACTTCATCTTCACCTGACTCTCTTTTAACTCCATAACCCTCCAAGTCTCTACTTCTATCTTTTGCGTCATAATAAAACCATTTACGCAAATCAATTAGCGGAATTGTAAGTTCCCTAATGGTAATAAGCCCTTCAATTAAAGAGCTAGCTTCGTGTGAAACAACAGTAATTTCTCCTCGATATTTCACAACTTCACGGATTTTAAAAACATTAACCGCATATAAATCCTTATCTTTTTCAAGCCTAAAACACAACAATTGTAATTCATTATTTCTGTGGAGATTGGTTATTTGATCAACATTAGATAAATTAGACATTCTAAAACCTTAAATCTAAAAAATTTCCGCTGATTATAACATAAAAAATCACATAACTTTTTAAAAGCTTTTGTAATATTCCCTAAATGGTGCACATTTTTCAAACAATTCCGCTTGTGTTCCACTTGCTAGAATCTTACCATTTGAGAAAAAATAAATCTTATTTGCAAGTGAAACGGTAGAAAACCTATGCGCAATAATAATAACAATTCTATCTTTAAGTAATACACTTAAAGCTTCTCTAAATTCTTCTTCTGTTTTATTATCTAACGCGCTTGTTGCTTCATCTAAGATTAAAATTTCAGGGTTTTTATAAAGTGCGCGCGCAATAGCAATTCTTTGCCTTTGCCCACCACTTAAATTCGCACCAAACTCATCAAGTTCTGTATAAATTCCATTAGGAAGCGTTTGCACATAATCAAAAATTCTAGCTTGTTTTAAAGCAAGTTCAATACGAGCTTCATCAATCTCGCTCCCATAGGCAATATTGCGTGCAATAGAATCATTAAAAATAAAAATTCTTTGCGTAACAATTGCGATCTTAGAGCGCAAGGAATTTTGTGTAAAATACTTAATGTTTTCGCCATTTACCAAAACTTCTCCACTCTTTGCATCATAAAGGCGCAAAAGCAAATTTACAAGCGAGCTTTTCCCTCCCCCACTACTTCCAACAAGCGCTATGCTATCCCCTAATTTCACTTCTAAATTGATTCCACTTAATGCCTGTTTTTCACCATAATATAAATCCACATTTTTAAAGCTCACAGATTGGATTTGTTCTTTTAACTCTTTTGTGCCATCTTGTATTTTTGGATTCCTATCTAACATTTCAAAGATTCTATCTCCTGCCGCAAAGGCGATTTGAATCTTGCTATAAAGATTACTAATGCGCTTAAAAGGTGTATAAAGCAAAAATAACGCTGTAGTAAAAGAGAAAAACTCTCCTGTGGTTAGCTCTGCACTAATTACTTTATATCCACCTACAAAAATCACAGCAGCAATAGCAATTGCACCTAGTGTTTCCATTAAAGGTGAAGTTAGCTCTGAAATCCGCACAGACTTCATTGACAGCTTAAAAAGCTCTTGATTATGGCTTGCAAACTGTTGGAGTTCTATTTTTTCACCAGAGCTTGCCTTAATTAGCTCCATATTATTAAAAATCTCAATAAGTTTGGAAGATAAATCAGCATTCTTTTCTTGTAATCGCTTAGAAGTTTTACGCATTTTTCTAGCAATAAGCACAATAGGATAAAGTGCAAGCGGCATTACAACAAGCCCATAAAATGCAAGCTCTGCACTTTGATAGATCACAACAAACACAAGTCCAAAGATTGTCAAACTCTCTCTAATTCCTTCTATGAAATAATTTGACACAGCACCCTGCACTGCTGCAATATCGCTTGTTATGCGTGAAATTAGCTCACCATTACGATAGCGATTAAAAAATCCCATTTCAAAAGTTAGCATTTTTTCTAGCAATATGTTTTTTAAACGCTTAACAATATCTTGCCCTATAAAGTTCATATAATACGATTGGATATAAACCCCAAGTCCCTTAGAAAAATACGCTAACACAACCAAAAAGGGCAAAATCTGAAGCATTTTAACATCTTTTGCCAAAAAAATATCATCTAACACAGGCTTAACTAAATATGCGCTTGCTGCTGTTGCGATAGAAACCAACATCGTCCCTATAATTGCATAAAAAAAATAAAGCTTATAATCTTTAATATAAGGCAACAAACGCTTAAAAAACTGCTTCAACTCTACCCCTTATGGAATCTAAAAAATAATTGTATCATTATTTACTTTTGGCGTGCTTTTAAGCGGAGAATCATCAGTGTAATAAAACTTATCTCCATCTACACTTTGTGAGCGCACTCCTTGCGGAATCCTAAATTTACGCTCTAAGCCCGGATCAATTTCTAGGATTTTATTAAAAAAATAAGAAAATGCCGGGGCTGGTGCAACACCGCCTGTTTCGCTATAGCCCATAGGTGTATTATCGTCCTTCCCATACCAAATTATTGCTTCAATACTTGGAGAAAACCCGCAAAACCACGCATCAACATTATCATTTGTTGTGCCTGTTTTCCCTGCGAGTTCGATTCCATCTACCCTAGCGCGCCTTCCTGTGCCTACATTTACAGCATTGCGCAGAATATCTACAATCAAAAAACTTTGCATATCTTTAGAAAGTTCGTATTCATTTGGAGTAAAATATGCCACATCTCCCTTTATATCTACAACATAATCAATCAGCATAGGATCAATCACTTTGCCATAGTTGGAAAATATCATAAAATTTCTAGCCATTTCAAGCGGAGATGCTCCAAAACTTCCTAAAGAAATAGACAAATCCTTTGGTACATTGCTAAAACCATATCTTAAAATATCATTATAAATCCTATCAAATCCCACTTCTTCTACAAGATTAATAGTAGCAAGATTTAAAGACTTTGTTAGTGCTGTTTTTAACGACACAAATCCGCTCAAAGAGCTTCCATAGTTTTTAGGTTGCCATTTTTTTCTCTCTCCGCCAACTCTGTATTCATAGGTTCTAGCAATATCTGGGATTTGATAATTTTGCGCCACGCCAGAGTTTATAGCGCTCAAATACAAAAAGGGTTTTACACTGCTTCCTATTTGCCTTTTACTTTGTGTAGCGCGCGAAAAATTACTCTTAGCATAATCCACGCCGCCCACAAGTGCTAAAATCTTACCTGTTTTGTTTTCTAAAACAACAAATGCACCATTTAACTTTTCTTTTAAAGTCTCATCATTTTTATGGCGCGATAAAATTTGTTCATAACCAAAATACAATGCTTCTTGTGCCAATTCTTGATAATCTAAATCTATATTTAAATAAATCTTATAACCAGCTGTTTTTAAATCCTCAAGTCCAGCAAGTTGCCTTTGCACTTCATCAACAACATAAGGTGCGATATTTTTTGTTAGCGTATCATTATATACCTTTGGTCGCTCGCTACTTTGGGCATCAAACTCTTCTTTAGTAATCCAACCTAATTCATACATTCTTTGTAAGACATTATTTGCTCTACCTAGTGCAAACTCATAATTTTTTGTAGGATCATAAAAACTGGGTGCGCGCGGAAGCGAAACAAGTATTGCCATTTCCTTTAAAGAAAGTGCCTGCATTTCCTTTCTAAAATATCCAAGTGAAGCTGTTCTTACCCCATAAAATCCGTGTCCAAAATAAGTATGATTTAAATATCTCTCTAAAATCTCTTCTTTACTAAGAATTGTTTCAAGGCGCATTGCTAGCAAAACTTCTTTAATTTTGCGCTCTAGCGTTTTATCACGCGTTAGGGCTACATTTTTAATAAGCTGTTGTGTAATGGTGCTACCACCTTCAGCATAACGCGCATTTTGAATATTTTTAAGCATTGCACGCATAATCGCATCTATATTAATCCCCGGATGTTCAAAAAACAAAGTGTCTTCAATGGCTAACAATGCCTCAATAAGGCGTGGTGGAATCTCTTCAAAAGTTGCATAAAAGCGAAATTCTTTGTCAAACAAATTTGCTACCAAGCGATTTTGGCGATCAAAAATCTGTGTAGCAATTGGTGGTTTATAATGCACAATTTTATCTGTATCATTACGAATCTCTATATATATTTGCACTACAAAAATAACAATTCCAATAGTGGCGATAATCCCAAGACCACTAAGTATTCTTAAAAAAGTTCTCAATCAATCCCTTTTGATAAATTCTTGCGATTCTAACACAAAAACCCTAAATATTAAGCCATTTTTGCCTTTTTGCTAATAGATAACACAATGCCTATCATAATGCTTGTTGCTAAAATTGAGCTTCCTCCATAGCTTAAAAATGGCACAGCAATCCCTTTAATAGGAATTAACCCAGAAATTCCAAAGGCATTAATTAAAAAAGAAAATCCCAAAATCACCGCAACGCCAGAACAAAAGAGATAATACACATTATTTGCGCAACGATTTGCTATTTTTAAAATTCTAAACACAAGCGCTATAAAAAGTGCACTAATGCAAAGCAAGCCTAAAAATCCAATCTCCTCTGTGATTCCTGCTAAAATCACATCTGTATGCACCTCACTTAAAAAGCCAAGCTTAATTAAGCCATTCCCTAAACCTTCACCTAGGATTCCACCATTGACAATCGCATTTAGGGAGTGTTGAATTTGATAAGGTTCAGGGAGATTTTCTACACGCAAGGAATTTGCAATGGATTGCGGAAAAAAGGACAAAATCAAATCCTGCGCCCCCGCCCACCAAGTTTTAATCCTAGCAATTCTATGCGTGCTTGTAACAATCACAGCAATAAACAAAACAAAAGCTCCGCTTAAAAGATATAAAAATAACTTAAAAGACGAACCTGCAAAAATCATCATAATAGCTAAAGTTGTGCCTAAAAGCACGATTTGTCCCAAGTCATTTTGCAAAATTGCAATCAAATACACCGCAATTAAAAACACTGCCACATAAGGCAAAAAGGTAATAAACTCTTCTTTCAAGCTTTTTTGCTCTAAAAGTGAAAATTTACGCGAAAAACTCCACGCAAGAAAAGCTACAAATCCTATTTTAAAGAACTCCACAGGCGCAAGAGAGAAAAAGGGCAATCTAATCCAGCGTTTTGCCCCGCCGGCACTTGTCGCTAAGGATTCTGGCAAAAAGTGCATAATAAACATTACAAAGATCCCACCAAAAAACAAAACAAACCCAAAGCGCAACACAAAATTATCCGGATTACAACGCGAAATCCCCCACATCAAAAGCACACCCAAAACCCCTGCAATACTTTGACGCAAAGCAAAATGAAATTCCCCATACTCATAATACAAAATCGCAAAAGATGAAAGTGAATAAGAAAATAAAATGCTAATTGTAATTAAACTTACGCTAATGAAAAATAAGGGACGATCTACCATCGCTTCCCTTTACACAAAATAATACACAAGCAAGAATCCGCCAAAAGTTAGAATCCAAAATAAAATAAACGCCAGCACAAACGCCCTTCCTCCGCATTCTAAAAACTTTTTAAAATCCACTTGAATCCCTAAAGCACTCATTGCCATAACTAGGAAAAAGCTAGATAAAAACCTAAATACGCTAACAATACTCTCAGGCAAATTGATAAAAGAATGCAATAACACAACACCCAAAAACCAAAATGCAAACCAAGGAATATGAAGCTTTCTTTTCTCCCCTTCTTTGCTTTGTGTAAAAAGATAAGGCACGATTAATAGCACAGCAACAAGCAAAATCACGCGAATCATTTTAACAATTAGAGCAATCTCTTGTGTTTGTGGTGAAATGCTTCCACCAGCACCCACAACATTTGCAAGCTCGTGAAGTGTTAGCCCAAGAAAATAACCCATTTCAGCTTGTGAAAAAGGCGAAATCCCAAACACATAAACTAAGGGATACAAAAACATTCCCAAAAGCCCAAAAAGCACCACTGTTCCTACGGCAATCACGCCCTTATAAGGCTTGGATTTAATAGATGATTCTAGAGCCAAAACTGCTGCTGCTCCACAAATCGCACTCCCACCGCTTACTAAAATCGCAATCTCTCTATCAAGCTTTAAAAATTTTACTCCAACAACATATCCAAGCACCAAAATCACCACTACAACAACAATACTTAAAAGGATTCCATTTAAGCCCACAGAAGCGATACTCTCAAGAGTAACATTAAAACCAAAAAGAATAATTCCAAGTCTTAAAAGTTTTTTTGCACTAAAAACAACCGCCTTTTCACAACTACTTTGCGCCACCCTAAATAAAGGTGCAGCTAAAATACCAAGAAGCACACTTAAAATCAAAGGTGATAAATGCAGTCTTTGAATCATAGGCAATGCACTCACATAATAACTTGCAAGAGAAACTAGCAAAACAAGCACGAAGCCGTTAGCATAATCCTTATAAAATTGTTTTTGAGGCAAAGCATTTTCTATGTTTTGTGCATTTTCTCGCATAATATAGCCTAAAAGATGGAATCTAAAAATGCAAAGTGTAGCAAAGTTTTTATAAAATTTTTCTAGGTTTTTAAAATCTGTGCAATAATTTCAGGTTTGTTTGCACTCATAAAGTGAAACTTTTGCTGCAAGGCATTTAAAGCCTTAAATAACTCTTTGCTTTTTTGCAACCCAACTTCTGCTTCCTTGCCATTTTTTTTAGCAATCTCCAGTGCTTTTAGCCACTCTTGCGATACAAATACACCGGGTAATTTATAATGCAAAAATAACGCTGTTTTATAAGAAGTAATAGGAAAAAATCCAAACACAAGTGCGCAATTTGTTCCAAACTCTAAATTAATAGCATCACACCACTTTAAAAGCTCTTTAGCAATGCTTTCATCATAAATAGGCTGTGTGAAAATCGCTAAAGCTCCATTGCGGATTTTTTCACGCATTTTTTTATAAAGACTCTCTTTATTTTTTGCATAAGAATTTAGCACACAAAAGGGATAAATTCTTTTAGGAATTCCTTGTAAATTTTCTCCATTAATGTCTTTATTGAGATTTAATGCATTGATAATCTTTAATAAAAGTGCGCTATTTCCTTCAAATACGCCTTTTGCTTGGGGTTGATTACCTAGCCTTAAAGGATCCCCCGTTAAGGCTAACACAAGACGCAAATCAAGGCTATTCATACCAATTAACTCACTTTGAAGCGCAAGTGTGTTTTTATCGCGCATAGAAATTGTAGCGATACTTGGAATCTTAAAAGTGTTTTGTAGCTTCAAACTTGCCAAAATAGGGCTATGTTTTAATTTTCCCAAAGGAGAATCTGTGCAAATAAATGCGTCTAATTCTTGTAAAAAGGATTGATTTTTAAGCCCACAAAATAACTCCTCTAAACAAAAACTAGCAGGGGCTGAAAACTCATAGGTGTAGCACTTCTTACCTTTTTGGAGTTTATCAATAAAGGATTCTATCTTATTACTCTCAAAACCTAGCATAAAATGGACTCTCTAAAATAATGGATTAAAAACAAGGATTGTAACAAAAAATTCTAAATACAAGTTGAATTTTAACTTTTAAAATCTCCGCAACAATTCCAAAAAACACTTTTGCAGGGCTTCCACTTCGCTAATTTTTACTCTCTCATTAAGTGAATGGATTCTATCATTACACACGCCACATTCTACAACACTTACTCCAAATTCCGCAAGATAGCGAGCATCACTTGTGCCTCCACTTGTGCTTAAAAGTGGCGTAAAACCATTTTGAAATTCCAACACTTCTACCATTTTTTGAACAATTTTATTCTTTGTATCTGTCAAAAAGGGCTTAGAACTTTGTTTTAACTCCAAAGAATGTGGAATCGTCTTTAAAAGATTTTCTAAATACGCTTGCAAATCCTCTAAACTTGTGGCTGTGGAGTTGCGCACATTAAACATTATCTTTAAATCATTTGGCGTTACATTAACAACTTCCATTCCACCGCGTATATCAGTAATCACAATCTTGCTAGGCTCAAATTCCGCACTTCCTTTATCTAAATCAAATCCTGCAATCTTACTTAATACAGGCGCGATTAACTCTACTGGATTAATACATTTACTAGGATATGCCACGTGCCCTTGCTTGCCTTGTATGATTAATTTACCATTAATGGAGCCACGCCTACCAACTTTTATCATATCGCCAAATTTTTCCACACAAGTAGGCTCTGCAACAACTGCAAAATCAGGCAATAAATCAAGCTTTTGAAGCTCACTTAATGCGTGCTTTGTGCCAAAAATCGCCTCGCCTTCCTCATCGCTTGTTAAAAGCACAGACAAGATCCCACTAAAACTATTGTTGGAATCCAAAAATTCCCTTAATGCACACACAAACGCCGCTACTCCGCTCTTCATATCCTGCGTTCCACGCCCATAAAGGAATCCATCTTTCTCTAGTGGCGCAAAAGGATCACTCTCCCAACCCTCTCCAGGTGGAACCACATCAATATGGCCTGCAAAGCATAAATGTGCGGATTTTGTAATTTTAGATTCCATATCTCTAAAATCTTTGTATAAAAACACATTTTTCACATCATTTTTATGAAACTCTAGCACCTTAAATTCTGGCAAAATCCCGCAAATAAACCTATAAATCCCACATTCTTGTGGAGTTATACTAGGATAAGCAACAAGCCGTTTTAAAACTTCTAGGGTCTGCATTTTTATTCCTTTAGTGCAATTAAAGTTGTGAAATTTACCCAGCAAAAAAGCGTTTGAATATGGCTAAACCCAGCATTTTTAAGCATTGTTTTATTCTCATTTTCACTATAAGGGATTAGCACATTTTCTAAAGCTTCACGCTTTTTGCTAATCTCAAACTCACTATATCCCCGCTTTTTCTTACTTTCTAAATAATATTGAATCATCTTAAAATCTAGCGTTTTATTCTCACAAATCACCTTTTCAGAGCAAATAAGCACACCACCTGTATTGAGTGCATTAAAAATCTTTTGCACAAGCCTTTCTCTCTCTAAAGGACGGATAAATTGCAAAGTGTAATTTGCCACAATCACATCACATTTAGGAAAATTCTCTTGCAAAATATCGCCACAAATTAAATTTGCCTTAATGCCATAGGTGTCCAACTTTTTTTGCGCGAACTCTAGCATACTTGCCGAATTATCTATGCCATAAAGCCTTAAAGGAATCTTAGCCTTAGAAGCAATTTCTAAAAGCATAGCCCCCGTAGAAGTCCCAAGATCTAAAATTACAGAATCCTTTTTTGCATACTCTAGCGCAAAATCCGCACTTAAAGCTAAAACTTCTTTATAAAAAGGGATAGAGCGGCATAACATATCATCAAAAACCCCTGCCACATTTGCGTCAAACTCAAATTGCTTTTGTGGGGCTTGTGTAAAAACTTTATCCATTTTGTTTAACCTTTAAGATTCTATAAGCTTCATTAATATCGCAACTAATTTGCTTTTTTAGGAATTCTAAATTCTCAAATTTACGATTGTTTCTAATTTTTTTAGCAAAATAAAACCCAGCTTCACTCTCTTTAACTTCCACTTCAATACCCAACAAATGCCCTTCAATAGAAAAAGACTTATCTGTGCTTAAGCGATTTCCAATAAAAATCACAGCAGGATATTTTTTGGATTCTAACTTTTGCTCACCTAGCTGAATATACCCTGCATACACGCCCTCTTGTGGGAGTAAAAAACCATCATTTTGTAGATTAATCGTTGCATACAGCTCCCTTTTACCAAGCCCTTGCCCCTTAATAATCTCCCCTCTAATCTCATACAAACGCCCTAAAAGCTTGCTTGCTTGTTTCACATTGCCATTTAACAAAAGTTCTTTGATTAATCCACTATGCACAGAAAGTTTCTTGCAAAGCACTTCATTGACCACCACAACTTCACCCTTAAAACTCTGCAACAAATCAAAAGGATAATAAAACCTATCCTTCCCAAACCTAAAATCATACCCCACAACAATGCGTCTTAAATTTGGCAATACACTTTGTAAAAATGCTACAAATTCCTTATCACTCTTATTGCGGATAATATCTAGCGCAATGTAAAACATCGGGTATTTCGCATAAAAAGAGCGATATTTTTTAGGTAATAATACACCATTTTCTTGCTCAATACACAAAATTGCACCATTTTCATCAAGCTCTTTAAATAATGCTTGATGTCCCAAATGCAAGCCATCAAACTTCCCTAATGCAAGACTTGTGATATTCTTTGCAAATTTAGAGTTTTTGACAAGCGATAAAAAACTCTGCATTCCCTTCCTTTCCTTTGATTTGTGATTCCATAGTTTTTAAAACCTTAAATCCGCTTTTTTCTAACAACTCTAACATATTTTCTAATGCTTTTTGAATTGCTATTACATCTTGCACAACTCCCTTTTTGTTACGCTTAACTCCCCTTCCTACTTCAAATTGTGGCTTAAAGAGCAAAATCACCTTATCCATTGATAATGCGATTATGGAATCTAAAATTTCTTTTAAAGCGATAAAAGATACATCACACACCACAATTTCAAATTCCCCCTTATACTTTGTGGCAAACTCCCTAATATCTGTCTTTTCATAGCTTTTTACGCGCGAATTCTCTTTTAAACTATAATGTAGCTGATTGCTTCCAACATCTACACAAACTACAGATTCCACACCATTTTCTAAAAGCACCTCACAAAATCCACCTGTGCTTGTGCCTATATCTAACGCGCTTTTTCCTTGAAAATCAAAGATAGGATTTTCTTTTAAGAAGCAATGTAGCTTCTCTCCAGCGCGACTAACAAAAATTTTAGATTCCAACTTTGTGATTTTATCTTTTAACCCTAATACATAAGCACTTTTTGCACAAGGGATTCCATTAACGCACACTTTGCCCTTTTTGATTAGCGCGTGTGCTTGATTGCGAGAAGATGCGATTCCAAGCTTCACACAAGCCACATCTAAGCGCAAATTTACAATTTCTACACTTTGCATTAACGCCTATCCTTTAAATCTTCCTTCTTTAAAGGTTTAAAGCCAAAGTTTAGATAATTCTCTCCAAATTCCTTGTGGCGCATAAGGAGTTGTAAGGAATTTTGCGTGCGTTTATCTTGTGGCATAAACTCTATTAAATAATACTCCCCCCAAGGTGTTGCACTCTTATGCATTAAGCCTTCTAATTGCCCTTTTTGAAGTGGCGTAATTTTTATGGGAGTTTCACCATTGTTAAGTGTCAAATGAAATCCATTTTCAAAAAATCCTTTAGGATTTTCCACTCCGTGCTGAAAACTCTGATAAACATCTATAAAAAACACTTCGCCTTTTTCTTGTGGATATTTTTCTTTATTAAAAGTATTCAAATGTGTAGCAATTAACACCACTTGCACCCTCTCTTTTGTGATTAATTCCGCTTTTCTTGTTGCTTGAATATAGGCTTCTTCAAGCTTTTGTGGAACAACCACAGACTTAACACTCTCACAACCTAAAAATACTATTAAAATAACACCAAAAATGATTTCCTTAAACATCTAAACTCCAATTTGATAATAAATAAATCCAAGCTCTTTTAAGCGTTTTGCATTATACTGATTGCGTCCATCAAAAATAATTGCTTCCTTTAGTCGCTCTTTAATCTCTAAAAAATCTGGGCTTCTAAACTCTTTCCACTCTGTTACTAAAACCATTGCATCACAGGCATTTAATGCATCATATTTATTGCTTGCATACATAATATTTTGGATTCCTTTAAAATAAAATCCTTTTGCCTCTTCCATTGCCTTTGGATCATATACACTAATTTCCGCTTCACGCTTTAAAAGCTCTTCAATTAAAACAAGTGAAGTGGCTTCACGCATATCATCTGTCCCGGGCTTAAAACTAAGCCCCCAAATTCCAATGCGTCTGCCTTTCAAACTCTCACCAAAATGCTTAATAATCTTCTCACCCAATACCCTTTTTTGCTTCTCATTAACTTGCGCTGTGGCTTGTAACATTCTAGCTTCTACGCCATTTTCTTGAGCAATTTTCTCTAAAGCTTTCACATCTTTTGGAAAGCAACTTCCCCCATATCCACAACCCGGATAAATAAAGCTATATCCAATACGCTTATCACTCCCAATTCCAATTCTTACTTGATTCACATCAGCTCCTACAACTTCGCAAATCCTTGCAATCTCATTAATAAAACTAATCTTTGTTGCAAGCATCGCATTTGCTGCATATTTTGTCATCTCAGCACTTTTAATATCCATCACAATTAGCCTATCATAACTCCGTAAAAATGGCGCATACACTTCCTTTAAAATCTCTTTTGCCCACTCTTCTTCTATACCAATTACCACCCTATCAGGTCTTAGAAAATCATTAATTGCATCACCTTCTTTTAAAAACTCAGGATTGCTAGCCACACTAAAAGGAATGCTAACATCACGCTTTTTTAATTCTTCTTTGATTGCTTCCTTAACCTTTTGTGCTGTGCCAACTGGAACTGTGGATTTATCTACAATTAGCATTTTAGATTCCATTGTTTTGCCAATCTCTCGTGCTGCTTCTAAAACATATTGTAAATCCGCACTTCCATCTTCTCCCATAGGTGTGCCAACGGCGATAAAAGCCACTTCTACTTTCTGTAAAGATTCTTTTAAGGAAGTGGTAAAACTCAAATTTCCCTGCTCCTTGTTTCTTTTCACAAGCTCTTGTAATCCTGGCTCAAAAATAGGAATCTCTCCAGCATTTAAACGCGCAATTTTGGATTCCACAATATCCACACAAATTACATTATTCCCCATATCCGCAAAACATGCACCACTAACCAACCCAACATAACCCGTCCCAATAATCACTATATTCATTAAACTAAGCCTAAAATTTTTCGCAATTCTAGCATATTATTAAAAGAATAAAAGGCAAAGCAAAGCAAAATCAAAATATAATGCTACCATTTGTAATTTAAGGTTCAAAATGGCTAGGCATTTACTAGAAACTAAGGATTTCAGCAAAGAAGAGATAGAAGGGATTTTAGATTTAGCCCAAAGTTATTTGGATTCCAAAAATGCGCTAAATAGCAAAAACGCGCTTTTAGGACATATTGTTATTACAATCTTTTTTGAAAACTCCACACGCACACTCTCAAGCTTTGAAGTTGCAACAAAACGCTTAGGCGGAAGTGTTGTTCGCCTAGATGTTTCAAAAAGCTCCACAACCAAGGGGGAAACCCTATTTGACACTGCAGCTAACCTTAATGCAATGCAACCAAGTGCAATTGTTGTAAGACACAAAAATTCTGGCGTGCCTAATATTCTTGCTAAATATGTAACTTGCTCTATCATAAATGGTGGCGATGGTGCGCACGCTCACCCCACACAAGCACTTTTAGACCTTTTGACTTTGCGCAAGCATTTAGGTAACTTAGAAGGCAAAAAAATCGCTATTGTAGGCGATATTCGCAACTCACGCGTGGCAAATAGCAATATTGAACTTCTAGGGCGTTTTGGAATGGAGGTAATTTTAGTAGGACCGCCACATTTTATTCCTAAAACCAAACTCCGCCATTGTATTTCCTTAAAAGAAGTGATTGACTCTGTTGATGCTGTGATGAGCTTACGCACACAAACAGAACGCCACGATTACCCTATTTATTCAAGCTTAAAGGATTATGCAAGCGATTATTGTATTACAAGAGAACTTTTTGGGGAGAGAAATATTATCTTACTCCACCCCGGACCTGTGCATCGCAATATTGACATTAGCGATTCTATGTTACAAGATCCGCGCTGTAAGGTTTTAGAGCAAGTTACACACGGCGTTGCTATAAGAATGGCAGTTTTAGAAACGCTCATCACTCATAGCAAAAATAAGATTCCAAGAAATTTCCCTTATTTTTAAAAATTTCAACAAACAATGGAAAATACGCTAATTCTTGAACTTTTTACGCTTTTTTGTGTTGGATTTATCGGTGCTTTAACACCCGGACCTGATATTTTATTCACCCTTAGAAACACGCTAAATTATGGAGCAAAAGCAGGATTTTTAGGCTTATTTGGAATCTTTTTAGGCTGGATTACTTTTTTAAGCCTTGTGTATTTTGGGCTTACACATTTACTAAATGGAGTGCTTATACAAGGGATTTTAAACGCAATAGGTGGAATCTATTTGTGCTATATTGCTTATTTGCTTCTTAAATCAAAGCCTGTAAAATCAAATCTTATGCAAGATTTCAAAATCCCCCTAGCACAACCTGTGCAAACGATTCAATCCCTTTATAGTCTAATTTTTAAAGGATATTTGTTAAATCTCTCAAATCCTAAGGCAATTTTGTTTTTTGGGCTAATCATCACACCTTTTACGCAATATCATCTAACTTTAAGCTTGGCTATTTTACTCTTAAGTCTCTTAAGTGCCTTTATACTAGCGATTTTACTAGCAGTGTTTTTTAGAAAATTTGTTAAAGATTCTTTGTTTGATAGAATTGATAAAATTTGTGGAATCATCTTTTTAGGCTTTGCGTTTTTTCTATTTTTAACAAGCTATCGCAATTTTATAAACTTCTAAGAAAATTGCATAAAATCTTGACAATACAAAGCTTTTAGATTAAAATTCCGCTACTTCATTACAAAATGATTGACTTGCTAAACCCTACAAAGTTTCTTGCACATTTAAGCTTTTGCAAGAAATCTTTAAATCTCTCTTAAGGTGAAAAATGAGCGAACAAAATCAAAACAAAAAAGAATATAAAGTGCGCACACATACGCCTGTTGAAGGGCATACCATTGAAGAATTGCGTACAAAACCTATCAATAAACTTGCTGAAATTGCTATCTCACTAGGGATTGAAAACCCCCAAGAATTTTTGCGCCAAGATTTGATTTTTGAAATCTTAAAAACACAAGTTAGCAAAGGTGGTTTTATCCTATTTACAGGAATTTTAGAAATCACAAGCGAAGGTTATGGATTTTTAAGAGCAATTGATGAAAACTTCTCTGGCTCACAAAATGACGCCTATGTTAGCAGCACGCAAATCCGTCGCTTCGCATTAAGAAATGGGGATATTGTAACAGGACAAGTTAGAAGCCCAAAAGACCAAGAAAGATATTACGCGCTTTTAAAAGTAGAAGCAATCAATTATCAATCTCCAGAAGAGATGAAAAGCCGTCCGCTTTTTGACAATCTCACCCCCTTATTCCCAACAGAACAAATTAAACTAGAATACAATAGCTTTAAAATTACTGGAAGAATGTTAGATTTATTTGCACCTATTGGCAAGGGGCAACGCGCTTTGATTGTTGCACCACCAAGAACGGGTAAAACAGAGCTAATGAAAGAGCTAGCCTATGGGATTACTAAAAATCACCCCGAAGTTGAACTCATTGTTTTACTTGTTGATGAAAGACCAGAAGAAGTTACAGATATGGAGCGAAGCGTAAAAGGTGAAGTGTATAGCTCCACTTTTGATATGCCAGCAAGCAACCACACGCGCGTAGCTGAACTTGTGGTAGAAAAGGCAAAGAGAATGGTAGAGATGGGAAAAGATGTTGTGATTTTATTAGATTCCATTACACGCCTTGCAAGAGCCTACAATACTGCTACTCCAAGCAGTGGAAAAGTGTTAAGTGGAGGGGTTGATGCAAATGCTTTGCATAAGCCAAAACGCTTTTTTGGAGCAGCAAGAAATATTGAACAAGGCGGAAGCTTAACAATTATTGCCACAGCCCTTATTGAAACAGGTTCAAGAATGGACGAAGTGATTTTTGAAGAATTTAAGGGCACAGGAAATAGCGAAATCGTGCTTTCTAGAAATATTGCAGAGCGCAGAATTTATCCAGCAATGGATATTTTAAAGAGTGGCACACGCAAAGAAGAATTACTTTTAGGACAAGATAAGCTCCAAAAAGTTTGGGTATTGCGTAATGCAATCCATCAAATGAATAATGAAATTGACGCTCTTACATTCCTTTACTCACAAATGCAAAAAAGTAAAGACAATGAAGAGTTTTTAAATATGATGAATGATAGCGCAAAAGACTAAAATTACTCCACAAAGAATTGGCGTATTTGATAGTGGAGCAGGTGGAATTAGTGTTTTAAAAAATCTTATAGAATCTCATAATTTCAAAGAAATTCTTTATTATGGCGATACGGCACGCGTGCCTTATGGAGTAAAAAGCAAGGATACTATTAGGCAATATTCTTTAGAAGCCCTTGATTTTTTCTCCCCTTTTAAACTTGATTTACTCATTGTTGCGTGCAATACCGCTAGCGCATATGGATTAAGCGTAATGCAAGAAGTTGCTCCCTATCCTGTTATAGGCGTGATTGAGCCTGGAATCCTAGCCTTACAAAATGCAATCCAAGATAAAAATGCAAGGATTCTAATTCTAGGCACAAAAGCCACTATTTGTAGTAATCTTTATAGCAAACTTCTTAGAGAAAAAGGCTATTTAAACACTTTTGGGCTTGCTACAAGCCTTTTTGTGCCAATTGTTGAAGAAGGAATCTTTGAAGGTGCAATTTTAGATTCCACCATTGCGCATTATTTAAAACAATACCCAAGCACACCTAATGCAATTATTTTAGGTTGCACACATTTTCCACTTATTGCAAATTCCATTGCAAACTTCTACTCCAATAAGCCATTGCTTATCCACTCTGGTGAAGCAATTATGGAATATTTGCAAAACTTTTACACCTTGCAATCTTTCAAAGAGACTCCAAAAGTTAAGTTTTATGCAAGTGATTGTGTAGAGAACTTGGAAAAAATAGCTAATCTTTGGCTTAAAAAGTGATTTTATACTTCACGCCTGCCTTTGTGCTATCATCGCCCTTTTTGTTATTTTCCCGTTCAACATAAGTAGTAAAGTTTTTAAAAGGTGAGTATCCCACACCATATTTCCAAGTGCGTTCATCTATCAAATCATCATTTTGCACCAAACTTTGTTCAAAATACAATTTTTTCAAGGATTTGTGCTGGATTCTGTGTTTTGCACCATAGCTACCACTCCACATTTGAGAAGTTGGATTGCGATTAATGCCACCAAGTAATTCTAAAGTATTAATTTTATCCTTATGCACGCGATATACAAGATTAAAATCACCCCCTATTCCACTTTCATTTTGCGTTGCTACACCATCAAGATGAATCTCAAGATTGATTACATCACTTTTATTGCTTTGTCTTATTGTTTCTTTAATATAATCACTAAGTAATGTTGAAACCTTATCAAATCCAGCACCCACAACATATTCATTAAACATATCTTCTGTTTCTAAATCAAAATCTTCTTTTGATTTAGATTGTTTTTTGACTTGAAAATTATTTATTACTACTTTATCACTACTTAAAGCCGGTAATGGAATCCCAAAACGATCTCCTAGTGGCTTAAATACTTCAAGAGGATTCTTTCTTTTAATATCAAGTTTTAAATATTGTGCAATATCACTTTTTAGCTTTATGGGAGCATTTTGCGCAAAACACAAAGAAAAAGAAAAAATAAAAATCCACAACACTTTCATCTTATAAGTTTATCAAAAATTTATAAATCATTAGAAAATATTAATATTGCAACTCTTTAATTTTTTGTAAAAATTTCTCCAAATTCTCCGCCTTTGCTTCCACCTTTAAGCTCACTCCATTGCTCAAAAACTCTTTTTTAACAATTTGGATTCCAACTTTTTTTGCCAAATATTCCACCTGTGCAAAAAGTGCAAAATCTATCGTAATTTGCGCATTTTCTTTTGGAATATACAACGCAAGCCTGCCAGAAACTTTTGCCGCTAATACAGCATCTTTTGCACCTTGTGTATAAGCACGCACAAGCCCACCTGTGCCTAAAAGCGTTCCACCAAAATAACGGATAGTTAGCAACCCACACTCTATCAACCCATACCCACGCAAAACCTTAAGTGTAGGCATTCCTGAAGTCCCTTTAGGCTCTCCATCATCACTAAAGCTCTCTTCAATTTGCCCTTTATCATTTAAAAAACGCGAAGCAGTTACAAAATGCACAGCCTTGGGATGCTTTTGGAGCATTTTTAGATTCCAACTTTCCACTTCTATTTTTGGAATCACATAGGAAATGAAGCTTGAACCTTTTACTTCAAAACTAGACTCCACAATTTCTAAGGGATAATATAAATCTTCCATTAATTGCGCTTAAGCTCTCCATTGGCATAGGCTATAATTTTTTTATATATAAAATCCAATCCCACAATCTCACAAACCGCACCTTTTACAATTGCTTGTTTTGGCATTCCAAATACGACACAACTCGCTTCATCTTGCGCAATTGTATAAGCCCCATTGTCATACAATTCTTTAATCCCTATACTTCCATCATCTCCCATTCCTGTAAGAATAATCGCTAATGCCGCCTTTCCTGCTACATTATTTAAGCTTCTAAACATCACATCAACACTAGGACAATGGCGTGAAATACGGATTCCATCTTGCGCCCTTGCATAATAATCATTTCCATGCCTATCAAGTAACATATGAAACCCACCGGGTGCTAAGTACGCACAAGAATCTCGCAAAAGCACTCTTTCATTCACTTCAAAAACATCTAATTTGGAATTTATGTTTAAGCGATTTGCAAAGGAAGTGGAAAAACCGCCTGGAATATGCTGTGTAATAATAATAGGAGGTAGATTGCGCGGAAGTTGGTTTAAAATCTTAGCAATCGCATCAACACCGCCTGTGCTTGCCCCAATAGCAATAATGCGTTTCCCATCGCCTTTATAAGGCGTAGATTTTAATAATTTATCCGGATGATATTTCTCGCTTATATTTGCCTTAAGCACCCTATTCTGCCACCTTTACAAAGATATTCTGTCCCAGTCTATCCACCTTTGGAGCAAGCCCTAAAATACTTTCACTATGCCCTAAATACAAGGTTCCACCAAGTTTTAGATGAGAAAAGAGCTTGTGCAAAATCTGTTCTTGATCTTCAACCTTAAAATAAATCAATACATTACGACAAAAAATAATATCAAACTCTTTTGCGCCAAAAGGATAATTTGGAGCATAAAGATTATGCTGTTTAAAGGTTAGAATCTTTTTTAGATTCTGTTTTGCATTCATACTAATTTCACGATCATTGAGTCTTGTAATATCAAAATATTCTTTCAACTCTAACCAAGTTGGCAAAGGATTTAAGCGAGTATCCACAATATAATTTCCATTTCTAGCCACTTCCAGCACAGAAGTATCAATATCAATAGCTTGCACGCTCACTTGTGTATTTGATTTGTAAATTTCTTTTGCAAAAAGCAAGGTTGCTGCAATAGAGTAAGGCTCCTCACCCGTAGAGCTTGCCGAACAAAGCACCTTAAAAGGCTCATCATCTTGCAAGCGTTGAGGCAAGATTCTATCTACCATATCTTTAAAATGGAATCCCTCTCTGAAGAAATCTGTCTTATTTGTTGTAAAAGCATTAATAAAATCTTGTTTAAATTGTCCGCGCCTTAGTGCAATAAAAAAAGCTGTATAATCTTGTATATCAAGATCTCGTGAAAGTTTATCAAGACGATTTTTAATCGTAGAATCTTTATTTGCTGGCATATGAATTCCAGCAAATTTATAAATTAACTCGCGCGCTTGATTAATATCCTCTTGATTAATAAGTGGTGGCATATCTTCCCTCTCCCTAGCCCTTTTCTTTTTTGTAAGCTTCTTGCCAAGCCTTTGGCGTTAATGTATCTTGCACCTGCCCGATTGCTTGATATTCTTTGTAATAATCTTCCACAAAGGATAGAATCTTAGAGTCCTTTGGCTTGTAATTACCTTTAGAGTCTTTTTTTACATAATACTCTAAAAACAAACTTGCATCTTGTTTATTTAAATACACGGCAATTAATTGATTATAAACTTCTAAGTATCTTTGCTCCAAAGCTTTAAGATTTGCTTTATTTAAATCAATTCCTAAAGCAATACCATTCTCAAAACTTCCTTTATAAGACAAAACCTTAGAATCAAAAAGCACTTGCAAATGGATAAGTCCCTCGCAATAATACGGTAATACTTCATCTTCTTGCATCCAAGCAATCAAGCCAACAGCACGCGCAATCATATTGCAAACCAATTCTTTTAAAAGTGGCTTTTGCTCTCTTGTGAAATAATATGCCAGACCGCCCATTGTTGCCTTAAATTCTTCAATATTTTTAAATTGCCCCTTTGCATTCATTTGCAATTCACTATCTAAATCCACCCACAAAATATGCCCAAACTCGTGTCCTATGGTAGAAATCTCATACACCTTATACCAATCTTGTTCCCTAAAATACAGCAACTCTCTGTTAAAATCTAAAAATTCTTTTGGGAAAGTTTTACTTGAAAGTAACATAAAAGGCTTTGCCAAAGATAACTCACGCACACGATCAGGAAAATAAAAAATCTTTTTTCCATATTTTGCACTCACTTTTTCATCATTGGGCACAACTTGCGCACTAAAAAGCCCATTTAACTCTGCCCCATAAAACAACAAAGGCATTCCCCCATAACTCTGCGTTTTTGATAAAGATTGCTTCACGCAATTTTCAATAGAATCTTTAAAAAGCGTATGCTTAAATTGCTTGCTATATTCTATATAAAAGTCCCATATTAGCTCTTTTGAGAGTTTAAAGTCTGCATTTGCACTAGGCTCTAGTAAATCCACACCATTATAAATTCTAGCAATCCTTAAATCCCACTCTGGCGCAACAGCCTTTCTAAAATGGTCTTCATAATATTCTAAAGGATGTCCAATTTGCAAAGGTGTGGAGATCTGCATCCAAGCTTTATCCACAAGTCTCCAAGATTCCAATAATAAGCTAGTATCCCTTTGCATTAGGGCGTTTTGGAGTGCTTTTAAATATGCAATATGCGCTTCTTTTTGCTCTAAGGTTGGACAAACTTCTTCTAAGCCTTCAAGGGCTTCTAAGCCCTTGTTAAATGTTTGATTTAAATCTCTAAATTCTTTTTGAAAAAACTCCGCATAAGCTACGGCTTGATAAATAGAGTCCTTAAGCACAGGCACAGAATAGCTTCTATCGCTAAATTCCCCCTTAGCACTAAATCCCCCTTCATTTGCAAAGTCTTTTTGACAACACTCAATACTAGACTCTAACGCCTTTAAAATCGCATTATAATCCCCATTAAAACACGCGTTTAAATCCTTGTTAATTCCTAGAATCAATTCCTTCTGCCACGCAAAGAAAAAAGTATTAAATATAATTCCAATCTCATGCACAAACTCTAAAAGAGCGCGCAAAAAAGGAGTCAAAAGCACATTATCCTTAACATACTTTAGCAATTCTGTGTGCTTTTGTAAATAAAAATCACGCGTGATTTCTAAAAGCATTGCACGAAGTTTTAAGCCTTCTTGCTCACCTACATTTAGTTTTTGTAGCATATTTAAAAGCGCGCTCTCTTTTAAACCCACAATGCGTTCCACGCAGGCAAAACGCGTTTGGATTTCATCAGGCAAACTTTTAAAGACGGGTTCTAAAAGCGCACTTATAGTTTTAGATTCCAACTTTTCATAAAGAGCATTAATGCTTTTATTTTGAGATTCTAAATAACGATAAAGCGTAATAATATCGCCTAAAATTTTTTCATTAATATTTTTATCCATTGCGTTATTTTTGTATGTTTTTATGCGCTTTTATAGCTTCATAGGCAACATTAATCTCTTGTAATTTTTCTGTGTATTTTTCAATAATAGACTCATCTAAGCCTTTATGGTGCAAAATATCAGGGTGATACTCCCTAACAAGCTTTTTGTAAGCACTTTTAATTTGTTCCATAGAATCCTCTTCGCTTACACCTAAAATCCTATAAGATTCTTGTAAGCTCTTTGTTTGTGTATTGTTTGCATAAAATTTTTCAAATGCATCATAAAGCGCATTAAAATCAGCATTTTCAATCTCTAAATACGCGGCTACATCCAAAATTATTTCACGCTCATTTTCTCCAAGCTTGCCATCAGCATACGCAAGTGATAACATATATTCTACAAGCTTTAAGCGGTTTTTATATTGCCCTTTTGTGCGCTCAGCATAACGCGTTGTTAGTTCCTCTACACTCTGCGTTGTTGTTTCAAAAATCTTGTGTAAAATTCCTAAAATCTCGTCTTTTTGATACATTGCACTTTGTAGCATTAACGCATCACCAATATCTATAATAGTGTTTTCCATAAGCTCTAACTCTAACTCACACACTTTTCCATCGCTTTGCGCAAGCTTTGCAAGCAAGCCAACAATTAAGCCATACTCACTCTCTCTAATCTTATCTTCACGGCTTAATTCTTGTGGCTGTGGCTGATTTTTATAAGGATTTTGGTATTGATTAAAATCTTGCGAATCGCCTTGAGAGTCAATTTGTGGTCGCTTATGAGGATGATTTAAATAATCTTTAAAATTAATAAATGCAATTGCTAAAATTACAATGGTAACAAGTAGTAAAATTTCCATATTTTTACCCTATTTACTAAAAAAGCCCTTGAATTTACTAAAAACTCCACTTGGAGCTAAAAACCCTAACTCTTGTAGCTTCGCTTTAATTGCACTTAACCCGTCCGCATTTGCTTCTACTTCCACACTCTGCGTTGCAATATCTACGCGCAAACTCGGGTATTGTGCCAATAGTGCATTATTAATTTTTTTTACACAACCTTCACATTTAATATTTTGACATTGAATTTTTTGCATTTTGGATTCCTATATATTTATATCTTGTAAGTGGTGGGCCCTATAGGACTTGAACCTATGACCAATCGGTTATGAGCCGAGTGCTCTAACCAGCTGAGCTAAGGGCCCCTTTTTGAAAAAGAATTGTGATTATACACAAATTTATATCTAAAGGCAAGCAAGTTTTCAAGGATAGCAAAAAGAATAATAAAAGTAATAAAGCTACTTCCTCCATAACTAAATAAGGGTAATGGAATCCCAACTACAGGAGCTAAACCAATAGTCATAGCAATATTTACACCAGAATAAATAAACACAAGCAATCCAACACAATATGATACAACTTTTAAAAAATAATCTTTTTCATCTACCTTGCTCATCGAAAAAATATGAAAAATCAAAGCACCATAAAGGATAAATAACCCAATTATCCCCACAAATCCAAACCTTTCCGCAAAATAAGGAAAAATAAAATCACTTGTCGCAATGGGCAAAAACTTATATGCAGCTTGCGTAGCTTCTTCTTTCTCCTTGCCATACGCTCCACCAGAACCAATAGCAATAATAGATTGCTTTACTTGATAATCTGGATCTTTTAGCACAAAATCCATAATGCGCTTTTTTTGATAATCGTGAAGATTTGCATACAAAATTGGTGATAAAAACATCACACCAGCAAATAAAGTTAACCAAATTTTATAATTCACTCCAATTAAAAACAACATTCCAAAACTCATAAGCAACAACACCAAAGCCGTCCCTAAATCCGGTTGTTTTAACACAAGCACAAAAGGCAACAATGCAAAAAAAGAAAGTTTTAAAAAATCAAGCAATTTATAGCCATTTCTCTTAGGGGGATTTTTGTTAATTAAATATGCCATCATTAAAATCAGTGCAGGCTTCATCGTCTCTGATGGCTGAAAAGTAAAATGCACAAAAGGTATCTCAAGCCACCTTTGCGCTCCCAAGCGCGTATCGCCAAAAAATTCCACAGCCACAAGCAATAAAATATTAATCCAATAAAACCCAATAATTAACCACGATATTTTCCGCACTGGAATCAAAAATACCACTACAAAAACCAACAATCCCACAAAAATATAAATCAATACCTTATTGCCTAAAAATACATTATTTTCATTAATTAAATACCAAGAGAGCAAAATAATAGGCATAATCAATAAAGGTAGTGTAAAATCAAAATATGCTAAAATCTTGCGATTAAAACCAAACAAAACAAAACCTTAAAAATAAAAAATTTTTAGAATTTTAACATAAAGAACCCCCCATGCAACAAGATTTCAACCAAAATCCGCAAAATTTAAACACTTTTGCAATCACAGATAAAAATCAAGGAATCCGCGCAGATATTTTTCTCTCTAAAACATTAAATCTCTCCCGCTCCAAAGTGCAAAATTTAATCAGCAAACAAGCAATCCTTCTAAACTCCAAACCCCTAAAAAAATATGGAACCATATTAAACGCCAACGACACTTTGAAGCTAATCTCTCAAGCAAAAGCTAAACAAGATTCCAACTCGCAGCATTTGCAAGACTTAAATATCCCTATTATATACGAAGATTCTGATCTTTTAATTCTCAATAAACCCGCCAATCTCATTGTGCATAGAATTGATGAAAACGATACGCAATTTACCCTTGTAGACTATCTCAAGCAAAAAGGCTTTGCGCTTTCAAATTTAGGCGATTCTTATCGCTTAGGAATTGTGCATAGGCTAGATAAAAATACAAGTGGAGCAATAGTAATTGCCAAAAACAACGCTACACACGCACATTTAAGTATGCAAATTAAATCCAAGCAAATGGGGCGCTATTATCTTTGCATTATTAATCAACCTTTGAAAAACCCACAAACCGTAGAAATACCAATAATGCGTCACCCAAAACAACGCTTAAAATACATTACCACTACAAATAATGTTAATGCCAAAACTGCCAAAACAGCCTTTTTTATGATTCCAACACTTCTAGATTCCAATTTTTTAAAAACAGAAAATCCAAAAAAAGAGATTCCAACTTTAATAGGAGCGAAACTTTTCACAGGCAGAACTCACCAAATCCGCGTGCATTTAAACTCTATTAATCGCCACATTTTAGGTGATGGATTCTATGGTTATAAGGGCAATTACACAGGCAGAATTCTTCTCCACGCACATTTTTTACATCTCATACATCCTAAAACACAGAAACTTTTAGAATTTTATGCGCCCATTCCTGATGATATGCAAAATTTTATTAAGACGCATTTCAATCTCCCAATCCACCAAAATGCAGAATTTTTTAAGATTCCTCTACCCTATATTTACAAACAGCAATTTCACACAATTTAATGCAATTTTTGTGTATTTTATGCTAAAATCTCAAATTTCAAGCCCAAAATATCTAGGAATATATTATGCAAAAAATTTTTCCTTTAAACATTCTAGGTGGAATCCTAAGCTTATTTTTTTTTCTATTTAGTGGTTGTAGTAGTGCTGTTTTTAACACAAAAACAACCATTAATAGCAATATTAATCCCCCAAGTGATATTCGTGTTTTAAGTGATGTCAATACCATTGCTTTTGAATGGAAACTTGTGCAAGATCCAAGCGTAATGGGATATTACATTTATCGCAAAGAAACCAATGAACAAGACTTTAAAAAAATTGCCACATTAGAGTCTCGCTTCAATACACATTATGCAGACAATGATCTAAAAGCTGGCACACAATATATCTATTACTTTACCACTTTTGATAAAGATCGCAATGTTTCTTCATATTCTCCAGCAGTTAGCGCCACAACACTTTCAATTTCTGCCATAACTTATGTAGAAGCCATCAGTAATTATCCTCGTAAAGTCAAGGTGCTTTGGAATCCTCATCAAGATCCACGCGTTGTTGGCTATATTATTCAACGCAAAGATAAAAATGGAGCTTGGAAAGAAGTAGGAAATGTAAAAAGTCGCTTATTGGTAGAATTTTTAGATACAAAACTAGAAGATGGAACAACCTACACTTACCAAGTTTTAGCCTATAATGCAAAAAATTCTCTCTCTATTCCTTCTTCAATTGTAAGTGCCACAACCAAACCAAAGCCAACACCTATTACAAACTTGCGTGCTACACTTAATGAGCCAAAGAAAATCACTCTAAACTGGGATTTACACCCAAACCAAGAGGTTACTTCCTATAAGATTCTACGCTCCGGATTTATTTCTAGTATATTTAGCACCATTGCAACAATCCCTAGCAATACAAACACCTATCAAGATATGATTAACAAAGATGGGGAACGCTATCAATACAAAATCGTTGCCACTGATAAAGATGGAATTGACAGCCTTGAGAGCGAACCAATTACCGGAGCAACGCTGGCTATTCCAAATGCACCAAGCATTACTTATGCGCGCATTGAAAATGGCTCTGTTGTTCTTAAATGGATTCCAACTGATGATCGTACTAAAGAATACATTGTCTATAAAAAAGATTCTGTTTTCTTTGGTGAAACTTTGCGCTACAATCAAGTTCTAACGCCAGAATTCATAGACAGAGAAATTAAAGCAGGCGAAAAATACTATTATCGTATAAGTGCCGTTGATGAAAATGGCTTGGAATCCAAACCTTCAGAAGAAGTTACACTCTCTTTACCAAAATAGTATGCCTCATTTTAAAACATCAAAGCTAATACTTCCAAATCTCCCCCATAAAGTTGCACATAGTGCGGGGGAATTTGAATTCCTAGAGCTTTTTATTTCTAAAAATCATCCAAATTTTTCTCTTTTACAACTCCGTTTCACTCCTAAAAACAGCACGCAAACCAAAGAGTTTTTTCTAGAAATTAAAAGAAATCAAAAAGAAATTCTTGTGCGATTTGACAAATACTCACGCATTGCGCCCATTGAAATTATTAAAAATGCTCTTGAAATCCTTATGCAAATGCAAGATTCCATTCTTACACACAATCTAAATCGCCGAGCAATTAGCCCAGAATTTAAACTCCCATTTATTAAAGAAATCAACGATTTTTTAGACTTTCATACGCTTTTTTTTAAAGCCTGTCAAAAATCTAAATGCAACTTTAAAGAAATTTGGTTAGAAATCGGCTTTGGTAGTGGCAGACATTTACTCCATAATGCAAAAAATTACCCTGATATTTTGCATATCGGACTTGAAATTCATCATCCTTCACTAGAACAAGTTGCACGCCAAATAGGCATCCAAAATTTAGAAAATATCCTTATTTTAGCCTTTGACGCACGAATTTTCCTAGAGTTACTTCCTTCTAACGCACTCCATAAAATTTTCGTGCATTTTCCTGTGCCTTGGGACAAAAAACCCCATCGCAGAATCTTTAGTCAAGCTTTTGTTGCGCAATGTGCTAGAGTTTTAAAGCAAAATGGACACTTACAACTACGCACCGATAGCCTAGAATATTTTATTTTTGCCAAAGATTTAATGGAGCATTTCAAAAATTTCTTTAGAATAGAAACACACAAAAATGCACAAGAAGCCATTGTTAGCAAATATGAAGCGAGATGGCTAAGAGAACAAAAAGATATTTATAACCTTGAATGCTATGCGCTTCAAATCTCCAAAAATCAAAGATTAGATTTTGATTTTGCATTTAATGCTACACTTTTGCCTAACAATCTAAGTCTTCAAAAAATACGCCAAAGCGACTATTTTCTAAACCTTGAAGATCTATTTTTAGGCAATAAAAACAAGCTTTTAAAAATTGCTTTTGGAGATTTTAACTACCCAGAAACACGCTATGTTTTACAAGATTCCAATTTACATTATTTCAAAAATAATCCACTGCCCACAGCAATTAATCACAGAGCGCACAACCTTTTAAATGCGTGCATTACGCACAATAAGGAATCCTTATGAATCCTGTCATACAAGCACAAAACATTAATCTAGGCTATAAAAACGAAATCATTATTAAAAATGCAAGTTTTAGTATCTATCCTAAAGAATTTGTGTTTGTTAGCGGACCTAGCGGAAGTGGTAAAAGCACTCTTTTGCGTTCAATGTATGGGGATCTACCCTTAAAAAGCGGCTCTCTTGAAGTCTGTGGCGTGGAAATGTTTAAGGCAAACAAAAAAAACATAGAGATTTTACGCCGCCACTTAGGAATCATTTTTCAAGACTACAAACTCATTAAGGATTTTAATGTAGAAAAAAATGTAATGCTACCTATGGTTATAGGAGGCTTCACTAAAGAATCTTGCCAAGCCCAGACTGACAGACTGCTTGCACACATTAAACTTTCCCATAAAGGCAGTAAATATCCTATGGAGTTAAGTGGTGGAGAACAGCAACGCGTAGCAATGGCGCGTGCTTTAGCACATAATCCACTTTTAATCCTAGCTGATGAACCCACAGGAAACTTAGATGATTATTCCTCTGAAGTAATATGGAATCTCCTAAGGGGAGTTAATGTGCAGCTAGGCATAACCGTAGTTGTTGTAACACATAGAATCCCAGAAACATTAGGGATTAATTATAGGCATTTTCACATTGAAGAAGGGGTGATTTATGAACTCTCTTAAAAATCATTTAAGTCTAATTATCCCACTTGTTGCCTTACTTTTTGCACTAGAGAGTATTTTGCTAGTTAATCGCACATTAAGTGATTATGAAAACAAACTTGGTAAAAACTACGCAATCATTCTAGCAAGCAAACAGGAATTATCTCTAGAATCCTTGCGCAATAAAATCACAGAAGCACAATCTTTAAGCAAAATTGATACGCAAATTGTCCTAGACAGACTTAAAAACAACATAAGTCAAGCAAATTTAATTTTACTTAAAAAATCCTTACCACACTTCTATTCCCTAACACTTAATACCTATCCTAGCGATTCACGCTTAATTGCTATCCAAAAATCTTTAGAAAGCTTTGATGATATTGTTCGGATTGAAACCTTTACTAAAAGCCATAATCAAATCTACCAACTTCTACTTATCATCAATGGTAGCATTATGATTTTTTCAAGTCTTATTGCGTTAATTAGCCTGCTTTTAATGTTTAAACAAATTGAAATTTGGAAATTCCAACATTTAGAGCGAATGGAGATTATGACTCTCTTTGGCGCACCTTTATGGATGCGCTCCCAAGTGCTATTCCGCCTAGCTTGTATAGATACAATTCTTGCAACACTAATCGTTGCTAGTGGTTTATTTTATATTGCTCAAAATCCTTCCTTACTGATATTTTTTCAAGAGCTAGGATTAAATCCGGAGATTTTCTCTCCCATTTTAGATTCCATTGTTTTACTTCTTACAGGGCTTACACTCTCTTTAATCTCTGTATGGATTGTAAGTTTGCAACAAAAAGATTAACTAGGATATTAAATGCGTGCCTTTCTTATCGTATTTTTCTCTCTTGCATTGCTAAACGCCCAAACAGATATTCACAAAAAAATCTCACAAAACCAAACCACACTAGAAAGCAAAAAGAAAAAAGAAGCGCAAATTAACGCCAAACTTCAAGAACTAGGCGACGCAATCAACAAGCAAGAAAAAGAAAGTAAAAGTTTAGAACAAATCATTCTCTTAAGCGAAGAAAATATCTCCAAAAACCAAAAAGAATACGAAGCCAAAGAAGCCCTTATCAAAAATCTATCAAACAACCAAAACTCCCTTTTTCAAACACGCAAAAAAATAGAAGCAGAGATTACTAACCTAATCTTAAAAGATATTTCTTTTGTGATTTTACTAAACGACTTTCAACCAGAATCCATTCAAGACTTCATCACAGAAGAAAGCTTTAAAACCCTAAGCAACGCCACAAAATCTCACCTAAAAGAACTAAGCATTAAACAAAGCGAAACAATCGCCACACTCCAAAATCTCCAAAACGAAATCACTACACTAAAACGATTCATTGACACAGAAAACAAAAAGCGTCAAGAGTTAAAAGAACTTCAAAATAAGCAAATAACTCTCATTGCAAACTATCAAAAAGAAATCACAAAATACAACAACGAACTTCAAAAAATCATCAAAGAACGCGATGCAGTGCAAGAAATCTTAGTTAATCTTAATATCCTAAAAAGTCAAGAAGAAGAAAAGCGCAGAAAACGCGAAGCCTTAGCACAAGCAGAAGCTAAACGCCAACAAGAAACTAAACAAAAGTTGGAATCCAAAACCGCAAGCACAAGCGATAAAACCAAAAATACGATTCCAACTTCACAACCCAAATCTGCCACCAAACCTTCCACAAAAGAGCCCATTAAATCCTCTGATGGCTTTGATGTCCGTCAAGTAGCAAACTCTTACCACGATATTAGCACCACAAAATACAAAGGCGCAAAAACCATCGCCCCCCTTGATAATTTCGCCATTGAAAAACGCTTTGGACCTTATTTTGATCCTGTGTATAAAATGAAAGTCTTTAATGAATCTATTACCCTAACCCCAAAAGGCGATGACAAGGTAAAAAGTGTGCTAGATGGCAAAGTTGTGTTTGCCAAAGATACTCCTATTTTAAAACGCGTTGTAATCATTGAACACAAAAACAATATGCACACTATTTATGCGCAACTTGATAAAATTGCCCCCACAATCAAGCCCGGACGATCAGTAAAAAAGGGCTACACCATAGGACGCGTAGAAAATGCACTCAAATTTGAAGTTACACTAAAAGACAAACACATTGATCCCCTTGAACTCATAAACACAAAAAATATTTAAATTTTATAAATTTTTTCCCCATCCCTTATCTTTTAAATAAAATATCCGATATACTACACAGATTAATATTTTTGCAAGGAGGCAATATGAATGTAAATGAACTTGGAATGAATCTTGCTAACACTCAAAATAGTGCAATGTATTCTAAGCAAAATCAAATGCAGGCTCCCACAAAAACACAAGCTATGCAAAAAGAAATGGAAAGCCTAAATGAAGAGCAAAAAATACAAGAGCAAAAAGAAAAGTTAAATGAACTTGCACAGCAGTTAAACAGAGAGTTAAACCCACTAAACACAAATGTTACATTTGGTTTTAGTGAAGATATTGAAGGGCTTTATGTAACTGTGAGCGAAAGAGATACCAACCGCATTATACGCAAGATTCCAAGCGATGAAGCAATGGAATTAATGGCAAAAATGAAAGAAGTTGTTGGCATTATCTTTAATAAACAAGCATAATTTTATAAGGAGATTGTTATGGCTTTAGGATCTATGGCTGTATTAGGTATCGGCAGTAACTTAAGCTGGGATGTTATCAACCAGATGAAAGACCAAGAAGTAAAATGGAGAATTGACCCAATCACTCAAAAAATAGAAGCAAATATGAAGCAACAAACAGAGCTTACTTCTCTTATGACAATGATGACTTCATTAAACTCTAGTTTTAAAACTCTCTCTGATTATAGTACCTATCAACAACGCAACACTTCCGTAGAAGGAAATGGCGTTAAAGCAACTGCAGGAGAAGGTTTAGCAATCCAAGATATTAAAATCAATGTTAATCAACTCGCACAAAATGATGTCAATCAATTAGGAATGCAGTTTGCCTCAAGGGATGCGGTTTTTACAAACAAAAACACAACAATTGATTTTTATCACGATGGCACAAATTATAGCATTGATGTAAAAGCCGGCGCAACACTCTCAGAAGTTTCCCAAAGTATTACTGACGCAACAGGCGGTAAAGTTGCAGGTATTATTATGAAAACAGGTGGGGATAATCCCTATCGTCTCATGATTCAAAGTAAGGATTCTGGAAAAAATAATAAAATCTATTTTGGTAGCACGCTAGAAAGTGCTGCAGCTCCGGGTGGTAAAATCACAAAAGGAACACTTGAGGTTGAAATTGGCGGGAAAAAGCTTTCAGTAGATTTAAGCAAAATTGGCAGTGATTTTGGCAATGAAGCAAAAGATAATGCGAAACTAATGCTGGATGCAATCAATAAAGAGTTAGAGAAACCAGAAAATAAAGATCTGAAAGACAAGATTGATAAAGGTGAGATTACTATTGACTTAAATAATAGCGGAAAGGGCTTGCTATTTAATGACTCAACCGGAAATCCCATCAAAGTGAAAGTAACTGATGCTATGGTGCAAGCAGCAGATGGAACAAGCGAAACAAAAACGGATTTAGGTTTTACTAAAACAGAAAGTAGCACAAAAGATTTAATCACGGGAAGCAAAAGTGTAACAGGTGGTAGTCTCAAAGGAACAATCACTATTAATGGTGAAAAAATTAATTTAAGCACTCTTGGTCAAGCAGGTGCTACAAGCGAGCAAAATGCTCAAAAAATTGCAGAAGAAATCAACAAAAATGCACAACTCAAAGATAAAGTTGAAGCCAAAGTAGAAAATGGCAAACTCATCTTAAATAGCAAAGATGGCAAAGAAATTAGAATCGGGGCAGAAGGTAAAGACGATAAAGAAAAGTCAGAAATTTTGGAATCTATCGGCTTAAAATCTGGAACATTCACTTCTTCTCAAAGCTTCTTAAGCGAGATGAAGATTGAAAATATCCAAAAAGCACAAAATGCAGAATTTACTTACAATGGAATCAAAATTGAGCGCGATAAAAACAATATTGATGATGTTGTTTCTGGATTATCCTTAGAACTTACAGCAGTAACTGAAAAAGACAAAGAAGTTACCGTGCGTGTCTCAAGAAATGATGAAGGAATCTCAGAGGCAATGGAAGCACTTGTAGAAAGCTACAATGAAATGTATAACAAAATTCAAGAGCTTGTAAAATACGATGAAGAAACAGAAATTGCTGGCGTGTTTAATGGAAATAGTGAAATCCGTAGCATTGTGCGTCAAATTAATACCTTAATTACTTCCAATGATGTCAATGGAAAAAATCTTGTGGGCTATGGAATCTATATGAATGAAGATGGCACATTAAAATTTGACAAAAGTAAGTTTGATACCGCTTACAAGGAAGATCCAGATGCGGCAATCTCTTTCTTTAGAAGCTCTACAAGCACCATTAAAGGTGAAAGCGTAGAGGTTGATGGCGTTTTTACAAAGTTGCGCAATACAATGGATGGATTAATCACAGGCGATAAATCCACGCTAAAAATCTTAGAAACAAAACTCATTGATGAGCAAAAAACTTTGGACAAAGACAAAACCTCTACACAAGAAAGTATTGATTTGCGCTATGAAACTATGGCTTCTAAGTGGTCAGCATACGATCAACTCATTGCAAAAACACAACAACAATCACAAGTTGTTACGCAAATGATCCAACAATCTATGAATTCATAAAGGCTTAAGTAATGAAGGGGAATTTGGCTTATAACTCATACCAACAAAACTCGGTTGCGGTAGAATCTCCCGCAAGACTTGTGGAGATGCTATATGAAGGAATCTTGCGCTTTGCTTCTATGGCAAAGCGTTGTATTGACTCACAAGATATTGAAAAAAAGATTTATTATATTAACCGCACCACAGACATTTTTGTGGAGCTATTAAACTCACTAGATTATGAAAAAGGTGGGCAAGTTGCGCATTATCTAACAGGACTTTATACGCACCAAATCAAACTTTTAACGCAAGCAAATATGGAAAATAGTAAAGAAAAAATTGATATTGTAATCAAAGTAACAAAAGGCTTATTAGAAGCTTGGAAAGAGGTAAATCATGAATTGGCTTAATGAGTTAAAAGTAGCATATTTAAATAAGAATGATAATAAAATGAGTGAATTATTAGATAATCTACCAACATTAAAAACGCGTGATGAAATGTTTGAAGCTCTAGCAATTATGGAGCAAATCACAGAATATGCAAAAGCGCAAAAAGAGAGATTAGGCGATGAAATGCGCAAACTCAAACAAACTAAAAATTTTCTCCCTAAAGAAGAAAAAATCTCTAGACTTAATTTATCTTTTTAAAGTTTTGGGTTAAAATTTCTCTTTTTTTGGAGAGATTTTATGCAATGGAAACCTATTGATATTGAAGATAAAGAATTATTAACAAGCTACTTCACTTCAAACCATATTTTAGTCTCAGATCTTACTTTTACAAACCTTTACCTTTGGCATTATGCAAGGCATATTAGCTATATGATTTTAAATGATTGCCTAGTGATTAAAACACAATACCCAGACCAAAATCCTTTCATTTTCTACCCTATCCACAAAAACAACAATTTAGATTCCAAAAAACAAACAATCTTGCAGATTATGGAATCCTGCAAGGGAAAGGGCTTAAAGTTTTCTATCCATTCTCTAAGCCAAGCAGATAAAACAGAACTAGAACAGCTTACGCCAAATATCTTTGATTTTATTTACAGGGAAGATAGGAGCGATTATATCTACTCTATTCCGGAACTTATTGAGCTAAAGGGTAAGAAATACCACAAGAAAAAAACACATTTAAATCGCTTTATAGAACGCTATGCCTTTAGTTATGAAGCCCTAAGCGCGCAAAATGTTAATGAACTTATCAACACTTATCAAGCTTGGTTTGGAAAAATTAGTGATAACGCAAGCGATGGATTGCGCAATGAATATGTAGGAATCATAGAATCTTTAAAAGAATTTGAAAATCTTGACTTTCAAGGTGGAATCTTACGCGTAGATGAAAAAATCATCGCCTTTAGTTTTGGTGAACCGCTAAACAAAGATACAATCGTTATCCACATTGAAAAGGCAGATATTGAGTTTCAAGGCGCCTATCAAGCAATCAATAGAGAATTTCTAGCAAATGCGTGGAGTAACTATAAGCTTGTTAATCGTGAAGAAGACCTAGGCATTGAAGGCTTAAGAAAGGCAAAACAATCCTATCAGCCACTATATCTACAGGAAAAATTTGATGCCATCTTAAAAGAAAATTAAGAGTCTCTACTCTGTTAGAATCTAAAAAAATTTAGATTCTTTAAAACTTTTAATCCACTCTATCCTCTTTAACTGCTACAAAAATCACAGAGTGCAAAGTTCTTCTTGTGTATTCTGTAAATATGCTCTGTTGTGCATTGGAAAAGTCACTACAAACAAGATAATGTTTCTGTCCAATTTTCACAATTTGATTGATTTTTTTAAGATTTTTAAAATCAATCACATCATTATGCAAAAACTCATCAAAATTTAAATCACTTTTTGTAGTTGCCAAAACATTCTTATTATCATCAAACACGACACTAAAAATTTCACTTTCTTCTGAAATAATTTCAGATTCCTTAGGTAAGACTCCATTTAAAAACTCTTGAATTTTGGCAAAATCAAGCACAAATAAGATTCCACCCACAAAACGATGCGTAGAATCTTTTAAATAGCGATACATTAATATTGTAGGCTTATTCTCATATAAAGATGTTGATTCAAAATTTGATACAACTACTCCATCTGAACCTGTCGCGCCACAAAAATTAACCTTCTTTTTATTTAAAGTATTATCATCAAGCCCATTTAGCAAGATTGTGCCATCTTTATCAAACAAAATAATATTGTGAAAATAAGTAAAATCTTGTTCTAAAGATACTAAATGTGCCTTAATCTCAATATCTGTTGCATTTTCTTGTGCGCTAAGATATGTTACTAAATCCGCATTTTCACTAACTTGCTCCACATCTCTAATGGCTTTTGCAAAAAGTCTATCTAAACTAAATACGAGATACTTAGAGTAATACTCTACGATATTAAAAAGCGCATTATAGATTCCTTTTTGTAGTTCCCCTGTTGATTGAATACATAGAGTATTCATCTCTTCGCTTAAGATTCTAATGTTGTTTAAAATTGGATTTAGTGCGTAAGAATGGCTTTTTGAAGCAATAATTTCACCATTAATTACCACATCCCCAAGCTCTTCATTGATATTTTCACCTTCAGCAATTACGCGATCAAGTTCTTCTGTTACAAGCAAAGAATTCTCCAATAAAGAATCATTGATTTCTCTGCTAACTTGACGCTTTGCGTCAAATGCTGCGTATAAAGGCACAATCCTGCAAACACTGCACATTTTAATTGCACTCTCTAAATGTTCCAATCCATTGATTGCATTAATAGCTACCATACAAGTCTTAGAGTGATTCTCTAAAAAACTATATTCCCCGTGCTTGCTTAAAGATAGAATCTGACCGATAGGAAATATACGCACATTATCTGAAAAAACAACGCGCTCTCTCTCATTTATCACAACCAAATTCCCCTGTGGCAAACGATAAGGAAACTGCTCTAAAATCCCTTTGGCTTTCTCTTGGATATTTACAACTAATACTAATGTAATATTGGTAGCAGACTCTCTATTTGCACGCAATGGAACAACAAAAAACAATTCTGGTTTATCAGATTCTTCTGCTGTGTAATAAAAATCAACCTTCTGACAATATTCCGCATAAGACTCTATATTACCAGTCTCTAGCACATTTTGAAGCTTTGTTTTTGGATTATTCTCTTGATCTTCTGCATATTTTATACACTCAAGCAAAGTTCCATCACTGCCATACAGAAAAATATCTTTATAAGATTGTTCAGAATTCTTACAAAATTTTTGTAAAATATTTAAAATCTTTTCTAAAGATTCTTTGGATTTTTCCTTTTCTGTTGCATTGGCAAAATCCACAGAAAGATTATGTAATATTCTGTTTTTAGAAAGCTCTAAAACACTTTCATGGCAACCCTTAACAAAACTTCCGATCATTCCTCCTACCAATTTTGCTGAAGTTAATGCCTCTTCATAAGCATTATGAAAATTTTGTTTCACAATTGTATGGATTAATTCATCTTGAAGATTTTCAAATTTTTCTTGAGTTTTCTCCATATAATCAAATAAATTTTCAGCAATATCAAGGGAGCTGATTTTTCCTGTTAATGTTGTTTTGCTTAGCAAAGTGTTTAATGATGAAAATTGCGATTGATAGCGTTGCACCATTGGAACATAATTATTTAGAATACTAATGACAGATTGCTCCATTTATTAATCCTTATAATAAAATTCCGTAATTATAGCAACATATTTATAAATGATGCCTTTTTTAAAACTTCAATCTAATGCTAAAAACTGCAAGTAAAAATCAATAAATTAAAAGAATACAAACAATATGAAACCAAAAGCAAAAAAGGATTCCAACAAATGGAATCCTTAAGCTAGAATTTTAAAGTTCTGGTTTTGGTGTTTTTTCTGTAGAAGCTGGAAGTTGTGGATAGATTATTTTTGGCTTTTCACCTGTTAATGCATTCAAGAAGGTTGCGATTTGCTTTGCTTCTTTATTGGAAATTTCAATCCCTAATTGTATGCTTCCCATCTCTTTAATGGCATCTGTTAAACTCCAAATTGCTCCATTATGAAAATATGGTGCAGTTTCAACAACATTGCGCAATGTTGGAGTTTTTACCATTCCATTTTCATCACCTTTAAAGTTTCCAATATTTGCAAATCTGTATTTATTAACAACCTCAAATGCTTGCATTGTTCCACCAAGATTTGGACCTGAATGACAAGCTGTGCAACCCTTATCCATAAAAACTTCTAGCCCTTTCTTTTCTTCCTTGCTTAATGCATTTTCATCACCTTTTAAAAATGCATCATAGCGAGAAGGAGTAATCAAGGTGCGCTCAAAAGTTGCAATCGCATCGGCAATATTATCAAATGTTAAGCCTTTTTTGCCATAGATTTTTTCAAACTCTGCTTTATATTCCGGCATAGATGAGATTTTTTCTACTGCAAGTTTTGCAGGAGTTGCCATTTCAGGTTCTGCCTCTATAGGTCCTTTGGCTTGATCTGCTAATGTCCCAGCACGCCCGTCCCAAAATTGAACATTGTTTAACACAGAATTATAAACCGTTGGAGAATTTAAATGACTAGGATTTGCTGTCCATTTATGTCCAACAGCTGCTGAAATTCCATCCGCTCCACCCATACCTAGATTATGACAGGTATTACAGGAAATCAAACCACTTTTAGATAAACGCGGTTCAAAATATAGCTTTTTACCAAGCTCTGCCTTTTCTTCAGAAAAAGGAGTAAATTTTAAATTCATTTCTTTAAAAATTGCTTCCACTTCATCTTGATTACTAGGCAATGGTGCAAGCCCATTATCCCTTGCGCTTTGAAGCAAATTAGAACCTGCTGCATTTAGCGTTAAAGCAGAGGCAACAACAAGCGTAGATAACGATATAGCAAATCGCTTCATTAAAAACTCCTTAATACAAAATCGATTGTTATACAATCACACTTAGATTTTAAGATGTTTTGCTTGAAAAATATTAATAAAAAAGCAATTTTAAAGCCCAATTTTATAAAGAAAAAATAAATTTAACTAAAATGAGAAGTTTTGTAGCATTTTACCCACAGGAGAGAATTCCCTTGTGGTAAATATTTTAAAGTGTATAATTTTGTAAAAGATTAAAATTTAAATAACGATAGATTTGTTGCTCTTTGCCTGCAATCTTTTTAGGGATTAAGTTTAAATACTCTTGCTTACTTGGAATCCTTCCTAACAAAGCGCAAGCTGCTGCAAGTTCTGCACTCCCTAGATACACTTGCGCCCCTTTTCCCATACGATTATCAAAATTTCTTGTAGAAGTTGAAAACACCACAGCATTATCTCTAACGCGTGCTTGATTTCCCATACATAAGCTACAACCAGGAATCTCAATTCTAGCCCCAGCTGCCCCAAAAAGAGCATAATATCCTTCATCTGTGAGTTGTTTTGCGTCCATTTTAGTAGGCGGTGCCACCCAAAGTGTTGTAGGCACCATTCCTTCTCCGCGCAAAACTTCACCAAGTGCGCGATAATGCCCAATATTTGTCATACAGCTTCCTACAAACACTTCATCAACTTTGTGAGAGCGTTTAGAGTCGCTTAAAATCTCACTAAGTGTTGCGACATCATCAGGATCATTTGGGCACGCTAAAATCGGCTCCGTTACTTCATTTAAATTAATCTCAATCACAGCTGCATATTCTGCATTAGAATCTGCTTGTAACAATACAGGATTATCAATCCACTCTTGCATTTTTTGCGCCCTTCTTTGAAGTGTTTTTGCATCTTGATAACCTGCTTCAATCATCGCATTAATGAGCGTAATATTAGACTTTAAATACTCAATAATAGGCTCTTTATTTAGCGCAACACTGCACGCTGCTGCACTTCTCTCTGCACTTGCATCACTAAGCTCAAAAGCTTGCTCGACTTTTAAATCTGGCAAACCTTCAATTTCTAAAATTCTACCGCTAAAAATATTCTTTTTACCCTTTTTTTCAACGGTTAATAATCCTTGCTTAATCGCATAATATGGAATCGCATTGACCAAATCCCTAAGTGTAATACCCGGTTGTAACTCTCCACTAAAGCGCACAAGCACAGATTCTGGCATATCAAGTGGCATAGAGCCTGTAACTGCTGCAAAGGCAACCAAGCCACTCCCTGCTGGAAAACTAATTCCAATAGGGAATCTTGTGTGAGAATCTCCACCCGTTCCAACCGTATCAGGTAACACCATACGATTTAACCAAGAATGGATTACCCCATCTCCTGGACGCAACGCAACTCCCCCACGACTACTCATAAATTGTGGCAAGGTTGCGTGCAATTTCACATCAGCAGGCTTTGGATAAGCGGCGGTATGGCAGAAACTTTGCAATACAAAATCTGCACTAAAACCTAAAGACGCAAGCTCCTTTACTTCGTCTCTTGTCATTGCTCCCGTTGTATCTTGACTTCCCACCGTGCTAACGCGTGGCTCACAATAAGTTCCAGGCAAAATTCCCTCTACCCCACAAGCACGCCCTACCATTTTTTGCGCCAAACTAAAACCTTTCGCACTAGAATTTGGCTGTGCAGGCTTTGCAAAAATCTCTTCTTTTGGCATACCTAACGCTTCTCTAGCCTTAGCTGTTAATCCGCGCCCAATAATAAGGTTAATTCTCCCGCCAGCACGGATTTCATCAGCCATTGTGTTTGGCTTTAAATCAAATTTAGAAACAACTACGCCATTTTTATGAATCTCCCCTTTAAAAGGATAAATCTCAATCACATCACCTTCATTTAGTTCCGTTACAGGAGCAACAATTGGCAAACAACCACTATCTTCACAGGTATTAAAGAAAATCGGTGCAATCACCCCACCAATCACTAATCCACCAGCCTTTTTGTTTGGAATATATGGAATCTCACGCCCCATATGCCACACAAGAGAGTTGCAAGCCGACTTCCTAGAGCTTCCAGTGCCTACAACATCACCCACATACACTAGTGGATAACCCTTTTCTTTAAGCTTTTCAATTCTGCTAAAAGCATTTTGCGTTCTAGTCTTTAGCATTGCTTGCGCGTGCAATGGAATATCGCTTCTTGTAAATGCATCTCCAGCCGGGCTTAAATCATCGGTGTTTGTTTCTCCGTCAATCTTAAACACAACTGCTGTAATTTTCTCATCTAATGCAGGTTTGCTTAAAAACCACTCCGCATTTGCCCAAGATTCCAAAACTTCCTTAGCATAGGCATTACTTTTAGAGATTTCCACCACTTCATTAAATGCATCATACACAAGCAAAGTATGCTTCAAGGCATCGGCTGCCGCTTTTGCAAGCGTGGAATTGCTAGACTTTAACGCTTTAATCAAAGGATTAATATTATACCCTCCAAGCATCGTGCCAAGCAACTTAATGGCTTCAACACTTGAGATTCCATCAATCTTTTCCTTGCCCTCAACTATGGAATCCAAAAATTCTGCTTTCACTTGTGCTGCTTCATCAACGCCAGGACTTACGCGATTTGATAGCAAATCTACAAGATCTTGCACCCTCTCACCCTTTTTTAACAATGCAATTACTTCTAGCGTTTGCTCCCTAGTTAATGGTAAAGGGGGAATGTTTTGTTTAGCTCTCTCTTGAACTTGTTTATTATATTCTTCAAAGAAACTCATACCTACTCCTTGCAAATATTTAAGTTTGTTAAATAATACAAAAATTCTATCTCATTTGCGTTAATTTAGATAAATATTTTTTAATCTTTTTTATGTAAATGTGTAAAATTGTATTTTATTCTACTTTTTTTAAATACTTTAGATTTTTTAAATTTACTGTAAGTTTTTGTATTTTACAAAAAGCATTTCATCTTTATTAACTTCAAGAAAGGAATTTTTATGAAAATTATCCATTCTATTACCGAAACAATTGGTAATACTCCACTTCTAAAACTAGAAAAACTCTCCAAAGAATGCGGGGCAAATATTTTTGCAAAATGTGAATTTTTAAATCCTACTAGCTCTATAAAAGACAGAATTGCATTAGGAATGATTGAAGATGCATTGCAAAGTAAAAGAATCACAAAAGATACAATCTTAATTGAACCAACAAGTGGTAACACAGGTATCGGACTTGCTTCAGTCTGTGCGGCAAAGGGTATCAAACTCATCTTAACAATGCCAGAATCTATGAGTATAGAACGCCGCCGCCTTATGTCAGCACTTGGTGCAGAACTTGTGCTAACTTCCAAAGAAAAGGGAATGAAAGGCGCAGTAGAGAAAGCTGCAGAAATTCAAGCAAGCACACCAAATTCTATGATTTTACAACAATTTCAAAATCCTTCAAACCCCAAAGCACACAAAGAAACAACTGCGATAGAAATTTTAGATGCATTGGAGAATCAAGTAGATATTTTTATTTCTGCAGTTGGAACAGGTGGCACCTTAAGTGGAGTTGGCTCCGTCTTAAAACAACGCAATCTCAATACAAAAATCATCGCTATCGAACCTATAAATTCCGCTGTATTAAGCGGAGAAGCACCAGGACCACACAAAATTCAAGGAATTGGAGCAGGATTTATTCCAGATACATTAGATAGAAGCCTAATTGATGATATTTTAAAAGTTGATGTAGAATGGGCATACAAAGAAGCACGCGAAATTGCCAAAAATGAAGGGATTTTAATTGGAATTTCAAGCGGTGCAAATCTATGGGCAGCACGCGAAATTGCCAAAAGCAATCCAGAAAAAAATATCGTAACCATTCTTTGTGATACAGGGGAACGCTATTTAAGCACTGAGCTTTATGAAGAATAATTTACAGAATAAAAATTTGAAAAATGGAATCTAAACTTTGTAACATTATCACAAAGCTTTATAAAAATCTTTTGTATAATTTCAATGCCCATTTAAAAATATCACCAGTATAAAGAATCTTTGAAAGCTGGCAAACTTCCTAAATGCCAGCTTAACTCTATAACTTAATATTATCATACCTAAATTCCAATCTCCATAATTTTTTTTAAGATTCTTAAAATAGCAATTTCTAACAGCAAACTTTTTATAATTATTATCTATAAAAATTTATAAGGTATATACTCTTTTGCCTATTCAAAACTCAAAAAAATTAAGAAATTTAAAAAATCAAAAACTGCAAAAATTAAAGCCTAAAATATAGGTTAGTATTTTAAATACTAACTTTTAAAAAATCATACAAAGAAAAGCTAAAATTTATTTTTATTTTGTTACCTTACTGCCTTAATATAATCTAAAAATAATAAACCAACCTTTTTGTAAGCAAGGAGTATTTATGCGAAGTAAATGGGTGGAATCCCGACAAAACGATGCAATACGCACACAACTACATTATGCAAAAAAAGGCATTATTACACAAGAAATGGAATATGTCGCAAACATAGAACATTTAAATCCAGAAGTTGTGCGAAAAGAGATTGCCAAAGGACGATTGATTTTGCCTGCAAATATTAATCACACAAACCTAGAACCTATGGGCATTGGAATCGCAACGCGCACAAAAATTAATTCAAACATAGGAAGCTCTGCACTTGCAAGTTCTATTGATGAAGAAGTGCAAAAAACACTTATTTCTATCAAGTATGGAGCAGATACAATTATGGATTTAAGCACAGGGGGGGATTTAGATTCCATTAGAGAAGCTGTTATCAAGCACTCTAGCGTGCCAATAGGAACTGTGCCAATTTATCAAATTTTACATGATGTCAAAAACGATATTAACGCACTCACCATTGATAAAATGCTAGAAGTTATGGAGCGACAGGCAAAACAAGGAGTGAGTTATTTCACAATTCATTGCGGATTTTTACTAGAGCATATGCCGCGCCTTGCAAAGCGTAAAATGGGAGTTGTTAGTCGCGGTGGTAGTTTAATGGCGGCTTGGATGATGCACTATCATAAGCAAAATCCTTTCTATGAAGCCTTTGATGATATTTTAGCAATTTGTCAAAAATATGATGTATCCTTAAGCCTTGGGGATTCCTTACGACCGGGCTGTTTAGCCGATTCTAGTGATGAAGCGCAACTAGGCGAACTTAAAGTGTTGGGCGAACTCACACTTAGAGCTTGGGAAAAAGATGTACAAGTAATGATTGAAGGACCAGGACATGTGCCACTAAACGAGATTGAACGCAATGTGGAATTACAAAAAGAACTTTGCCACGAAGCACCTTTTTATGTGCTAGGACCACTTGTTACAGACATAGCCGCTGGATACGATCATATTGCTTCAGCAATAGGAGCAGCAATTGCCGCTTGGAAAGGCGTTGCAATGCTATGTTATGTAACTCCAAAAGAACATTTAGGCTTACCAAATGCAAAAGATGTGCGCGAAGGAATTATCGCTTATAAAATCGCAGCGCACGCAGCAGATATTGCAAGAGGTAGAACCAATGCAAGACTTAGGGATGATGCAATGAGTAACGCGCGCTATAATTTTGATTGGAATAAACAATTTGAGCTTGCTCTAGATCCCGAAAGAGCGCGTGAATACCACGATGAGAGTTTGCCTCAAGAAGTGTTTAAAGATGCGAAATTTTGCTCAATGTGCGGACCTAAGTTTTGTAGTTACAAAATTTCACAAGATATTATAGAAAATACTAAAGAGAAGGAAGTAGTATGAACCAAGAACAACTAATTAATTGCTTAAAAGAAGTGATTTATCCAAATTTTGAAAAAGATATTGTAACCTTTGGATTTGTTAAAGAAACGCTTACAGAAGGTGATTCCGTGGCAATTCGCGTAGAAATTCCATCAGCTTCAAGTGAAGTTGCAGATAAGTTGCGTGAAGCCATCACGCAAAAGCTAAATGCACAAGGTGTTACGAAAATCAACTTAGATATTAAGCAACCAAAGCCGCAGGCACAAACACAAAAGCCACAAGGCACGAAAAATTTGGCTCCACAGATTAAAAATTTTATAATGGTAAGTAGTGGAAAAGGAGGTGTTGGTAAATCCACGACAAGCGTAAATCTAGCAATTGCTCTAGCTCAACAAGGAAAAAAAGTTGCATTGCTTGATGCAGATATTTATGGTCCAAATGTCCCTAGAATGTTAGGCTTAGAAAAAGATAAACCAGAAGTAGATCAAAAGCTTAAAAAACTCATTCCGCTACAAGCCTATGGAATTGAAATGATTTCTATGGGCGTTCTTTATGATGAAGGGCAAAGCTTAATTTGGCGCGGTCCTATGATTATTCGCGCAATTGAGCAAATGTTAAGTGATGTTCTATGGGGAGAGCTTGATGTTATGGTTATTGATATGCCACCAGGAACTGGCGATGCGCAACTTACTTTAGCACAAAGTGTGCCCGTAACAGCTGGCGTTGCTGTATCCACTCCACAGAAAGTTGCCCTTGATGATGGCGCAAGAGCCTTAGATATGTTTGCAAAACTTAAGATTCCACTTGCTGGGATTGTAGAAAATATGAGTGGTTTTATTTGTCCAGGCTGCGGTGAAGAATACGATATTTTTGGAAAAGGCACAACAAGTGAAGTCGCAAATGCGTTTAATACACAGGTGTTAGCACAGATTCCTATTGAACCTATTGTGCGTGAAGGTGGTGATAGTGGAAAGCCTATTGTGTATTTCCACCCAGAGTCCAAATCGGCAAAAGAATATTTAAAAGCTGCAAAATTATTATGGGATTTCATTGAAGAAGTCAATACAAAAAAACTTGCTGATAATGCAGAGATTCAACCAATTAACACAGGCAAATCCGCCTGCTCATCTTAATACTTCAAGGGGGAGCCTTATCTCCCTATTAAGCATCCTTGTTTCTATCTGTGTTAAAAGTTCCGTAATAGCTGCTTCTAGCATTGTATAAACTTCTTCAAAGCCATCTAAATCTTTGTAATAATAGGGATCAGGTATATCTCTACCTTGCAAGCCAAAATCGCCCATTAAGGCGAGATTTTGGAATCCTAATCGCTTCAAATCGGTATAATTTTGCCCATCCATTGCCACCACCAAATCAAACTCCAAATCACTATACGCATTTACCCTTCTACCGCGCAAAGTAGAAATATCAATGCCGTGCCTTTTTCCAACAATAATAGATCTCTCACAAGGTGGCTCATCAATATGCCAACCACTAGTCCCCGCAGAATCAATTTTGAGATTTAAGTCTCTTTTTCTAGCTAACTCCCTTGCGATTCCTTCTGCTAATGGTGAGCGACAAATATTACCCAAACATACAAACAAAATGGATTCTATCACACTTGCATTCCTATCCACTTTTCTGCAATTCTTACTGCATTGGTTGCCGCCCCCACGCGGATTTGATCTGCGACACACCAAAGATGTAAAATGCTTTTATCATAATTATCTACACGAATTCTACCTACATAAGTTTCATCGGTATCTGTGGCAATCATAGGCATTGGATATTCCTTTGCTTGTGGATCATCTAATAACACGACAGATTCTGCATTTCTAAGCACTTCTTGTGCATCTTCTTTGCTCACTTCCTGCTTAAATTTAATCGTAATTGCTTCACTATGACTACGCAAAACAGGCACACGCACACAAGTTGCACTCACTGCAAAATCGCTGTGCATAATTTTATTTGTCTCATTAACCATTTTCATTTCTTCTTTAGTATAATCATTATCCATAAACACATCAATTTGTGGAATCAGATTTAACGCGATTCTGTGTGGAAATGCCTTTGGCTTACAAGAATCAAGACTAAAGTCGAAAAACTTCTGCATTTGCATAACAAGCTCTTCCATACCCTTTTTTCCAGCTCCAGATACCGCTTGATAAGTGCTAACATCTACGCGTTCAATTCCAAACTTCTCGTGCAATGGTGCTAAAACTTGCACCATTTGGATTGTGGAGCAATTTGGATTTGCAATAATTCCTGTTTTTTCCCATAACAAAATATCATTAGGATTGACCTCTGGCACAACTAAAGGCACATCTTTTTGCATTCTAAAATGACTTGTGTTATCAATCACTACTGCCCCAGCCTTTGCTGCACTAGATGCAAACTCTGCACTCACACTTCCACCTGCTGAAAAAAATGCAATCTCAATATTTTCTTCATCAAAAACAGAGTGTGTGAGTTCTTTAACCTTATATTTTTCACCTTTAAACTCAATCTCTCTCCCCACACTTCTAGCACTAGCCAATGGCACCAATTTATTTAGTGGCAAATTACGCTCTTCTAAGATTCTAAAAATCTCTTCACCTACGGCACCTGTCGCACCCACAACTGCAATATTATACTTTTTCATTATCTCTCCTTTAAAATTTAATATTATAGCGTTCCATCTTGCTTAATAAAATATCTTTTTTAAGCCCTAGCAACTCTGCTGCACCATCCACATCAGAATCACAACTCTTCAAAGCTTCACAAATAAGCTCTTCTTCTAAATTAGCGATTTTTTTCTTACCCCCACTCTCTCTTGAGCTTAAAAATAAATCTTCTGGCATAATTGTATCTTCTTCGCATAAAATTGCCGCTCTCTCTATCACAGATAGTAATTCCCTAATATTCCCGGGCCACCGATAAGAGAGCAATTGCTCTTTTGCCCCATTGCCCCATTTTTTAATTCCAATTCCATATTGTGTATCCACTTGTGCTAGTTTCCATTCACAAAGTGGAATAATCTCTTCCACGCGCTCACGCAAAGGTGGAATATTAATAGGAATGGTTTGCAATCTAAAATACAAATCCTCCCTAAACTCCCCTTTTTTAATCTTTTTTTTAATATCTGCATTTGTTGCTGCAATGAAGCGAATGTCTATTTTAATAGGCTTGCTACTTCCAAGTCGCACCACTTCCTTTTCTTGCAACACGCGCAAAAGCTTTGCTTGAAGCCCCATAGGCATTTCACCAATTTCATCTAAAAAAATGCTTCCACCATTTGCCGCTTCAAACTTCCCTGCTCTCCCCTCTGTTGCGTCTGTAAAAGCCCCTTTTTCATAGCCAAAAAGTTCAGATTCCAATAAATTTTCAGGAATTGCTGCCATATTTAATGCAATAAATGGTGCGCTAACCCTTAGAGAATTTGCGTGGATAAAGTTTGCAAACAACTCCTTTCCTACTCCACTCTCCCCCAATAAAAGCACAGAAGCATCAGTTTTAGCAGCTTTACTTGCAAGTTTTAATGCACCTTCAAGCGCTGGAGAAGTTGCGATAAACTGCTTATTCTCTGCTGTTTTTATGGATTTTGGCTTTGCTTTAGTTAGCACCTCTTTAGCCTTTTTTGCTCTATAGATTGCTTCAACTAAAGTTTCAATTTCAAAAGGTTTGGTTAAAAAATCCTTAACACCAAGTCGTATGGAATCAATGGCTTTATTTAAAGTCGCATTTCCTGTGATTATCAAAGCTTCATAACGCCCATTTAGCGTGCGCAAAAATTCGATTCCATCCATTTGAGGCATATTAATATCAGTAATCACCAAATCAAAGGAATCATCAAGCTTTTTTAGTGCATCTTTAGCGCTTTTAAAGCTTACCACTTCAAATTCTTTATATTCCCCTAGCGCGATTTCTAGGGATTTACGCATATTAATATCGTCTTCAACAACAGCTAATTTCATCTCTACTCCTTTGCTCCCTTAAAATCTTCTACTCTTTTTTAATAAGCGCGTAAATTGTTGCAATTCCATTTTCATACTCAATTTTAATGCGCGAAGGTGGAATTGCAAGCAAGGTTAAGGATTTACCTTGTAAATTCTGCACTTCACTTCGATCCTCTAAACGCACTCCCCAGTTAAAAAAGCATTCTAAAATCTCTTCTTTATAGTAAGTTAAAAACTCTCTTTCGCTTTTTGTTCCGTGTGGAATCTCACATTTTTTATAAGGATTTCGAACTTTGTCTAGCATTTTAGCGCTTACCATTGCTGGAGAAAAATTATATTTTTCATTTAAAACAATTCCATTTTTAATTACAACTCTATAAGAGAAAAGATATTCTGAAGCCCACGCAGATAGCCCACAAAACACAATTCCCCATAGAATCCTAAGCATTATTCTAGCAACCCAAACTCATTCTCATCATCTTGCTCTTCTTCTTTAGGACATCTTGCAATGGAAACCACCTTATCATCATCTACATTAACAATAATCACGCCACTTGTTGCGCGTCCTGCTTTACGGATGCTTTGCATATCCACACGAATCATCTTGCCACTGCTTGTTAGCACCATTAAATCCATATTTTCATCTACATTAACAATCCCTACAAGCTTGCCTGTTTTTGGTGTAAGCTTCATTGCTATCACGCCTTTGCCTCCACGATTTGTAATGCGGTACTCATTGACTTCTGTGCGTTTTCCAATTCCTTTTTCGCTCACACTTAAAATCTCTTCATTTTCACTGGCAACAACCGTAGCGCCGATCACATAATCCTTTGGCATTTTAAATTTAATTGCCGTTACACCACGCGCTACGCGTCCAATCTCACGCACATTATCCACTCCAAAGCGCACGCACATTCCTTCATAAGTTACAACTAAAATTTCTTTAATATCAGAGCTAATAATTTTTGCAGTAACTAACGCGTCATTCTCATCTAAGTTAATCGCTCTAACTCCAACACTTCTAATGTTTTTAAACTCACTTAAATTTGTGCGTTTAATGATTCCATTTTTTGTAAAAAATGCAAGCGATTTGTTAGAATTAAAATCTTTTGTAGTAATGGTTGCCATAATTTTTTCATCAGGGGCTAAGTTGATAAGATTTACAACAGCCTTACCAATTGCTGTTCTACTTGCCTCTGGTATCTTATACACTTTTAACCAATACAACTGCCCCTTATCTGTGATAAACAAAATCGTATCGTGTGTATCTGAGACAAAGAAGCTTTCAATAAAGTCATCATCATGTGTATTTGCCGAAATCTTACCCTTTCCGCCACGATTTTGCTTTTCATAAGTGCGCACTGGCACGCGTTTAACATAACCCCTATGACTCATTGTAACCACCACAGGTTCATTTGGGATTAAATCTTCTACATCAATGCTTTCATAATCTTCTTCAATGGTTGTTAAACGCTTGGTAGAAAACTTCTCTTTAATCTCTAACAATTCTTCTTTTATGATTCCATTTAACAAACTCTCACTTCTTAAAATCGCGCTTAAATGCTCAATTTCTTTTAGCAACGCTTGGTATTCATTCTCAATTTTATCACGCTCCAAGCCTGTTAAGCGTTGCAAGCGCATATCTAAAATCGCTTGAGCTTGAATCTCACTTAGGCTAAATTGCGTTATTAAACCTTCTTTTGCAACTTTTGGATCACTACTTGCACGGATTAATGCAACAATTGCGTCAATATTTTCTAATGCGATTCTTAATCCTTCTAAGATATGCGCTCTAGCTTTCGCTTTTTCTAACTCAAAAATTGTGCGGCGAATTACCACACTTTTACGATGCGACAGGAATAAATCTAGCAATTCTAAAAGCATGAAAACCTTTGGCTCTTTATTGTAAATTGCAAGCAAAATGATTCCAAATGTGCTTTCCATCGGTGTAGATTTAAAGAGATGATTAAGCACAATTTCACTCATTGCCTCACGCTTAAGCTCAATTACAACTCTAATCCCCTCTCTATCAGACTCATCACGCACTTCAGCAATCCCATCAATTACCTTTTCTTTCGCAAGTTCAGCAATTTGCTCCACTAAACGCGCTTTATTAACTTGGTAAGGAATCTCATCAATAACAATAATATCTTTTGTTTTTGTTTTTTCAATATGCGTTTTTGCACGAATCTTAATGCGTCCCCTACCGCTCTCATAGGCTTCTCGGATTCCACTTTTCCCATAAATAATCCCACCTGTTGGAAAATCTGGTCCTTCAACAAATTGCAAAATCTCATCTAAACTTGCTTTTGGATTGTCAATTAAATACACAAGCGCGTCGATGATTTCATCAGTTCTATGTGGTGGAATATTTGTTGCCATACCAACAGCAATTCCATTAGAACCATTAATCAGCAAGTTTGGTAAGCGACTAGGTAAAATATCTGGCTCTTGCAAGGTATCATCATAATTTGGAAGAAAATCCACCGTGTCTTTATCAATATCACGCAAGACTTCTTCAGCAGCTTGTGTCATTCTAGCTTCTGTATAACGCATAGCAGCAGCACTATCCCCATCAATGCTACCAAAGTTTCCTTGCCCATCAACAAGCTCTAAGCGCATAGAAAAATCTTGCGCCATTCTAACAAGAGCATCGTAAACTGCTATATCGCCGTGTGGATGATATTTACCAATCACATCACCCACAATCCTAGCACTTTTTTTATACGCCACGCGTGAAGTTACGCCAAGCTCATACATCGCATACAAAATCCGCCTATGCACAGGCTTTAACCCATCTCTTGCATCAGGCAATGCACGCCCAATAATTACACTCATAGAGTAATCAAGATAACTCTCTTTAATGGAATCTTCAATATTAACATTTTGAATATCTTGATTTAAATTTAGCAAGTCAGACATCACTTCCCCTTGATAAAAAATACTAAAATTCTATACAACTTTGACTTTAATCTTGCTAAGGCGTGCTTTGTAAATCTAAGGGAGTATTACAAAACGCTTCAAGAGCTTGCTTACCCTTTAAAACAGAAGTTTCCCGTTCTATTTGACACAAAAATCCTAAAATCTCTCTATGCGTTAAGATACCAAGAGGACGCGTTTTGGATTCCATTGTTTTAAGCCCTAAAAACTCATTCTCCAAAAATAAGGGCATTCCACGCAACTTTTCCTTATCTTTTTGTGGTAATTCTAAAAACTCCTTAAAAGCAATCTTTTCTCTTAAAAATTGCGACCAATCGTGTTCGCTAAAATACGAAATTTCCAAGCGTTCATCAAGGGGCAAATCAAGAGGTAATAATAAAAAATTAAAATAACTCTCCTTAAAACTAAGTTCCCTAAAATTTGGCTCCGGCAAAACATTGCAATAAATATCTGTAAATCTCTCTGTTTCAAGCACGGCTAAATCTAAATTATCATCAATGGCTAAAATCCTAGCGTGCGATAAACACGCAATTGGCTGTCCGAGTACTTCTGTATGGTATAGTGTAATATCTTTTGCCTTTTTGCCTTCAAACACAATGCTAGCACTTGTTAGCACCAGCCCATCATTAATAATTAACCCATAGCCTTCATTGTATTGCTGGACACTTTTATTTGGCACATCAAATTCCGCAATAATCTTCACGCCATATTGCAACCAATCTGGATATTTTGCATTTGCATTAAGCAACATAAGCATTATTCCTAAAATTATCTTTGCCATTGCTATCCTTTTTGGGATTTTTTAAACCATAAAATACTACAATAAAAGCCTTAATTTTACACAAAGGTTTTAAAATATGGAATTAAAAGCATTCGATCTTACAAAAGAGGAATTAGAAAAATTACAATACGCACTTATTCGCACAGAAAAAGGTGAGATAAAAATTAAACTTTTTCCAAATGACGCTCCAAACACAGTGGCAAACTTCGCGCACTTAGCACAAAGTGGCTTTTATAATGGCTTAATTTTTCATCGTGTAATCCCCGGATTTGTCGCACAAGGGGGTTGCCCTGAAGGAAGTGGTAGAGGCGGACCCGGATATAAAATTGCTTGTGAGTTAGACAATAATCCACACAAGCACCTAAAAGGCACGCTTTCAATGGCACACGCAGGAAGAAATACAGGCGGAAGTCAGTTTTTCATCTGTTTTGCTCCACAACCCCATTTAGATGGTGAACATACGGTATTTGGACAAATTAAAGATAAAGAAAGTCTAGCCGTGCTTGATAGCCTAAAGCAAGGCGATAAGATTTTAGAAATAAATATTTCCAAACAATAAAAGGGTTATCCCTTTTATTGTTTATGGTTTTATCTCGCTAGAAACACACAATTTCTACATTATTGTTAATATTCTCTAAAATATCTTTTTTTATCTCATTATTATAAGCACCGGCGCATAAAACCACCAATGATATATCGCAATCTTTCAAAATTTTAGGAGAATATACCCTAAAATTTGTCCCATAAAGTCTTTTTCCTTGCTTGTTTGGATTATTATCCAATATGGCTACAACTTTAGAACTATCTAGCCCATTATAGAGCAGATATTGCGAAAATAAATGCGCCCCAAAGAGATAGATATTCTTGGAAGTCTCTTTAAAAATCTGATTTAATCCATCTATTGCACTTTCATAATACTTTTGCATTTGTTTAAACATTTGCTTATTTTTTTCAAATTCATTACCCAAGAAAATATCTTTTATATTTCCATTCTCCACCTTTTGCGTTGCATAAAATACAGAATGATCTTTGAAATATTTTTTCTCTAAAATTTTAAAAGAATTTTTAGCCAATAAAAATTCAATAACTTCTTCAGTTAAGAATATAGTATGTTCAAAATTTAAACAATTAGTCCATTTGTTTTCTAGCCATTTTTGCATATTGGGCAAAGTAAATATCATATACCCCCCCCCCACTAGAGATTTACAACAATCTTGTAAAAAACTATGTGGTTGATAAATATGCTCAAATGTATGGCTATGCACGATACAATCAAACTCTCCAATCAACTCCTGTTTGCCAAAAAATCCATCAATATACTCCACTCCTTCATTTTTAGAAGTTGAATTAGGCTCAATAATTGTCCATTTTGGCTTAGAATTAATATCTGTGTTTTTAAAAACCTCTAAGGAAAGCTTTCCGTGTCCGCCACCAATTTCAAGAATACTATTCGGTGAAAACTTTACGATAAATTTTGCAAACTCTCTATGATGCTCCTCCCATAAATCCCCAATAGCACCAGCATCATGTCCATTTTTATAAAGAATTTCCAGTGGAATAAGCTTAGATAGTGCAATCACACCACTTTCTTTGAAAATTACCCATTCTTGTATCGGCACCAAATCCAAATCCTTATTAGCATCATCCATACACCCAGCAAATAAAGGATAAGGTTTTGATGATAGCACTTCATAATCATTTGTATCTGTTATGGGGCATTTCTCTCTTTTTATGTATTGTAGCATTATTCACTCTCCTTAATATATTTTTCTAAATCCGTAGGCGTTCCAATGCCGTGCATTTGCTCAAATTCCATCAAAAAGCAACCAATTCTAGCACCATTTTTTATAGCATAATTATATGTTGGTGCTGTATAAAACTCATTATTAACGCGCTCATCTCTCGCTATCATATCTATAGCCGAATCCATAAACAAGCTTCCTTTAGAAAATAGATAAATGCCTACTGTGGCAATATCAGAGATAACTTCTTTTTCTTTTACTTCAGTGATTAATTCCCCATTCATCCTTACAAACGACCATTTAGGGCTTTTTTCCTTATCTTTAAAACATAAAATAGAGCCATCTAAATTGCGATTTTTGCAATCATTGATATACTCATTTATATCAATATCTATGATTTGATCAGAATTTGCTATCATTAGTGGCGTGTTATTATTGATTAGTTCCCTTGCATACAATACCGAGCAGGCTGTTCCTTCTGTTAATGACTCTACACTAACAAAGCTTACATTATAATCTTTAGATATCTTGTTGCAGAGTTCTTTTTCTTGTTCTAGGTGTGTTTTTTGCAATATAATTATATAATGTGCATTATCAACATTTAAATTTTCTAAAACTCTCACAATCATAGGCTTACCTAGCACATCTATAAATGGTTTTGGTTTTTCATATCCCTCTTTAGCAAAGCGACTTCCAGCACCTGCTGCTGGTATCAAAATATTTATTTTACCCATTATTTTCTCCATACTTTCCTAGATATTTGTCATTTTTAACTGCTGGGATTTTTACTACTACATTTTGAGTATCTTCTAATGCTTCAAAATCTGTATCTTCAAATGGCTCTATGGTTATGATATCGCCTTCTTTATATATCGCACCATTCATTTTTACTTTTCCTTTGATGATTGCGGTAATTTCAGTGGCTACTTTATGGTAATGCCTCTCTTCATAATCACCCTTTTTGTAGCTTTTTACTCCAACTTCTACTTGATCTGTTTTTAATACATTTGGCTCAAAATCACCAATAAACCAACCACGAATCATATCGTTTAAATTATCCATTTTCATTTTTTGCCTTTTTGTTTTTATGTTCTTTTTTGATTTTTGCTATATCAAACCATAATTTTATATATCCGCCTTTATGCCAATTTTTATGAGCTTTTATTAAAGCTTCGCCAAGTTTATAGCTTAGATGATTTTTACATTTTAGTGCATCTTGATAATCGGAATAAGATTCAAGTGGTGGGAGTTTTAAATTTGGGTTATCTTTTATAATTTTATTATAAGCAATTTGTTCAATATGGTGTTGTTTTTTAATAGAATATAGGATGTATGGCATTTTTATATAGTCAAAAATAGATTTAGAGTTTTCTATCATAGCTTGGCCTAGTTTATAAGAGAGCTGGTTTTGGATTTTCTAATTGCAATATTAGTATTTATGTATTCAAATTTATGCATTCTATCTAAATGTATTAGGCAAAAAACACTATTTCTATCTTTAATATATAGCGAATTTGGATTACTATGATAAAATTTTATAGAAAATATTTTTTTACTATATGGAGCTAGAGTATTATGCTCTACCACACCCCATATAGCTAAGCATTCTAAATCTAAAATTTTAAATCCTCTATAAGCAATTAAATATAGCCCAAATACTATATAATCAAAACTAACTCCGCTTATCCTAGAAAAATCATGCTTTATAAAGTCTCTTTCTAATCCGCTTTTATCAAAAAAATCTTGAAGAAATTTGCAAGGATAAATGCATAGCTGATTAAACCAAAAATACAATCCTTGTGGTACTTTTTTATCAAAGAATTTTATAGATTCTCTATATATACCGCTCCAATTAGCCTGTATTTGATTGCCATATAGCAATTTATTTTTTTGAAATTCTTTGCACATATTCATTAAATTAATATTTTTAATAATCATAGACTCATCATCTAATATAATAATATACTTATAATCATTTTGCAAAAGATATAAGGCATATAGTTTTTTAATATTAATTATTGCACGATTACTTTTTACACTTTTTAGTTCATTCTCCAAAACTATACTTCTAAATTCTCCTCCATATTTTGCAAGAAAAGCAATCTCGTCATTATAGCTACTTAAAACAAAGCAAAGATCTGCTTGCTTATGCAAATCACAATTTCTAAAACTACGCATAAATGCATATGCTCTTTCAAATCTAGGAAGATGCGTAGGAATTAAAAAGCAAATTTTATTTTTAGCCATTTACCACCTCATACAAATATGCTCTAAGCTCTGAGATTTTATTATTTTCATCCCACTCTATGATATCTACACCCTCTAATCTTGTATTATCCAAAATCAATATAAACTCTATAAAACTAGTTTTATTATCAACATATATATTTTTAGCACTAAAGCTTAATTTTTCATAACTGGTAAATATATCACTGACCGCTTTTAAGCATTTATCCTTACTCTCTAATCTCTTTACCACCGGATCTTCTAATGCGAATTTATCGGCAAACATCTTACTTAGAGCTTCTAAATCCTTAGCATTGAAATTTTCAATATAATCTTGCGTTAATTGTTTAAGCATTTTTAATCCTTTCATATTCTCTAATTTTTTCAATACTATAAAAAGTGTGATATAAACTCTTATCTATTTTGTAAATCCCTACACTTTTATCCATCAAAATAAGCTCATTCAATGTTGGAGAAATAAAAAATTGTCCATTTAAATGGACATCTTTTTCTACCATCATTTGACTAGCTTTTACAAAATCTTTACCTTGTCTATAATAATAAAAACCAGCAATAGCGTTCTTACTAATAGGATTTTTTTCTAATGCTTCAATAACATTTCCATCCTTATCTAATCTAATATATGCCCATCTTGGATGAATCGATTCAAAAGTTATAACACCAGCATCATAATCTTTAAAATGCAAAATTGCTTGAGTTAAGTCTATTTCAAAAAACTGATCTGCATTTGCAATGATTAATTGCTCACCATTGTCTATATATTCAATTGCTAATAATGTACTACAAGCCATTCCTTGTGTCTGCTCTTTAATTGTTACAATTTTACTATCATCACCAGCTAAAACCTTAATGGCTTCATCTAAATGAAATTCTCTAACATCACTTTCTTTTAAAATAAAAATAAATCGCTTTTCTTTAAAAGCTTGATAATTCTCAATTAGCATCTCAATCATTGTTTTACCGCAAATTTCAGCAAATGGCTTAGGAAATACAATCTCATTTTCTTTAAAAAAACTACTCTTTCTAGCCAATGGTATTACGATATTTATCATAGCTCTTCCTTTTCAAATTTTGCAATATGTTCTTTAATATTTTCATAATTGACATCACTAACTTCTTTTACTATCATAACATTTGCCCCACTTGCCCTAGCCGCCTTTATACCATTTTCATTATCTTCTACTATCAAACAATCTTTAGGCTTTAATCCCATTTTTGCAATTGCTTTTTGATACATTTCGGGATCTGGTTTTCCATTTTTTACATCTTCATTAGATACATAAAAATCAAAATAATTATTCAAAGCAGCCTTTTGCATCATTACATCAATTGTATTAAAAATAGAATTTGAACAAACAGCCATTTTATAACCCTCTTTATACAATTTAGCAAGAGCATATTGATGATAAAATCTAGGCTTACAAGAACGATAAACTATCTCCATTGTATATTGCTGTTTCATATGATTAATAAAGTTATGCAGAGCTTTTGGCAAGTTTCTATCTATTGATAAAATTTCTAATTTCTTTTTTGTCGGCAATCCATCAAAAGTTGTTAAATGCTCAGCATAGCTAATCTCTAAACCAAATAACTTTAAAGCCCTATTGAGTGCTTCATAATGCCAATCTTTTGCTTCTATTAACACGCCATCCATATCAAAAATTACAGCTTTTATTTTATGCATTAAAAAACCTCCTAGCTTCTATTACTTTATCGGTGCATAACATTAAATTCGCTCCGTTTAATTTAACTTCAATCTCTTTATACTCTTGCCACTCTTTTTGATAATCTCTCTTATGAAGATCTGGCGAAACAATACAAATTTGTTTATTATTATTTAAATGCTCTTTAATAATTTGTTCATTAATCCAATGACTATGAAACTCATCTAACCATACACCTTTTGCTTCATTATAAAACGATGGATTTTTTTCATATTCACTTTGTCTAGTAAATAGATTAAAACCTAATTTAATATAACCAAGAGCGTCTGGAATAGACATATCAAAAACAAAATAATTTTGAATATTATATTTTTCAAGCATAGTTTTTAAAATACTTTGTAAGCCGTCTGATTTAATATTTAAAGCTAGGGTTGAGTTTGAATTAATATTATAACTAGAATATAGGTGAAAAAATTCTTCTAAACTTAGAGAATCTTTTGTAGCAATATCGTGTGAGATAACAAGTAAGCCATTATAATCTCTTATATCAGTTTCTACCCCCCCCCTACACCTACAAGATGATTATCAAGCGGTAGATTGGAGCAAAAATCAAACTCTTTCTTAAAGGCAACTATTTGATTTTTTTGCCATTCTGATTCCCACCACCCACGATGCGCTATAATTTGCAAAATCACCTCCCAAATTAAAAACTTTCGCGCAAATTATAGAGTATTTTTATAAAAATAAACCTAAAATTTAGCGCAACACAAGAAAAAATTTGCTACTTTTCTTTTTCTATGGTGAATCTTAAAAATTTTATATAGGAACACAATGCAAGAAACAATTGATTTAATTGCAAAATATGGGTATGTTATTTTATTCCTTTACTCTTTAGGCGGTGGTTTTGTAGCACTCATTGGCGCAAGTGTATTAAGTTTTGCCGGGAAAATGGATATTACACTAAGTATCCTTGTAGCAAGTATTGCGAATTTTATAGGGGATTTAATGCTTTTTTATATGGCGCGTTACCAAAAGGTTATGATGCAACCCTATTTAGCAAAACACCGCAGAAAATTAGCCCTTGTGCATATCTTAATGCGCAAATACGGCTCTTTTATTATTGTGATTAAAAAATATATTTATGGGCTAAAAACGCTCGTCCCAATTGCGATTGCTCTAACGCCCTACTCTCTTGCAAAATTTAATCTCTACAACGCATTAGGTGCGATAATTTGGGGGATTAGTATTGGACTTTTAGGGTATTTCTCTGGTGGTATCTTAATAGAAACTTTCACAATGCTAGGGAAATATCCATTTCTAGCCCCTGTTTTTATTGCAATTTTACTCGGCGGTCTATGGCTTTGGCTAAGTCGCGCTACAAAAAGGAAATAAATGGTATTACGCAATTGTATTAAAGAAAGAGTTTTAATCCTAGATGGTGCAATGGGAACAGAAATCCAAAAGCACAATATACAAACTTGGGGTGTTAATGCAAAAGGTGAAAAACTAGATGGTTGCTCAGAAGCACTCAATCTTTATGCAAAAGACATAATAAAAGCGATTCATACAAGCTATTTACAAGCTGGTGCAAATATCCTAAAAACTAACACTTTTGGCGTAATGCCTTGGGTTTTAGCAGAATATGGATTAGAAGAGCATTGCAAAGAAATTGCAAAAACTGGAGTAGAACTTGCAAAAGAATGTATTAAAAAACACTCTCCTTTAAAAAATCAAAACAATGCATTATTTGTTGCTGCATCTTTAGGTCCCGGAACAAAACTTCCAAGTTTAGGGCATATTACTTATGATTCAATGGAAGAAGGCTATGCATTATGCGTAGAAGGCTTTAAAGAAGCGGACGCAGATGTGATTTTACTAGAAACCGCACAAGACCCCTTACAAATCAAAGCCGCCCTTAATGCAATAAAAAATACAGCACCAGAAATCCCTATAATGGTATCTGTAACCATTGAAACAACAGGCACAATGCTTATAGGCACAGATATTACAACGCTATTTCACATTTTAGAACCTTACGATTTACTTTCTTTGGGAATTAATTGTGGTTTAGGACCTGATTTAGCACACAAACATTTAGTTACCCTTAGCGAAGTTTGTAAATTCCCAATTTCCATACATACCAATGCTGGACTCCCTGAAAATCGTGGCGGTGTTACTTACTATCCGATGGATGCAGAAGAGTTTAGCACCATTGAAAAAAGCTTTTTAGAGATTCCGGGTGTCGCCTTTTTAGGGGGTTGCTGTGGCACAACGCCAGAGCATATACGCCAACTTGTGCAAAAAACACAATCCATAATCCCAAAAGCTCCAAAATGCACTTATCAACCAAGCATTACTTCATTATTTGAAGCAAAAGAGTTAAAGCAATTTCCCGCACCCTTGCTAATTGGTGAGCGTTCTAACGCAACAGGTTCAAAGGCTTTTAGAGAATTGCTTTTAAATGAAGATTACGAAGGAGCTTTAAGTGTTGGTAGTGCGCAAGTTAGAAGTGGTGCGCATTGTTTAGATTTAAGCGTAGCCTTTGCCGGCAGAGATGAAAGTAAGGATATGCAAGAGCTAATTACACGCTATGCAACAAAAATTACACTTCCATTAATGCCGGATTCCACACAAGTTAATGCGCTTGAAATTGCATTAAAGCATATTGGTGGTCGTGCGATTATTAACTCCGCAAACTTAGAAGATGGAATTACAAAATTTGACAAAGTCGCAAGTTTAGCAAAAAAATTTGGTGCAGCACTTATTTGTTTAACTATTGATGAAGAAGGAATGTGTAAAACCTTTGAGCGTAAAATTGCGTGTGCTAAAAGAATGATGGAACGCGCAATCACAATCCATAATTTACGCGAAGAGGATATTATTTTTGACCCTTTAACCTTTACAATTGGAAGTGGCGATGCGGAATATTTTGATGCGGGAATGCAAACACTAAATACCATTAAAGAATTAAGTAAGCTTTATCCAAAAGCTGGAACAACACTTGGTTTATCTAATATTTCTTTTGGACTTAGTAAAGAAGGAAGAATCTGTCTAAATTCTATTTTCTTGCACCACGCAATCAAAAATGGACTAACAAGCGCAATTGTCAATGTTTCACATATTATTCCTTATAATAAACTAGAAGCAGATGATATTAAAGTGTGTGAGAATTTAATCTTTAATACAGAACTCTCTAGCGCACCCCTTTATGCCTTTATTAAGCATTTTGAATCCAAAAACACCCTAGACCTACCAAAACAAGAACAAGATGTGCATTTAAGCATAGAAGAGAGAATCCAAAAATACTTAATAGATGGTGAATTAAATGCAATGCTAGAGCTTCTACCAAGTGCAAAAGATTCTATAAGCCCTGAAAAAATCATTAATGAAATTTTAATTGATGCAATGAAAATTGTAGGAGAACGCTTTGGAAATGGCGAAATGCAACTCCCTTTTGTCTTACAAAGTGCGGAAGTGATGAAAAAAAGCGTGGATTATTTAAATGCATTTCTACCCAAAAAACAAAGCACACACAAAACAACCATTGTTTTAGGCACGGTAAAAGGCGATGTGCACGATGTGGGTAAAAATCTCGTGGATATTATCCTAACAAACAATGGTTTTAGTGTGATTAACATAGGAATCAAAGCAGAGTTAGAAAAATTTTTAGAAGTTTTACAAACACAAAAGGTAGATTGTATCGGAATGAGCGGACTCTTAGTAAAATCCACACTTGTAATGAAAGAAAATTTAGAAGCACTTAAAAAACTTGATATTAAAATCCCTATTATGCTTGGTGGAGCAGCATTAAACCGCAATTTTGTAGAAGAATATTGTAAGCCAAATTATGATGGCGTAATTTTTTATTGCAAAGACGCCTTTGATAGTGTTGCGGCGATGCAAATTATCCAAAGTGGCGATTTTAGCGATTTAACGCTACCTAGCCAAAAAGGCACAAAAAATAAGGAAGACATAGAAGAAAACAAAATTACAAAACAAGAAGCAAGACTAAAAAAGAAACTAGATTCTACCCTAGATTCCAAAAAAGAATCTATCAATAAACCAACAAAATGCGAAATTACATTTGAATATGCAACGCATACCCCACCTTTCTTTGGCGTAAAATCTTTAGAGTTAAACGCTAATGATTTAGATTCTGTTTTTGACTATATTGATAAAGACTTACTCTTTAAACACCGCTGGGGATATAGCAAACTCAAAAAAGAAGAATACCAAATCCTAAAAGCAAAAGAATTAGAACCACTTTTAAAATCCCTAAAAGAAGAATTTATCACAAAAGAAATCTTTAAACCTGTTGTTTTATATGGCTATTTTCACACACGCACTATTGCGCCCAAAAACTTAGAGGATGGATTGATTTTAGAAGTTAGTGCTACAAAAGATTTTATAGATTCTGAACAATTTTTATTTCCTAGAAGCACGAAAAAGCCTTATTTATGTCTTAGTGATTATTTTAATCCACAGGGCGATATTTGCGCAATGCATTTAGTTTCTAGCGGAAACAACTTTGCTCCTTATGAAGCGGAACTTTACAAAAATGCACAATACCACAAATACTATTTAGCACACACTTTAGGAATGGATCTAGCTGAGGCATTAGCAGATTTTATCCACGCAAAAGTTAGAGACGCATTACAACTTGACGCAAAATGCGGACAACGCTACTCTTTTGGCTATCCTGCGTGCCCAGACCTTGCTTTAAGTGTGGGATTATTTAATCTCTTTAAACCAGAATCTTTTGGTATCACGCTAAGCGACACTTATCAAATGTCGCCAGAAGCGACAACATCCGCACTTATTGTTCCAAATAAGGAAGCAAAATATTTTGCAATCTAACCAAAAATTCCTTTTAAAGAACTAGGGTCAAAGTTTTCAAAATCAAAACTTTGTCCATTTGGTGCGCTAAATGGTAAGCTTGCTTTTTCTATTAATCCGCTAATTTGCCCCATTTTATCCATAATTTCTTGGTGCTTGTTTGCAAGATTTTCTCCCAAATCTCCTTCCATTTGGCTAGGAAGTGGCAAGGATAACGACACGCTCTCCCCGGCTAAAGAGGTTGTAAGCTCCTTTCCAAAAAGAGCTTCTCCCTTAAATTGCGCCGCCTTTGCACTTACATCTAGGGCATTTAAATCACTTCCACTGCTTTTAATTTGATTGCTTAGAGCATTTAGTGTAATATCAGCAATTTGCATTGCGCCTACCATTTCATTTGCACCTTTAATTCCATCGGTAAATTTGCGAATTTCTAATACATTTTGAGAAAGATTAGGAAGCTCTTGTGCTTCTTGTGTAGCTTGAGAAGCAACTTGTTCTTGCGTAATTTTGGATTCCACATTTAAAGTCGCTTCTGGCGTTTTATAGGCATTCCCTAATCCATAGGGATTGATTGTTGATAACATCATAACTCCTTTTAAGTTTTCTAGGAGTTAAGCATTTACTATTCCACTTTTTGTGCTTCCCTACTTTCTAATTCATTAATATTTAAGCGCACAAATTTATAACACAGAAAAATTACCAAAGGCCACAAAAGAATTAACAAAATTGTATAAAACATCTCAAAACCTCCTTAATAAGAATGCTCATCTAAATCACTAGTAGAAAGCTTTTTAGAATCCATAACTCTCCACACATACACAATATACCCAAGCACAAAAGGCACAAGCAAACTTACATAGCCCATCACACTAAGCGTGTAATAACTAGAGCTTGCATTTGCAATGGTTAGCGAGCTTTGTAAATCTGTAATTGAAGGATAAAATGCACTATTTCCCAAGCCTACATTTAAGAAAACTGCCATTACGCTAAACACCACGCCAATGCCTAGCAAAAAAATCCCTTTTGTGCATTTTAAACTTCCATAAATTCCACCAAGCACCAAAACAACACCTACAAGCAATAAGATTAAGAGTATAGGATTATCCAAAAAATTTTGCAAATACACATAAGGTTGCAAACTCACAACCCCGGCACTATCCACAAAAAACCCATCTTTTAAACAAATCCAAACGAGAAACCCTAAAAAGAAAGGTAAAAATAAAAGTGTATTAATCACAATATCTTTTCTTGCTTTTTCTACAATTTGCGCGTTATCAATAGCATTAATAAAATAACTCTCCGCTAAGATTCTACTTAAAAACACAAGCGCGATTCCTAAAAGATAGTTAAAAGGATTAGCAAGCTGCTCTAACCCCCTAAAAGCACCTCTCCATTCTACAAAGCGGTTTTCATCTAGCACAAATTCTGAGCCTGCAAAAAATGTGCTAACAGCTACACCTATCAAAAAAACACCCAAAATTCCATTGATTTTTAAAAATACTTCATAGGTTTTACTTCCTAAAAAATTGCCTTCTTTTTTTCTATATTCGTAACTAACAGCTTGTAAAATGAAGCAAAATAAAATTACCAGCCACACCCAATAAGCCCCACCAAAACTTGTGCTATAAAAGAGCGGAAATGCCGCAAAAGCTGCTCCACCAAATAACACAAGCGTCGTAAAACCAAGTTCCCATTTTCTCCCCAAGCAATTAATTAGAAGCGTTTTTTCTTGATCATTGCTTGAGAGCCTATCTATTAACCCCTGTCCTCCCTGCACAAAAAACATAAACACAAGCAATCCCCCAAGCAAACTTAAAATAATCCACCAATACACTTGCAAGCTAGCGTGTTCTAATCCAAAAAACATTGATTCTCCTTTTAGTGCGCAAAGCCTTTTTTGATTTGTTTTGCCATAATTCCAAGCTCCGCAATAAGCAAAGTGGTAAAAAGCACAAGAAAAATAAAAAATGAAATTTGCACATTAATATGTGAAAGCTTCGTTGCAGCAATATGCACAGGCATTAAATCTTGAATCGCCCAAGGTTGTCTGCCAACTTCAGCCACAATCCACCCTGCTTCTGCGGCAATATAACCTAATGGAATTGCTATCACGCATAACCAAAGGATTTTTCTAAATTTTTCTATTTTGCTTGCCATTGCCAAATACAACACTATAATAAATAAAATAAAAAAGAAGCTCCCAAGCGCAACCATTAAGTGAAAACTATAAAATGTTAAAGCAACTGGTGGCACTGCTTGTTCTTTATTCTCCAAATATCCATAGCCAAAGTTGTGCATATTTGCTTGTAAAATCTCTTTTGATTCTTGCATTAACACTGTGTTATTCTCTGCTTTTGCCGCCTTATAATCTTTGAGTGCTTGCACAGCTAATTGTCCGCTTTGAATCCTAGCATCCATTGGCGGAATCCCTTTTTCTTCATTTCCATAAAGCAAATCATCAATCCCCGCAATAAAGCCTTCTGTATCCCTTTGTCCTAGAATTGAGAGCGCATAAGGAATCGTAAAGTCAAACAAAAACACACTTTCGTCATCACCGGGCTTTTTGTTAGGATTTAAGATTCCAAATGCTACAAGCCCAGCTCTATGTTCTCCTTCATAAATCCCTTCCATTGCTGCTAATTTCATCGGCTGTTTCTGTGTAACTTGATAAGCACTCTCATCACCACTAAAGAATAAGAAAATTGAAGTTAAAAGCCCAAAAGAAGCCCCCACAACTAAGCTTTTTTTTGCTTCTATAAAATGCCTACCTTTTAGTAAATACCAAGCGCTAATCCCCATTACAAAAAGTGCAGAAATTACATATCCACTAGCAACCGTATGTAAAAACTTAGACACTGCCACAGGCGAAAGTGCTACATCTAAAAAGCTTGTCATTTCATTTCTAGCAGTATCTGGGTTAAACATCGTGCCAACAGGGTATTGCATCCAACCATTTGCCACTAAAATCCAAAATGCGCTTAAATTACTTCCAATTGCTACAAGCCAAGTAGAGATTAAATGGAATCTTTTTGAAACACGATTCCAACCAAAGAACATTACCGCAAAAAATGTCGCTTCCAAGAAAAAGGCTAAAATCCCTTCAACTGCCAAAGGTGCGCCAAAAATATCCCCCACAAACCAACTATAATTCGCCCAATTTGTGCCAAACTCAAACTCCATAATAATACCTGTTGCCACACCAATGGCAAAGTTAATTCCAAAAAGAGTTAGCCAAAATTTTGTAATCTTTTTCCACTCTTCATTGCCTGTTTTTACATAAATGCTCTCCATTATTGCGATGATAAAGGATAGCCCAAGCGTTAAAGGCACAAATAAAAAATGATAAATCGCAGTTAGTGCAAACTGCGCCCTGCTCCAATCCACACTTAATTCCATTTTATTCCTTTGTAAGATTTTCTAAAACAAATTTACTCTTTGCTTCTTGTGTTCCAAGGCTTCTCAATGAAGTATCGTAAATAAAAACTTTAAGCACGGCAAACATCACAAAGAGTTTAATAAAAATTACAAGCCACAAGGTTTTACCAAGCTTCATATTGCGGAATCCTTCCACATACATTCCTAAAATGTTTTTAAACATAGTAATCCTTAAGAGTTATCAAAAAACTTCGGATTTTAGAGAAAAGTAACTTTTTAACCGCTTAATACAAACAAAAATCAAAAAAATCTTGACTTTGTAAAATTTTTAGTTAAATTTTATTTGACTTTTTTGAAAAAATGCGTGAAATTTACCAAAACTAAAATTCCGATTCCAACTCCATAAATCACAAAAATAAACAACGCACACTCCGCCATTGTGCCAAACTTTAGCGATGGGATTAAATACCAACCATTAGCGTAAAGAGAAATCCACCATTCTTGCAAGGGGGATAAATTTTGGATTCCATTTAACACAGGAAAATCCACTCCGCAAAAACCACTAGGAGCAAAAAGACTTGGAAGCCAAGTATCAAGCGGCAAATTAAAATCAAATTTTGGATTTAACGAACACCCCTTTAGCCCAAAGATAAAAGTTTCACTCTCCAAGGCATTTTGGATTCCAATTAATCTAAATGCCTCTAAAATCCCATTAATTAGCCCATACACACAAAATGCGATTCCAACATATCTAAGCACGCAAAACATTGCAAGCAAACATCCAAAGCCCAAAACCACAAAAGCATAGCGGATATACACACATTGCTCACAAGGTTGTAGCATTAAATACTTTTGTAAAACAAAATGCGAAAATGCCACAAACAAGAACGCCAAAATCCCTAGAAAAAACCAAAATTTATTCTGTATCATTGTGTTTTTTTAACTCTTGGCTTATAAAGATTGATTAAATAAGTGGCAAAAATTGCAATCGCCCCACCAATAAGCGTTAAAACACTAGGAATCTCTCCTAAAATAAAATAACTTGTTAATAGCGCAAACACAGGCACTAAAAGCGGATAAGAGCTTGCCTTCTCCGCCCCCACTTGTGCGATCCCCATATAATAAATGCTTGTCCCCATAGCCGTTGCCAACACAGCAATGGTTAAAAGCATACACCAAAAGCGCAAGTCAAAGCTAAAAATCTCTAGCATTTGTGGTTGAATCAAAAAAACAGGCGAAAACAGCACTACACTAAAAAGCGTAATGTAAAAATTAATCGCAATAGGATGGATTCTAAGACGCTGACACACTAGCGTTAAAACCGCCCAATCTAACGCACATAGCACAAAAAAGACATTAAATTTGCTAAAAAGTGTTTGTAGATTCCCTAAATCTAGCAAACAAATCCCAGCAACAATGCCTAAAAACACCCCCAAAATCTCATTACCCTTAACACTCTTATTTACACCTTTTTGAATTTTGTATAATCCAAAGGTTAAAAGATACACAAACACAGGGGTAATTGTTGTTACAAGCACTCCGCCCTTACCCGCACTTCCATAATTTAAACCCACGAAAAACATTAAAGAATACAAGCAATTAAATACCGCTGCGGCAAGTAAATATTTAAAAGCCTTGCCATCAATTCTTAGTGGAATTTTAAGCATAACTACAAGTGGAATGGAAGCAAGAAGCGCTAGAAAAAATCGCCAGAAAGTTACTACATCAGCACTTGTATAAGTTACAAGCACCTTGCTACTAGGCCAAGAAGACCCCCAAAAAAACATCGCTATCACAAGCAAAATAGAAAATATAACTCCCCTAGACATTCGCTCTCTTAAAAATCAAATAGCGCATTATAACAAATCTAACGGAGCAAAGTTTGTGTAATGCGTTCAATTTGTGCCAAAAATTCCATAATTGCATAAGTATTAATTGCTACATTGCTTCTTGCTTGTGTGAGTGATAATTCCGCATCTAAAAAATCACTTGTGCTATCAATCCTTTGCGTGTAGCGATTTTTTGAAATCCTATAATTCTCCTCTGCCTGTTTTAGCGCAAGTTTAGCAATCTCTAGGGCATTAAGCGCTAGATTATAACTTTCTAAAGCGCTAAAGAGTTGCAATTCTAAATCCTCTATTAACGCTATGCGTTGTGATTCAAAGGCAAGTTTATTTGTCTTGGCGCTTTCTATATTGTATTTATCACTAAATCCATCAAAAAGATTAAGATTAAAGGCTAGTTGCACACTTGCTTCATCTTTATAGATTCCATCTCGCCCACGCAATGCATAATCATCTCCATAACGCGTATAATCCCCTATGAAATTCACTTCTGGCAAAAACTCTCCTTTAGCGCTTTGCACCAAATACCCCTTACTTTCAATAATTTTATCTATAAAAAGCAATTCTGCGCGCCTTTGAATCATCTCTTTTTTAAGATTTTCAAAATTTAGATTCCATCTTTTTGGCTCTAATTCTTCTAAATCCTTTAAAGTAATCTTTGTGCGCGTGTAACGCTCTAAATCCCTTAACGCATAGTTTAACGCACTTTGATAACTTAGTAAATTTTGCAAGGTGTTATTAAGCTCTACTTCAATTTTTAATAAATCGTTTTTTTGGATTAATCCTACACGATAAAACTCTGCATTCTCACGCCTTTGCTCTTCTAAAAGCACTTTTGATTGCTCGGCAATCTCTACATTTTTTGCTTGACGCAACACATTAATATAAGCGCTCTTAACAAGCAAAATCACATCTTCTTTTGTGGCTTCTAATTGATAATCTTGCGATTGCAACAATGCCTTAGCACTCTTTAAATTATATACATCGCTAAAACCATTAAAGAGATTATATTGCACACTTCCCCCTAAATTACCACTTGTTTTTTTATCCGCCCTTTGGAAGCGATTGCTTCTTTGTGTGCCATAAGTTAGATTAAGGCTGGGGTAAAAAGGACTTTGATAAGTTTTATAATTTGCCTTGCTCTCTTGTAATAAATACTCTTGCTCTTTAATGCTAGGATTATGGCGCAATGTTAAATCAATAGCTTCTTGCAAACTTAGCGCATTTAAGATTCCATAAAATAGCGATAAAACAATCAAAATTCTAAGCATTTTTTAGCTCCCTTTTAATAAAAAAAGAAAGTAAACAAGGAATCAAAAAGATGCTCAACACCGTAGAAAATCCTAGCCCTCCTAAAATCACAGCTCCAAGCCCCCTATAAATCTCACTCCCAGCTCCGGGTGCTACCACAAGAGGAAGCATTCCAAAAAGTGAAGTAAGAGTGCTCATATAAATAGGACGGATTCTAACACGCACTGCTTCTAAGATTCCACTTTGCGCATCCATTTCATACAAACGCACATTATGCAAACTCTGATACACAATTAAAATCGCATTATTTACAACAATTCCTACCAAAATGATAAAACCAAGCATTGTTAGCACATCTAAGGGCTGATACACCAAAAAAACATTTACCAACCAAAGCCCCAAAAATCCACCACCAACAGCAAGAGGAACGCTAAAGAGAATAATCAAAGGATAAACAAAGTCTTCATATAATGCCGCCATTAATAAGTAAATAATAAACACTGCCAACACAAAGCCCAAAATTAAAGAATCTTTAATTTTGGTTAAAGCATCTGCTGTCCCACTAAAGGAAATACTATTATTTCCTAATGCGCCACTTTCTTTTAAACGCGTTAAAATCTCTCCATTAACAAGCTCCATTGACTCTTGGATTGTAATATTTGCCGGAGGACTAAGCGTTAAAGTAATAGTGCGATTACGCTCATAATGGCGGATTTGATTTGTTCCATACTCTAGCTTTAAATCTGCAAGCGTGCTAATAGGAATAATACCTGCTGTGGAAGTATAAATACTTGCATTATAAAGCTCTTCTGGGGAGTAAATCGCACCATTTTGAGATTTTAAAACCAAATCAATCTTTTCTCTCCCTTCTTCTTTAAACTCACCAATCTTTCTTCCATCTAAAAGCACATCTAAAGCAACTCCAAAGCTATTTACATCAAGCCCAACAGCACTTATTCTCTCTAAGTTTGGATATAAATTTAACTCTGGATAAAGCAACTCCAAACTTGGGCGCGCTCGCATTTGTAAAGTTACAACCCTATTGGCTCCATATTTTTCCACAAAAACTTCTTTAATAATTTTTTCTAATGCGATTGCGCTAGCAATAAGTGATTCTATATTCTCTCCACTAAGATCAATATCCACACTACGACTTGACCCTCTACGCTCAAAAATCCCCGTTTGCAATGCTGTCCCACTCACTCCGGGGATATTTTGAATACAAGTTTTTGCAAGGGGAATTAAATCAGCCGCCCTTGTGATATCTAAAGCACGCAATCCAAAACTAAGATCAGAAGTTCCACCGATATAAAAAAGGTTATTGATTGCTGGATATTGCGCATTCCCTTCAAATCCATTACTTGCAAAATAAGGGCTTAAACACTCAAACACTTCCCGTCCTATGCTTTCTTTTTCTTGATAAGACAATCCCGGTGGTGGTGTCATTCTTCCAAACACAAAGTTTTGATTTCCTTGTGGCAAATACTCCATTTTTGGCAACAAAACATAGCTAAATGCAAAGCTTAAAAGTGTCAAACTAAAAATCGTTAAGATTTTATTGCGTGTGTTTTGCATAGATTTTTGAACAAAATACATTATCCAATCCACACACCATTGTCCAAACTCTCTAATTTTTAAAGAAAAACTAGAGCCACTCTTATAAACTTCCTGCAAAATCCTATTTTCTTTTAAAATGCTTTTCTTTGTGCCTAGCAATTTTGAACTTTGATAACTCAAAGTTGGAATCACAATTATTGATACAAACAGCGAAAAACTCACCGCACTACTTGCAGCAATTGCAATATCCCTAAAGAGCTGCCCTGCTTCTTCTTGGATATTTAAAATTGGAATAAAAATCGCAACCGTTGTTAAAACAGAAGCAATCAACCCTCCAATCACTTCTCTTGTGCCATCAATCACTGCTTGCATTGCATTTTTTTGCATTTTTCTATGACGATCAATATTTTCTAAAACAACAATAGCTGAATCTACAAGCATTCCCACTGCAAAAGAAATTCCAGCTAGCGAAACAACATTTAGCGTGCGATTTAAAAATGCCATCACAATAAATGTCCCAAGCACACTTAAGGGCATAGCTATGGCAATAATTAGCGTAGAGGTTAAAGAGCGCAAAAACACAAACAAAACTCCACAAGCCAAAAATGCTCCAACAATAATATTTCCCTTAACCAACGCAATAGCTTGTTCTATATAATCCCTTTGATCATTTGTCCATTCTAGTTTTAAACCTTTCTCTTTTAAGATTCCATTATTTAGCGTATCAAAAACAACTTCTACCGCATTTGTAAGCTCTAATACATTTGCATCAGCTGCTGGCTTAATTGCTACCATCAATGCTTCTTTGGGCATCTTTTCATCACCGCGATAATAAGAAACGGTTGTTTTATTTTCAAACCCTTCTTTAACCATTGCTACATCGCTAATCTTAACGCGCTTAACTCCATCGCTCCAAATTACCACATCTAAAATATCTTGAGGATTTTTAAACTCTCCAACTGTGCGCACACGATAAGATTTTCTTCCATAATCCAAACTTCCTGCTGATAAATTTACATTTTGCTTATCAAGCACATTTGCAACACTTGCAATATCTAGCTGATAAATTGCAAGCTTTCTTTCATCAATGATTATGTGCATCTCCCTATCATCACCACCGGGGAAATTTACCTCAGCAACTCCATCAATGCGTTCAAAATATTGAATCACATTTTCATTAAAAAATGTTCTTTGCTCCCGCACACGCACGCTATCATCAAGGCTAACTAGCATCATTCTAACAACCGGGCTTGTATCCTCCCCTGTTGCACGGATTACAGGGCGATCTATTGCATCTGGGTAACCTTTAACTTCATTAAGCTTATTACTAACATCAAGCATTGCTTTTGTTAAATCTGTGCCGATTTTAAACTCCAGTGTTACATTAGCACGCCCACTATTTGCAAAACCTTCCATTGTTTCAAGGTTATCAATCCCCTTTAACACTTGCTCTTGTCGCTCTAAAATCTCCCTTTCAATTTCATAAGGTGTCGCACCACTCCAAGTAGTATTAACAGAAATTACAGGGCGTGTAACTTGCGGTGTAAGCTGATAGGGCATTGTGCTTAAAGATAGGATTCCAAATAAACTTAGAAGAATCATTCCTACAATCACCACAACAGGACGATGGATTAGCGTTTTAATCATTCTTTAACCTCAACAACACTCTCTCCATCTCTTAAACGCTCCGCCCCTACAACAATCACTCTTGCTGTAGATTTTAAACTCTCGCCCAAAGGCTCTATATACGCATTTAAACCTTGATAACCTTTAATTGCAATCTTTATCTTTTTTGCCCTTTCGTTATCTAGCACAAAAATCACATTGCTATCAAGCTCTGGCAAAATCGCATCGCGTGGCACCAGTAGCATCTCTCCCCCTTTCACACCAAAAGAAGCGCGCACTTCTAAACCTTCAATTAATTCTCCCTTTGGATCATCCACAGAGAGTTTTAATGGAAAAGTTCTAGCCTTAGCATCTCCTAATGGAATTAAAGCACTAACCTTCGCTTGATAATTTTGATTTGCAATTTGCACTTGTATATCATCACCAACTTTTAAAGAGCGCAAAATCTCAAAAGAAACTTCAAATGTTGCTTCAAGTGGAGTTAACTTTGCAATATTAAACACACTTGCCCCAGCACTCACCCACTCACCTTGCTTTAAAAGTTTTTGTAAAATTACGCCATCATAAGGGGCGACAATAGTCTTTTTTTGCTTTTGCGTTTTTAATAATTCTAGTCCGTTGCCAATAGATTCCATATTTCCTTTTTGCGCTTGCATATCAAACAAAATGTCTTCATATTCTTTAAAAGAAATAGACTCACTCTCATATAAAGCCTTATAGCGTGCATAATCTTTTTTTATCTTTTCATATTGCGCTTTTGCTTGTTTTAAAGCTCCCTCTTTGGAAGCTATCTCATCACACAATAAATCACTATTTAAAATTGCTAATTCCTGCCCCTTTTTTACACGCTCTCCATCACTTACAAGCACAGAATCAATAACCCCAGAAATTTCAGAAGCAAGCATTCCCCTCTCACTAAAATACAGCGAACCTACATATTGATAAGTCGGATTAAACACTCCACTTTGTAGATTGACAGCCTTTACAAGCTTTGAAGAATTTTTAGATTCTATTTTTTTAGACTCTTTAGCAGATTCTATATTGTTAGATTCTAACTTTTGGGCAGATACAGCATTAAGCGCGGAATCCTTTTTAAGCCCATAAAACACACTAAAACCCACTCCAAGCACAGCCACACACAACCAAATCAAACTTTTTTTGCTAAAACGCACAAATTTCCTTTAAAGACTTTGTTTTATTGTAAAATAAATTTGTTAATTTTTTGTGAAATTTTTAAAAAATTCTCTCTATTTAGGAATAATTTTTGAGCCTTAAAGCCTATTTTTTAGCCAGCCTTTGCGTTTATATTTTCTGTGTTGCTTTACGCTTTTATTATCCTTTTGTTTTAGAATCTTTTCCACAATATTTTTACAACAACGCGTGGCTATTAAACACGCACGACGCTTACTTTTACGCACAAGGCGCAAAAGATGTTTTAAACTTTTTACACAAATCCACGCTAAATTCCCCTACACACGAATTACTTTCACTAATTACAGCTTGTATTGCCTTTTTCACACCCTTATCCCTAGAGCAAGTTTTCTTTTATCTACCCGGCTTTTTTGGCACACTTATTGTTTTTCCTATGTTTTATATCACTCGTGATTTTGGAATGCTTCCAGCCATTTTAGCAAGCCTTCTAAGCGGGCTTAGTGTGAGTTATTTTAACCGCACAATCTTTGGTTATTACGATACAGATATGTTAATTTTACCCCTAACCCTTAGTGTTATTGCTTTAATTTTTTCAAACTCACAGCGCGTTTTTGGAATTTTGTTTGCGCTAAGTGTGTTTGCCTTGTTATATTATCCAAACTTGCGTTATATATTTTTAGGCTTTATTGTAATTTTATGTTGCTTTAAGGACAAAAGAGAAGTAGCGATTCTTTTAATGTTTAGCCTTATTTTTGCGCTCTATGTGCCACTTTATTTATTCCCACTTTGGATTCTTTTTGGCATAGCATTAAGCATTTTTAAGATTCCACAATTTAAAGCCACACCCTTTATCATCACCTTCTGTGTTTTTTGGATATTAATCCTATATCCCTTAATCCCAAGCCTTTTGCGCTCCCCATTTTTAAGCCCATTCTTACCCCTTGTAGAATCCACACTCCAACAACCCTTACCCACTTTAAATATCCTAGATTCCATTGCAGAAACTTCCAAGCTCTCTATTTTCTCCCTTGCCAAGCGCACAAGTGGCAACCTTGCGCTATTTCTTTTAAGCCTTTTTGGTTATGGATATTTAGTGTATAAAAGGCGGATTTTTTTGCTCTTTTTGCCCCTTTTACTTCTAGGATTTTTCTCTCTTTTGCAAGGACTTAGATTTAGTTTTTACGCCACTTGTGTATGTGCTTTGGGACTTGCTTATTTGCTAAATTTTATAAAATGGATTCCATATTCACGCCTTTTTCAAACGCTCTTTATATGTATTGCTATCACGCCACATTTACAACATATTAAAAACTACACCCCAAAGCCCATTTTAGATTCCACAGAAGCGCAAATTTTAAAAGCGATTCCAACTAACAATGGAGATTTCGCGCTTGCGTGGTGGGATTATGGCTATATGATAAATTATTTTAGTAATCTAAATGTCTTTATTGATGGAGGCAAGCATTTAGAGAGTAAAGCCATTAGTCAATTTTTCATAAGTAGTGATACTCTTTTAAGCTATAAAATCGCCAAAGATTTAAAAGAAAAAACGCAGGCAAAAAACCTTTATATCATCTTGCCTTTAAGTATGCTTGAGATTTTTCCAAGTATTACCGCCTTTAATAAAACTCCCAAATTCTTTACAATCAGTCAAAAGTTGGAATCCAAAATTGCGTATTTTAACCACACAATCACGCTAAATTTAGAAAGTGGCATTCTAAACCAAAATCAACAAATCTCAAAATTTATAAGCCTAAAAACACAGCAAACACTACACTTTAACCACACAAGCTCGCTAAGTGCGTTAGAATTAAGAGATGGTAGAATCCTATTATGCGATAATTCCTATCTTAATAGCCTGTTTTTTCAAGGATTATTTTTTGAAACATTAGATAAAAACTTATTCCAAAAAGTGCTAAAAAATGACAAAATTACGATTTACAAACTTCTTTAAAGGATAAAAATGGAGCTCACACATTTAGATAAACGCCAAAATCCAAAAATGGTAGATGTTTCTTTAAAAGATTCCACACAGCGAGAAGCAATTGCTAGCGGCAAAATCACAATGAGCAAAGAAGCCTTTGGCGCAATAAAAGAACAAAGAGTAAAAAAGGGAGCAGTGCTACAAACCGCAATCATTGCCGCAATTATGGGAGCAAAACGAACTTCAGAGTTAATCCCTATGTGCCATCCGCTTTTTTTAAGTAGCGTTAAATGTAACATTACCGAACTTGAAAGCGAAAACGCCTTTATCTTAGAAGTGCGTGCTAAAACCTTTGGACAAACAGGCGTAGAAATGGAAGCATTAATGGGAGTTAATATTGGACTTCTAACCATTTATGATATGGTTAAAGCCATTGACAAAACAATGGTTTTAAGCGAAATTTGCTTGCTAGAAAAAAGTGGTGGCAAAAGTGGGCATTTTGTGCGATAAAAACCAATAGAATCTTATGTGAATTTTTGTAATACAAATCTTAAAGTTTTTTTATAGATTCCATTTTTTGTGTATTTGTAAGCCAAACTCTATTATCATAAAGGGCTTAATTTTTTAAAGGAGTGCAAAATGAAAAAGAATATTGTTTTCTTTGAAGCAGTTGGTGGAAGTGATAAAGGTGCAGATGGACACAGAAAAGACACAATGCCTATGGTAAATGCGCTAAAAGCTAAGGGTTGGAATGCAGAAGTTGTGTTTTTTAGCGATGATATTTTACGCAATGAAAATGAGCGCAATAAAATTTATGAACGCGTTAGAGAGAGTGCAGATGGTTATGTTTCACGCGTAAATCCGGGCAACTTAAAAGAAGAAAAACTTTACTTTGAAGTATTGCGCAAACTTTGTGCAGATGGACTTGTAGGTATGCCTCATCCTGATGCAATGATTGGCTATGGCGCAAAAGACGCTTTAACAAAGCTTGCAGATACTCCACTTGTCCCAGATGATACTTATGCGTATTATGATATTGAGACTTTTAAAAAGACTTTCCCAAAAAGCCTAGCAAAAGGCGAGAGAGTGCTAAAGCAAAATCGCGGCTCCACAGGGGAAGGGATTTGGCGTGTGAGATTAGCAGAAGGTTCTTATAATACTTGCGATTCTTTACCACTTGATACAAAAATCATTTGCACAGAAGCCAAGGATAATCATAGCGAAGAGCGCAAACTTGGAGAGTTTATGGACTTTTGCGAGCAATACATCATTGGCGATAATGGAATGCTTGTAGATATGACTTTCTTGCCACGCATTAAAGAGGGCGAAATTAGAATTCTAATGCTTTATAAAACACCCGTTTATGTTGTGCATAAAAAGCCAGCTGAAGGGGGCGATGCCTTTTCTGCAACTCTCTTTAGTGGCGCAAAATATCGCTATGATGAGCCAAAAGAGTGGCAAGGGCTTGTGGATTGGTTCTTAGGACAACTTCCTTCTATTAAATCCAAGCTTGGAAACTATGATTTACCACTAATTTGGACAGCAGACTTTATCCTAGACACTGATGAAAAAGGCGCAGACCGCTATATTCTAGGAGAAATCAACTGCTCTTGCGTTGGCTTTACAAGCCCAGAAGAATATATGGCAAAAATTGCTGTAATGGTAGGTGATAATATTATTGATATTGTTAGTGAAAAAAAGGCATAACTCTGCTGAATATGGAATCTTTTTTTTTGGGGGGGGGGGCATAATAGAATGTTTAATTTTCATTAATAAGGAGAGAGAGAAAATGCGTCTTTTAATTTGTATTTTTGTCCCTTGGATAGGATTTTTACCATAGGACGACCTATTGCTGGACTTATTTGCTTTTTGTTGCAAATTACACTAATTGGTTGGCTTCCAGCTTCAATTTGGGCTGTTTATTCTCTAGGACAATACAAAACAGATAAAAAAATTCAAGAAGCATTAAAGCAAAAACAAGGAGATTAGTTATGTTAAAAATTTATATCAAGTGTTGCAATAGCATTACTTTTAAGCGCGTGTGCATATAAAACAGGTGTAGAAGTTACTCAAGAAACACTCAATAAAGTGCAAGTGCATAAAACAACAAAAAGCCAAGTAGAAAGCATTGTAGGATACCCAACAAGAAAACAGACTTTAGGTAAAAATGAAATTTGGTATTATGATTTTACTTCTATTAGCCACAATCCATTTGGAGGAAATATTGATGAAGCAACAGTGATTGAATTCAACACAAAAGGCGTAGTAACCAAAAAATATAAAACAAAAAGCGCAGGTGGAAATCCTTTGCTTAAGTAGATAGCCATCTTTTTGATAGGCTATCTTGCTTGAAACCCTTTAAAAAATCGTGCAATTTATTATACTCTCCCCTTTCTAAAAACCTAACTTTCCCACTTGGCAGATTATTTAAATGCACAAAACCATACGCAATACGCTTTAAATCTAGCACTTCCAAGCCAAAATGCGCAAAAAATCTTCTTAGCTCTCTATTTTTACCTTCTTTAAGAATCACCTTAATCTTAGAATATTTAGGTGTGTTTTTAATGCAAGTATAACCCACAAATGGCGCAAATTCCATTGCTTTAATCTTGCTTTTGCTATGCCCCCCAGCACTTGCATCTTCTAATGTAATCCCACTCTCCATTGCATCAAAAACGCTATCCTTAATAAGCCCTGATAACTTTAGCAAATACACGCGCTCTAGCTCACTCTCCATTAAAGAGCGCACAACCTTAACGCTATCACTAAGCAACAAAAGCCCCTCACTTGCAAAATCCAATCTCCCAACAGGCTTAAAATGCGAAAATCGCTTTGGCAAGGAATCATAAATCACTCTGCGCCCCCTATCATCGCGCTTACTCACAAGCTCACCCTTAGGCTTATTATAAACAATCACAGAGTATTGATCTTGTTCTCTTAAACATTTACCATTAAGATAAACCTTTGTATTTTTATCCACTTGATAGGAAAAATCACTAACAACTTCCTTATTGATAGTTACCTTGCCTTCTTTAATAAGCCTATCAGCTTCACGCCTTGAAAATTTTGAGTGGTGTGCTATGTATTGATTTAATCGCATTTTTACTTCTTAAATTGAAATTTTTTTGCTTTTAAAAGCGTTTTTAACGCCTCTTTATGCTTTCCTTGCAAAATCAACCAAAATCCTTTGCTATCTTGTTCCAAACTTCCCCCGCAAGAGAGTTTTTTCTTGGCTTCTTTTAGGATTTCTTGCATTGTTTGCTTTGCCTCAAAAAAGATTCCACAGCGTGTAATATCCTTACCCCCTGCCCTTTCTTCATTAAGCCCTAAAAAATAACTTCCACACTCTTTAATCTCTCCACTTTTACCACAAACACAAGCGCTCTCTAGTTCTCCACACTTCTTGCATACACAATCAAAATCATCACTAAACTTCGCACCTATACTAAAATCTAATCGCGCCATTGAAACTCACTTAATACATTTTTTATTTCACTATGCACCTTAAAGCCACTCACCATTTCCAATTCTTGCGTTTGCGTTCTAAAAAGGATTCTAAGCTCACGCTTCCCACTATGCAAAATTGCATATTCTCTAAGTCTTTCTAAACTTTGGCTCTGCATATTTGCATCTAGCAACACAAGCAAAGGCTCACTAATATCAGCTTTTTCAACCACAAAATCTACCACTTCCTTTTTGGCTTCATCTAAGGTTAGAATCTTTTCTGCCTTTAACTTTTTGGTTTCATTTTGTTCTTGCACTTGGCACTTAATTGCCACTGGAAGTTCTTTATCTAACATTTCAACCTTTGCTAACATTTGCTCAAAGATTGTTAGCTCCACACTTCCATACAAATCTTGAATCTTTAGCATTCCATACCGCTTACCTGTTTTAGAAAACTTCACAATAATATCTTCAATCTGTCCTAAAATCAAAATTCTACTATTTTCTGCTACATCTTTAACTTGATTGCTTGGCGTATAATCAATCTCTTTGAAGCTCTCTTTATATGCATCTAATGGATGCCCTGAAGCATAAAAACCTAAGCTTTCTTTTTCAAATTCTAAAATTTCTTTTTGACTATATTCTCCCAAATCTTGCAAATCTAACTGCACACGCATTAGCTCTTCATCGTTACCAAAAAGAGAACCAGCAGCTTCTTTTTGTGCAGTTTGTGAAAGCTTTGCCGCTTCTGTTAAACTCTCAACTTGTTCAAGTAGGGATTTTCTTGTGTAACCCATACCATCTAATGCACCACTTTTAATAAAGGCTTCTAGGGATTTTTTATTCACTTTTGAAGGATCAATACGCTTTAAAAAATCCTCCAAATCTTTAAAATTCCCATTTTGCTTGCGTTCTTCTAAGATAATATTAATCGCAATCTCCCCTGCTCCCTTTATTGCTCCAAGTCCAAATAATATGCTAGCTTCTCCATCCACTTCTGCAACACTAAATTCTAATTCTGATTTTTGAATGCTAGGAGGAAGCACTTTAATGCCCATTTGATTTGCTTCTTCAGTGTATTCTACAACTTTATCAGTATCATTTTTTTCTGAAGTTAGAAGGGCTGCCATAAATTCTTTAGGATAATAAGTTTTTAAATACGCTGTCTCAAAAGTAATCATAGCATAAGCAGCAGAATGGGATTTGTTAAACCCATAACCTGCAAACTTTACAATAAGCTCCCAAAGTTCTTCTGCTTTTGCCCTATCAAAACCTTGCGCAACTGCACCATCTGCAAATTTGCTTTTATTATCTGCCATAATTTGCGCATCTTTTTTACCCATTGCACGGCGGATTAAATCTGCTCCCCCCAAAGAAAACCCTCCAATTCTTTGCACGATTTGCATAACCTGCTCTTGATAAACAATCGTTCCATAAGTTGGGCGTAAAATAGGCTCTAACTCGTCAAACATATACACAATGGGTTCTTTTCCGTGTTTTCTGTTAATAAAATCATCCACCATTCCAGATTCTAATGGACCAGGACGCCCTAGTGCAATGGTTGCAATAATGTCTTCAAAGGTGCTTGGACGCATTCTTTTATTAATCCCTTGAAACATACTGGATTCTATCTGAAAAACACCTAGCGTATTTCCGCTCTGCAAGGTTTCATAGACTTTTTTATCATTCACATCAATATTTAAAAAATCAATGCGTTTCCCACTTCGCTTTTCAATTAACTTTAGGGCATCATCTACAACAGTGAGTGTTTTTAATCCCAAAAAGTCAAACTTAATTAAATCCACATCTTCAAGATATTTCATAGAATATTGTGTAGCAATGATCCCATCGCGTTGTGAGCGATAAAGAGGAGCTTTATGCCATAATTCTTGTGTAGAATCAATTACAACAGCGGCAGCGTGCGTTCCAGGATTTCGCTTTGTTCCCTCTAAAATTAGCGCAAACTCCCACACTTTTTTTGCCAAAGGATCTTTTGAAATCAACTCCGCAATTTTTGGCTCTTTATTAAAAGCATCTTCAAGTGTAATTTCAAGCTCTTTTGGAATCAATTTTGCAAAAGAATCTGCATCATTATAAGGCATCCCCATAACGCGTGCCACATCTCTAATTACCGCCTTTGCTTTCATCATACCAAAAGTGATCACTTGTGCAACATTGTGTCTTCCATACTTTTCTGTAACATAGTCTAAAATCTCCCCGCGCCGACTTTGGCAAAAGTCCATATCAATATCAGGCATACTTACGCGTTCAGGATTCAAAAATCGCTCAAAAAGTAAATCATACTTTAAAGGATCAATGTTTGTTATCTCCAAACAAAATGCAACCAAACTTCCAGCAGCACTCCCTCGCCCAGGACCTACTGGAATTCCCCTTTCCTTTGCTGCACGCACAAAATCCCAAACAATTAGCATATACCCCGGAAACTTCATAGAATTAATAATTTCTATTTCCCTCTCCAAACGCTCTGCATATTCTGTGTGCTTTTCTTGTGGCACATTTAAAAGGCGTTTTTTAAGCCCTTCTCTACATTTATAAGCAAAATACTCACTATCTTGTGTGAAATCAAGCCCTTCAGCCTTAGCATATTCTTGTGTAAATTTAAAACTAGGCGGCGTTGGATCTCCTAGATGTAATTCTAAATCACATTTATTAGCAATCTCTTGCGTATGCTCTAATGCTTCTGGTAAATCCGCATAAAGCTCTGCCATTTGCTCTGGAGTTTTGATATAAAATTCTTGCACAGTGTGGCGCATACGATTAGGATCATCAAAATCCTTACCAAAACCGATACAAAACGCTACTTCTTGCGCTGTGGAATCGCTTTGATTTGCATAATGTGTATCGTTTGTTGCAATGATTTTAATTCCAGTTTCTTGTGAGAGTTTTAAGAGTTGATTATCAATTAACTGCTGCTCTTCAATGCCGTGGCGCATAAGCTCCAAATAAAAATCTTCCCCGAAGATTTCTTTATATTCTAAAGCAACTTCTTTTGCCCTCTCATAACCCTTGCGTCCTTTATTATCATCTTTTTTTGTATTTAAATGCCACTGCACCTCACCATTTAAACACGCGCTACTACAAATTAATCCCGCACTATGTTCCCTTAGCATTTTTTTGCTAATGCGTGGCTTCATATGAAATCCATACAAACACGCTTGCGAGCTTAGATACATTAGGTTTTTATAACCTTCTAAATTCTTTGCATATAAGCATAAGTGAAATCTTTGATTACTCTTATCACTAATTTCTTCTGCATTATGCAAATAAGCTTCCATTCCCAAAATAGGCTTAATTCCTTCAGCTTTCATTGCCTTATAAAACTCAATAGCACCAAACATATTTCCATGATCAGTAACTGCTACACTATCCATTCCGTATTCTTTAATTTTCTTAGCAAGCACTTTAACTTTATTTAATCCATCTAATAAAGAATATTCAGTATGTAAATGTAAATGCGTAAATTTAGGTGTTTGACTCATCATACAACCTTTTAAAAATTTTGTGAAATTCTAACCCAGCCTTGCTAATAGACATATAAGAAAACGCAAAAATTATCTTGGGAATTTCATTAAGAAAGCTTAAAAGTTAGAATCCTAAATGGATTCTAACTTTTAGGGGCGCAATGTTTTTAGTTCTTGTGTAATTTTCTCTAACTTTTGCTGCTGTTCGGCAAGTGTATTTTGGTTTGTCTCAAGCACTGCTTTTGGAGCATTTGCTACAAATTTTTCATTTTTTAACATTCCTTCAAGTTTTTCAATTTCTTTTTGTGTTTTTTGCGCTTGTTTTTCCAAACGCATAATAATAGGTGATAAATCAATATCTGCAATAGGTAAATACGATTCTACTTTTTCAGCAATATCCACAATACAATTTGGAATCTTTTCTTGCACAATCTCTAGGGATTCCACCTTTGCAAGCTTGCAAACATAGCTAGTAAATAACGCGTGCATAGATTGTGGAATCTCCACATTCACATAGCCTTTAGAGATCTTTTGATTAGCTAAATCAATTGTCGCTTTTGCGCGGCGTAAAGACACAATAGAATCAACAATTTTTCCAAAAGTTGTAAAATTCTCCGCATTTGTGTAACTAAAACTAGGAAATTGGCGCACCATAATAGAGCCACTTTGTTCTAACTTAGTTCCATCAAGTTTATGCCACAAATAATCACTAATAAAAGGCATATAAGGATGAAGCAATAGTAAGGCTTCTTTAAAAATCGCCCCAAGCTCAAGTATAGAATCCTTATCTGCCTTACTTAGTTCAATCCCCCAATCGCAAAACTCATTCCACAAAAAGCGATACAGCGTGTTTGCGCCATCATTAAAACGATACGATTCTAAATGCTCACGCACTTCTTTAATATTTTGACTTAAAAGCTCGGCAAAATATTGTCCAAGAGGAGTTTTTGGAGCGCCAAGCTCACTTAAACTTGGAAAACTCTCTGCATTTAAAAGCAAGAAATTTGCTGCATTATAAAGTTTATTAGTAAAATTTTTAGAGACTTCCATTTGTTTAGATGAGAGTTTGACATCACGCCCCTGCGCACAAAGAATTGCCAAAGTAAAGCGCAACACATCTGCGCTATATTCCTCAATCTTCTCAAGAGGATCAATCACATTCCCCTTAGATTTACTCATTTTATTACCAAATTCGTCGCGCACAAGTGCGTGCAAATAAATATCAGGGTAAGGAAGCTCATTTAACAAATGCTCTCCCATCATTAACATTCTAGCCACCCAAAAAAATAAAATATCAAACCCAGTAATTAAAAGCGAGTTTGGATAAAATTCTTGCATATCACTAGGATTCCACAATTCTTCCTTACCAAACTCACCATTTGCATATCCAAGCGTTGAAAAGGGCCATAAAGCCGAGCTAAACCAAGTATCTAACACATCAGGATCTTGCATAATTTTATCACTTTGACAATGCTTGCACGCTTTGGGAATATCCACGCTTGCAAACTGCCCTCCACAACTCTCACAATAAAACACAGGAATTTGATGTCCCCACCAAAGTTGTCTTGAAATACACCAATCACGCAATTCACGCATCCAAGCATTGTAGTTATTTTTCCATTGCTGCGGATAAAAATTACTAATATTTGCATTGATTTTTTCTATCGCGCCTTGTGCTACTTCTTTTTTTAAAAACCATTGCTTAGAAATATAAGGTTCTACAACATTTCCACAGCGATAACAATGCCCCACTTGATTCTTATAATCTTCAATTTTTTCTACAAATCCAAGCGATTCTAGTTTTTCTATAATACTTTTTCTTGCCTCCAATCGTTCCAATCCAGCAAATTCCCCTGCATTTTCATTCAAGATTCCATATTTATCAAAAACCACAATTTGCTCTAAATTATGGCGTTTTCCTACTTCATAATCATTCACATCGTGTGCGGGCGTTACCTTAACCGCCCCTGTTCCAAACTCCATATCCACATAAGAATCCGCAATAACGGGAATCTTTCGTCCAAGCAGTGGCAACACAACGCTTTTTCCAATTAAATGCTTAAAACGCTCATCTTGCGGATTTACCATTACCGCACTATCACCAAAATAAGTCTCCGGACGCGTTGTAGCTACCACAACATAATCCTTGCTATCTTCTAAAAAGTAGCGGAGATAATACAACTTGCCATTGTTTTCTTTATACTCCACTTCAATATCTGATAATGCACCATCGTGTGTGCACCAATTCACTAAATATTCCCCTTGAACAATTAACCCCCCATCATAAAGCTTCACAAAAGCTTCTTTAACTGCATTTTGCAAGCCTTCATCCATAGTAAAACGCGTTCTACTCCAAGCAGGTGAGCTTCCAAGTTTGCGCATTTGATTTAAAATCATTCCCCCACTTTTTTCTTTCCACTCCCACACTTTTTTAATAAATTCTTCACGCCCCAAACTCTCTTTTTTAACACCCTGTGCTAAAAGCTGCTTCTCTACAACATTTTGTGTAGCAATCCCAGCGTGATCTAAACCCGGTTGCCACAGCGTTTTATAGCCATCCATTCTTTTAAATCGCGTGATAATATCAATAAGCGTATGATTTAGTGCGTGTCCAATATGCAAACTCCCTGTAACATTTGGTGGCGGAAGCATAATACAAAAGTTTTTGCCACTTTTTTGGATTGCCCTATTCCCATCAATCTCAAAATATCCTGACTTCTCCCAAAACTCATAATATTGCGTTTCTACTTCTTTAGGATCATAAGAAGTCGCCTTTTGTATAGATTCTGTTTTTTGCATAAAAGCCCTTTATAATAATTAGCAATTTTGATACATTTTAAAAACTGGAATGGTTTTTGCTAACTCGCTAAATGTATTTAATTTCAGAATTCTACCAAATTAGGCTTAAAACCAAAACTTTATGGTAGAATTAACCATATTAACAAACAAGGAGTGTGTTATGAAAAGTGAAAAATTTCAGGTAAAATCCCCAATTCTAGGATTTGACAATGCAAATGAAGTAAGTTTTGCAGAAGTAGATGATGGTGCATTAGCGTTTCTATCAATGGAGAATGGGGCAGAATTACTGCTTATTAACCCTTACAAAGTGCGTGAATATTCCTTTGAAGTTCCAACAGCAATCCAAACTCTATTAGAGATGAAATCTAACTCTAATGTAAAAGTTTTTTGTGTGTTTGTGCGCGAAAAAGAAGCAGAAGTGCGTATCAATTTCCTAGCACCTATTATTCTAAACTTTGACAACAACACACTTGCGCAAGTTGTGTTAAATGCAAAAGATTATCCAAATTTTGGCGTAGCAGAGTCTATTAAGAATTACATTAAAGCATAGTTTAATTGCCCTTATCAAATCTCAACCCCCAACAAAAAGAAGCTTGCCAAGCTCCAAGTGGGCATAATTTAGTTATAGCTTCAGCTGGCACTGGCAAGACTTCCACAATCGTTGGAAGAATCTCTTTTTTACTTCAAAATGGAATCTTACCTAGTGAGATTTTGCTCTTAACTTTTACCAATAAAGCCGCTTCAGAAATGCTATCGCGCCTTAGCACAAAGTTTGACACAAAAATCGTCAAAACCATTGAAGCAGGCACTTTTCACGCTGTTGCTTATCGGTATTTAAAGGCTAAGGATTCCGTAGTTTTAAAACAACCACGAGAGCTCAAAGTGCTTTTCAAAAGCCTTTATGATAAACGGATTTTTTTAAATGCTTCAGAAACTACTCCTTATGGAGCAAACTATCTATATGATTTATTTTCACTTTATTTTAATGCAACGATTACCGAGAATTTCGCAGACTGGCTAGAACGCAAAAATCCCCAACAACTAGAATATGTAGAGATTTATTTAGATGTTTGGGAGAAATTTAAGGCTTTAAAGCAAGAATACCGCTATGTAGATTACAATGATTTACTACTAAATTACAAAACAAGCTTATTGCAAAATACACAATCCCCTTTATTTAAAGAAGTTTTAGTTGATGAATATCAAGATACCAATCCCTTGCAAGATTCCATTTTACAGGCTTTAAACCCGCCTTCACTCTTTTGCGTTGGCGATTATGATCAGAGTATTTATGCTTTTAATGGCGCAGATATTAGTATCATAGGAAGCTTTAAAGAGCGCTACACAAATGGTAAAATCTTTAGTCTAACTAAAAATTACCGCTCCACAGAGCCAATTTTAAACCTTGCAAACCGCGTGATTGAAAAAAATCCACGCATTTACCCCAAAAAACTTGAAGTGGTTAAAGATAAAAACTTCGGCAATCCAGCACTTCTAGTCTATGATGAACTCTTTTTGCAATACGCTGGAATTGCAAATAAAATCAAACTCTCAAACCGCCCTTATAGTGAAATCGCTGTGATTTTTAGAAACAACTCTAGTGCCGATGGTATTGAAGCTAGCCTAAGAGAGCTTGGGATTCCATCTAAGCGCAAAGGCGGCGTAAGCTTTTTTGATTCTAAAGAAGTTGTGTATATGTTAAACCTTTGCACTTTACTTTTTAATCCAAAGGATATGATGGCGTTTATCCACACTCTAAGCCACGCAAAAGGAATCGGAAATGCCGTTGCTAAAGATATTTATGAAGCTTTGATTCTTTTAGGAAATGGGGATTTAAGGCAGGGGATTTTACACCCTGATAAAACAATCAAAGAACCCTATAAAAAAGGAATCCAAAACACACAATTAGGACTCTTTGATGATTTTTTAGAGTTTAGCAACACAGCACGATTCCACACATTGCCTTTAGAAAACGACTTTAAAAGCAATGCTATTTTAAGTCATCCAAAGATCACCAAAGATGGAGCAGAGTTTTTAAACGCCTTATATTGTTTTTTTAAATTTTTCAATGCCTATGATAAACCTTATAATCTTATTGCAAAAACTCAAGCGCTCCCCATTTTTCAAATTGTTGCCCAAAAGCTTGCAAAAGAAAGAGCAATTACAAAAGAAGGCGTAATTCTAGAAGAAAAACGCCTAGAAGCCCTAGAAAAAATCAATCGCAAAATATCACTCTTAAGAGACTTAGCCACACATTATGAAGACATCGGACGCTTTTTAAATGCAATGATTCTAGGTTCTAGCGAGATGAGCGAAGGAGAAGGTGTGCATCTCCTTAGCATTCACGCCAGCAAAGGACTAGAGTTTGGCGAAGTGTATATTGTAGATTTAATGGAAGGTAGATTCCCTAATAAAAAGCTAATGCAGCAAGGTGGGAGCCTAGAGGAAGAGCGCAGACTCTTTTATGTGGCAGTAACCCGTGCTAAAGAAAATCTCTATCTAAGTTATGCCAAGAAAGATATTCTAAAAAACATTCACTATGAAGGCTCTATTTTTCTTTATGAAGCTGGACTCTTAAACAAGCGTTTAACTTAAATTTCAAATCATATTTCTTGTAATCCTAGCTAAAAACACTTATTATCCCCCCTACTCCATCTCCTTATGCCCTAAATCTGTAATATACTCTGCTAGTTGTTT
>Oklahoma_p1__coassemble_91_pt1 | contig 77161 bp, 82 predicted proteins | sample Oklahoma_p1__metabat2_high_PE_001 | metagenome-assembled genome bin Oklahoma_p1
AAAAGGAAGTGGAATTATAGCTAGAAAAGCTTAAGGGGAGATTAAAATTGGGGGGATAAGATTCTACTTTTAAATTTTATAGAAAGGCAAGCGTTGAATAAAGAGCAAATTGGCGCGCTATGGATGGTTAGCGCAAGTGTTGCGTATGGCTTTATGCCTATTTGGACGGTTCTTGGACAAAATAGTGGGCTAACAACAGATTTCATTTTGTTTTTCCGATTTGCCTGCACAAGCGCGTTATTGCTTGCGCTTGCGCGTTTTGAGAGAGTGTCTATTCTCTTGCCTAAGCGCAAAATTTTAGAATTTGTCTTTTTAGGCGGAATCTTGTATTCTATTCAGTCTTTTGCCTATTTAGATTCCTTAAAATACATTCAGACTGCACTTTCTGTAATGCTCTACCACATTTACCCTGTGATTGTTACGCTTGTAGCCCTTGTGTTTTTTAAAGAAAAAATTCAGTCAAAAACGCTTCTAGCTTTAGCGCTTTGCACCATTGGACTAGTGATAATCTTACAAATCCCAAAAGACATTACCCTTAATTATCTTGGCGTTGCGCTCTCTTTAATTGGAGCATTGTTTTATGGACTTTATGTGATTTTTAGCCAAAGCATTACGCGTAATTGCCATTTTCTAGTTTCTAGCTTTTATGTGTGCTTTTTTTCATCTCTTGCGATGCTTTTTAGTATGCTAAAAGCACACGAAAGTATTCCAAATCTTTTTGAGATTCCACCTATTGGAATCTTTGCTTTGCTTGCACTAACAATACTTTCTACACTTTTTGCAATGGTTGCGTATTATCTAGGAATGCCAAAAATTGGAATCACAAAAACCGCAATTTTAGGAATGATAGAACCACTTGTCGCTGTGGTGCTATCTATTTGGATTTTGGGGGATAGCTTAAGCGCTTTACAATATTTTGGGGCGTTTTTGATTATCTTTGGTTCGATTCTTTTATGCCTTAGGAGATAAATTCTTGGATTAAAGCGCGCCATTTTTCAAGCACAACAGCTTCACTAAAGCGTTCGTTGATTTTAAGTGCATTTTTTGCCAAAGAATCTCTATTTTCTAAAGTTTTTTCAAAATGCTCCGCTAAGGATTCCACATTTCCAAGCTCCACAAGATAGCCATTATTTTCTATAATCTCACTAGGTCCATAAGGGCAATCATAGCTGACCACAGGAATACCACACATTAATGCTTCAATTAGCACATTGCTTAAACCTTCTTTATGGCTTGAAAGCGCGAAAAATTCCGCATTACTATACGCATTATAAAGAGTTTCTAACCGCCCTAAAAACACCGCCTTTATCCCTAAATCTTTAGCTTGCTTTTCTAATTTTTCTCTCTCTTTACCATCTCCGGCAAGAAGCAAGAAAAACTCTTTGTGCTTCCCATTATTCTTTTTGGAAAAAATCGCAAATGCCTCTAAAAGTTCATCAAAATGCTTACTCTCTATCATTCGCCCAGCACTTAGCACATAAGGCTTAAATACGCTATAATCCCTAGAATCATCTTGTGCCACGCAAATAGGGTTTGGCATCACACGCACATTTTTTAAACACGCATAGTGGCGCAAATCCTTGTGCGTAAGCGTTGTAACACACGAAGCATAAGGATAAACAAGCTTGCGCAAATACGCCCAAATGCCACTTAGGCTTGTGTAAATGCTATGTTCTGTGGCAATAGTTGGAATTCTTTTTGCGCTAGCAAGAATTGCTAGGATATTGCTTTGATGGATAAAGCTAATCACAAGATTTGCCCTTTGTTCTTTAAAGAGTTTTGCAAGAGCATTAATTTTCTCAAAATTTCCTAAAATTCCATGCCTTTTGCTTGTGATTTCTATAACTTTCACACTAGGATCTAGCGTGTAGAATTGCTCTTTTTTGCTCCAAAGCGCTAGCACAATCCTATATTCATTAACTAGCGCATTTGCCAAGAAGCTTGCCACTTTCTCCGCTCCGCCCATTCGTAAAGACGATACAACAAGCACTATGCACTTTTGCGTTAATTTGGATTCCATCTTTTTAGATTCTATTTTGCTCGCTTCTAAACTCTCACCCGCCATTATGGTTAAACTCCACAACAATTTCCTTAAGCTTTGCAATTCTATCTTTTGTGATTAACAACTCATCAATATCACTATTTAGCTTGTTTATATCATAATGCGTTGGTCGCGCCACTTGGATAGAAGGGTATTTTGTTTTACTCTCACTCTCGCCAATTAGCAACTCTTCATAAAGCTTCTCCCCTGGGCGCAATCCACTAAATTCAATAGCAATTTCATCCTCTTTATCATACAGGCGCAACATATTCTTTGCCAAATCCACAATTTTTACAGGCTCTCCCATATCTAAAATAAAAATCTCTCCTCCCTTAGCAATCGCCCCCGCTTGCAAAACAAGCTGACACGCTTCTGGGATTAGCATAAAATAGCGCGTAATATCTGGATGTGTAACCGTGATAGGTCCGCCACTTTGGATTTGTGCTTTAAATTTTGGCACAACAGAACCGCTACTTCCTAGCACATTACCAAAGCGCACCGCTACAATCTCACTTTTTTTGGATTCCACATTTTGCGCGTATAACTCCACAATGCGCTTGGTTGCACCCATTACATTTGTAGGACGCACCGCTTTATCCGTAGAAATCATAACAATCTTTGGCACTTCCGCTTTAATCGCACAATCTACGACATTTTTACTTCCAATCACATTATTTTCAATCGCGCTTTTTTGGTTATATTCACACAATGGCACATGTTTATAAGCTGCGGCATGAACAATAATATCAGGGGCTTCTTCTTTAATAAGAGCTAAAAGCCGTTCTTTTTCTAAAATACTTAGCAAGCAAGGGCGGAAAAGCGCCATCTCTCCCATTGTTTTTTGGGGATATTTTTGATTTAATTCTTCTAAAATCGCATACAAATTAAACTCACTATGCTCCACAAGCACCAAGCGTTTAGCTCCAAAGTCCGCGCATTGTCGCACAATCTCACTACCAATGCTCCCCCCAGCCCCCGTAATTAGAATCTTTTTATCTTTTAAAAATTCCCTAATTGTCGCCTTATCTAAATCTTTAATTGGACGACTTAATAAATCTTCAATAGAAATATCCTTTAGGCTCTCTTGCTCATCTTTTAGCATTGTGGCGATTTTTATCTCTTCAATGCCAAGCTTTGTAAGCTCATCAAACAAGTCTTTTAAAGGGGGCTTTGCGTAATCGCGCGTTAGAATTGCACTTTTTATCTTATGCTCTGTCATCAACTCTTTTAACGCGCTTTTTGGATACACCTTAAGATTTGAAATATAGCTTCCAATTGCCTTGTTATCTTCTTCAATAATCGCTAAGGGATAGAAAGGAATCTCACTATTAAGAGCCGCTTTAATAAGCGTTGGCGTTTGTGTATTTGCGCCAAAAATCACCGCTGGCTTTGGCGAGTGTTTGGGAGAATTTTCTAAATAAATGCGTTTTGAGATTCTAATTGCTCCAATTAAAATACTAGAAATCACAAAGTCAATCCCAATCACACTTAAAGGAAAATCTCCAAAAATCCCTAAAAATGCGATTCCACAAAAGATTCCATACGCCAAAGTATGCGCATAAAACAATCTCAACGCCTCTAAAAGCCCAAAAAATCTCCACGGCACTAAATAGAGCCTAAACATAGCTAACGATAAAACCTTTAAGCCAATTAAAACAAAGAAGACTAAAACAACGCTTACCTTAAACTCCAAAGGCACTTGAAAACTAAAGCGCAAATCATAGGATAAAATCAATGTAAAATACGAAACAAGAATATCAATAAGCACAAAAAACGCAATGCGCTTGGCATTACTAGGGCGAAAAAGGGCCGATTTTAACACTTAGCAACTCTTTATAAAATCTAAAATCAAATTAGAAATCCAATCAATATCATTTTTTTCTAACGCACCACCGCTTGGCAAGCAAATTCCGCTTTCAAAGAGTTTTTGACTCACACCATTAACAAATGCTTTAGAATTCTTAAAGAGTGGTTGTAAGTGCATAGGCTTCCATAATGGACGCGATTCCACGCCTGCTTTTGCAAGATAATCCACCAAATCTAAAGGATTAATTTTAGAATCCAAAAAGCGTAAAGTTGTCAGCCAGCGATTACCCCTAGAGTTTGGAATCTCAGGCATAAACTCTAGCTTTTGTTCAACTTGCTTTAGCGACTCTTTATACCACTCAAAAATCTCTCTTCTCTTTGCCACTCTTTGTTCAATTTGCTCTAATTGCCCTACACCAATAGCCGCACAAACATTGCTTAAGCGGTAGTTGTAACCATAATCTAAATGCTCATAATAAGGCAAATTCTCTCTAGCTTGCGTGGAATAAAAGCGCGCTTTTTCTATCTTTTCCCTATCCTTTCCAAGTAGCATTCCACCCCCACCACAAGTGATGATTTTGTTCCCATTAAAAGAAAGCGCGCCAAACTCCCCAAAGCTTCCACTATGTTTGCCATCATAAAACGCTCCTAAAGATTCCGCAGCATCTTCAATCAACAAGATTCCATATTGCTTACAAATCTCCATAATCTCATAAATCTTTGCACATTGCCCATACAAATGTGTTAAAATCAATGCTTTTGGCTTCTTAGGCAATGATTCAATCGCCTTAACAAGCAATTCTGGATTAAGATTCCAAGAATCCAAATCGCTATCAATAAACACAGGTTCAGCCCCTTGATACAAAATCGCATCAATTGAGCCAATAAAGGTAAAACTACTTGCTAGCACAATATCCCCTTGCGTGATTCCCCCTACTCTTAAAGCAAGGTGCAGTGCCGCTGTACCAGCATTTAATGCTAGCGCATTTGGAGAATGCGTATAAGCCTTAATATCCCCTTCAAAGCGATTTACAAACTCCCCCAAAGGCGCGATATAATTACTTGCAAACACATCGCTTACATATTGTTGTTCATTTCCGCCCATTTGTGGCGGAGATAAAAAGATTTTAAACGCCATTTTTTCTCCTTTAAATTTCTTTTTTTGCCGGATTACCAACCATTTTTTTAAAAGATGGAATCGCATTTATAACTACACTTCCAGCACCAATTACGCAATGCTCTCCTACGCTTTTACCTTCAATTACAACGCTTCCAGAACCAATATGGCTCAAATCTCCAATGCCAACACTTCCACAAAGTGTTGCATTTGGCGCAATGTGTGCAAATGCTCCCACGCTACAATCGTGTTCTACAACACTTGCTGTGTTAATAATTGCTCCTATGCCAACTTTGGCGCGCGCATTAATTACAGCATTTGGAAAGACCACCACAGCATCAGAAATCCTAGCAGATTTTGAGATTATAGCACTAGGATGAATAACAGATGGTAAGCAAAAACCTTTTTGTAAAAAAAACTCATAAAGACTTTTGCGTGTAGCATTATTGCCAATGGCTAAAACCACGCCGTATTCTTTAGCATTTTTTAAAGCCAAAAATTCCGCCTTTGTAATTGCTTCAATTCCGTTAAGTTGCTTTGTTTGGGGCGTATCATCAATTACAAGATACACAATATTAAGTGCTTCTAAAATATCTGCTATCACCGCGCCGTGTCCGCCCGCACCAAAAATCGCTAACTTTTGCATTTGTTTCCTTATATTTGCACTTTAAATCTCTGCGATTTTAACGCATTTTCTTAACATTTGCGCTTTAAATTTATCTTTTAAGGGATAAAATACACGCAAAAATTCCCTATAAAAAGGCAAAAGATGGAATCGCAAATCCTAAAAGAGTTAGATTTATCTTGCATTTGGCATCCTTGCACACAAATGCACGACCACGAAAATAATATTCCATTAATCCCCATTAAACGCGCTATTGGTGCGTATCTCTATGATTTTAACAACAAGGCATATTTAGATTGCATTTCTAGCTGGTGGGTGAATCTCTTTGGGCATTGTAACCCTTACATTAATGCAAAACTTAAAGAACAATTAGAATCTTTAGAGCATATCATTTTTGCAGGTTTTACCCATAAGCCCGTAATTGACTTATCTAAGCGGCTTTTAGGGCTTTTGGATTCCAACTTTGGCAAATGTTTTTATGCAGACAATGGCTCAAGCGCCATTGAAGTGGCTCTTAAAATGGCATTCCACGCAAGTGCGATTAAAGGAAATAAAAAAAATAAATTCCTATGCCTAGAAAATGCCTACCACGGAGAAACTATTGGAGCTTTAAGCGTAGGTGATGTTGGAATCTATACAGATGTTTATGCGCCCATTTTGCTAGAAACACTAAAAATTAAAGCCCCTGTGGGAGAAAACATTGATGCTTCCCTAGAAGCCCTAAAAATCTTGCTATCCACGCAAAAAGATTCCATTATTGCCTTTGTGCTAGAACCACTCATTCAATGTGCGGGAAATATGAATATGTATAGCCCGCGCTTTGTGCAAGAAGCTACAAAACTTTGCAAAGAAGCAGGTGTGTATGTTATTTTTGATGAAATTGCCGTAGGATTTGGGAGAACAGGCAGTCTTTTTGCCTATGAGCAATGTGGCGTTGTGCCGGATTTTCTTTGCCTTAGCAAAGGCATTACAGGAGGTTATTTACCGCTTTCTGTGGTTGTTACAAGTGATGAGATTTATCAATTATTTTATGCGCCTTTTAGCGAGAACAAAGCCTTTTTGCACTCCCACTCTTACACAGGAAATGCGCTAGCTTGTGCGTGTGCAAATGCGGTTTTAGATATTTTTGAACGCGATAATGTGCTTACGAAAAACAAAGAATTATCTGCATTTATTTGGGAGAGAATGCAGGCTTTAAGGAAGTTTAGCTGTGTGGGGAATTTGCGTCATCAAGGAATGGTTTTTGCTTTTGATTTAATAGGATTTAAAGGGGAGCGTAAAGGCTTAGAAGTCTTTAATAAAGGCTTAGAAAAGGGGCTATTACTCCGCCCTTTAGGCAATACAATCTATCTAATGCCCCCTTATATCCTAACTCAAGATGAAGCCACTTATATTTTAGATTCCATTTGTGAAATTCTAAAAACATTTTAAGGGCTTAAAAAGGATTCCATAATGGCATTTAAAATTGACACACAAATGCAAGCACCAGCATATAATAATACACCACAAAAACCAAAACTAGAACTAGAGACAAATCCTCAACAAAAACCAAAGCCTCTAACAAATAACAGCGGGCAAATCCACGCTCGACCAAGCTATCCTAGCCAAAATCTCATTGACAAATACAAAACACCCGGCGCATTTATCAACGCACAAAACACTATGGGCAATCAATTAGGAATCCAAAATGTTATCAAACCACAAGAACAAGATATAGGGCAAGACGCGCTTTTAGAATTTTTACAGAGTCAAAACTCTGCACTTGAATCTTTAAATCAGATTCCACAACTTAGCTTTCAAGAAAGTTTGGAGCTTGAAAAAACTCTGCAAGAAATGGCACAAAAGCGGGAGCTAGCGCGTTTAGATTCCACCACTCTTGCTGAACTTTTAAGAAAAATCCAGCAATAAACTAAGAATCTCTTTGTTGAACTTGTTGCTCCACTTTTACGCTAGGCTCTACTTGTGGTGGAAGCGGATTTGTCTTAGCAAGATAGAAAGCAACTAGGATATTTACCACCATTGCAATGAGCAAAAGTGGCGTTGTGCGCTTAATAATTTCCACAGGGGATACCTTTGCAAATCCAGCAAGCGCCAAAATCCCCCCAGCAATAGGCGAAGCCGCTCTTCCTAAACACGAAGCAATTTCAATAGGCAATACTAAAGTAATTGGCGCAACTCCAAGTCTTGTCGCAATATCAGGTGCCAATCGTCCAAAAGCATTAAATGCAGCGATTCCACTTCCCATAATCACCGCAAATCCATACACTAGGAAGCTAAGTAAAGCAATACTTACAAACACAGCAATACTTGCACTCTCTCCACCTAAAGCACTCACCGCATTTGCTAGGATTCCAACCCCACCAAGGGACTTAATCCCTTCAGCAAACACAGAAGCAGCAATGATAATGCTAACAACGCTTACAAAAATCTCCGCCATCGCCTTTAAGATTACCACCATATCTTCGCCTAGCTTCTTGCCATCTCTATGGCGCGCAAACTCCACAATGAATACAAGGGCAATACTCACAAAGTTTGCCGTTACCACATCAAGTTTTATACCCAAAAAATAAGCTACAAACAAAAATACCACAGGCATCCAAGGGAATAAAATATAAAGCGCAGGGCATTTTGGATCTATAATCTCCGGTGCTTCTACTTCTTCACAAAGCACGCCTTTAGCCTTATCTCTTCTATCCACCCACGCAAAATAAAGTGGAATCAAAACCGCAATCACTGCCACATAAGCAACAACGCTCCAAATTTGATAATTCAAAAAAAGCCCCACAACATTGTCTTTTTGTCCTACCATATCCGCCATATTAATAGAATTTCCATCTTTTGGTCCATAATCTAGTGCGATTAAAGATAGCACACAAACAGCTGTGATAGGACGAATTTTAAGCGCGATTAACACAGGATAAATACAAGCAAGCAGCAGCAAAAGTAATCCTGCATAACTTGAAATAACTATTTTTAACGCCATACCTACAACAAAAGTTCCACTTAGGATTAAATATTTATTTTTAATCTTTCCAAGAGGCTTATTTGCCAAAAAAGCTAGTTTTGCTGAAGCGTTAATGTGCTTCATATAAGCCGCAAAACCTGCTACACTCATAATAATTAACCCCACTCCAGCAAGTTGTGTTTTAAAAGTTGCTGTAATAAAAGCAAAGCTATCAAGCAATACATCTAAAAAACTTGCACTCTCTCTAACGGGAGCTTTTGGTATAGGAACGCCTGTAAAATAAAATGCAAAAATAAGAATTAGCATTCCAGAGAATAAAAAAACAAAAATGGGATTATATTTTTTTAGAATATAATATGCCACAACTGCGACAGCAATCAATGTTGAGATTATCATAAATGCCGACATATTCCACCTTCCTTGAACACCAAAATAAACTTCGTATTATAAAGAAAAAATGTTTAAAATTTTTAAAATTTGATTAATCTAGCAGAATTACTGAGCATAAATTAAAACTCCCCAAAAAAAAAGGGGGGGGGGGAATAAGAATAAAAGACTATTTTTAGATTTTAAAAGGATTTTCAACAACTCTTTTGCGATCTACAATATATGGAATAAGAGCCATTTGTCTTGCGCGTTTAATCGCAACTTCCACGCGCTCTTGCCACTTTTTAGAATTCCCTGTTAAGCGACGTGGCATAATCTTATAACGCTCTGAAAGTGAGTGTTTTAACATTTCTACATCTTTGTAGTCAATAAATTCAATTTTTGCCTCTGTGTAGCGACAATATCTTTTAGAATATCTTTTTTTCTCTGCCATAATGTTCCTTTAAAATGGTATTTCATCATCATTAATATCAATCACTGGAATCTCTTCTTGCGCAGGCTTTTGAGCTTCTGACTTTTGGTAATTTGATTGATGGTTATTATAGCCACTTTGGCGATTGCCATTATTTGCATTATAACTGCCATAGTTACCACTAAAGCTCTCTTGATCATAACCTCCTTGATAGTCACTATTTGGGTTATATCCGCCATTTTGGATTCCACCTTCTCCCCTTGAACCTAGCATTTGCATACTTTCAGCAGTAATGCTATGCTTACTTCGCTTTTGACCATTATTATCTGTCCAACTCTCTAGCACCAAACGCCCCTCAATTAAGATTTGAGAGCCTCGTTTTAAATACTGATTTGCCACCTCAGCTGTGCGCCCAAAAAGATTCACATCAACAAAACACACTTCCTCGCCTTGTGAACCATCTTGTTTTTTATAACGACGATTTGTAGCAAGTCCTAGCTTTGCTAATGCACTTCCATTTGGTAAATAGCGCAACTCTACATCACGCGTTAAGTTTCCAACTAAAATGACTTTGTTAAACATCCAATATCCTTCTTTATACTTAAGCGTCTTGTGGCTTATCCTCTACTTCTTTTAGCGGTGTTGATTTTTTATTATTAATCGCACGATCAACTAATGTTTCCCACGCTTTTTGCTCTTTCTTGCTTTCATATTTAATCACAATAAAGCGCAAAATTTCTTCGTTAATGCGATACAAACGCTCTAATTCTAAAACAAGCTTTGGCTCTGCTTTAAAATAAATTACAAAATAATATCCACGCTTATTTTTCTTAATTTCATAAGCAAGATTGCGCATTCCCATATCTAAAGTCGCGCTAATTTCACCACCATTATTAAGAATTGCGGCTTTGTAAAAATCAATCTTTTGCGTGATTTCTTCTTGTGTCAAAGTGGGTTTAACCACAAACATTGTTTCATAAAAACGCATATATTCTCCTTATGGATTTTGCCCTTTATCCTAACAAAAAAGAGCAAGGATTTTATAGGTTTTTTACAATTTTTACAAAATGTAAAGGGGTAGATTCTATCTTAAAATTGCTTGTATTTTTATTAAGGCACTTAAAAATCCATTGCCACGATTCATTCCTTTAAATAATTCCTCTCTCCAAGTGTTTAAAATCAAAAATATAGACTCATATTGCGCTTCTCTAATGGCTGTGGCAAAAGATTTCTTTCTCTCTAAAATCGCCTTTGGAGGATTATAGCCTAATGCATCTGCAAGATTAGAATCACCTTTTAAACGAATATGACTTGTAAGCAAAAAAAGGGTAAAAAAATACTTCTGCACTGCTCTTACTAGTTGATTTTCATCAAAACCCTGTTCCAGAAATTGTGAAAGCTTTGCAAAATAAGGCTTTTTAAGAAGCAATAACTCTAAAATTTCATCTACCTCAACACTACCTAATCCATAACCCAAGCTATCTACCATTTCTGCGGTGATTTCTTGCGTAAAGATTCCATATTTTCTAAGTTCAGAGATACTTAAACCTAAATCTAAATTTTGCTGCTCAAAAATTTTGTGGAGCAAAAAATCTGGAATCTTAATCTGTAATTCTCTTGCATATTCTTGTAAAATTGGCATTGCTTCGTAAAAATTAGGCGCAAAAAAACGCACTTCAAACACGCCCTGTTTTGCTAAACTCCCACCAAAACTTCCCACCATAGCCTTAGCATCTGCCATATACTCTGCGTTTGTTTTATTCTCTGCTTGATAAAACTCTAAAATCAATACTCCACTGCCATTTTTAAGCAAAGTTTCTAGCAAAGTATCAAGCTGTTTTTTTGGAATCTTTTTTTCTACTTTTATCCAAACAAGTGCTTCATCTCCAAAAAGTGAACCTTGTGAAAAGCAATTTAGCGCGTTTTGAAAATCAAATTCTCCAAAATAAAAGCTGTTTTTTTCACAACCCCTATCAAGCGCAATTTTTGCGATTTTTTCCCCATAATGTCCAATTAAAAATGTATCTGCTCCATAAAGAAAAATCGCACGAATTTGTGTTTTTTGAGCAAGTTTTGTATCTAATTCTTTTTTATACATTATTTTCCTTTATGGCGTGGCTTGTATTTTGAATGTTTAAAACTTTTAGATTTTTTAAGATTTTTTTGTATTTTCTTTGCATTAAACTTTGCTCTATTCTGTGCATTTTGCGCCTTTGTAAGCGTTTTTGTAAAAAGATATTTAGAGATTTGCTCACTTTGGATTCCAAATCCTTCATTAAAACATTCTAAAATTCTGCCATACACCTTTGCTGTAGCAAGATTAACATCAAGAATTTGCACACGCACTTTTTGGTATTTCACACCTACACCCTTCAAACACACAACACGCGCGCCTTGTAAAGGGGGAGTTGTTAGGGCAACTAATTCTGGACTTTTATCATTTATGATTACACCTACATAGGCTTGTCCAATTTTTTTATTTAAATAGCGCGCAAATTTACGATCTTTAAAATCTAATTCTATCTTTGCCACTTCTCTTTCTTTTTGGCTTAAATCCTCACAAATTTGCGGTAGAGATTCTAAGGAGTTTGGATTAAATTGAATTTTGTCTTTTAAAATTCTATGTAAAAGCAAATCGCTATAACGGCGAATAGGCGAAGTAAAATGGCTATAACTTTCAAATCCTAACCCAAAATGCCCGATATTATGGCTTGCATAAGTTGCTTGCTGCATTGAGCGAATGATAAGTTTATCCACTTCTGCTGCCATATTAGAATGCTTTGTTAAAGCTTGGATTTCTAAAATTTCTTTGTGAAAATCTTTAGTGTATTTTGGAATCTTTTTTTTATGATAGATTCCAAGCAAGCGAAATTCTGTAAATAAATCTTGGATACTCTCCAACTTTGGTGCATTATGCACACGATAAATTCCTAATTTTAACCGCTCATCTCTTTGTGTGCTTGGTGTGCTTTGTTTGCTTTGCAAAAGCGCGCTTTGGATATTTGCTAAAAGCATACATTCTTCAACTAATTGATGACTTAGCGTTTGGGATTGTAATTTTAAATCTTTTAATTCTAAATTTTTATCAAGCTCCATTACACTCTCATCACCTAAAAAGTCAAATCCGTTTTTCAGCCGTTTTTGACGCAATTTTTGCGCTAAATCATTAAGAGCAAATAGCATTGATTTTAAATTTGTTTTGATTGTTTTGCTTTTTTTAGATTCCAACAATAAATCCACTTCTTCATAAGTGAGTTTTTGAGACACTTTTATAATTGCTTCAAAAAGCTCACTATTTAGCACCGCTTTTGTGCATTTATGCAAGCGGATTTTCCACACCATTGCTAAACGCAATTCTCCTGCACTTAGCGAGCAAAGATTCTCACTTAAAGTCCTTGGTAACATAGGAATAGATTTATGCGGAAAATACACGCTAAAACCACGCATTTTTGCTTCTAAATCAAGGGCAGAATCTTTTTTAACATAATAACTTACATCTGCAATGGCAATATAAAGCGTAGAATTTTCTTCATCATAAAAAATTGCATCATCGTGATCCTTTGCCCCCACAGGATCAATCGCACAAAATGGCAAATGTGTGCAATCTGCCCTTTCTTTAAAATCCTTTAAACGCACAGGCTTAAAACTCTCTGCTTCTAACTCTGCTTGCAAACTAAAAGATTCTTGCCTATCATACAAACTTAGAGCGATTGTTTCATCAATTTGTGGATCACTTAATGCCCCTAAAATCTCTAAAATCTCACCATTTTTTGGATTAAGTTTTAAAAGCGTATTTGGCGGAAGTGTTTTTAAGGATTTTTGTGTAGCTTTAATTTTATAAGGAATCTCATTTGGAATAGAGATTGCCATACAATCTAATTTGTATTTTTCTAAATAGCATAATACGCTGCTTTGTTTTGTCTCTAGGATTTCAATTACTTTTGCATAAATGCGTGTATTGTGCGATTTATTAAGCATTTTTGAAAGCACAATATCACCCTTTTGTGCGCCTTTTAGCAAATGTTTTTCCACAAGCCAATCTCTCCCATTTCCCTTTGGCAAGGGAATCACAAACCCATATCCTTCTTTTGTAAGCTCCACTTTACCTATACAAAATTTTCTTTTTAAAACATAACGATTTTTACGCACTTCTAGCACATCAAAAACACGCAAAGATTCTAAAAGATTCAAAAAGGATTCTGCAAGCTTGAAATCCAGCGGAATCCCATTATTAAGAAGGTTTAAAAATTCAAGCATCTTCTTCTTTTAAAATCCCATCAAAAATAAATTGATGCTCCTTAGGAAGCGCATTAAAAACATTTAACGCTAACTCTCTAATCTCCCATAAAGCAGCCTTTGAAAGACGCAATGCTAAAAAATTTTGCAAACTTCTTGCATTAATACTCCAAGTAAGCTCTGTTTTATAAGATTCTGGCATTGCAAATTTTGCTAAATCATTACTAATATTTGTAACAAGCAATTTTCTTAAATTTTCTAGTGCGTAAATAGATGCTTCATTAACTGCTTGATTTTCTGTAAAAACTAAAAATTGCTCCGCTCTTTTATAATTTTCACTACAAAGTGGCAAAAAAGATTCCATCTCTTTAAGTTCTTTAAGAGTATAGCGACTAGATTTCACGCTTAAAGATGCCATTCTATGCCTTGCCAACTCTTGCAAACAAGCCCTACTAATCCCTTGGATATAAAAAGTATAATGTAAATGTTCAAGCGTGGAAGCGTGTTTAAATTTATTTCCCACTCTATCAATAAGTTCCTTATCCTTCTCTCCGCCATTATCACCCTTTTCAAAACTCTGCCAACAAGTCCTTATTGCGTGAGAGCAAATGTTTAATTCTGTATGAGATAATAATTCTATTTGCATTGTTGTCCTTTTTGAAGTTTTAGTCGTTGCGCATGCGTAATAGCAATAGCAATAGCATCGGTAATATCTAAAGGTTTAATCTCCCCCTTAATCCCTAAAAGTCTTTTTACCATAAAAGCAACCTGTTCTTTTGCCGCTTTTCCATTACCTGTGAGTGCTTTTTTAACTTGTAAAGGTGTGTATTCTGCAAAATTTCCTAATTCTTGTAAAATTTTAAGACTTAAAGCCCCCCTAAATTGTGCAAGCTTAATCACAGTTTTAGGATTATACGCATAAAACATATCTTCAATCGCAACACTATCAATTTTATGCTGTTTTAACACTAAATCAATCCCTTCTACAAATTCTACAATCTGATCTTGTAAAATTCTCTCTTTAATCTTAATTAATCCCGCTTCAATTAAGGAAATTGCACCATTTTCTAGCTTTATAATCGCATAGCCACAATTCCTACTCCCCGGGTCAATTCCTAAAATATTCATCACTACCTTAAATGTAAAAATAACTTTGGGATTCTACTAAAGTTATTTGTTTTTATAGATTAAATAAAAAAATTTGCTAAAATTTCACAACTTATTCACATCATTTTCACACTCTGTGAATAACTTTGGAGAGTCCTTTGCATTTAGTCCTTTTACAACTAAAAAATGAGCTTACGCCCTTTGAATTTGATAATTATATCAGTCAATTATCCTACAATGAAAAATATTCCCGCGATGATAGAGTTGTCTTAAACGCACCAAATGTTTTTGTAGCAAGTTGGGTAAAAACCAAGTATTCTAATAAAATTGCACATCTCTTTGAAATCCATAGTGGTTTCAAACCAGAAATTATCGTTGAAGTGTTAAATCCTAATAAAAAGAAAGATAATAAAGCTAATATCCGCAAACAAAACACTGCATCAAATCTCAATCCTTCTTTTACTTTTACATCCTTTATCGTTGGAAACTCTAACACTTTTGCCTTTAATGTCGCAAAAGCTGTGGCACAAAACCAAAGCACAAGTTATAATCCTCTTGTAATTTATGGAAACACAGGACTTGGCAAAACACATTTACTAAACGCTATTGGAAATGCAAATATTATTGTAGGAAAAAATGTAATCTACACTACAAGTGAGCAATTTTTAAATGATTTTCTACTTCATATTCGCAATAATACTATGGATAGATTCCGCGAAAAATACAGAGCTTGTGATTATTTACTAATTGATGATATCCAATTCTTAAGTGGAAAAGATCAAATCCAAGAAGAATTTTTTCATACTTTCAATGAGCTTAAAGAAAATCATAAACAAATCGTGCTAACTTCAGATCGCCCTCCAAAAGATATGAATGGTTTAGAAGAACGATTAAAAACGCGTTTTACTTCAGGATTACTTGCAGATATCCAACCTCCAGAGCTTGAAACAAAAATTAATATTATCCGCGCTAAATGTGAATTAGATGGAATCCATTTAAGTGATTCCATTATTAATTTTATCGCCGCAAATATTAATGACAATATCCGTGAAATTGAAGGTGTTTTAGTTAAACTCAACTTCTCAATGAATGTTACAAATATCCAAGAAATTAGCCTTGATTTTGTTAAAGATATTTTAAAAGAATATATAAAAGAATCTAAAGAAAACATAGATATGGAAACCATCATTGAAACAGTTGCAAAATATTACAATCTTAAACTTTCTGATATTAAGAGTAAAAGTCGTTCAAAAAATATCGTAACAGCGCGTAAAATTGTAATTTATCTAGCACGCACACTTACGCCAAATTCTATGCCCTATCTTGCAAACTATTTCGGAATGAAAGACCACAGCACCGTAAGTAAGGCAATGAAAAGTATCCAAAATGAAATCAACGAAAACCAAAATTTCAAAACCATTATAGAAGAAATTAAAAATAAGATAAAATAGCAATTTTTAAACACTATACAAACAAACTTTTGCTAAAATTGTGCCTTAATGTGAAATTCTAAACAACATTTAAACTAATTGAAAAAACCTATTTTAGAGGCTTGTAGAAGTTATTCAACAATTCAACCGCTCTACTAATACTTCTAAAATTTAATAAAGATTAAGGAGCTTTATATGAATATCACAATTTCAAATAGTGTCTTAGATAATATCTTCACTTCTTTACAACCTTTTTTAGATAAAAAAGATTCCAGCCAAATTACTTCACACATCTATTTAGAGACTAGAAACAACCAACTTATTGCAAAAGCAACAGATTTTGAAATGGGACTTTGTGCTATAACTGATTCTGTTAATATCTTAGAAGAGGGAATCGCAACAGTTAATGGTAAGCAAATCCTAGATATTATCAAACGCTTAAAAGAAGGTGATATTAATCTTTACACAAATAACGAAAACCTTCACATTAAACAAAATAAAAGCTCCTTTAAACTTCCTATGTTTAATGCACAAGAGTTTCCAACTTTCCCAGAATTTGAAAATTTACCTAAACTAGAAATTAATTCTTTAGAGCTTATCACTTCAATGAAAAAAATCTTTCCAGTTATTGATATGAATAACCAAAAGCGAGAATTAAATGGCGCACTCTTAGATATTAAAGAATATTCTTATAATTTTGTTGCCACCGATACAAAACGCCTTGCAATTATTAAATTTGACAAGCCATCAGGTAAAAATCTTTCTTTAATCTTTCCAAGAAGAGCTATTACAGAAATCCAAAGATTATTTTTTGATAATATAGAATTATTTTACAATGAAAAAAATGTTATCATTAAATCACAAAATTACATTTTCTTTTCTCATTTAATTAATGGAAAATTTCCAGATTATGAAAAGATTTTGCCAAAAGAAATGCAAACAGAACTTAATATTCCAAAAACTAGTATTATTGAAGGAATCAAGGTTATTAACTCTGTAACAAATGATGTAAAAATTACATTTAAAGCACAAGAAATTTTATTTGAATCTCTAAGTCAAGATAACTCTGAAGCAAAAACACAAATTGAAATAGAACTTCCTATCAATGAAGAAATTGAAATTGGTATAAATTCCCGCCATATTTTAGATTTTTTAACACAAATTGATACAGCAACTTTCACTTGGGCTTTAAATGGTAAAAACGCACCATTTGTCCTAAAAAGTGAAAATTTTTCAACAGTTGTTATGCCAATTATACTTTAAGGGGATTTATGGAAGATTTAGAATACACCGGTCAAAGTATTAAAGTTTTAAAGGGATTAGAAGCTGTTAGAAAACGCCCCGGAATGTATATAGGTGATACAAGCACAAATGGTTTGCATCATCTAATTTATGAAGTTGTGGATAATTGTATTGATGAAGCAATGGCAGGATATTGCACCAAAATTGATGTGATTTTAACTAAAAATGGGGGAGCAAAGATTACAGATAATGGACGTGGAATCCCTGTTGATATACATCCCACAGAAAATATTCCAGCAGCAACCGTTGCTCTAACAATTTTACACGCTGGGGGAAAGTTTGACCAAAAGACTTATTCAGGGGGCTTACACGGCGTTGGGGTGTCTGTTGTTAATGCGCTATCAACTATGCTACAAATGACGATTTATAAGCATAATAAAATCTATCGTCAAGATTTTTCACAAGGGATTCCACAAAATGATTTAGAAATCATCGGTGAAACTAAAGAAAATGGAACAACTATTGAGTTTATCCCAGATTCTAGCATTTTTGAAGTGGTGGAATTTGACAAAGAGATTCTAAAAAAACGCTTCAAAGAGCTTGCTTATTTAAACCATCAAATTACAATCAATTTTAGTGATGAACGCGATGGATTTAGTGAGATTTACCACTTTGAAGGTGGCTTATCACAATTTATTACAGATATTAATAAAAAGCCAGCTATTGTAAGTATTTTAGGTTTTGAAGGTAAAGATGAAGGTGTAGAAGTAGAAGTTGCACTCACTTATAATGAAGGTTTTGATGAAAAAGTGTTAAGTTTTGTAAATAACATTAACACAAGTGAAGGTGGAACACACGAAGCAGGTTTTAGAGCAGGTCTTACAAGAACTATTATGAACTACATTGAAGCTAATGCCAATGCTAGAGAAAAGGATTCTAAAATCACAGGCGATGATATTAGAGAAGGGCTTGTTGCTATTGTTTCAGTTAGAGTGATTGATCCACAATTTGTAGGACAAACAAAAGGAAAGCTTGGAAGCACTTTTGTAAAACCTATTGTGCAAAAACTCACTTATGAAAAGATTTCAAAATATTTTGAAGAAAATCCTAATGAAGCAAAAGCAATTATGCAAAAAGCTTTGCTTGCGGCAAGAGGTAGAGAAGCAGCAAAAAAAGCAAGAGAGCTTACGCGCAAGAAAGAATCCTTTAGCGTAGGAACGCTTCCGGGAAAACTTGCGGATTGTCAAAGCAAAGATCCAAGCATTAGTGAATTGTATTTAGTAGAGGGAGATTCTGCAGGAGGTTCAGCAAAACAAGGAAGAGATAGAGTTTATCAAGCAATTTTGCCTTTACGGGGTAAAATTTTAAATGTAGAAAAATCACGCCTTGATAAGATTTTAAAAAGTGAAGAGATTAAAAACCTTATCACTGCCCTTGGTTGTGGAATCGGAGAAGAATTTGATATTGAAAAAGCAAGATATAACAAAATTATTATAATGACGGATGCCGATGTAGATGGTAGCCATATCCAAACACTTTTAATGACTTTCTTTTTCCGCTATTTAAAGGGTATTATTGAAGCGGGGTATTTATACATTGCCCAACCACCACTTTATCGCTTCAAAAAGGGCAAAAAAGAGATTTATCTTAAAGATGAAAAAGCTTTGAGTGAATATTTAATTGAAAATGGAATAGAAAACTTTGAATTTAGTGGAATTGGGAATAAAGATTTAATGGAATTTTTCAAAATCACAGCGCATTATCGCACAACGCTACAAAATCTTAAAAAACGCTTTTCTCTTATTGAAATTGTGAAGTTTTTAATTGAAAATCCAGATTTAATTGGTGCGAAAAATTCTGATTTAGTCCAAGCTATTAAAGAAAAAATTATTGCGCTACATTTTAATATTTTAAATGAAATGATTGATGAAGAAAAAATCCATTTGTATGTGCAAACTGATGCTGGATTGGTGGATATTAAAATTGATGATGAACTCTTTACTCACCCACTTTTTGAAGAAGCGCGTTATGTATATGAAAAAATGCAAGAAAGGGATTTAGATTTTTTAAATGGTGAAGATCCTATTGCAATGCTAGAAAAAATAGAAGAGAGTAGCAAAAAAGGGGCATATATCCAACGCTATAAAGGTTTAGGAGAAATGAACCCTGAACAATTATGGGAAACAACAATGACTCCAGAAAATCGCCGATTAATCCGTGTGGAAATTAAAGATGATGGCACTGCAAGTGATGTGTTTTCTTTGTTTATGGGTGATGAGGTTGAGCCACGCCGTGAGTATATCCAAGCTCATGCAAAAGATGTTAAACATTTAGATGTTTAGGATATTTTAATGTATATTTTAGGTGGAATTATTGACTTTTTTACAAGTTTAAATGGAATCTTCTATACCCTTGCTTATTTAGTAGGTGGAATCCCTTTTGGGCTATTATATGGGAAGCTCTTAGGTGGTGTAGATATTAGAGAAGTAGGCAGTGGAAGTATAGGAGCTACAAATGTTTTGCGCGCATTAAAACAAAGCAATCCAAAGCTTGCTAAAAAAGTTGCAATTCTTACAATGCTAAGTGATGCATTAAAAGGTATGGTGGTTATTGCCATTGCAAAACTTGCAGGTTTAGATTATGAAGCACAATGGATGCTTGCATTTTTAGCTGTCCTTGGGCATTGCTTTAGCCCATTTCTAAAGTTTGAAGGGGGTAAAGGTGTGGCAACAACGGTTGGTGTGATTGCTGTATTTTTACCAATTGAAGCAATTTTAGGATTAATTGTTTGGTTTTTAGTAGGGAAGTTTTTAAAAATCTCTTCCCTTGCTTCTTTGTTAGGATTGCTTATTGGAATTAGTTCAAGCTTTATCATTCACCCAGAGATTCCATATATTAGCACACATACGCCCTTGATTTTAATTTCTATAATTGTGATTTACAAGCATATTCCAAATATTGTGCGTTTAATTCAAAATAAAGAACAAAAAATTATTTGACTTTATTAAAACTTCTTTACTTTTGAGCCATTTTTGTCGCTCTTTCTCACTTCTTTTTTCTTTTTGTGATAAAATCACACTCTAAATTTTCAAAAGGAGTTTCACAATGGATTTTTTAGTAAATCTTAGTGAAGGGTGGCAATTTACCATTCAACTAATTGTTGTTTTGATTTGTCTTTTTTATGGGGCGAAAAAAGGCGGAATTGCCTTAGGATTATTAGGTGGAATCGGACTTTTAGTTTTAGCGTTTGGATTTAATGTTGCACCGGGTAAGCCAGCTGTTTCTGTTATGCTTACGATTTTGGCAGTGGTTGTTGCAAGTGCGACGCTACAAGCAAGTGGCGGTTTAGATGTAATGCTACAAATTGCAGAAAAAATCTTGCGTAGAAATCCTAGATTTTTGACTATTTTAGCACCATTTGTTACTTGCTTTCTTACAATTTTATGTGGAACAGGGCATGTTGTTTATACAATGATGCCAATTATCTATGATATTGCAATTAAAAATGGAATCCGCCCAGAACGCCCAATGGCAGCTTCTTCTATTTCATCACAAATGGGGATTATCGCAAGCCCGGTGTCTGTTGCTGTGGTTTCACTCACCGCATTTTTGCTAAATGCGACAAGTCCATTAGCAGGATTTGATGGTTATGTGGATTTGCTTGCAATTACGATTCCATCTACATTATGTGGTGTTTTGATGGTTGGAATCTTTTCTTGGTTTAGGGGCAAAGATTTAGATAAAGATGAAGTTTTTCAAGAAAAATTAAAAGATCCAGAGTTTAAAAAATATGTCTATGGAGATGCAAAAACACTTTTAGGTGTTAAACTTCCTTTTAAAGATTGGCTTGCAATGTGGATTTTCTTAGGTGCAATTGCTATTGTTGCTATTCTTGGTGCTTTCCCAGAACTTCGCCCAGCTTTTGAAGTAAAAGGTGTATTAAAGCCTATGAGTATGGTTGATACTATTCAAATGTTTATGCTTTTAGCGGGAGCGGCGTTGTTAATTTTTACAGATGTCGATGCAGGTAAAATTGGTAAAAATGAGATTTTTCGTTCTGGTATGATTGCGCTTGTTGCGGTGTTTGGAATTTCTTGGATGGCAGATACAATGTTTGCTGTGCATACGCCGATGATGAAAACAGCACTTGGTAGTGTGGTGCAAGAACATCCTTGGACTTATGCGATTATGCTATTGTTAATTTCTAAATTTGTTAATTCTCAAGCAGCGGCAATTGCAGCATTTGTGCCATTAGCATTAGGAATTGGTGTGCATCCAGCAATTATTGTTGCCTTTGCACCAGCTTGCTATGGATATTATATTTTACCAACCTATCCAAGTGACTTAGCAACAATTCAGTTTGATCGCTCAGGAACAACACATATTGGAAAATTTGTTATTAATCATAGCTTTATTTTGCCCGGATTAATTGGGGTTTTCTCATCTTGTGTGTTTGGTTATATCTTTGCAATGTTTGCAGGGTATTTATAAGATTTAAAAGTTGGAATCCCTTTTAGATTCCAACTTTAAGCAGTTTCTTTTACTTCACATTATACACTTCCGCATAAAATTACAAGGCAAAATGATGTGGATTAAAATAAGTCTTTTTTCTTTTTTTCTTGCGTTTAGTTTTAGTGGTTGTTTTTATCAAAACTCTTGCGGAATTTCAAATTCTTATTGGGATGAGAAAAGTTATTATTATGATGCAGATGGCAAATACCACGAAGTCTGCCCAGATAATATCATTTACAAAGACAAAGTTTTAAAAGAACAAGAGCAAGAAGAAGTTTGGTAATGCAAACTTTAGAGCAAGCAAGGATTGCACGCAATCGCGCATTGAGTTTCAAGCACATTTTGCCTTTGCAAGAAAAGTTAGAATTACTAAATACTATTCCAAAGTCAGAATTATCAGATGTTAAGATTTCTTATAAAGATAGTATTTGTATTGAGATTCCACACATTAGCGTGCAATCTTTTAATTTAGTTTGTGAAGTGGCTAGAGCATTGATTCCTTGGCGCAAAGGTCCTTTTAAAATCAATGATTTAGAAATCCTTAGTGAGTGGAATAGTGCGATAAAGTATAATTTGCTAGAGTCGCACTTGGATTTAAAAGACAAAATTATCGGCGATATAGGCTGTAACAATGGCTATTATATGTTTAGAATGCTAGCGCAAAACCCTAAGCAAATTTTAGGTTTTGATCCTATGCCTTTATGTTTTTTGCAATACCAATTTTTGCAGTTTTTTGCTAAGGAAGCGCGTTTAAACTTTGAGCTTTTAGGGATTGAAGAGTTAGGATTTTTTACAAATTCTTTTGATGTAATGCTCTGTCTTGGTGTGTTATACCACAGAAAAAGCCCACTAGATTCTATAAAGCTGGTGTATAACGCGCTTAAAAAAGGCGGTGAAGCGGTGTTTGATAGCTTAATTATTGATGGGGAGAATGAAATTGCTCTTTGTCCAAAAGAGCGTTATGCAAAAATGCCAAATGTGTATTTTATCCCCACACTTAGCACTTTTAAGAATTGGCTAGAATCTTGCGGATTTAAAGAAGTTTTACATATCACAACTTTAAAAACTGCCTTTGATGAACAAAGAAAAACAAAATGGAGTAGCGGAGAATCCCTAGAAGATTTTTTAGATTCCACAGGAGAAAGAACCATTGAAGGTTATCCTGCCCCTAAAAGAGCGTATTTAAAGGCTAAAAAAGTTTAACTCTATTCTGCCATAAACTCTGTGCCAATTCCTGCGCTTGTAAAAAGCTCCAAAAGCAAGGAATGTGGAATCCTGCCATCAATAATATGTGCTTTCTCTACTCCATTTTTAACACAATCCAAACACGCTTCAACCTTTGGAATCATACCACCACTAATTGTTCCATTTGCATAAAGTTCTTGTGTTTGGGAGATATTTAGCGATTCTATAATCTCCCCATTTTTATCTAGCACGCCCTTAGTGTCTGTTAGGAAAATCGCGCGTTTTGCTCCTGTTGCTATTGCAATAGCACTTGCAGCAGAATCTGCATTAATGTTAAATCCGGGGTGTCCTGCCTCATCACCACAAGCAATAGGTGCGATAACAGGCACTAGATTTTGTTCTAAAAGATTATTGATAACTTTACCATTTGTTTGGATAATCTCACCAGTGTAGCCGTATTTGCCACTATCTTTTGGGATTGCTTGAAACAACGAAGCGTCTTTGCCACTAATACCTAGGGCATTAACGCCGTGAAAGTTTAAAAAGGCTGTGATTTCTTTATTAATTTCGCCACTTAATACCATTTCAACGATTTTTAGCGCGTCAATACTTGTTACACGCAGTCCATTGACAAACTCACTTTGAATTTTTAACGCATCAAGGAGTTCATTAATGCGCTTGCCGCCGCCGTGAATGATGATTGGCTTAATCCCTAACATATAAAGCATTACAATATCAATGGCAAATTGCTCCTTTAACTCAGGGTTAATTTGCGCCGCACCGCCGTATTTAATCACGATTTTAGAACCGCGAAAAAAACGGATATAGGGAAGAGAATCTAAAAGGATTGAAACGATTTTAGAATGGTTATGCATTTTACCTCTTTTGTGATAGAATGTAAAATTATAACTAAAAACAAGGCTCATCAATGCAAGAAAAAAATTTAAGAATCGTATTTTTAGATGCTTTAACGCTAGGACAAAACTCTTTAAAAGAGCAATTAATAGCAATTAATCCACATTTTAACTACAAAGAATATCCTATAACAATGCCAAATGAAGTGTTAGAACGATGTTTAGGAGCAGAGATTATTCTAACAAACAAAGTTGTATTAGATCGCACACTTTTAACAGCGTTAAAAGATACATTAAAACTTGTATGTATCACAGCAACAGGAATGAATAATATAGACTTAGAGGCTGCTAGTGAGTTTGGAATCGTAGTTAAAAATGTAGCAGGATATTCCACACAAAGCGTGGCGCAACACACGCTAATGCTAGTCTTAGCCTTAAGTGGCAAGTTATCTTTTTATGATTCTTATTGTAAAAGTGGAGAATATGCAAGAAATCCTTTATTTACAAATCTTGTGTATCCTTTGCGATTAATTGCAGGAAAAAAATGGGGAATCATCGGCTTAGGAAGTATAGGGGAGCGTGTAGCAGAGCTTGCAAGTGCATTTGGGGCAGAAGTTAGTTATTATTCTACAAGTGGTAAAAATAACAGCGCGAAATATCCTAAAAATAATTTGGAATCGCTTTTAAAGGAGTCGCAAATTATCTCTATCCACGCTCCACTAAATTCTAACACGCAAAATTTATTAAACGCTAGCAATTTAGGGCTTTTACAAAATAGTGCGATTTTGATTAATGTTGGTAGAGGTGGAATCGTAAATGAAGAAGATTTAGCAAAAGAGCTAAAAAAACGCGAAATTTACGCAGGCTTTGATGTATTCGCTAAAGAGCCTATGGAGCAAAATCACCCCTTGCTTGATAAAGAGTTTTCAAACAAACTTGTGCTAACACCGCATAATGCGTGGGGTTATGAAGAAAGTAAAGAGATTTTAATAGATGGAATTTTAAAAAATATTGTGGAGTTTATGCACTCTTAAAAAGTTGGAATCCTTTTTTAGATTCCACTTCATTAAATTTTTAACTTTTCATAAACAAACACAAAAACTTCTTAGAAATTTAAAAATTCTTCTAATTTTTCTCTAATTCGTTACTAAATGTAACTTTAAAAAATAAAATTTTTATAAATTTAAGATTTAATATAAATATTAATAAATCCCTATAATACGGAATTAATTTTTATATTTTTCTTTGTATTATGAAAATGATTTTTATTTAATCCAAAAAATTGTGATAATGTTACTTTTATTTTTAAATTATTTATTATAGAATAATTGTATTCCAATATTGAAATTAACATTAAAAAAAGGAGAAAATATGGAAAAATCATTAGATAATTATTCTAATATTCCTGCGGGGGGGGGGGGCATTTAAGAGACATTTATTAGCCCCATTTACTAGCAAGGCAATTTATTATAGTGTTCTTGCAACTTCACTTTCTACTTTTATTTTTCACTCATCAGCTTATGCAAATGGATTTGGAATTAATGAAAAATTTAGTCTTGATAAAATTAATGCGTATCAGGATATAAGCAAGACTATGGTCAATGAAACTGGAAAACAAAATGCAGCGGATGCAACTAAAAAAGGGGAAGATGGCACCGATGGTGTTGGGCATATTAGCGAGGTTGAATTAATAAAATTGAGAAATAGACATTATATAAGTGGTTCTACAGACGATAAGACAAAAGACCCATATGTATATAAAGAAATTTATAAAGGTAATAAATTCTTAAAATATTTTACAGTAAAGCATAGACCTGAATTTGGGCAACAGCAGTATGATCATGTTTATGACGATGGAGTTATAAGGCTTGAAGGTGATACAGCAATTAAAAATGGTGGAAAATGGAATTCAAATTTTGATTATGCAGATAATGATCATGCGAGCTTAGATATTGACAAACGCATTGAAGGAAAACCTGGCAATTATGGAAAAAATGGCAACTCGGGTAGTTCTGGAGAAAATGGGGAGACAATTGTAGAAGAAAAACATATTAAACTCACTGGAATGGATGTAATTAATAGTGCTGGGCAGATGATTGCACTTAACCTTACGGGTGGTAATGGAGCCAAAGGAGGGAATGGAACAGAAGGAGGCAAAGGAGGCAAAGGAGGCAAAGGCGGAGATGGTGGAAATGCTATTAATAAAGTTGATAGCAATAAATATAATCCAAAAAAAGGAGTATCACAAGGTGGTTTTGGTGGAGATGCTGGTAGGGGTGGCAAAGGCGGACAAGCTGGTAAAGGTGGAGCAGGGGGAAATGCAGAATTAATCTTTGCTGATTTTAGTAAAAATACAAATAAAGATAAAGTTGTAAATATTAATATAGATTCCATTACTCTTAAAGCTGAAGGTGGTGATGATGGAGAAATGGGGCAACATGGAGAGAGTGGAGAGAGTGGAGAGGAAGGTAAAGCAGGAAAGCAGAATGCGTGTCCTACGAGCAATCAAAATTGTTCATATAGTAACATGCCAGGTGATATTAACACAGAAGCGGGGCGTGTGCCAACTCCCCCCTCCAAGCCTGATGATGTAGAATCCAATCCCAACAAAGCCATCGCCAATGCTTTTGTATTAAATAATCTCACTGCTAACATTGGTGCTTTAAATAGCACTGGCACAATGAATATTAAGACTTCTGCAACTAAAGCTAATGATTCTGAAAGCTTTGGGATTAAAGCAACAGGCTCTAATATTGTTTTGACTTCAAATGTTAGTGTTGATTCAACCGCTAAAAAATTCAATGACCCAAAAGATACAGGAGAATCAGAAGTTAATGATAAATCTGGAATCCTACTTGATAATTCCCATATTTCTTTTGTGCACACTAAAGATAATGATGGCTTTAAAACTTTAAAAACTTCTGCTTTAAATACCAAAGGAAACTCTAGCATTACCTTTGCAGTAAGTGCAGATGGCATACAATCTGATAAGCTTGAAATGACTGCTAAAGATAAAATAACAATTGAAAATAATAATAAAATTGGAATCAAAGTAGATGAGAGTAAATATTTTAATCATCTAGCTAGTGGTGGAAATGCTATGCTTGGTGTGCAAAGTGAATTAATCACAGGTATCTCCCAAGCAGACTCTGAAAAGTTTCAATTAGGAAAAGAACAGGGAATTGCTGATACAACTTTAGCTAATGGAGCTGATGTAGAAGATCACGCTAGATATAAGTTTTCGCAAGAAACTAAATTTGATAATGATAAAATCATCTATATAAGAGGTGATGCGATTAAATCTGAACAAGGAGCAGATAAAACAGGTGGTAAGTATGAGCTAGCTGATGGTAAAAGCTCCATTTTAGATTCTTTAGCAAGTAGTGGGAATCTAGGCTCTATCACTAATAAAAATCTAACTGCTTCTAATGGAGTTAATGCCACAGAAAATGGTGGAGATGCTTCTTTATTTGGTAAAGGTGGCGATGGACAAAATGGTTCTAATGGTGGAAGCGTAGAAGTAAATGTTCTTAAAGAAAAAGCAAATGCTACTCTAAGCGGTCAGACAACTATTACAGCACTTGCTGGTAATGGTGGTAAGGGTGCTAATGGTGGTAAAGCAGATGGAATTGATCATGATTATGCTGAAAAATATGGAATCTTTACAGGAGCTGGTGGTAAAGGTGGTGATGGTGGAGATGCAACTCTAACAGGCTTTAAAGCAGATTCTAAAGTTGCTTTAAATAATGTCAATCTAACACTTGAAGCAACTGCTGGTAAGGGTGCTAGTGGCGGTAAAGCTGGAGAAACAATTAATAATAATGCTGATCAATACAAAGGCTTTGATTTAACAGAAGAAACAAAGCAAGCAATTAAAGATGGCAAAATCAAACTAGAAGATTTACTTGCTAATGTTCAAAGTGGTGGAGATGGCTTAAATGGTAAAAATGGTAATGCTAAAGTTGTAGGAATTGATGGAGAGGCTTCTGAAGTTTCTATTGATGGTCAAAGTTCTATTGCAGTAACAGCCAAAGCTAAAGCTTATGATAAAAATGCAAATTTAGGAGTTAATAAATTCTTTAGAAGTGCTAATGCAAATACTGGTGGTGTTATGGTAAGTGCAATTGGAATCGACGCAAGCGGTTCTACATTAGATATTAATGAGAAATTAAATGTAAGTGCAAATGCTTTTGTAGATAAAGATAAAGCTGATGATAAAGCTGTAGTTGATGCAGCCTATGCTTATTCTATTTATGCAGATGGTTCAACAATAAATGTTGGGGCTGATGTTGCGCTAGATTCTAAAATAGGTATTACTACAAATGGTAATGCTACCAATATAGAAGAGCTTGTTATTGAAAATCAAGGAAGTGGTTTTATGATGAATAATTCTAGCTTGCTCTTTACTGCAATGCAAGGGGATAATACACTGCTTCCAGATGGAAACAGAAGCAATAAAGTAACTAGAGCAGAAAATGGAAGAACAACTTACCATACCTTTAGCACAGATCGCTATGAAGCAAGCGGGAAGAATAAATATGTCTTCTATACAGATTTAGATGATGTAGATAGCGATAAGCAAACAGGTGATAGTCTAAAGGTTACAGATTCTGTAGATTTTACAAATCTTAGTGCAATGGATATTAAAATAGGACAAGATAAAACCTTTGATAATCTAAGAAAGATTCCACCAAGATCTACACAAAAAATTGAAGGAAAACATACTCTTATTGATCTCTCAGGTGTAAAAGATAAAGACTCTGCTGATTTAACTCAAGCTTTAGGATTAGATAGTGAGGGTAAAACACAAGCAAAATGGAATACAGATGTTGGAATTTTTAAATACAAATGGACTGCAGATATCCAACAAGATACAATAAGTAAAGATGTTATTCTAACAGGACTAGCAGTTAATAATCAACTTCCTTCTAACTCTGTGTTGGTTTCACTAGATAATTCTTTCTTGGTAAATAGAATGTCCTTTTTAGCAGATTCTCAACTCTCTGAAAGATTTAGAATCTTAAAAAATGATGGATTAACACAAGGTAGAAGTGGTATGTGGCATCAAGTATATTCTTCAGATGTAGATTTTACAACTGGAGGAGATTTAAATCATAATATTAATACACACCATACAATTAATAAATTTGGATTTGATCATGTTGCGAATTTCAAAGGATATGATGTAATGCGCGGTGTTTATTTTGGATATGGTTTAATGCAAGCAAAATATGATGATAACATTGGACATAATAAACTTAAAAATACTAGCTTAGGAATGTATGGAGCAATTGCTACACATTCTGGATTCTATTATGAAGCTGATGTTGGATTTGATCTTTATAAATCAGAGCTTACAGCATATATTGATGGTGGAAACGATGAAATGAATGCTGATGCAAAAGCAAGATCTTTAGGAGTATCACTAGCAGCTGGTAAGAAGTTTAATTTAAAAAATGATTGGTTAGTAGATACAAATGTTAAAGTTGATTATAATCTATACCACGGCAATGACTTTACAACTTCTAATGATTTAAGAGTTAAACAAGGTGGTTATTATAGTCTTGGGGCTATTGGATCAATTTTAGTGGGTAAATATTTTAATAGCGGTAAAACCATTGCTTATAGTAAGTTTGATACAGGATATTATTATTCTTCACATAATGGAAAAGGTTTTATCACTGATCTTATCTCTCAAGGCTCATTTGACTTTGATACTCCAGAGTATAACTTGTATTATGGAAATATGGTTTTAGGGCTTAAACATAGAATTAATGATGTATTAGAACTCTCTTTAGAAGGCAATCGTTATTTCCTAAGAGGAGCTAATAATCTTAATATGGGAGTAAGAGGGGAGTTACGCTACTTATTCTAAGTTTTAGAATAAGATTAATTCCTTTGTCATTCTTGTATTAAAGCATTTGAAATCCAATAGCTTGGATTTGTTCTTCTCTCTTTTATGCCACTAGGGATATTCCTTTAGGGATATTCCTTGGTGGTATTTAGTTTTTGTATAATCTTAGCTTTAATTTATCTAAACTTAAAAAAACTTTCAGTAAAATCATGGGCTTTTATTTTATCAACTCACACACGCTAGTCCTAGTTAGGTTGCGCATTTGCGTTAAGGAGCGTGGAGGGAAAACCAAAACACAAATTAGGAGAAAATTATGGTAACAATGAAAGATCTTTTAGAATGTGGTGTGCATTTTGGACATCAAACAAGGCGTTGGAATCCAAAAATGAAAAAATACATTTTTGGTGTAAGAAAAAACATTCATATTATTGACTTGCAAAAAACTTTGCGTTACTTCCGCTACACTTATAATATTGTGCGTGATGCAGCAGCAGAGGGAAAAACAATTATGTTTGTAGGGACAAAAAAGCAAGCAAGTGAGACGCTAAAACAATATGCAGAAAGCGTGCAAGCTCCCTATGTTAATTACCGCTGGCTTGGTGGAATGCTAACAAACTTCTCAACAATTAAAAAATCTATCCGCAAGCTTGAAATCATTGAAGAAATGGAATCTAGCGGGCAAATTGATCTTTTAACAAAAAAAGAAAAATTAATGATTTTGCGTAAAAAAGAAAAATTAACACAATATCTTGGTGGTGTGCGTCATCTTAAAAAAGCTCCGGATATGATTTTTGTGATTGATGCGGCAAAAGAAAAAATCGCCGTTGCGGAAGCTAGAAGACTTGGAATCCCTGTTGTTGCACCACTTGATACAAATTGTGATCCAGATATGGTAGATTTTCCAATTCCGGGGAATGATGATGCGATTCGCTCCATTCAGCTTTTCTGTAAAGAAATGGCAGAGGCAATTACTGAAGGGCGTGCGATTGCTGGTGGTGAGGCAGTTGCTGGGGAAGTTTCTGAAGAAGTAGTGCCTGCAAGCGAAGAAGAAAAACAAGAAGTGATTCAAGAGGCAATGACTGAAGAAGACTTTACAAAAAGTGTAGAATAAGGAGAATTTTATGGCAGAAATTAGCGCGCAATTAGTAAAGCAGCTCCGCGATATGACAGATGCAGGAATGATGGATTGCAAAAAAGCTCTTGTAGAAGTTGGTGGCGATTTAGAAAAAGCTGTGGAATATTTAAGAGAAAAAGGCTTAAGTAAAGCTGCTAAAAAAGCAGACAGAGTTGCAGCTGAAGGTGCTATTAGCATTCAAGTTTCAAGTGATTTCAAAAAAGCAAGTATGGCAGAGATTAACTCTGAAACAGACTTTGTTGCAAAAAATGATGGTTTTAAAGAATTGAGCGCAAAAACCATTGCAATGGTGCAAGATTCTAACATTTCAACTGCTGAAGAATTGCATTCTTTAGAGCTTGATGGTGCTAAGTTTGAAGAATATCTAAAAACACAAATTGCAAAAATTGGTGAAAATATCGTTGTTAGAAGAATTGCAAAAATAGAAGCACAAGGTAGCGGAATCGTAAATGCCTATGTGCATTCAAATGGGCGTGTGGGAGTTATTATTGCGCTTAAATGCCAAAATGAAGCAAATGCTGCGAAGTTGGCAGATCTTACAAAAAGTCTTTGTATGCACGCAGCAGCGATGAAGCCACAAGTAATTTCTTATCACTCTTTTGACAAAGGCTTTGTGGAAGCTGAAAAAACTGCAATTATTGCAGAACTTGAAAAAGAAAATGAGGAGCTAAAAAGACTTGGTAAGCCATTGCATAAGATTCCACAATACATTAGCCAATTAGAGCTAACAGATGAAATTTTGGCAAAGCAAGAAGAAGCTTTAAAAGCAGAGCTAAAAGCACAGGGTAAGCCAGAAGCAATTTGGGATAAAATCTTGCCAGGACAAATTGAACGCTTTAAAGCAGATTCTACAATTTTAGATCAAAGATTAACGCTACTTGGGCAATTCTTTGTAATGGACGATAAAAAAACAATCGCACAAGTGTTAGCAGAAAAATCAAAAGAATTAAACGATTCCATTGAAGTTGTAGAATATGTGCGCTTTGAGCTTGGCGAAGGTATCGAGAAGCAAGCTTGTAGTTTCGCAGATGAAGTTGCGGCACAACTTGGCTAATTAATCTATGCTAGTAGCTAAAAATCTTTCTTTTGGCTATGAGCAACAAATTTTAGAAAATGTTTCTTTGGAGTTAGGTGCTAAAGAGACGCTTTCTATTATGGGAGTTAGCGGAAGTGGTAAAAGCACGCTTTTGCATATCCTATCAAGCTTTTTAAAACCACAAAGCGGTGAAATTAGAATATTTAATGATAATATTTACACGCTTCCTTCAGATAAACTTCTTGCTCTTCGCCGCAATGATATTGGAATTATTTTTCAATCCCATTATTTATTTTCTGGTTTTAGTGCGCAAGAAAATTTAGAAGTTGCTGCGCTTTTAAGTGGCGAGAAAATCGATGGAGAAATTTTAAGCTTATTTGGTATTGCTGAGATTTTATCACAAAGTGTAGGCACGCTAAGTGGCGGACAGCAACAACGCCTATCTATTGCTAGAATTTTAACTAAGCGTCCCAAAATAATCTTTGCTGATGAGCCTACTGGAAATTTAGATAGAGAGACTGCATTTAGCGTAATGCAACTTCTTTTTGATTATGTAGAATTAACGCAATCTTTGTTGGTTTTTGCAACGCATGATCCTATTTTAGCGAAAAAGGCAATGTATGCTTATAAGCTTGAAAACACTGCATTAAATACACTTAGTTAAGGTTATAACTTAGAACTTATGGAACTTTTAGCATACTTAACAGAGGGTAATGTTGCAAACTTCTTGCTTCTGCTTTTGCGCTTTGCTGGAATTATTGCATTCTTTCCTTTTTTTGAAAATCAACTCATTACTGCACAATTAAAGGGCGCTTTGATTTTCTTATTAACGATTTTTTTTATTCCACTGCTTGATGTTGTTCCGCCATCAGAATGGACAATTTTGCGCTTTATTGTGGCTGGGCTTTCAGAGGTTATGTTAGGATTTCTTGCTTCAATGGCATTACAAATTGTTTTTGGTATGATTTCTTTTGGTGGGGAGCTAATTTCTTTTGCAATGGGTTTAACAATCGCAAATGCTTATGATCCTGTAACAGGGGCTCAAAAGCCTATTGTAGGACAGCTTTTAACACTTCTTGCGCTTTTGATTATGCTAGGGCTTGATTATCATCATCTCTTTTTTTATTTTGTGAGCGAGAGTGTCAAAGAGATTCCATTAGGTGGTTTTATGTATTCTCAAAACTATATTGAATATATTATCAAGTCTTTTTCTCATCTTTTTGTAATAGGGCTTACAATGTCCTTTCCTATTATTGCATTAATTTTATTAAGTGATATTATTTTTGGAATGATTATGAAAGCGCATCCACAATTTAACTTGCTAGCCATTGGATTTCCCGTTAAGATTGCTATTGCCTTTGCGGTGCTAATTGTGATTGTTCCAGCAATCATCTTGCATTTCAAAAGAGAGTTTTTAAGCGCATTTGACGCATTAACGATTCTTTTTCAAAACAGCTTTTAGACTATTTTAGAATAATCTTTCCTTTTTTTGTTTCAATTCTACCTTGTGTTTTTAGCTCTCTAATTGTGCGCGAAAGAGATTCTGGACTTGTGTTTAGGTGTTTTGCAATTTCGCGTTGTGTGAGTGTATTTAGATTTTGTGTGTTTTCTTGTAAAAAGGACATTAATTTATCTTTTAGGCTTAAATGGGATTCCATAATTAGTGTTTCTAGGATTCTGATTTTTTGACAGAGTGAAGCAATAAGTTGTTGGCAGAAATGTGGATTTTCTGTGCATTGTTTTTGAAAAGTTTCAAGACTGATTTCTAAAATTTCGCAATCTTCGGTGCAAATTGCACTTGCAGGAAAAGGCTGCTTTAAGAGACTTGGCATTTCTGCTAGGAAGCTTGGAGAAGTAATATAATGTAGTGTTTTTTCTCTGGGCGCTATATCTTTAATGGGTTGTATGGACTTGTAGATTCTAACTTTTCCATTTAAAAGAATAAAAAGCTTTTTTGGATTTTCCCCTTCAAAAAATAAAATCTCATCTTTATTGAAAAATCTCTTGTAGCCTATGTTGTAAAGTAGTTTAAAATGTTCTTCCATATTGTTCCTTTTATGTGATTGCTTCATTGGAATCTATTTTATCTAAAAACTTAACTATTATCAACTTTTAAGCATTTAGGTTTAGATAATATTTCATAATTTATGTAAAGGTTGTAGATGGAATCTTTTTATTCTTATTTTTTGATTGTGCATTTAATGTGTGCGATTATTTTTTTAGGTTATATTTTCTGTGATGTAGTTTTTTTGAGTTTGATACGCAAGAAGTTAGGCGATGAAATTGCCAATAAAGTTTCAAGTGTTATTGGGGCAAGAAGTAAGTTTATGCCCTTGTGTTTTTTGCTTTTGCTTTTAAGTGGTGGGGCAATGTTCTCTCAATATATTAATTTTGAAGTTGGATTTTTTAATACACGATTACAACAATTTTTAGTGATTAAAACAATCTTAGCATTTATAATCGGCGGAATGATTGTTATATCTTTGACTTATTTTTATTTGCTAAAAAAGCCAAATCCTTTAAAGAAGATTATACATCCTGTGGCACTTGTGCTTGGGGTTTTTATTATTTTATTGGCAAAATTAGCTTTTTATTAAGGAGATAGAATGCAAAGATTTGATGTGATTTGCAAAGAAGCTATTGATATTTTAATGGATATTTTTTATGCAAAGATTCGCAACAATAAGAATGGTGTGGGAGAGATTTTTAATAATGCTATTGGTAGAAGTGATGAAGCGTGGGAGATACATAAGCGTAAGATTTCTAATTTTTGGCAAGGAATGTTGCTTGGGGAAGGTAATTATTCTGGAGCGCCTTTAAAGACGCATTTGGATTTGCCGCCATTTCCTAGAGAGTATTTTGAAATATGGCTAAAATTGTTTGATGAGAGCTTAAGAGAGATTTTTAATGATACTATTGCAGAACAAATTTTAGGGCGTGCGCAAATGATAGCGCAACGCTTTAAATTTATGCTTTATGAAAGTAGGCACTAAAGGCGTGGAAGCCAAAATGGGATATTGTTTTGTTCTTGTAAAACGCTCGTAGCACTTCCGTGTCCGGGTAAGACAAGCATATTTTCTTGCAAGGTTAAAAACTTCTCTAAACTTGCTTTCATTGCTGTGTGTGATGAATAGGGGAAGTCGCTTCTGCCAATGGAGCGGTTAAAAATAAAATCCCCGCTAAACATTACTTTGTTCCCATTAGAAAGTGATTGTAAATCAGTGTTGGTCTGCGTGGAGTGATTTTTGCAATCTTTATGGGAGAGAATAACAATGCTACAACCGGGCGTATGCCCTGGATAGCAAACAAAAGTAATATTAAAATCTCCATGGGTAAAGGTGTTTTTACGCCCTAAATTGTCTGTATTGGAAGTTTTTTCACAGATTGTGTCTTTTTCTTTTGCGCCAATTAAAAGTGTGGGAATAGAGTTTGGTAGCCCTGTGCTAAAACAATCTTGTGCCAGCATAAAAGCATCTTCATAGGGGCAAAGCAAAGGAATCTCTTTAAAATGCTTTAATAATTCTGCATTGCTCCATACATGATCAAAATGCCCGTGTGTGTTTAAAATTGCAAGAGGAGCAGTCTTTGTGCTTTCAAGTGTGTCAATCACCCAAGAGCTTGCGCCAATACCCGGATCAATGATTAAGGCTTCTTTTTTTGTTTTGTTAAAGGCTAGATAACAATTTGTTTGGTATTCCCCAAAGGGCTTACAGAGAACATAAAAAAAATCGTTTTCAAAAACTTGCATAAAAATCCTTTTTTAAAGCATAAATAATTGTGGTAAAATCTTTGCAAATCTTAACGCAAAATTGCTAAAACAATACAAAAGGTAAAATATGGAGTTTGTTGCACAACGCTTTTATCCGACAGAACCAGATTTTAGAAATCCCTTTAGCAGGGATAGAGATAGAATTATCCATAGTTCATATTTTAGGCGTTTGGAATATAAAACGCAGGTATTTTTAAATCATAGTGGAGATTATTTTCGCACGCGCTTAACGCATTCTTTGGAAGTAAGTCAGATTGCACGCACTTTAGCGGCGCATTTGGGATTGAATGCGGAGCTAGCAGAGGCAATAGCCTTAGCGCACGATTTAGGGCATACTCCATTTGGGCACGCAGGAGGAGATGAATTGGATAAAATTATGCGTAAATATGGATATAGCAATGGATTTGAGCATAATTTTCAATCTTTTCGTGTGGTAACAAAATTAGAAAAGCGCTACAAGGATTTTGATGGATTAAACCTTACTTTTGTCACACTAGAAGGGATTTTAAAGCATTCTTATCCTTATGAAAAGCCCTTTTTAAATGCAAATCTTAAGGAGACTTTCAAGCTAGAGTTTCACCCAAGCCTAGAGGCGATTCTTGTAGATTTATCTGATGAAATTGCCTATCTTAGTCACGATATTGATGATGGAATTAAATACGGATTAATTACTTTTGATTCCCTAAGAGATAGTGCGCTTGTAAATAGAGCAATAGAGTATGTAGAAAGGAAAGAAAAAATTGAAAAAAAGGATTCCATTTTTAGGCATCGCTTTACTTCACGATTAATTACTTTGCTTGTTTATGATATTGTAGAAAATAATGCAAAATTCCACCAAGAGACTCCACAATGTTTTCAATATGATGCAAAAATGCCTTTGCCAATCATTCGCACAAGAGAGATGGATAAAGAGATTAAAATTCTAAAAAAGATTTTGTTTAAATCACTCTATCGCCACGAAGAAATCGCTAGAAAAATGTTTATGGGAAAACGCTGTGTGCGAAAGCTTTATGAGTGTTTTAATGATGAAACTAGCTTATTGCCAAAAGATTTACAAGAGCGCATTGTTAGGGGAGAAAAAACACATCGTGTGTGTGCGGATTATATTGCATCTATGACAGATAGATATGCGGTTTCTTTGTATAAAGAGCTTGGTTTTTAAGGGAATTGCAATTAATCCCCTTAATTCAACTTGTTTTTTGGAATTTGTTTTTTAATAAGTTCTAATGGAGAGTTTTTGGTTTTTGTAAATTCTAAAAAGGCTTCAAATGGAATCTTAAGTGTAATCACTCCATAAGAATAAGGCATAAGTTCATAGGGCTGATAAAGAAATAAAACTTCCCCATAATCCAATAAAATAGAGTTGGAGATATTGAATTCTTCATATTTTATTAGTGGTTCGCTACGCATTTCTTTTGCAAATTTTTGATATTCTTTCCATAAAAAATCTTTGAGCGGTTTGTTGCTTGGCGTTAGAATATCAGCTAATGGAATGATATCCCCATTTTTTGATATTGTAATTCCACTTCTTGTGTGATTACCATGTGCTCCACTTGTGTATATGTAATTGTAAGTATCAAAACTTAAAAATTCCTCATCAAAATAATATAAAAAATCGCCACTTTGTTCTTCAAAAGCACTAGAAGAGAGAATTGTATCAATAGATTCTGTATCTTTTAGTAATGATTTTTTTGCTATTTTGTTAATCTCTGAAATTCCATTTTTGCAATTAAATTTTATACCATACATTTTTTCTAATATCTTTTGTATGGTTGGATCTTTAGAGCATTGAAATTTTGTTGTAATGGTTGCGCTATTATTGGATTTTCCCGTATAAGTAAAGTTTGCGACTTGTTCTTGTGTCTTGAAAGATTGTTCAAGTTTCAAATTTAAATGCTGAAATTTACCATTCTTTAGGATTCCAATAATTTCTGCATTTCTAACTTTTAAGGATATGTTTTTACATTTTAGTTCACCATTTTTTAATGGCTGTATAATTCCATCTTTTTTGTTTTCGCATCTCCCAAAATCAAATGAACCTGCATATAAAATGCCTTCGTTATTTTTTGATACAAATAATTTTTGCTTTTCATTTTCTATTTTGTATGTATTGTAGGTAAAATCAATAGGTTTTGCATAAGAGCAAATGCCTAATACTAGTGTGGTTGTTATAATTTTTTTCAAAAAAGTTTTTTCTGCCATTTTTTTGTTCCTTTCTTTAAAAAGAGATAGGGAATTTTACTATGATTTTAGAAGCAATGGCAACAAAAGCTTATTTTTTATATGCATAATATAAAAATGCACCCATTCCTATAACAAACACAAATGCTAAAAACACCACCAAAATACTATCTAATACGCCCATTATTCTTCCTTTTGTGTGCTTGTTTGCTCTGTGATTTCACGCTCTCTTAGTTGTCCGCAAGCTGCGCTAATGTCTAATCCTTTAGATTCTCTAATGGTGCATAAAAGCCCTTTTTTGAGTAAAAATTCCCTAAAGGCTTCTACTTTTTCTGCGCTTGGTCTCTTGTAAATGCTGCCTTCGTGGGGATTAAAATAAATCAAATTTACTTTGGCTTTCAGTTTATTAAGTAAAGCTACAAGTTTTTTTGCACTATCTAATCCATCATTTAAGCCATCAATCACAAGATATTCAAACATCACTCTTTTGCGACTATCAATAGGGAATTGCACTACTTCATCAATCACGGCTTGGATATTGTAAGCCTTATTAATAGGCATTAGCTCGCTTCTTAGTTTATCATCAACAGCGTGCAAAGAAATTGCAAGTTGCACGCCAAGATTTAGTGTGCCTAGTTTTTTAATCTTTGGCGCGATTCCACTTGTGGAAATAGTTTGGCGGCGTGTAGAAATACTTAACCCATCAAGCTCGGCTAGGATTTTAATCGCATTTGTAACATTGTCTAAATTATCTAATGGCTCTCCCATTCCCATATATACGATATTTATTGCTTTGTTGTGCGGAATGTTTTGCTCTTTTTTAATTACTAAAACTTGATGCACAATTTCTCCCGTGCTAAGATTTCTCACAAATCCGCCCTTAGCGGTTAAACAAAAACTACAGCCCACTTTGCAACCCACTTGGGAAGATAGACATAGGGTAAATTTATCTTCTTTCATTTTTAAAAACACCGCTTCATAGGTTAGATTATCTTGCGCTTGGAAGAGATATTTCACGCTTCCATCAAGGCTTTTTTCTTGCTTGCAAATTTGCGCACTTGTGGTGGTGAAAGTTTCTTTCAAATAGGTTTTTAACTCTTTTGGGAGATTATCCATTGCTTCAAAATCTTCTACATAACGGATATAAAGCCAGTGGTAAATTTGCTTTGCACGGAATTTTTGGAATCCTGCACTTTCAAGTTTTAAGCCTAGCGCATTAAGAGAGTAGCTAAAAATATTGTCTTTCATTGCTTGCCTAGTGTGGAATCTAATTTATCTTTGATATAGGATTCTAACTTTTGCATTGCCATTTTGTGGTTGGCAAAAAATTCTTTTTGTGCGTCTTTGTGGATATAATTCGTGCTACAAAAGATTCCAATTGCTGGTAGCTCAAAGGCTTGTGCTACTTGCAATACGCTAAAAAACTCCATATTTTCATATAGGATTCCAAGTTTTACCATTTTTTCTGCAAGCTTAGAATCGGTACTAATATAGTTGCTAGAGTTAATGATTTTTTGTGTTTTAGTTAAATTTTGCGTGAGCGGATTAGAATCTTTTGCCATCGTTTCACGTGAAACATTTGTTAAAAAATTATCCAAAGGTGTGTAGGATTGCTCTTGTAAAAACGAGAGTTCAATATTGCAAGCACTTGCTGTTTCAAAGACTTCTAATAAAGGTTGTGCGCTAGAATAATTCCCGCAAGTGCCAACAAATACGATTTCATTGGGCTTATCGTATAGGATTGAGCGTGTAAGGTGGATAGCGGAGTCTATCAATCCCACGCCTATACTTTTTGCAAAAGCAAAGTTTTCTATTTTTCCTGCGCAATAAATCAACTTACACTTCCTTGTAATATAAATGCGATTCGTTTTTCTTAATGGTTTTTTGCTCTGGGATTTGTAAGACTTGATAGAATTTTGATTTTTCTAAAAAGGCAATTTCTATCACATCGCCCACTTTCACATCACGACTTGCTTTTACGCTTATGCCTGCAATTTTGACAACACCATTTTCAATCATATCTTGGGCGATTGCACGCCTTTTTACAATATTTACCGCATTTAAAAACTTATCCACTCGCATTGTTATCCTTATTATTTGTGGAATTCTAGCTAAAATAATATTAATTTGTCTAAGGGTATAATGCGATTGACATTTACACAGGAGATTTAAAATGCAAAAAAACTTCAAAAAAGTGGTTCTAGCATATAGTGGCGGATTAGACACAAGCGTGATTTTAAAGTGGCTTGGTGATACCTATGGTTGTGAAGTGGTAACATTTACAGCTGATATTGGGCAAGGTGAGGAAGTAGAGCCTGCAAGAGCAAAGGCGCAAAAACTTGGAATCAAGCCTGAAAATATCTTTATTGAGGATTTAAGAGAGGAATTTATCCGCGATTTTGTATTCCCTATGTTTAGAGCAAATACAATTTATGAGGGGGAGTATTTGCTTGGAACAAGCATTGCGCGCCCACTTATCGCAAAGCGTTTAGTGGAGATTGCTAAACAAGTTGGGGCTGATGCGATTTCGCACGGAGCAACAGGCAAAGGAAACGACCAAGTGCGCTTTGAAATTGGTGCATACGCATTAAACCCTGATATTAAAGTGATTGCCCCTTGGAGAGAGTGGGATTTAAATAGCCGTGAAAAGTTGCTTGCATATGCTGAAAACGCTGGAATTCCTATTGAAAAAAAGGCAAACAAATCGCCCTATTCAATGGATGCAAATCTTTTGCACATTAGCTATGAAGGACAGATTTTAGAAGATCCTAGCGTTGCGCCTGAAGAGGATATGTGGCGTTGGAGCGTTTCGCCCAAAAATGCTCCAGATACTCCAACAATTCTTACAATAGAGTTTAAAAACGGAGATGGAATCGCAATTAATGGAGAGAAACTAAGTCCTGCAAGCTTTTGGGAGAAACTTAACAAGCTTGCAGGAGAAAATGGAATAGGGCGTTTAGACTTGGTAGAAAATCGTTATGTGGGAATGAAATCACGCGGTTGTTATGAAACTCCGGGAGGGACAATTTATTTAAAGGCACACCGCGCCATAGAATCGCTATGCCTTGATAGAGAGGAAGCGCATTTAAAAGATGAGATTATGCCAAAATACGCAAGTTTAATTTACAATGGATATTGGTTTAGTCCAGAGAGAGAAGCCTTGCAAGCATTGATTGATAAAACACAAGAAAAAGTTGAGGGAATCGTGCGTTTGGAGCTTTATAAAGGTAATGTTACTATTTTAGGCAGAGAGTCTAAAAACTCACTCTTTAATGCAGCTTATAGCACTTTTGAAGAAGATTCTGTGTATAACCAAAAAGACGCTGGCGGTTTTATCAAACTTAATGCTCTAAGATTTATAATTGCTGGAAAAACACGCAAATAATGCAAGCTTAGTGAGTATGCAAAAGAGAAATATGGCGATTCTTTAGAGTTTTTGTGGAGAAATTCTAAGAATGCCATTTGTGCATTGTAGCACATCTGCCTAGATACTGCCCTAAATCAAGCCTATATATCTCCATCTAACTTGCACCCAAAGAGATATTCAAACTCTACGCTACCATCTGTTATCATCATTAAATAGCGTGAAAATAGCTCATTCACACGCATTTGTAAGAATTTTAGCCTTGCATTACTCGCATTAACGCTATATATCGTGCCACCGCCATTTATATCATAGATATGTGCGTGATGTTTTTGTATGTACGCCTCATAGCTATCGCGGAGCTTAAGCCACGCTCTTTGCTCTTCTAGCAGTGTGTCTTGCCCTTTTTGGATACTTGGCTCGTGGGAGAAAGCCCCTGTTGGTGTGGTTTTGCCTTTCTTTTTGAGTTCAGTGCGGTAGAGTTTGTAGTATTTGTTTAAAAGCTTGTCATACTCATTATAGCCATAATTAAGTGAAGCTAAAATGCCTTGTGTTGAGCCTAGCACTTCGCTTAAGGTTCGCATTTCACAATTAATTTGCGTTGTTTCAAAGAGATAGGTTTGCTCTTGCTTGTTTTTAGGATTGAAATCAAAATTAGCCATATCGCATTGCTTGTTGATATACTCTTGCTTGTCTTTGCTTACATTATATTCCTTAAACAACTTTTGCAAACTCTCATTAGCAAAAGTCATATTTGCAAACGCCATAAACGCCAAAGGCACTAGAATCTTAGCCCTTGTGTAAGCCTTAAATAATTTTATAAAAACACTCATAAATCACCGTCTTTGTTAATTTTGTTAATTGAGATATTATGCAAGATTCCTGTAAAATGCCTTTTGTGTCAAATATTTAGTATAATTTGTGTTGCTTCTTTCAAATCTTTCGCCCTATGTGTTGCGTTTGGTGCTTCATTGCCCCCGACTAGAATGCGTGTTTTTACGCCCACTTTAAGTCCTGCTTGCATATCTGTATCTTTATCACCTAAAATATAGGAATTGTAATTTTCAAGGTTTAGATTGAAGTCTTTTAAGGCTTGTTCTAGCATTTTAGCATTAGGCTTGCGACAAGCACAATGCTCTTCTTTAGTGTGTGGGCAGAAATACACACCATCAAAGCCTATGTTTTTAGGTATAAAACCACTTTCACGCAAAGGAATCATAAGGCAAGATTTAATACAGCTTTGCATAAAAGAAGTAAGAATTTCAAAGTCTTTTTGTGTAAAAATTCCACGATTAATGCCCGATTGATTGGTAACCACAAAGCACAAAGCATCTTGCTTTTTAAGCTCTAAAAACAGCTCCATAAAAAAGGGCGCAAAATAAAAGGTATCAATCTTATATCCATAAGGCGCATCTTCAAGATTTATCACATCATCGCGGTCAAAAAACACAACTTTGCGCTTTTTAGGTTCCAAACTCATCGCGCAAATACCCCAAAAAGTTTTTGCATTTTAATGCCAAAAAGATAAAAAAGCGGAGTGTTTGCAAAAGCGAAAATAAACTTCATTAGATAGTCTCCAAGCATTAGCATTAGTACATTTTGCCAAGGCATTACAAACAAAAACGCAATGTGAAAGAAGATCATCGTGTCAATAAACTGCGAAAATGCTGTGCTTCCAGCACTTCTTAGCCACCAAATTTTAGGAAGCTTAGATTTAATCCAGTAAAACGCATAAACATCGGCTTGTTGAGAGATGAAAAACGCGCTCACGCTTGCAATAGCGATTCTAAACTCTGCTAAAAACATTGAAGGGATAAAGGCAAAAAGGATTCCAAATCGCACGACCTTTAGCACTTCTTGCTTGGTGTAGCGTTCTGCTAGAATGTCGGCTAAAAGAAAGGTGAAAGGATAGGTAAGCGCTCCATAAGTGAAAAAGTCATTTAAAGGAAATTGCACAAGGTAGTTTGATGCAACAATAAGTGCGGTAAAAACAGCCACAGAGAAAATCATTACAGCATTTGACATTGGAATCCTTTTTAGAAATTCGTTGCGTATTGTATGGTTTTGGGCTTTAAGATTCCATAAGTCTTTAAAAGTTTGTAAATGCTACGCCAAAAAATCGCTCTCCAAAGGATCCCGGAGAGATAAGCGATCGGATCTTGCCACTTTGGTGCATATAGGTTTCTAAGCCAAATTTTTCAATATACCACGCACACATTTTATCTAGCCCCATTTCCACTAACGCTCGATTTTGGCGATGGATAAATAAAGTTTTGCCAAAGCGCAAAAAGGCTTGCTCCCAAAGTGTAAAATTAACATCATAGGTTATATCCATAAGTGCGAAGTTTTTTAAAATTTCTTGGTTGTAGTTTTGTGTTGTGGAATCCAAAAAAAGATTTTCTGTTGTGTGGTTTTGATAAAAGCGTAAGGAAAAGGTATTGCGTGGCTCTAAACTGCCATAATCAAAGCTTAAAAAAAGCCATTTAGGTGCGGAATTTGCCAAGGATTCCACAAAACTAAAGGGGTGTAAAGGAATCTCGCCCTTTGCAATATGAAACGCCCTTGCAAGCTCAAGCACTTCTTTGCTGGCTGGCTCAAAGGTAAGCTTTAGGTTGTCTTTATCAACAAAAGCCATTTTGTCATTCCAAACTAACTCGCAAGCAAAGGCGTCTAAAAGCTCATTGCTAACAAAAAGAATGCAGTCATATTGTGAGTCTTTTAGTGTTTTAAAATCACAAAAAGTATGAAATGCTAAATTAGGATTCCGTCTTTTAAAGGTGTCTTGTTGCAAGTTTTGCAAGGAAACTAGCGGTTCAAGCGTGGCAAAATCTAGTGTTTGTTTGGGATTAAAAGCATTAAAAAACTCTGCAATATCTGCGATTAAATCCCCTTTTTCACTACCAATTTCTACAAGCGCAATTTTGCCCTTTAGAGATTTTAGGATAGAGTGCAAATAAAAGCCTAAAGTATAGCCAAAAAACTTTCCTGTGCTAACGCTTGTATAAAAGTCTAAATCCTTGCCAACACGCGCTTGTTGATAGTAGCCTTTTTTACCAAAAATAGCCCCATTGCCATAGAGCCATTCTTGCATAAAATTACCAAAGGTTAATTTATTGGAATCTAGCATTATTGATAGAGTTTTTCATCTAATTTTACGATTCCATTCTCTCCACAAACGCGACAATTTGGATTGCGTTTAATGGTGATGGTTCTAAACTCTAGTGAGCGCACATCGCAAGTTAAAAGCTTGTTAAATAGAGGTTCGCCAACGCCTGTGATGATTTTTATCACTTCGCTTGCCTCAATACAGCCAAATAATCCAGCAGTTGCGCCTAGAATCCCAACGCTTGCACTTGTTGGCATTTCGCTTTTTGGGGGTTCGTTAAACAGACAAGCATAGCACGCACTCTCTTTTGGCTTCACACTCATTGCCTGTCCGCTAAAGGCAAGCGCACTTCCACGCACTAAGATTTTATTTGCTAGCACGCACGCATCGTTGATTAAAAACTTTGCATTAAACGCATCAGTGGCTTCCACTATAATATCGTAATTATTGATATATGTTAAGATATTTTGTGGTGTTAGGTATTCTCTAAAAACTTCTAAATTTAAGCTTGGATTGAGTAAGCGCAATTTTTCAAAGGCGGAATCGGCTTTATTTTTGTTTAAGTCTTGTGTGTTGTGTAAAATTTGTCTTTGTAAATTACTAGTATCTAGCACATCTCCATCACAAATTCCTAAATTTCCCACGCCTGCTGCTGCAAGATAGTATAAAATCGGTGAGCCAAGTCCGCCAGCTCCCGCCACAAAGACACGCGCATTTTTAAGCCTAAGCTGACCTTCTTGCCCAATTCCAGCAAGCAAAATATTGCGCTTATAGCGTTCTAATTCCTCTTGTGTAAATTTCATTATAATCCTTTTTTGTATTTTTCATACCAAACTTCAAGCGCAAATAAGCTCCAAAGCATTTTTGCGCGCTTTTCTTTTGGATAAAGATGAGGTTTAAAACAAAGAGAATCTATTATATTTTTTTCTAAAAACTCTTGCGCGATTTTAGTGTGTGCGAGTGTGTCAAAAATAAGCGCTTGCAACTCCCCATCAATCCACATAGCCAAAGGCACTTCAAAGCCACGCTTTGGCGCATTGCAGACTGCTTTATTAAGGTGCTTTTCCGCAAGTTTTCTTAAGAGATATTTGGTAGTTTTTCCTTGCACTTTTAATCTGTCATCTAAGCGCGGAGCAAACTCTACAAGAGCTTTAGAGAGAAATGGGGAGCGCCCTTCTAGGGAATGCGCCATTGTCGCAATATCCATTTTAGGAAGCAAATCGCAAAGCAATAAATGTTTTGCGTCTAAAAGTAGCATTTTGGATAATGGGGATAAGTTACTTTTGAAAATGGATTCCACATTTTCTTTAAAGCTAGAAAGGGTGGCAAAATTATAAAATCCTACAAAAATATCCGTTGTTGCACGCAAATAATATTCTGTTAAATCCCTTTTATATGCGTTTGCCATTTGTAAAAGGCGGTAAAAATAGTTATACAAAGATTGTTTATTGTTAGGGTTTGGGAGCAAGTTTGCAAGCGCACCAAAAGGGAGAATCTTATTAACTAGCAAATGTCCAACATAGCGGCGATAACCGCCAAAGAGTTCATCTGCGCCATCGCCATTTAAAATCACGCTTAAATGCTCTTTTGCCGCCTTTGCCACATAATAGCTAGGGATTGCGGAGCTATCAAAAAAGGGACGACCATAGTTTTGTAAAATCTTTGGAGCATCATCTTTTAAATTTGTGCTGATTTTTAGCGTTGTATGTGCAGTATTGTAGCGTTTTGCAGTTGCTTTTGCAAGGTTGGACTCATCAAAGCTAGAGTTTTCAAAACTCACTGTGAAAGTGCGGAGCTTTGGTGTAATTTGTGAGCTTAATGCGACAATTAGTGAGCTATCAATCCCACCGCTTAAAAATGCGCCAACTTCTAAATCAGAAGATTCTATGCGATTTTTAATGCTTTGCTTAAGTAAGGCTTCACAGGTTTGCAAGGCTTCTAATTCGTCTTTGATTTTTGGGGCTTTATAGCAAGCTTCTAAGTCAAAATAGGGCTTAATTTCTAAGGAATGCGTGTTTAAATCTAGGATTCCATAGTTTGCATTTGGAAGTGAAAAAGTGTTTTTATAAGGCGTGCCATCATGGTAGAAAAAGCCGCTTTTAAGATAAAAATTTAATGCTTCAAAGTTGATTTCTAAAGGGCTTTCAACTAGAGCTTGGAGCGTGTTAAGTTCGCTCACAAAGGCAAATTGTTTGGAATCTTGATAGAAAAATAAGGGCTTTTTCCCCATTCTATCGCGCGCAAAATAGACTTTTTGTGCAGTTTTGTCATAAAGAGCAAATGCAAACATTCCATCAAAGGCGTTTAAATCTTGCAAAAATGCTTCACCATACTTTGCAAAAAGTGCCAAAATCGTTTCTGTATCACTATGCGTTTTAAAAGGAAAATCAAGGGTTTTTCTAAAATCTAAGTGATTATAAATTTCTCCATTAAACACTAGACATAGGTTGCCATATTGCATAGGTTGGTGAGCTAAGGGGCTTAAATCTTGGATGCTTAAGCGCGCGTGAAAAAATTGCAACAAGCCCCATTTTGTGGAATCATAAAATGCCCCTTTGGAGTCTGGTCCTCTATGGCGCATTAATGGGTAAATGCATTCATTGGGAAGTTTTTGTCCATTTATTGAACCAGCGATTCCGCACATTTAGAGTCCTTTAAGTGATAGATGCGCACGCTATCTCCGCTAGCGCATACATTTTGGGGAAGTTTTTGTCCATTTATTGAACCAGCGATTCCGCACATTTAGAGTCCTTTAAGTGATAGATGCGCACGCTATCTCCGCTAGCGCATACATTTTGGGGAAGTTTTTGGAAAATCATTAAAGAAATGATATTACTCTTTAGATAATCAACGCTTAATAACAGCGAATTTTGCCCTAAATTAATTTGTGTTAAGAGTGTATTTGTGCCGTTAATTGTTGTATTAAAATTTAACTTTGTGTTATCAAAAAAGACAAAAACACTGGCATTTTTTAAAGATTTGCCATTTTTTGGATTTAAATTTGCAAAAAGATTAATGTTTGCAAGAAGTGGTAAAACGCGCATAGGTAGCACCCAATACACTTGTGCGTTATGCGCTAGAGAGATATTTTTATAACCTTGCGTTAAGGAATCCAAAAATTCTTTTGAATCTGTATTTTTTAGCATTAAAGAAAAAATACGATTCCACATTTTAGGATCAGTGTTTTGCAGATATTGAGCAAGTAGCATTGAAAAATTATAAAATAATTCTTTAGAATCACTTAACAAAATCTTGGCAATGGGGTAATTAACCGCCCCAGAGTGCCGTCCTCCGTCTAAAAAAACCTGTGCTTTTGTGAAATAACGCAACGCATAACCATAATCCCACCAAGAAAAGATAAAGTCATTTGTGCTAAGTTTGGAATCCAAAACTTTAAAGGCTTGGATTTCTTGTGCTGATAAAATAGGTTTTGGGATAGAATAAGTGATTGTTATGAGCGATAAGGGCAGAATGATAGAGCTTGTAAATATGCAAAATTGTAAATAGCGGTAGCACTTCGCATAAAAAAAGAGCAAAGATAGCGCAACTCCAAGCGCTATAAGTGGCACTAAAAAAAAGCTAAAACGCACGCCAAGTTTAAGGGAGAAAAATCCCAAAAAACAAAAAGGAAGCAAAAAAAGGCTAAGATAAAGCAAGGGTTTATTAGGGTTTTGGCGCGAAATTAAAGCTTTAAAAAAGATAAAAATAGCATTATAAAGTAAAATCCCAAAGCCTAAAATTCCAAGTGTGAAAATCAAAATTCCACCACTTCGCGCAACTAGCACAGATAGCGTTGTGGGGCTTGTTTCTAAAATCGCATTAACAACAGAGGCAAACACAAGGTTGCTTGCGTGCTGAGTTGAACCAAAGATATAGGCGTTAATTTGCGCAATTAATGGGTTAAACAAACCAAAGGTAGTGGCATAAATAATAGCGATTCCAAAGTAGAACCAAATACCTTTTGGGTAGAGTCTAAAGGCAAGAAGCAAAATAATGAGTGTTAGCAGGCAAAAAGGCGATGGCGTTAAAATCACAAAGAAAACGCTAGCCAGCATTAAATGAGTTTTAGAAATCACGTGCAAACGCAATGCGCAAAGAATCTCCACACATAAAAATAGCAAAAATCCTAGCAAAAATAAATTTTGGATTCCATTGTGCCAATTAATTGCAAGAAAGCCAAAAAGCACGAATAAAACAAGGGATAAAAAGCGTTGAGTTTGTATAAAGCGTAGCAAAAAAAGCAATGCGCACAAAGGAAGCGTTAATAAAAGCATATCTGTATCAAAATACCCCGCGCCAACGCGCTGATAAAAGCTTGGCAAAAACAAGGCAATTAGGCTAGCAAGGAAAGCGATAAAGGCTAGGGAGTTTTTAGAAAAATAGCGTTTTTGCGCCAAGAGATTAAGGTTAAAATAAGTTAGAGCGTAAAGGGTGGGTGCAAGTGTCGCGCTAAAAATCACGCTTGAAAAACCTAGAGAGAAGCTCAAGGAAGTGCATTTTGCAAGGATTCCACCTAATAGGGACAAAAAAGGAAGCGTAGAGAGTGCGTGAAAAATTCTCTGAACGCTTGGAGCATTTAAAATCTCTAAAAACTCTCTTGTGCCTTTTGCGTAATGGTAGGCGTCAAAGGAGGTGAGAATTAGAGTATTGCTTATGAAGTTTTTAGGATTGTCTAAAAGAAGTTTAAAGTCTAAATAATGGAATCCAAAATGAATACTACAAAGAATAGTGATAAAAAGGAAGTGGATAGAGAATTTGTTTAGAATGTAAAAGTTTGAATAAGATTTTAGCATATTGTGAGAATGTGCGTTAAAAATCTCTTTAAAGAGATAAGGCTCCCAAAGGAACCTTGTAAAAAAGCCATTATCTTTTTGAGAATTGGGGGCTTCTTCTTGCCTTGCGCTTTCCGTATTTTTTACGCTCAACAACTCTAGAATCACGCGTTAATAAGCCTTTTGGCTTAAGGATTGCTCTAAAGTTTTTGTCGTAGAGCGCTAGAGCTTTAGAGATTCCGTGGCGTAATGCTTCAGCCTGCGCAGAGTAGCCACTACCTTGAGTTTGTGCAACGATATCTACGCTTTTTTCTTGTTTTGTTAGCAATAAAGGCTGCATAACTTTCATTTTGATAGCTTCGTGCCCGCCAAGCCAGTCGTTAAGATTTGTTTCATTAATGCTAAGTTTTCCAGTCCCCGGAGCCAGCCAAACTTTTGCGATTGCTGTTTTTCTTTTACCTGTTGCATAAATTTTTGCCATTCTTCAATCCTTATTTTGAAACTTGTGCGCTATGTGGGTGATTTGCATCACAATAAACTTTTAGCTTCTTAAGCATTGCGCGTCCTAATTTTGTCTTAGGAAGCATACCTCTAACTGCTAGCTTGTAAAGTTTTTCTGGGTGTTTTTCTAACATTTCTTTTAGTGTTTTAGATTTTGTGCTTCCAAAATAGCCAGAATGTGTAAAATACTCTTTGTCCTCTAGCTTCATACCGCTAAACTTAGCCTTTGGCGCATTAATAACAATAACAAAATCTCCACAATCTACATTTGGTGTATAGAGTGGCTTGTGCTTACCTCTAAGCAGTGTCGCGATTTCTGTTATAAGACGACCAAAAGTTTTTCCCTCTGCATCTAAAACAACCCATTCGCGCTTAATTTCATTGGCTTTTGCCATTTTGGTAATATTCATTGCGTTGCCTTTCCTAAAAATGTTTTACTTAAAAAGTCCAAAAATCTCTTTTGGAATAAAGGCAAAATTATAACTCAAATACATAAAATATAGCTTAATTTAAGTTTTAATTAATTAGATATTATTGCGTTATTTGATTATTTTCATCTGTGGAATCCTTTTTAAAAGGGGGTCCTTTTTGTAAAAGCGTGGTGAGCGTGGCGGCTTTTTGTGGGTCCATTTTTGAGAGAATCTTGCTTGTGATTTTTGTATCTAGCGCAAAAAGGATTGTGGCGGCTTCATCATCTGGCAGGCTCTGTAAAATCGCAGCGGATTTAGAATCCTTCATTGTGGTATAAGTTTCGCTAATTTTGCTCTGTGTGATGCCTTTTATCTCTTTTAAAATTTCTTCGTTGCGTTTTAGTAATCTTTCAATTTTTTCTTGGCGTTCTTGGATCTCTTTTTGAGTGTTGGCAATGGCTAATTCACGCTTTTTTAGATCTTGCTCTTTTTGATCAAGCACATTTTGAGTGGCACTTTGCAGGGCTTGTAAGGCTTGCTGTTGCTCATCAATCTTTTCAAGTTCTCTTAAAATTTCACTTTTGCGCTGTTCGAAGATAATATTGCAATCAATCACTCTATTGCCTTCATTTGCGCTAAGGTAAATGGGGGCAAATGCGCTTAAGAGAATAGAATAAAGGCGTTTCATTATAGATTCCTTTCGCGTTTGTTTGTGTGGAGCATTACGGAGATTTCATCTAGATCTTTACTCTCTTTAATGCGTGCTTTTTCAAGTAGTTTTTTAACTTCCAAGCCATCTAAATATTTTGCTTTTTCATATTCTATATTTTGTAGCTTGAAATGTTCTTGCAACTCTCTTTTTTGTTGTCTTAATATCGCTAATTCTTGCATTTTAAAGTCAATACTAGAGCGATATTCTTCTTTATGGTGGGCAAAAGTTAAAAAAGCTTGGTAGATTCCACTTTGTGGTTCTTTTAGTGTGGCAAACTCTGCTACAAGTGCATCAATTTCACCTTGTTTTGCTAGGATTTGTTGTGCGTTTTTTTGTAGCATCAACTCTGCTTCATCTACCTTTCTTTTGCGCAAAAGCACAAGTTGTGTAAATTTTGTTTTCATTCTCTAAAAATTGTGTCGTTTCTGTCAGGGCTTGTGGAAATCATCGTAATTTTCACACCAATAAACTTTTCTAGGGCTAAAATATAATCTTGTGCATCTTTTGGAAGATTTGCAAACTTCCTAACACCAGCGGTTTTATCCCAGCCTTTAAAGCTTGCATAAAGTGGCGTAACTTGTGATAAATCGCTTGGAAAATCTTCTAAAATCTCGCCATTTTTGTCTTTATATCCTGTGCAAACTTGAATTGTCTCAAAGCCATCTAGCACATCAAGTTTCATCATTGCAAGCGCACTTACGCCATTAATGCGACAGGCATATTTAACCGCCATTGCATCAAGCCAACCACAACGCCTTGCGCGCCCAGTTGTTACACCAAACTCACCGCCTTTTGTGCGGAGTGTTTCGCCAATTTCACCTAACTCTTCTGTAGGAAAAGGACCATTGCCTACACGCGTGCAATAAGCTTTTGTAATGCCAATTACTTCGCCTAGTTCGCGTGGCGCAATCCCTGTGCCATTACAAGCTCCTGCTGCTGTGGTTGTAGAGCTTGTTACAAAGGGATAAGTTCCAAAGTCAATATCTAGCATACTGCCTTGCGCGCCTTCACATAGGATTTTTTCGTTATTATCCATTGCCTTCCATAGCATTGCAGTAGTGTTTGCAAGATAAGGCAAAAGTGCCTTCGCATAGGAATCTAACTCAGTCCTAATAGAATCAAGGCTAAAAGTTGGAATCGTATTTTCCTTTGCGTTTAGGGCTTGGAGCTTATCAAAGACTTTTTGCGCTAGAGTTTGCGTGTCTTTTAGCTCTTCAATGCGGATTCCATTGCGTGAGATTTTATCAGTGTATGCCGGTCCTATCCCTTTGCCTGTTGTGCCAATGGCAACTTTAGCCTTTTCTTCACTAAGTTTATCTAATAATTCGTGGTAAGAGAGAATCAAATGCGCCTTGGTGCTAATAAATAATCTGCCCTTAAGTCCGCCGTGCATACTTTCAAATTGTGCCATTTCAGAAATTAATGCCTTTGGGCTAATAACAACTCCATTACCGATAATATTTTTACAGCTTGGATAAAGAATGCCAGAAGGAATTAAATGCAGGGCGTATTTTTTGCCACCAACTACAATTGTGTGTCCTGCATTATGTCCGCCTTGATAGCGCACAACAAAATCATAATTGCGCGCTAGCAAATCTACCATTTTGCCCTTGCCTTCATCGCCCCATTGAATTCCTACGATTAAATCTGCTTTACTCACCATCACTCCTTAATAAATATTGAATTAAATCATCTGTGTAAATTCCAAATCCACAAGCATTTTGCCCTAAAATCGCGTATTCCCCGCCTAAAATTAGTGTGGAATTTTCTGCAAAAAATCTAAAAAATAAACCTGTGTAATAACTCATCGGCGCATAATATAAAGGGGAGATAATGCAATTTGCATAAGGAATTTCTTTTGCAAGCTCTAAGAGTTGTTCTAAGGCATATTTTAGATTCTGCTCTAGTGTGTTGTAGTGTTGTAAAAACTCTTGCAAGGATTGCTGATTATGCACATATAGAAGTTCTTGCATAATAGGGCTAGAATTGGCGATGGCTTCCACATCAATGTTTTTAAATGCAACAAGCGGAATCTTAAAAATTTCTGCACAAATTTGTGGAATGCGGACATTTGCGAGTTGCAAAAATGGCTTTTGTTTAGGATTTGGGTTGATAGAATTTAAAAAGTTAGAATCCAAAATATCCAAAGATATTTTAATAAATGGCGTGATGTCGCAATTTTCTAGATTTTCCACGCCAATTTGGTGGATTTCAGTTGTGGGATAAATAAAAATGGGCTGAATATAAAACCAACGCTTGCTTAAAGCATTTTCACGCAAATGTGGAGCTAAAAGGCGGATTGTATCAATAGTAGAATCATTGCGCAAGGCAATTTGATGATTGTATTGATTATTGGTTCGCACAACTTCTCTGCTTTTTATATCGCGCTGGTATTCTAAATAAGCAAAGGCTGGAGTGATAATCTCTTCGTATCCATTTTTGTATAAAATTGTGCTAGCAAGGGTTTCAATCTCGCGCTTTAAGCGCGCACTTTTGCCAAAGTAAAGCTTACAGCCCTGTGGAATCTCGTGGCTTAAAATCACAAATTTCCTTCAATATTAATCTAAAAGGGAGCATTGTAGCATATTTTAAATGAAACTTTTAGCTAATTTTTAAGGTTCTATCGCTAGAGCTAAAATAAAACTTCTTTTTGTAGAAAATTCTTGCAAAACTGCTTTGCTAGAGTCGCGGTAGATTCCAAAAACATCTACAAAATAATAGGTGATGGTTTTAGACTCCGTTGTTTGTGTAGGGGTTGGGTTAAATTGTTTAAGGATTGCAATGTAGCGATAATCTTCAATTTGTATGGAAAATTCTGTGAAATCTGCAGGAATCAATGTTTTGTTTATGAGCGCAGTCTTTAGGGCTTCTTTCACGCTTGCTAAATGCAAATCAAGCCACAAAATGCGTGGGTTTAGGCTCTCTAGTGTGTGGATTTTTTGCTCAGATTTTGTAGAAAGAATTAAAACAAATGCGCCTAAAATCACAAATAAAATTAAAGGAAGTAGAATAATTCCTTTGCGCATCATAGCTCTACAACCACGCTACTAACACAATAAGCATCCTTTTGCAAACAAAGGCGCATATAAATCCCTAAAGCGTGAGATTTGAGGCTAAAGTGGCTTAGATTTTCCACAAGCGTAATGGAGCTTCCATTTTGTTCTAAAATAATAGAATCGCTAAAATGCAAGTGCGTAGGAGTCTTTAAAAAATAAAGTTGGGGAGAGAGTTTTGTAATAGGCTGTAATCTTAGCGCATTTGGAAGTTCTAGAATGATAGAATCTGCATTTAAATGTAAAATTCTGCCTTGAAAATTTGGGTTATAAAAATCTTGTGGAGCAATAAAGTTTTCTGTAACCAAAAGGGCAGTTTTTGGAAGTTTGAAATTGCAAGTGTTTGGTGTGTTGGAAAGTTTTAAGAAATCTAGAGTCAATGTGCTGTCTGTAATCTTTAAACTTTTTGGATTGAAAACGCCGTGAAAACACGGAATTGCAAAATCTTCTTGCAATGTAAAAGATTCCATTTTTTCATAGAAGACAAGAGTTTTTCCAATTAAATTTGTTGGAATTGTGGAGATTTTTGCGTTAGGCAGAATTTGTAAGCTTGTTAGATGGGTATTTTCAAGCAAGCGCTTAATTTGTAGAAGTGCATTTTGTGCTTCTAGTTGTTTTTGAAATTTTTGATTGTTTAAATTATAATTTTTATAGACTCCTAGAAGTAATTTTGTGCTAAAAATTCCAAAAATTCCTAGTAAAATCATAGCAAGTAAAACTTCTAAAAGGGTAAAAGCATTCCTGTTTTTAAACATTAGTGTGCCTTTGTGGCATTGACTTCAAAAAGGGGAGTAAGTGTTGGAATGTTGGAATCCAAAATGCAATTTGGAGTTACTTTGTTACAAAAAGTTACAAATTCATAAGAAAAATCCTGTGTGTTTTGTGAGTTTTTACTAAAATTTTGTCTAAAATTTCCCAAGATTCCAACAATGATTACACTTAAAATTGCCATAAAAACCAAAAATTCTAAGAGTGCAAATGCTTTCATGAAAAAATTATATAGACTTGTGCTTAAAAAGTAAAATTTAGTTTAATTTATGCTAAGTTTAATTTCTAGAATCAAATAAATTTTCTAAGGAATTATCTTTTGAAATGCTTTAAGAGTGATTGTATAGTGTTTTACACGCTGTTTTTAGATGAAAAAGAAATGCAAAGTCAAGCAAATAGTGAAAATTTGCGTGACTTTTTAGAAGAGAAAATTTGTGTGGTGCTAAATCTACCAAGAGAAAAGGAATATTTTTTACGCTATGCTTTATCTGAGAGCGGCAATGCTTATCATTGCGTGCTATTGGATAAAGAAATTTTGGCAAGCTATGTAAGTGATGCGACAGAGTATTTAAGTCATCCTTGTTTTTTGTGTGGAATTCAGAATGGCTATGTTTTAATAAAAGATTGGAATCTAAATTGGGTATTTATAGGATTTAAAGAACAAAATATTGTAGATTTTTACGCGCTAGATAGTCTAGGGGAAATGTGCGAAAAGTTAGAGCTTTTGAGTTTAGATGGAATTTGGTTGTGGGAAGTTGGAGAGATTACAACTGACGAAAAAGAGAGTTTAAAAAAGTTAAAATTTAATCTACACTTTATGGTGCAAGATTTGGAAAATATGGAGTTGCCAGAGACTTGGAATTTCAATCCCATTGAAAAATCTTTGCCATTTTTAAAAATGCGTGTGGGAATGGCTTTGGGTTCTTTGGCGGCTGGGGTTACATTAGGATTAGTGTTATGGGGTATTTTAGCTTTTGTAGGATTGCTTGAGCAGAGAAAAAATGCAAATTTGAAAATGCAAATTAATGCACTACAAAATGAGCTTGAAATACTGGGAAAAAGTCGCACTCAAGCACAAAACACACTTATAAGTCTGCAAGAAAAATTACAAAATTTACAGGTAGTTTATCACGCAAATGTGGAATCATTAAAGAGCTTTAGAGAGGCAGATTTTCAAGTGGCGCAATCTATCAGCGCGCTAAATCCTTATTTAGAAAAATTCAATGTCAAAATTGCATATTTTGGAGTTGAAAAAGATGGTGTTATGCTGCTTTTGATAGGGAAAAATGCGCTAAAGATTTTAGAGATAATAGAGGAGGAATCTTTGGGTAAAGTGCATACAATGGGGGAGTATGGCGAATTTGTGTGGAGCGTGATTAAGCAGTGAGAAGCTTTGGTTTGCAAATAGAATCCTTTTTACAACTTCGCTCAATGCGCGAAATGGTGTTGCTTTTTGTGCTGCTTTTTGTGTTAGGGTTTGCATTTGTCGTGGTGATATTTTTTGAAAGAACACAAAACGCAATTACAGAAAAAAAGGCGTTAAATATGGAGTTAAACCATGCATTGTATGCCTTGCAAAATGAAATTACATCGCAGAAAAATTTAAATGTCCAAGATACGGAAACAATTCATAGAGAAATCACATCAATGGAACAAAAAATAGCGCAGCAAGAGGAGCGAAAAAGGCTTGCATTAGAAAAATTTGGTGTGTATTTTTTAAGAGAATTGACAGATGTTAATGCTCTTTATGGTGTAAAAATCGCGCAAGAAAATAGACAGATTAGCCTAGAAGCAATGGGAAAATATAGTGCCATGCTTGATTTTTTGAAAGCCTTACAAGCTCAACCTAAACTCTCGCTTTTTGCAATGCAACTCTATCCTAATTCAGTTTCAAGGGATTTAGTGCTGTATTTAGTCTTGCAAATTCAAGGTGGCTAATGCGTTTATTTGCGATGGTTTTGCTGACTCAAATGCTTTTTAGCGATCCATTTTATTATGGGGATATGGAATTTAGAAGAGGTCTAAAACTTTTTGGAATCTTGCATACTAAAGCAAATATTAATGGAGAGTGGGTGGAGATTAATGCAAGTTTTGCGCACGCAAATGAAAGTTTTAAACTCTTGGCATTGCAAGATTCTTGTGTGATTTTAGAAAATATGGAATCCAAAAAGAAACAAAAGCTTTGTAAGGATAAGCCTAAATTTATTAAAGAAAGAGGAAAGGGAAAGTGAAGCGGTTTTTGGTAATTTTTCTCTGTGTTTTTGGTGGGGAGCTTTTGGCGTGTAAAAATCGCGTGTTTAATTTAAGTGTGCAAGAATATGCAGTGAGTGTGCAAGAGATTTTAAGCGAGTTTTCAGGCGTTTGCCATTTTAGTGTGGTGTGGAATGAAGCAGAAGTAGAATCGCGTTTAAATCAAAAGTTATCAATGGTTAATATTAAAGATAAAGATTTAAATTTTATCTTAGAATTGCTTTTTAGTGCGGCAAATTTACATTATGATTTTAGTGGAGATGTTTTGCTTCTAAGCGTGCAAAAAACAAAGACTTTTAAAATCAACTATTTAAGCACAAATCGACAAGGGATCAGTAATACAGCAGTTTCTATTAATAATGAAGAAAGCCAAAGTGTTACAGAAAATGTGCAAGATAAAGTGAGTCAATCTGGAATTGTGATTAAAAGTGAGGATGGTTTTAACTTTTGGGAACATATTAATACAGAGATTTTGGCACTGCTTGGAGAGAGTGAAAACAATGGGAGAGTGATTATTAACAAAGGGGCTGGGCTAATTAGTGTAAAGGGAGATAAAAAGTCTCTTCAAAAGGTGGAATCGTATATTGAGGCTTTACATAAAAGATTGCAAAAACAAGTACTAATTGATGTGCAAATCCTAAGTGTGCGTCATAATAATGTTAAAACAATGGGAATAAATTGGGATTCTCTCTACAATCTCCAAAATCTTATGATTCCGCCATTTAGCGAGAGTGCGACACTTGGTGGAAATGGAGAGATTGGTAGCACAAGTGGAATAAGTATTACAGGTGGCAGCAAAGGAAGTAGCGTGCAATATGGGCTAAATATCTTTTCAGCCGGGCTTAGTTTGAACCGTATTGTGGAGTTTTTGAAAGGTTATGGGGAAGTGCAATCTATCTCAAATCCCAAGGTGCTAACGCTAAACAATCAACCAGCAATGATTAGTGTAGGTGATATTTTGCGCTACAAAAAGAGTAATATTTATCAAAACACAAACGCTCAAACCACGCTTACAAATACAAATAACGAATACCCTAGCATTTTTGCAGGCGTTTTGCTAGATATTACACCTTTGGTTTTTGAAGACTCCATAATGCTTAAGGTTAATCCATCTATTACAAAAACAAAGGATATGCAGACAAAAATTGCTGCAAGTGCATTTGAAGCGCCTCCAAATCTTACTACAAATCAATTAAGCTCTATTGTAAAGGTTAAAAACAATCAAAAGGTAATTTTAGGTGGGCTTATCGCGCAAAATACAGCCAAAGAAAGTAATAAAATTCCACTTCTTGGAGATATTCCACTTATTAAACCACTCTTTTCTTACACGCACGATTCCATTAGCACAGAAGAGATTGTCTTTATTATCACGCCACGCATTATTGAAGAAGAAGAGTTGAGTTTAGCAAAACTTGGATATACGCTAATAGGAGATGAATAATGTTGCGCTTTGCTATTTTTTGTATGAGTTTTGGAGCTTTGGTGCTGATGCTAGAGTATTTTTTTGGAGTTAAGAAGTTGGAATCTCAAATGATGAAGCAATCACAAATTCCGCAAGAAAAGCCTTGTTTTTATGTGAAAGTAAATACGCTTAATGTAAGGCAAGCTCCAAATATACAAGCACAAATCTTGCAAACCTTGTCAAAGGACACAAAAGTGTGTGAATATTTTGGCGTAGAAAATGGATTTTTGCGTCTTTCTAGCGGCTATGTTTCTGCAGAGTATTTAAGCCTTAAAAGGATGGAAAAATCAAAAGTTACAAATATTTCAATTCCTAAAAAAGAATCTAAAATCCTGCTGACAAGCACGCAAAAAATGCCCCAAAAAGATAATTTACAGCTTGCACGCCTTGCCATATCTAATCAGGATTATACAAAGGCTAAAACGCTTGCTCTAAAAATCAATCAAGAAAATCCCAAAAACATTGAAAGTTGGGAGATTTTTACTAAGGCTTTGTATTTGGAAGGAAACAAAAATGAAGCAATGTTGATTTTACAAAAAATCCTAGCGCAAAGCCCCAATAAAACACTTTTGGAATTATTAGAACAAATGCGCAAAGGAGAGAGAATTTGAAGCTAAATAGTGCGCAAATGCGCTATTTTGGCGCAATGATCTTAGAAGAAAACAAAGAATGCTTACGCGTAGCACTTTTAAAGCAAGAGAGTAATCCACACAAAGACACTTTAAGAAGCCTTTTTAAGCCATTAAATGTAGAATTTACAGAAATTAAGGAATCTAAATTTTTAGAACATTTAGAAGAGATAAAACAAAGAGAAACTTTAGAAAATTTATTAGATAAAATCAATCAAGAAATCAAATTTGATTCTAAAGAGCAAGGCTTAAATAGTGGAAAATCTAGCGTGCAAGAGTTGGTGCATTTTATCCTACAAAGGGCTGTGTTAGAGCGCGCAAGCGATGTGCATTTTGAGTTAGATTTACAAAATATGCGTATTAGATTCCGTATTGATGGAGTTTTGATAGAAAGATTTTGCTTAGAATCGTGGGTATTTGCGCCACTTAGCACTAGTATAAAACTTCTAGCACATTTAAATTTGACAGAGTCTAAACTCTCACAAGATGGACGTTTTAGCCTAAACTTAACAGATGATAATAATTTACAAAAAACTTTTGATTTTCGTGTTTCAACGCTTCCTTTGGTGCAAGGGGAATCTATAGTGCTTAGGATTTTAGATAAGCATAAAACGCTTATGCCATTAGAATCTTTAGGCTTTGGGGGGCAAGAATTAGAGCTTATTAAAAGCCTATCCACACTCCCCTTTGGATTAATTTTAATCACAGGTCCAACAGGAAGTGGAAAAAGCACAACAATGTATGGAATCTTAAATATTTTAAAAGGACGGAATCTAAAAATCATCACACTTGAAGATCCTGTGGAATACCGCTTGGAGCATATTAATCAAGTGGCAATGAGCAAAGAAGTGGAGTTTGTAAGTGTGCTACGCAATGTGTTAAGGCAAGATCCTGATGTGATAAGTTTAGGCGAAGTGCGGGATAAAGAGAGTTTGCAGCTTGCCATTCAAGCGGCTTTTACTGGGCATTTAGTCTTTGCGACATTGCATACAAATGACGCGTTAGATTCTATTGTGAGATTGTTAGATATGGGTGTGGAGGCGCATTTTATCACGCAAGCCTTAAGTGGAATCTTAGCGCAAAGATTGCTTAGAAAACTCTGTGATTGCAAGCAAAAAAAGGGGGAAGTTTGGACTCCAAAAGGTTGTGTGAAATGCAATTACACAGGCTATTTTGGGAGGATTGCTATTGTTGAGGTAGTGCGTGCTTCTAAGGAATTAGAAAGTTTTATAAAAGGTGGAATCCAAAAAGCAAAAATGCTAGAAATACTAGATTCCATTACGCCAAATTTTACTCTAGAACAAAAAGCTAGAGAGTTAGTGAAACTAGGAATTACCGATGAATGTGAAGTGTATCGTGTGGTGAAAAATGCGCTTTTTAGTTAAATATAAATCTCAAGGCAAGATTTATATAAAGGTTTTTAAAGCGCACTCGCAAGCGGAGCTAGAGCGGAATCTAAAAGGTATTATAGTATTAGAAATTACTCCAAAATCAAATCTTTTAGAGCTTCAAAGAAAGATTGGAGCAAAAGATTTATTGAGCGCATTTTATGAGTTTAAATTAGGCTTAAAAGCGCGTTTGCCCTTGCAAACTTTGCTAGAAAATCTCCATAATCATTGCAAAAACAAAACACTTAAAATCCGATTCCAAAAAGCACTTTTGGCACTAAATTCTGGGAAAAATCTTGCACAAAGCTTTAAAGAAGCAGGATTTTCAGATTTTATTTGTGCGATGCTTTTAATTGGGCAAAAGGCAAATCTGCTCTTAGAAGTTGTAGAGCTTGTGATTTTACGCCTTAAAAATGATCAGAAAAATCAAAAAATCTTAACAAAGGTTATGTTATATCCTAGTGTGGTTTTTTGTGTGATGGTTTGCGTATTTTTAGGCGTTACACTATTTGTGCTTCCGCAATTTGAAGTGCTATTTAGTGGAGTGGATGCAGAGCTTCCTTTTGTGAGTCGGAGCTTGCTTTTTATGCGTGGATTGGTGCTTGACTTTGGTCTTTTGACTTCGGGCGTTTTTGTTCTATTGAGCGTGATATTTTTTTGGGCTTATAAAAATATGGAATCCTTAAGGTGGCGCGTGGATTTTTTACTTTTAAAGATTCCATTTTTAGGGTGGGTTTTAAAGGATTTTGAAAGAGTGCAATTTCTTTTAAGCTTCTTTTGGCTGTATCGCTCTAAAGTCCCATTGCAAGAAGTTTTAGAGATTTCTATTAAAGCATTGCACAATGCATATTTAAAGCATAAAGCAAGCGGAATCTTTAGTAAAGTTTCACAAGGAGTGGAAATAAAAGATGCGCTTGGCGTGATGTTTGATGGATTTGGTGTGCAACTTTTAAGTGCAACTCACAATGAAGCAGGATTTTTAGAAAGTCTTGAAGTGTTGCTGGAGTTGTATCAAGAAGAATTGCAAACGCATTCAGAAGCACTTTTAGGAGCGATTGAGCCTGTGATGATTCTTGTGCTTGGAGTGCTTGTTTTATGGCTTGCGCTTGGAATCTTTTTGCCGCTTTGGGAGCTTCCTTTGCAAATGCAAAGCCTATAAGAGTCTTTATAGTCTTGCGCTAACTTGCTCTTTTGGTAAAATTCCTTTTAGATCATACACAACAACTTTTCCACGATTGTTAAAATCTAGTGCTTTAAACTTATCGTGGGCTACGGCTAAAATCACAGCTTGATAATCTTGCAGGCTAAATTTGTTAAAATCGCTCAAGGTTAGTCCATACTCGTGCTTGACTTCTTCAGCGCTCGCCCAAGGGTCATACACATCAACTTGGCATTCAAAATCTTTAAGTTCTTTAACAATATCCACAACGCGCGAGTTGCGGATATCTGGGCAATTTTCTTTGAAGGTTACACCTAGAATTGCAACTTTTCCTTTAACAATTTGATGGGAGTTTTTCACCATCAGCTTAATCACCTTATTTGCAACTACAATCCCCATATTGTCGTTAATATGACGCCCTGCTAAAATCACTTGAGAGTGATAACCTAGCGATTCTGCCTTGTGTGTGAGATAGTAAGGATCAACGCTAATGCAATGCCCGCCAACAAGCCCCGGACGGAATGGTAAGAAATTCCACTTGCTCCCTGCTGCTTCTAAAACATCAAGCGTATCAATGCCAAGTCTATCAAAAATTAACGCAAGTTCATTAACAAATGCAATGTTAATATCGCGCTGGGAGTTTTCAATCACCTTTGCTGCTTCGGCAACTTTAATGCTAGAAGCCTTATGTGTGCCAGCGGTGATAATGCTAGAATATAGTGCATCTACTTCATCAGCAATAGACGGAGTTGAACCACTAGTTACTTTTTTGATATTTGGCAAGCGGTGTTGTTTATCACCCGGGTTAATGCGTTCTGGAGAATAACCACAAAAGAAATCTACATTAAATTTTAGCCCACTCTCTTTTTCTAAAATTGGCACGCAATCTTCTTCGGTGCAACCCGGATAAACTGTGCTTTCATAGATCACAATATCTCCTTTGCTTAGCACCTTTCCTACACTTTGGGAAGCCTTTTTAAGTGGTGTTAAGTCTGGTTTATTGTAGTTATCAATGGGAGTTGGCACAGTTACAATGTAAATTTGTGCTTCTTTTAAGTCGTCTAAATTTGTGGTAAATTGCAAATGTTTTGCTTCTTTTAACTCCTGTGCATCCACTTCTAGAGTGCGATCGTATCCACTTTTTAGCTCATCAATACGCTTTTGATAAATATCAAATCCTACCACTTTATAGGTTTTTCCAAATTCTACTGCTAAGGGAAGCCCAACATAGCCAAGTCCAATAATCGCAAGAGTTTTCATCTCAATCCTTTAAAATTTTTAAAATTTTTAAAATTTTTAAAATTTTATCTAGTTTTGATAAATAAAGGGTAAAGAGCATAAATTATAAACAATGAAATATGAGGCTTTAGAAAATGATTTATAAGTTGTGCTAGAATTTTACTTTTAGCATTTGCGCGGAAAATTTGAAATTCAAGGAAGTAAATATGAGAAAGTTAATTTTTGGATTCCTTAGTGTTTTAGTATTTAGTGGTTGCGTAACGACAACTTTACAGACAAAAGCAACAATGTCGCAAAGTGTCTTTATAGAACCTGTAAATGCAATACAAAAAGTTATTTTTGTATCTGTTAAAAATACAAGTGGGGAACAGATTAATTTGCAGCAGAGCATAGAAGCTAAACTTTCACAAAAGGGCTACAAAATCACGCAGAACCCTGATGAAGCAACCTTTATTTTGCAAGCAAATATTTTGTATTGCGATATTAAACAAGAAAACAATGCAAAGGATGCTGCGATTTTAGGAGGGGCTGCTGGAGCTGGAGTAGGTGTATATAATCATTCTAGTGCAACAGGTGGCGTTGTGGGTGGATTAGCTGGGGCTGCTGTTGGGGGATTGCTCGGAAAATTGACAGAAGATAAGATTTTTCAAATGCAAGTAGATATTAACATACGCCAAAAGAAACAAGAAGTCTTAGCAAATAGCGCGCAACGCGTAGGGCAATCTAATGTTTCTAATCAACAAAGGGCAGGGTTTCTCAATAGTTTTGGCGGAAATGTGCGTGATACACAAGGCGGAGGAAGATTATACGATAACATAGACAATTATAATCAGCAAGTTTATGAACGCAATTATATAGAGCATCAAACAACACTTTTTGCTGAAGCAACAAAGCTAAATCTAACTCTTGAAGAAGCAATTCCGGTTTTAGAAGATAAAATTTCTAATCAAATCTCTGGAATTTTCTAGGCTTTTGCCTAGCAATTTTTAACTCTCAAAATTTAATTTTTAACACAAAAAATCTTAATTAAGCTTTATTTATTTTTAAGAAATTTAAAATTATTATATATGAACAAATGCTCATATATTAAAGAGTTAATTTTGAATTTCAACTTTTAAGGATACACAATGCCAGAACTTGATGTAACAAAAAAAGAAGATTTAAGCAAGATTGCAAATAACCTTCCTAAAGAGGAATTACTCTATGATTTAGCAGAGTTTTTTAAGATTTTTGGGGATTCCTCGCGCATTAGAATCTTATCAATTTTGCGCGAAGATAAACTTTGTGTGAATGAGATTTCCTATCTTTTGCAACTCTCTGCTAGTGCTGTTTCCCATCAGCTTAGAATCCTTAGACAAGCACGCCTTGTGCGTTATCAAAAAATCGGTAAAGAAGTGTTTTATAGCCTTGATGATGATCATATTGAAAAAATCCTAGATCAAGGGCTAGAGCATATAAAAGAGATGTAAGGGGGAAAAAATGGAATGCTGTTGTAGTGGCTCTTGTGGAGTGAAGCCTGTTAATAAAAATACTGAAAAAGTCTTGTTTGGTGTGGGGATTTTTGGATTTCTTGTAGCATTTGCTAGTGAGTTTGAACTTTTAGAATTAGCGGAGTTTTTGCAGATTTTTCTTTATTTAGCAAGCTATTTTCTTTTAGGATATGGAATCTTAAAAAAGGCTTTTTTAGGGCTTTTAAGGCGTGAATATTTTAATGAAAATAGCCTAATGGCAATCGCAAGTTTGGGAGCATTTTATATCGGAGAGGGTGCTGAAGCGGTGGCGATTTTGCTATTTTATCGCGTGGGGGAGTTTTTTGAGAATTTAATTGTAGAAAAATCCAAAAAGCAAATCCGCTCTCTTGCGGATTTAAAGGTGGAGAGTGCAAGGGTTTTACAAGATGGCAAACAAGTGCAAATCGCCCCAGAGAGTATTAAAAAAGGTGATGTTTTAATTGTTTTTGCAGGGGAAAGAATTTTAGCCGATGGTGTGGTAATAAAGGGTGATGGAAGTGTAGATAGCTCCGCATTAAATGGAGAATGTGTTCCACAAAGTGTAGGCATTGGTGATAGGGTGTTATCAGGCGGAATTAATCTTGGTGGGGTCTTAGAGATTCAAGCAACACAGAGTTATGCAGATTCCACATTTAGCAAGGTTTTAAAACTTATTGAAGAAGGCAATGTGCAAAAAAGCAAGAGCGAAGAGTTTATCACAAAATTTGCGCGTTATTACACGCCTATTGTTACGCTACTAGCATTTTTAGTTGCCTTACTTCCGCCACTTTATTTTTGGGCTTTGGGTGGGAGCTTCACGCAAGAATTACAAACTTGGCTGTATCGTGGAATCATCTTTTTGGTAGTTTCTTGTCCTTGTGCGCTTGTGATTTCTATCCCTTTAACTCTATTTGCGGCACTTGGCAGAGCATCAAAAGAAGGGATTTTAATTAAAGGTTCAAGCTATTTAGAAGCGTTAAATAATGCAGGGGCGATTGTGTTTGACAAAACAGGCACACTTACAAAAGGCGCATTAACGCTTAAGGAAGTCCAAATAATAGGGGATTGCACGCAAGATTATGCTCTAAATCTAGCTATTGCCCTAGAATTGCATTCTAATCACCCTATTGCAAAGGCGATTTTAAATGCTAAGAGCTCAGAAAAAACAATTTTTTTAGATTCCATTAAAGAAAGCGCAGGTGGTGGAATCTTAGCAAATTATCAAGGGCAGAGTTTGGCGCTGGGCAATGCGCGGTTTATCACAGAGATGACGGGAATGCAAATTATGGAATCTAAAAATGCAAAGTGTGAGATTTTTTTAAGTTTAGGAGAAAAAGTTCTTGCTTCTTTTGTGTTTGAAGATGTATTAAAAGATGAAGCTAAAGAGACGGTTGCAGAGCTAGAAGGACTTAAGAAGTTTATTTTAAGTGGTGATAGAGCAGAAGTTACACAGGTAGTGGCACAAGAAGTTGGAATCGCAAATTACTTTGCGCCCTTGTTGCCAGCGGATAAGGTCGCGCATTTAAAAGAAATTCTAGCAAGTAATAAGGAGTTTGGCAAAAAAGTAATTTTTGTAGGCGATGGGATTAATGACGCGCCATCTTTAGCATTAAGTGATATTGGAATTGCTATGGGAAATGGAAGTGATGTGGCATTAGATGGGGCGGATATTGTGATAATGCACAATGATTTAAAAAAGATTCCATTTGTTTTGAAACTTGCACGCAAAACACGCTTGATTTTATGGCAGAATATCATCTTTGCTTTAGGTGTTAAGGTAGTGATTATGGTGCTTGGTGTGTTTGGAATCGCAAATTTATGGATCGCGCTTTTTGGTGATGTGGGTGTGGCACTTTTGGCTCTGTTTAATGCAATGCGTGCAATCCGCTAATGAAATGTTAAGGTGGCAAATGTTTCCTAGAAAATATCATCGTTTTGTTTTTGCTTTTTTGATGTCTGTGTTTATGAGCTTTATAATGTCAGGGGTTATTACATTTCTAAACTTAGGATTCCACGAGGATTTTTTTACACAATGGCTTTTGGTGGCTTTTCCTAAGTCTTTGGTGGTGGCGTTTGGTGTGGCAATTTTTGTTGTGCCTTATGTTGCAAAACTTACAGAAGCATTAATGCAAAAGGATTAGAAATGAAGTTGTCAAAGCTAATCTTTGAAAAAGAAAGTTTAGAAGAGAATCTAAATCCACTATATTATAAGCAAAACATTGAGCAAGAAGAATTTGAAGCTTTTAAAGATAGCATTTTAGAATATCTTGCAAAGATTCATAATCACAAAGATACAAAGGCTGAAACTTGGCTTGTATCAAATGCTTTGTTGCCTTTTTTGGAAAATGTTGGCTTTAAAGGTTGTGTTGAAGCGCAATATCATCAAAATAAACAAAATCAAAACAGCACCATAGATTTAGCTCTTGCAAACGAAAATGTAGAAGTGATTTTTGAAGCAAAAAAGCCAGATAATCGTAGTGAAATGTTTAGTGTGCAAAATACCACTGCCAAAGCAATGTGTGAAGCCATACTTTACTACATAAGAGAGCGCGAAAATGGCAATGTAGATTTAAAGTTTGTTATTCTCACTGATTTTTTTAATTTTTATATCTTTAAAGCAAAAGAATTTGAAAAACTTTTTTATAAAAATCCGCACATTAAAAAAATTTATAACAATAAAAATCTTATTTCTAACAATAAAGATTTCTATGATGAGTTAGAAAGATTGCTGCATTCTGAAAAGTTTTTCAGTGGAATCACTCCACCAAAAGATGATGACAAAGGCTTGTGGGGAAAATTTCTTTATGGCTTACACATTGATTTAAGACTCTTTGAAAATGATTCTAAAAAACATAAAAATATTTTTAAAGTTTTTCATAGGGATTATTTGCTTGCTGAGTATCGTCCAGATAGTAACCGCATAAATCAAAGATTCTTTGATGAGCTACTTTTCGCACTAGGACTTAAGCAAGATTCTAAAACAAACAAAATAGAAATAGACACAGAATAAAATACTTCTTTTATTAAAATAATCCAAGCAAAACTTGCAGAAAAGCTAGGCGATTCCACAGAGCTTTTTGATAAATCTATGGAATTATTGATTATATGGTTAAATAGAATCTTATTTTTAAAATTAATTGAAACAAATCTAAGCCACTTTAACAGCGAAAATGGATTTCAATCCTTTTTAACTAAGGAGAAAATTACAGATTTTAAGACTTTGGAGCATTTGTTTTTTGAAGTGTTAGCTAAAGATTATGCAACGCGCAAAGAAGATAAGGGCTTTAATTATATCCCCTATCTTAACTCGTCTTTGTTTCTTAAAAAAGAGCTGGAATCTCATTTGAATATTTCTATTAAAGATATAGATAATTTTCACATAACGCCTTATAGCAACACTCAAGTGCGTGATATAAACACACATAAGAAAATCACAAATAAACTTCCATTTTTAGAATATCTTTTTGACTTCTTAAACGCTTTTGACTTTGGCAAAGACTTTGAAAAACACCCCAAAAGTAAGCAAGACAAGCAAACACAAGAAGCACAAGAAAAAGGGGAAATTAGTGATAGCGATAATGCTATGGATTCTAGGATTTTAGGACTTGTGTTTGAAAATTTAAATGGCTTTAAAGAGGGGAGTTTTTACACTCCGGGCTTTATTACAGAATATATGTGCAAAGAATCTTTAGAAAAAATCATTTTAGAAAAGTTTAACAAACTCTTTAGCGCAAATGCACAGGATTTACAAAATGCTAGGGAGCTTCTAAAGCTTGAGTTAAAAAGTGGTAACACACAAGCAAGGGCTAAACTCAAAAAAGCACTTCTTTCTATAAGGGTTTGCGATCCATCTGTTGGCAGTGGGCATTTCTTAGCTTCAGCTTTAAATTATCTATGCTATTACTTTGATTATTTCACGCTCTCAGATTTAGAAAATATCAATTTAAGCGTAGAAAACGACACGCTAAAGCAAGGATTCCACTATAAACGCCCAAGAGATGAAAAAGAGCAAACACATAAAAACCAAAAAGCCCTTTTTGAGTTGAAAAAACAAATCATAGAATCCTGTCTTTTTGGTGTGGATATAAACCCTATTAGCTGTGAAATCGCGCGTTTAAGACTATGGATAGAGTTGCTAAAAAATAGTTATTATATTTTTGAAAATGGCAAATTAGATTCTAATATACACAAGCTAGAAACCCTGCCAAACATTGATATAAATATTAAATGTGGAAACTCACTTATAAGCCGCTTTGATTTGCAGGAATATGATGAGCATAATAAGCCAAAGATTCACACACTTGCGTGGCTAACAAACAACAATACAAATTTTGCTAATAATTTTAAAGAACAGATTAAAAACTATAAACAGCAAGTCAATCTCTACAAAAATGCACTTGGAAATAAAAAAGATATTGAAAACAATATAGAAGCCATAAAAACACTTTTTAGAAATCATTTAGTTATGGTATCTCCTATCGCAACTGAATTGGAATCTAATTTGTGTAAATTTGTTCAAAAATATGGAGATGAAACTTTTGATATTGAAACGCCATTTGGTATGGAGATGATAAAAATCATTAGAAAGAAAAACCAAGAGCAAAAAGGATTTAGATTCCAGCCCACTTTAGAGAATCCCAAGCCAAGCCCCATAGATAAAAAAGCTAATGATTTACTGCAAACTATTAAAAAGACTTATGAAGCCCTAGAGTCTTTAAAGGAAGATTCTTTTGAGTGGCGGTTTGCATTCCCTGAAGTGCTAGATTCTAATGGCGACTTTCTAGGCTTTGATTTAGTCATAGGTAATCCACCTTATATCCGCCAAGAAGAGATAAAGCACCTAAAGCCCCATCTTCAAAAAGCCTTTAGAATCTACAAAGGCACAAGCGATATTTACACCTATTTCTACGAGCAAGGACACAAGATTCTAAAACATAATGGAATCTTAAGCTTTATCACAAGCAACAAATACTGCCGAGCAGGATATGGCGAGCCTTTACGAGAGTTTCTACTTGAAGCCACCGCCCTGCTTTACTACATAGAATTAAATGGTATAAAAGTCTTTGACTCCGCCTCTGTGGATACAAGTATCCTAAGCTTTATCAAAACAACGCCAGATTCTAAGCATACATTTGACTTCGCACACCCCAAAGACTACGATACTAAAGCCAATGCCCCACTGCAAGAATACATCACACCACAAAGCCTTTTGCAATCTAGCTTAACTAAAGAAAGCTTTATTTTCCAAGACAGCACCAACGCCGCCCTTAAAGCTAAGATTGAAGCAATCGGCACACCATTAAAAGAATGGGATATTTCTATATATCGTGGAATCTTGACAGGCTACAATGAAGCCTTTATTATAGACTCACACAAACGAGATGAGATTTTAAGAAATTGTGTGAGTGAAAATGAAAGACAAAGGACAAGTGAGCTTATCAAGCCCATTTTGCGTGGTAGAGATATTAAGCGGTATAGCTATGAGTGGGCAGGATTGTGGATAATAGGCACTTTCCCAGCTTTAAAATTAAACATTGATGACTATCCAGCACTAAGAAATTATTTAGAATCTTACCGCCCACGCATAGACCAAAGCGGAGAAAAAGGGTGCAGAAAAAAGACTTCAAACAAATGGTTTGAAACGCAAGATAATATTGCGTATTACCAAGAGTTTGAAAAAGAAAAGATTGTGTATAGCGAGATTGTGCGAGAACCGCAGTTTTACTTAGATAACGGGGAGTTTAAATTTGGTAGCTTTTATGCAGAAGCAACGAATTTTATTCTAAGTGGGAATGAAAACTTTAAACACTCTTTGCATTATCTTTTAGGAATCTTGCATTCTAAACTTATCACTTATGCTTTTAAGGAGTTTTATGCAGGTGGTGGGCTAGGTGAGAGTGGATATAGATATAAAAAGGCGTTTTTAGAGCGACTCCCAATTCCTAAAGTGGATTCTAAGACTGAAGCGGAGTTTATACAAATCGTGCAAGAGATAGTAGAATCTAAAAAGCAAGGCAGGGATACAAAAGAGCTAGAATCTACACTTGATACAATGGTTTGCAAACTCTATAACTTAAGCCAAGCTGAAGCAGACTCCGTTCTCTCTCTCTCTCTCTCTCTTAGTAGCTCTATTATTAGTTGCTGCCTTGCAGAGCAAAGCGCGCAATCTTGCAAGCTTTGTGCTTGATAATTTTGAGAAAGAGTTATGCGAAGCCTTTAGATTCTGTGAGGGGCTAAAACTCCCACAAAGAGAATATCAAGGGAAGATTATCTATCCAAATATGGCAAAAGAGTTTATCGCCCACCTTGACACGCAGGGCTTTTTCACTAATCAAAAATGCTTTATTTTGACTGATAAAAATGGTGAAAACTTACACTATCTCACAGCGATTTTAAACTCTAAGGCTAACTTTTGGTATTTCAAGCAAATCGGGGCAACTTTAGGTGCTAGTGGCTATGAAATGAGTAAAATTTTTGTAGAAAAACTCCCCATCCCACAAATCACAGAATCTAATAAGCCCTTGTGCGATGAGATTATAAAATGTGTAGATAAAATCCTAGAATCTAAGGCAAAAGATTCTACCCTTGACACAAGCAAGTTAGAATCTCAAATTGACTCTCTGGTCTATAAACTCTACAATCTAAGCGATGATGAAATAAAGATTATAGAAAACTAATGCTAAAATTCTAAGAAACAATAGATAAAAGAATAGCGACAAGGATTTAGGAGTTTAATTTGGCTTGGTTATTAATTCTCTTTGGTGGGTTTGTGGAGATACTTTGGGTAAGCGGGCTTAAGCATTCTACAACTTTAATGGGATATTTTTTTACCATTGTTGGAATCTTAATTTCCTTTACTTGTATGATTTTAGCAATTAAGCGTGTGGAAGTTAGTGTCGCTTATGCCGTGTTTGTTGGGATTGGTGCGGCTGGAGTTGTGTTAAGTGAAATCTTTATCTTTGGGGCTAGTGTTTCAATGCTGCAACTTGTGTTAATCGTGCTTTTGCTAGTTGGCGTGGTTGGGCTAAAGCTAGTAAGCAAAGAAAGCGATGCGCAAGATTCTAAAGCTATTGATGAGATTGCCGAAGCTTTGGGAATTGATGCGCTAGATGATCAAATTGAAGCAGGGCAGAATCTAAAATGAGTTGGGCGTTTTTAATGCTTGCTGGATGTATGGAAGTGCTTGGCGTTATTATGATGAAAGCCTATGCTGTTACTGCTAAAAAGCTTTATCTCTTAGGCGTGGCATTCTTTTTTGTTCTAAGTCTTGGGAGCTTGTCTTTAGCCTTGCGTGAGATTCCTATGGGTATGGGGTATGCGATATGGACAGGAATTGGCACTGCTGGGGGTGTGCTAGTTGGAATCATTTTTTACAAAGAGTCGCGTAACTTTTGGAAGCTCTTTTTTATAGCTCTTATTGTGGCTTGTAGTGTAGGGTTAAAGCTTGTTAGCTAAACGCAAAAAGGCGCGTGGTGTTTGCGTTAATCTGCGTGATTAATTGCTCTTTTGGAATTTCTAAAATCTCTTGCATTTTCTCTAACACTAAAGGAATATAGGAAGGCTCATTGCGCTTGCCTCTGTGTGGGTGGGGTGTGAGATAGGGAGCGTCAGTTTCAAGCAAAAGGGATTTTAAAGGAATTTTTGGCAGGATTTCTACTAATTTGCGTGCGTTTTTGAAGGTTAAAACTCCCCCGATTCCATAATAAAAATTAAATGGTGCAAGTTTTAAGAGTTGAAAATCTGCATTAAAGCAATGCAAAACACCGCCCACTAAGTCTTTTGCATAAGTTTGTAAAATCTCTAAGCTATCATTTGAAGCGTCTCTTATATGCACAATTAAAGGTTTTTTAAACTTAATGGCAAGTTCAATTTGCTTTATAAACACGCGCTTTTGTATGGCTTTAATTGCTTCTGTGGAATCTGTGTTGAAGTCTTCTAGTTTTTCTTCTAAGCAGTAATAATCTAAGCCACATTCCCCGATAGCCACGCATTTTGGATTATTTAAAAAGGATTCCACAAATTTAGAATCATAATTGTATGCAAGGTCTGGATGCACACCGCTTGCAAAATACACATTTGTATGTGTGTTGGCTAGATTTTGTGCTTTTTCTAAGTCCTTTGGATCTGCTGCTGGGATAATAAAGCGTGAGATTCCAGCATTTTGTGCGCGTTCTAGCATTGCATCAAAATCTGTATCAAAGCGCTCGTCATCTAAATGGCAATGTGTATCACAAAGTTGCATAATAATCCTTTTATGTTACAATTTGCACATTGTATTAGATTGTAGCTTAAAGGTTAGAGATGTTTACAGGGCTTGTGCGTGAGTTTGGCAGGGTGGAGAGTTTGCAAGGCTCAAGTTTGCGGATTTTAGCAAAGCATAAGCCTAACATTGGTGATTCCATAGCGGTAAATGGTGCGTGTTTAACGGCGATTGAAGTGTTTAAGGGGGGCTTTGTGCTAGAGCTTAGCGAAGAAACTCAAAAGCACATCGCGCTAGAATCCTATCAAGATTTGGTGCATATTGAACCTGCAATGCGCTTAAGTGATAGGCTAGATGGGCATATTGTGCAAGGGCATATTGATGGAATCGGAACAATTACAAAAATCACTCCACACTCTATCGGAACAGATTTTTTTGTCAAAGTGGATTCTAAAGTTTTAGCTCTGTGCGTGCCTAAGGGAAGTATTGCTATTAATGGGATTAGCTTAACGATTAATGAAGTTTTGGATTCCATACTGCGCTTAACAATTATTCCACACACTTTGCAAACAACACTTTTTAAGAATTATAAGGCAGGAGAGAGAGTTAATATTGAAACAGATTGTTTAGCGCGAATGGTGCAACACTTTTTAGCTTATAAGCAAGATTCTAAATTAAGCTGGGAAGCAGTGGATAGAATCTTGGGGAGTTATTAATGCCACCAAAAATACCACTTAATCAAAAAGCCGTTGCCTTAGCTTATGAACAAAACAAACAGCGCGCACCAAAGGTGATTGCTAAGGGAGAAGGGTTTTTGGCTGAAAAAATCATTGAAAAGGCAAAAGAATTTGATATTCCACTCTTTCAAAGCAAGGCTTTAGTGGATTCTTTGATCCACTTAGAATTAGATGAAGAGATACCGCCAACTTTGTATAAAGCGGTTGTGGAAGTCTTTATTTGGTTGTATCAAACAGAGAAAAAGGCGCAAATGAGTAGCTAATTTTTTAAGCAAAAGTATTTTACAATGCGCAGTTTATTTTAATTAAAGGCTAGAAAGTTGTTTGGCGTTATTACAGAAAGTTTCCAAAATGCAATTAGTAAAATTAGATTTCAAGATGACGAAAAGGCGTTAAAGCGTGCATTAGATGAGCTAAAAAAGGCTCTCTTAAAATCTGATGTGCATTATAAAGTGCTAAAAGAGCTTCTAGCAGAAGTTGAGAAGAAAACAAAGTTAGCGGGAATTGGTAAGGATAGCTTTTTAAATGCGTTAAAAGAATCGCTAAATACGATTCTAACAGCACCGGGGAATTATGGATTTATTTTTGCACCAAAGCCACCAACGATTGTTTTAATGGCAGGCTTGCAAGGAAGTGGCAAAACAACAACAACAGCAAAACTAGCAAACTACCTAAAAGGTAAGCAGAAAAAAGTTTTGCTTGCCGCTTGTGATTTGCAAAGGCTTGCGGCAGTGGAGCAGTTGCGCCAGCTAGCAGCGCAGGTGGAAGTGGAGTTTTTTCACCTTGAGGGAAAAAGTGCGGTAGAAATTGCCACAGAAGCTAAAAAAAAGGCAATTGATGGCTTATATGATGTGCTATTGGTTGATACAGCAGGGCGTTTAGCGATTGATGAAGCATTAATGCGAGAACTTCAAAGCATTAAAAGTGCGATTAATCCAAATGAAGTGCTTTATGTGGTGGATAGTTTAAGCGGGCAAGATGGGGTAAAGAGTGCCGCAACATTCCACGAAAAAATGGATTTAAGCGGCGTGGTTTTAAGTAAATTTGATGGTGATAGTAAAGGTGGAATCGCACTATCTATTGCTCATCAACTTGGGATTCCATTGCGTTTTATTGGGGTTGGAGAGAAAATTGCGGATTTAGAAGTGTTTATTCCAGAGCGTATTGTGGGACGATTAATGGGGGCTGGAGATATTCACTCTCTAGCTGAAAAGACTGCTGCTGTGATTAGCGAAAAGGAAGCAAAAGATATTTCTAAAAAGATTAAAAAAGGAAAATTTACTTTTAATGATTTTATAGCACAACTTGATAATATCAAAAAAATTGGTTCAATGCAGTCTATTTTATCAATGCTTCCGGGTCTTGGAAATATGGCAAGTGCGCTTAAAGATGTGGATTTAGATAATTCTAAAGAGATTAAACAAATGCGTGCAATGGTTTCTTCTATGACGCCAAAAGAGCGTGATAATCCAGATTTGCTAAATGGAAGTCGCAAAAAACGCATTGCAATGGGAGCTGGATTAGATGTAAGTGATGTTAATCGCTTTTTAAAGCAGTTTGAGAATGCTGCAAAGATGGCAAAAAAGTTCTCAAATAAAGGTGGAATGGGCGATTTAATGGGCTTGATGAAAGATGCAAGAATGGGGCAATTAAGGAGATAACTCTCCTTATCCCAAAAACATTTAATTTTTAAGCGTAAGTTTGTGTAAAAGTGAGTAGAATTTCACTTTTACACAGATTTATCTGTAATTTTTAAGATTTATTTTAAGGAGCATATTTTGGCAACCGTTATCCGCTTAACAAAAATGGGGCGCAAAAAAAAGCCATTTTATAGAATCGTTGTAACTGATAGCAGAAAAAAACGCGATGGAGGTTGGATTGAGTCTATTGGATATTACAATCCTTTAACAGAGCCATCAACAGTTAAATACGATGCAGAGCGTTTAAAATATTGGGTTAGCGTTGGCGCAAAAATGAGCGACCGCGTGCAGGCAATCACGAAATAAATGGTAGAGAATTTTATAGAATCTTATGTTAAAAAAATCGTAGCAGAACCGGATAGAATCCGTGTGACTAAGCGTGAAGCTGATACGAATTTTTATGAAATTGAGATTCTGACTTCCTTGCAAGACGCTGGGAGATTGATTGGCAAAGATGGAAAAATGATTAGCGCAATCAAGACATTTATCTCTGGTGTTAAGGCAAAAGATGGAAGTTCTTATCGTATTATAGTTAAGCCACACTAATGCGAAAGATTCCAAAGGATTGGGTGGGTGTTGCAAAGATTGGACGCTCACTTGGCTTTAAAGGAGATGTTGTTTTGCATCTCTTAAGTGATTTTCCGGAATCTTTTAAAGCAGGAAATGTTTATCACTCACAGGTAGGGGATTTAACCTTAGAATCCTACTCTTTACAAAAATCCATCGCAAAATTTCAAGAAATTAATTCTAAAGAAGAAGCAAAACAAATCGTAAATTGCATTTTGTATTCTACACAAGAAGAAAGCAAAGAGCAGTGTAAGCTAGAAGATAATGCATTTTTTTGGTTTGAGCTTATAGGGGGATTAATTGTAGAAAGTGGCGAAGTTTTAGGGGAGATAGGTGAGATTGATCGTTTTTGCAATCAAGATTACTTGCATATAAAAACAAATTCTGTGCTTGTGGCACAAGGGCTTCCTAAAAGTTTTTTAATTCCTTATAATACGCGCTATATTCTAAAGGTGGAATCTAAAATGGATTCTGCTAAAGTTATCCATACGCAATTTTGCAAAGATATTTTAGAAAATAGCTAATGCGCTTTACTTTTGTAACACTATTTTCACAGCTTATTGAAGGCTACTTTAGTGATTCTATTTTGCGCCGTGCGATAGATGCGGAGTTAATAGAAGTAGAGTTTGTCAATCCGCGCGATTTTAGCACAAATAAGTTTTTAAAAGTTGATGATTATCAAGTAGGCGGTGGTGCTGGATTGGTGCTTGAGCCTTTAGCCTTGAGTTTGGCATTGGATTCTATAAAAAGACAGAACCCAAAAACGCATATCATTTTTCTAACGCCTTGTGCTAAAACATTTTTGCAAAATGATGCAAAACGCCTAAGCCAAAGAGAGCATATAACTCTTGTGTGTGGGCGCTATGAAGGATTTGATGAACGATTAATTGAGCTTTATGCTGATGAGGTTTTTAGCATAGGGGATTTTATCTTAACAGGTGGTGAGTTAGCAGCATTATGTTTATGCGATAGCATAGCTAGACAAGTTGGTGGTGTGCTTGGAAATCAAGACTCTTTGTTGGGTGAGAGTTATGAAAAATATTTGCTTGAAGCTCCAAATTTTGTAAAACCACATAGATTTAAAAATTTAACAATTCCTTCAGAGTATTCAAAGGGAAATCACGCTAGAATTGCAGATTTAAAACTAAAAGCCGCAGAGGCAAAGACTAAGTTTCATAGACCAGACCTCTATGTGCGCTACAAACAAGGGTTAAACGATGAGAAATAAATATATTCAGCATTTTGAGGATGCACAAATTGCAGGTAAGGAAGTTCCTCAATTTAAAGCAGGAGACACGCTAAGAATAGGGATTAGAATCTCTGAAGGAGATAAAACAAGAATCCAAAACTTTGAAGGCGTGTGCATTTCTTTGCGTGGTGTTGGGACAGGCAAGACTTTTACGATTAGAAAAATCGGAGCAAATGGCGTTGGCGTAGAAAGAATTTTTCCAATCTACTCTGAAAGCATTGATAGCATTAAAGTGCTTAAAATTGGTCGCGTTAGACGGGCTAAACTTTACTACTTGCGCACAAGAAGTGGAAAATCTGCGAGAATTAAAGAGATTAGAAAATAATCTCTTGCTTTTCTTGCGCTTTGCAAGGCAAAACTCATAACTTTCTTTTTAATTTTTCAAAAACTTATTTTTTTGGCTGTCAAATCATTATTAAAATGTTTCAAATTGTAACCTATTATTAAAATTTTATAGATTTTTCTAATACAAAAAGTAAAAAAATTTTTAATTAGATACAATGAATTATCT